>FRDC01001626.1_pt1 | contig 104394 bp, 100 predicted proteins | sample 1106171 | NCBI WGS metagenome assembly FRDC01 (sample SAMEA3930566, study PRJEB13176) | freshwater metagenome | biome: Drinking water system; feature: drinking water; material: water | place: Singapore | collected 2014-12-20
GCCGGATCCTGTTGGACGACCCGGCACCACCTTGAATCACTCCCACTCGATTATGACCGGCTTCAGTAAGCCGTTGTTTCGCTTAAATGAACTCGTCATATGGCCGCGCTTTTACCGTCTGATTTACCGTCATTTTGACAGGCATCCCCTCTCGCGGCTTTCACTATCTATCTGTATGTATCGAGAACAATCGGCGCTTCCACAATAACTTGCTTTCGAGATGTATCGCGATCTATCGGTCGAAACAACGCGCGCTTCCCGCATCGCAGGCACTCACATGATGATCGACGCGGTGTCAGAAGTATAGAAGCATCGAATCGCCTAACCCTTTGCTACGACGCATCTATTCGGCGGATTTTTTACCGTCACGCCAATCGTAACGAAGAACAAAAGGTCGTTTCACCCCATCGCAACCGCTTTGATGTCAAGCCAGAACCTTCAATCCGTGCTTCTCCACCACTGCCAACAACTTGAGCGCCATACCACTCGGGCGCTTCGTGCCAGCCTCCCATTTCTGAACGGTGGACTCGCTGGTGTTCAGATAGCGTGCGAACACGGGTTGGCTGACATGCGCCCCCTCGCGGATACGCTTGATCTGCTTCGGAGGAATCACAGGTGGCGCGATGAGACACGATTCATCAAATTCGCGCATGGTCGCCTTGTCGATGGTTCCAGCGCGATGCAGCCCTCGGGCCGCGCTGTGGATCGCCTCGAAAGCGTCGCTCTTGAACTTGGCTTTACTTTTCATCGCATAGCTCCAGTAAGTCACCTTGTTTCAGCATAGCCTGCAACTCGGTGTCCGTCATGCGGCCAAAGGCGTGCGCCAGCTTCCTGAAATCAGTAAGCTCAGCCCCATCGATGTTGGCCCGATCCTTCTTGGCAAACAGATAGGCAAAGATCCAGTTCCGCCCGCCCGTTGCCAGGATGATCGAACGGTGCATGTTCTTGTCCAGCCGCTTCTTGAACACACCTCCGCCCAGATCGTCGGCTTGCCCTGCCATGACCTCACGAATCGCCGCAATCAACGCCGGATCACCGATGCGCGCCTTCCTCGCTGCCTTGGTGAACCAGGCCGTCTTGAAAGCTCGCGTAGGAGGTTTTCTTGACATGGCGAAGTGTAGCACCTGGTCCCACCTGTGTCACGCCAACCTGCAATTTTGGCAAGCCGGTGATGGGCCAGACGTGCAAACTACGCGCAGCGCGGGCTTATCGATCGGTGTGACGGCTTGATTCAACCGATACCTCCCGGCAGGGAGGTCGAACGGCTTGTCGCGGCAACCCTGCTATGGATTCAATGCGCCGCAGGCCCCGCCCGAGCACGATCCGGCGCCGTGCCGATCTTCAGTTGCGAGTGTCTCCAGTGCGATGGGCTGCACCAGCAATTGTCCCAGCATGGCACCAAGCGATAGGTCGTCGAGATGGCCGAAGTGCTTCAGCCGCAGCCCTCCCTGACGGTCCAACACCACCAGGCTGGGCGTGCCCTGCAGGTTCCAGGCGGCCATCGTCCTCGGCAACGGTTGGCTCGGGTCGGCCTCGTCGACACCGATCGGGAAGCTCAGACGGTATTCGTGGATGAAGGCCTTCAGGGCCTCGGCTCCCATCACCTCGTGGTGTTCGAACACGGTGTGCAATCCGATCACCGCCAGTTGATTCTCCGGAAACGCCTCGCGCAGCCTGACGGCCTGGGGCAGGCCATGGGCCACACAGCCTGGGCAAAGCATCTGGAAGGCGTGAACCACGACCACGCGCCCGCGAAACGCATCCAGCGTGATCGGTTCCGGCGTGTTGAACCAGCGGCTGGTGCGCAGCGGCGGCATCGGCGAGGTGTGTTGAATCATGTGTGGCCCCATGGCTTGGCAACTGCCCGGCATCAGAGTGGTGCCGGGCATGCCCCTGCTAACGCGATCAGCTCGCGCGACGTAGCTGGACCGCAGGAAAGTCCACCGGCACCGCGAAGGCGATATTCACGTAATTCGTGAACAGGTTCAACGCTACGTGGGCCATGATCTCGACCACCGCCTCGTCGCTAAAGCCAGCGGCACGCAGGCTCTGAACGTCGGCGTCGCTGACCTGCGCGCGCTCGTTGACCACCTTCAGCGCGAAACGCAACGCAGCCTGGGTCTTCGGGTCGCTGGCCTGGCCGGTCTGCGCCGCTGTCATCTCCTCGGCGCTCGCACCAGCCTTCTTGCCCAGCACGGTGTGTGCGGCTAGACAGTATTCACAGCCATTGCGGTCAGCCACCGCCACGGCAATCTGCTCGCCGAGTTTGGCACCCAACGTGCCGGCACCGAGCGCACCGAACGAGGCCCACATGCTCTGGAGCGCGGCGGGCGAGTTGGCGACCGCGCGAAACATGTTGGGTGTGGCGCCGAAAGCGCCGTGGATCTGGTCAAGCAGCGCCTTGCGGTCGGCACTGGTGTTGGCACGGTCGATGAGAGGGATACGGTTCATGGAAAATGCTCCTGTTTCGTAGGTAAGAGGACTGGGAATTGCACGACCTGGGCGAACGACTTTAGAAGCGACCGTCACGGATGTACGGGTAGCTCCAGAGGATGCTCTGCATAAGGACGGACTTCACCCAGGCTGCATGCATCTTTTCGACGTCGGCGGCCGAAGCGCCCTTCTTCGCAAGAAACGGCTTGAGGGTCGTCGTAATGGGGATCGTCAGCGCCGAGAGGTACCGGAAATTCACCGACGGGACGCTGTCGGCCTTGTCGGTCTTGTTTTTCTTCGGCGAGGTATGACGAAGTCCGATCTCGTACTGGTAGTCGAGCCAGGCCTGATCGTAGTTCGCATCTGCGGTATCGAGGATCCATTGGCCAAAGCGCTTGCGCACTGCGTTTAGGTAGGCGCCATCGGGCGCTCCGGTCTTGTTGTTTTTGAAAGACACGACCAGTTCCGGCGTGGATGCCACGAAGCCGTACCAGACATCGAGGATCGCCTCGGTCTGATCAGCCAGAATCGCCTTGCTCATGCGCAGGTAGCGCAAGTCCTCGTCGGAAAGCAGCATGACCTTCTTCAGCGACTCAAGGTCCTGCAAGGTGTACGGCGCTCTGGCCAGGGACTTCTGCCCAAAGGTATATCCCGGGATCGGGGTCGCGGCCTGCGCGCTGGCGGCCAAAGGCGTCATCGTCGCCAAGGCGAGGACACTCGCGGTGAGCAGTTGCGATGGGTACATGTGGAATCTCCTGTGGTTGGAAAAGAGACGCCAGTATGGGTCGCGTTTGTGTATCATTGGACGCATTTAGTCCATACAACATTGCTTATCGTCCATGACGATCCTTCCCGGCACCCCTGCAACCGTCGATCGCCTTTCCCCGCTACTCGAGCGCTTTCGTGTGCATGCCCATCTGTTCCACGCCGGGCCTTTGTGCGGGGTCACGCGCTTCGATGCGAAGCCGGGGCGTGCGTTTCTTCATGTCCTGCGGCGCGGTGACATGGTGGTCACGCATCAGCCGCGCAGCGGGGCACCCCGCAAGCTCAAATTGTCCGAGCCGACGCTGCTGTTCTATCCGCGGCCTCTCGAACACAACTTCCACAACGCGCCAACGGAGGGCTGTGACTTCGTGTGCGCCACGCTCGATTTCGACGGCGGCCCCCGTCACCCGCTCGTGCAGGCCTTGCCGCCGCTCCTCGCCCTGAAGATCCGTGATGTCGAGGGTATCGACCAGACGCTGAATCTGCTCTTTGCCGAGACCGAGCGGGTGCGCTGCGGGCAACGCCTGCTCGCCGACCGGCTTTTCGAAGTCCTTCTATTGCAAATGTTGCGCTGGCTGCTGGATCACCCTGTGCAGGGTGGCATTCAGGAAGGACTGCTGCAGGGGCTGGGACAGCCCAAACTGGCTCGCGCGCTGACCTGCCTGCATGAGCGGCCGGGCGAGGCATGGTCACTGGGCGCAATGGCCCAGGTTGCCGGAATGTCGCGCAGCGCCTTCGCCGCGGACTTCAAGGCGTTGATCGGGATGCCACCCGGCATATACCTGCTGCGTTGGCGCGTATCGATCGCTCAGACGATGCTGCGCAATGGTGCATCGGTCAAGCGGATCAGCGACGAGCTGGGCTATGCCAGCCCGGCGGCATTCTCCCGTGCCTTTTCGCAAGTCATGGGCGCGTCTCCCCGAGCATGGCTGACTGATCAATAGGTCGAGAATCCACTCATATCGAAGAATTCTCCGCAGGCCTCAAGTTACCTACGTAAATCGACGCACGACAGCTCCCATGGACAAACTCGATTTCAAGAAAGCACTGAAGACAGTGTATTCAGCGCCCACAGGACGCTTTGTTACGCTCGATGTGCCGAAGTTCAACTATGTCATGATCGACGGACAAGGAGATCCGAACACGGCGCCTTCGTACACGACCGCCATTGAATGGCTGTACTCGGTCAGTTACTCCGTCAAGTTCGCCGCGAAGCATGCGTTGCAGAAGGACTACGTGGTCCCGCCGCTCGAAGGCCTGTGGTGGGCCGACAATCCTGCTGATTTTGTCGCTCGCCGCAAGGATCGATGGTGTTGGACCATAATGATCATGGTACCGGAATTCGTGACGACGGGCCTCTACGATGTAGCGGTCGCCAAGGCGTGCGCAAAGCGCGGCGAGCCACCTGGGTCGCTTCGCCTCGGCAGTTTGGCAGAGGGCTTGTCACTCCAGACGCTTCATGTCGGCAGCTACGATGACGAAGGGCCGATCCTTGCCGAGCTACACGAGGTACTGATGCCAACAATGAGGCTCAACTTTAACGGCAAACATCACGAAATCTATCTCAGCGATCCACGCAAGACTCCGCCGGAGAAGCTAAGGACCATTCTCCGCCAGCCAGTGAGCCGCCGCTAGACCACCAAAACAAGATGCTGGAACAGTTTTGTCGCCAATACCTGCGCATCGTTAAGCCACTCGTCTCCCGCCGGAATTTTTCTGCCTGCCTGAGAATCCACAAGCTGAATGAAAAGGCTCAGGAGCGTCGCGAAATCGCGCTCTTGGGCAGCATGACGAGCACTGGTCGTCGAAATCGTCATGATGCTGACACCGGTGGCGAAGGAATATCTGGAGTGGCTTCAGTCAGAATGCGCTGCCAGTACGCAGGGTCAACCGGAATTCGGAAATGCCGGCACGCAATAAACTCTACGAATGGGAGCCCCGCCTTTGCTGCGCTGGTGACCACCTGATCCTTCACGGGCGAATCCGAACGTGTACGCCTGATCTGTTCCCGCATCTCGTCAGCGGTTGCCGGAATATCAAGCGGCGCGTCTGACATACCGCTCTCCAGGAACGCCGGACGATCGTATCTTATGTTGTCAGTGTGCGTGTCCGGATACCAGAGCTGAAAGCATGTGTCCGTCATTACTTCACTCTTCAGCCCCGCAATCCCAGCATAGGCCTCATCAACACCCAACACTGCGCACCACTGAGCTACAGTCGGTATCATCCATGACATCTCCTTCAGCTTCTGCAGATCGACTTCATTTCGCTCTATCTCGAATGCGACCAGATCGTCGAAGGAGTCAGTCGCGATCGGGAACCACTTCCCGATCCTGTATGCATAGATGAGCCGACTGGCGAGTTGGTTGAGCCAGCTCTTCGCGATCTCCCGACGTCCCGTAAAGCAAAGCAGAAGCACTGCGAGCGAGATGTCGATACATTGATTGTCGTAGCAGGGCGATCCCGATATTGGATGAGTCTCTACAAGGGCGTTCAGCGACTCCGCCAATGCGTTTGCTCCATCCAACAATTGCTTGTCCTGCGTAACCACACCGAAAAGAAAGTGCGACAGACCTATGCAGCCAACATTACCGATCTCCTCGAAAACTCGTTCGGTGAGAAGCGGCGACTCGCGGTAATACCGCGCGATGGCGTTTTTGACGAATAGGTGCCCCTGTACCTTATTGAAATACTCTATGCTGACTTCGAGGTAGGTGTGTACGAGACGGACATAGGCGTCAAATAGATCCTTGTCCTCGGCCGCATCTGCCTTGCGCACCGCATCCCATGCCCAAAGCACGGTCCGCTCTGCAGCGAGTAACGCACTGCGTAAATTGCCATCCGCGGAAGCCCATCTGCAAAGGATGCCGAGTGCTAGGTGAACGGTAGCAAGCGAACGGACCCGCGCCCGCCCCTGCTTTGCGACACCCGCAGGATTAGCTGGCGTCCAATCCAATAGTTCTCTCAGTAGTTCGTGATAATGCTGCAGGTCGTACTCAGGCTCCCCAACCAGCGCGAGGGCGCGCCGGAGTTGGGAACGCGCGCTGCCTGGCAGTACGTTCTCGGTGAGAAGGTACTGCTCCATGAGTTCGGCGACCCGATCGCCATTCCAGGTTTCCAAGTCAATACCGTCCCGCTTGATCCGATCGGCGTATCCGACAAGGTTTTGCTGAATTTCCTGTTTGAAGTCACCCGTAGTAGCGACCACAATCCGCACTGGCAGATCTTTGTGCTCGGGTGCAACGTTATTGCGCAGGTAAACGTCCTGAATCTCGTTCAGTGACGGATGAATAGACTGCGGGAGCGTGTCCCAGTCTTTTCGGCCCAGATCACCGCGTTTGAGAACAAACAACCAGAGACTGCGCCGCCCGTCTGCGTCATTTCCGACGGCCGCGAGATCTACCCCGGCCTGCCGCACACCTTGTTGGGGGGCACTCAATGGCACGAACTGCATCTCCCGCAAGAGATCCGGCAGGAGAGCATCGAACTCGCCAGACTCGCGAAGCATGCCGAGATATTCGCGGAGAATGATCCTCATGTGCCAGGCTTTCGTCCACTGCGAAACTGAAGCCGTTCCCGTTCCACCCCCATCGGGTCTGAAACCGCACTAAGCGGGAGTGCTATCGAATGCGACATTGGCTTCAACTCCATCGGAGCGCTGTACTGTCCTTCCCGACTATGAAAGGTTCGAATACCGGCTTTCAGTGGAATCTGCGTTGCGATCTGACGCCAGATTGAGTTCTTGCTGGCCTCTTCCATCGCGTCATTCATCTGGCGATGCCGCTCCTTCCGAAAGCGGTTGACCTTGTCTATGGGAGGATGGAACTCTCGCAGATTCGGCAAGGCTTCGATCTCTCCCAAGATCGCTTCGAGGTCGCTCGCCACCGAGGCGCAGAGCGCGCGAACCTCGTCTCCCTCCTCCTTAGATGCCTGCACCTTCTTGAGAAACCGAAGGGTTGCATCCGGATAATCCCGCCCCACGTAGTCGCGCAGCAGGGTGGCCACGAACCCGAACGTACGAGTCTTCGCATCCTTGGTGCGCACCATAGAAAACGCGACCGTTAGCAATACATCTTCAGTCAGCAAATACCCGATGATGCGACGAACGAGAAAACGAAGCTCTTCCTCGTTGAGTGGATCAAGAAGCTCCGCGGCGAGCGGAAAATCATGCATGCCCGCCACAGTTAGGTGCGAGATTACTTTTTGCACTGCATGCGGGTAACGCCTGTCCTCGTCCAGTAGCCACGCTGTAATCAGTCTGCTTAGGATTGCTGGCCTTCTTGAGAGCTCCACGACGGCAGAATCAAACAACACCTCCAGGCCGGCCAGAGCCAGTGCCTCCCTAGATTGCCGAGACATCCACGTATAGAGAAATTCCACCGCACGGTGCGCTCGTTCATCATCCTTCAGCCATCCGCTCACCATGACATCGACCATTGACAAAGTGTCCTTCTGGTCCGGAGGGACATGCGTCAAATAGAATGCAAGAGACCAGAACCATGGCTCTCGCCAGGAATCGCGCGCATCGCGCATCAAGATGTGCGTAATGCCTGACAATGCAGCCATATCGGTCGTTCGCCCAGCCTCCTCAAGCAAGAGGACGACTTGCCTCTCTTGCGTTCCGATCATATGTCCGAGAACTGACACGGCTTGTCCAAGCAAGGCATGTCCCGGCGTTCTCACGATTCCGGTGCAAATTCGAAGTGTGTCTGCAGACGCCACTGCTTTCACAGGATCCTTGAAATCCAAGGTCCCCATGACGTGAAGCGCCGGTCCGCTGATAAAGGGATCAGGAGACCCCGCCTTCTGAATGATCTGCGTCCACGAGCCTGCAAAATCCGCATTTAACGTTACGTGAAGGACGCAGGCATAAATTCCCCAACTCTGTTCCCTCGGGGCTGTTTCGTGTAATTGCTTTATCTCCTGCGCGACTTCGATGTGCCGCGACAACCAGGCGGCAACTGGATTGAGCAGAGAAGCCGCCGAAAAATGGCGTTGCGGACCATAGTCGCCTCCAAAATAGCTCAAAATGGAACTGGCGCTTGCATGTGTGAATGAACCGACCGCATCTTCCAATGTCCGCGTGACTTCGTACGATTTCATGCCGGACATGACGGCTTCCCTCGCGAACGTGTAGGCGTCGAGTAGCCGCTCATTGTGCAAGCGAATCAGCACCACGCCGGGTAGCGAAGCACCGTCCACTTTGTCCTGAATCCAGAGTTCATTTAGACGACGGAAGCACTTTTCCCCCGAACTTGAGAGTATTTGCCCCTCGCGCTCCACGACAAACGCTGAAGCCTCCGATATGAGCATCGCGATATCGGAAAACCGCAGCCCGGCCTCCTCTTCGATTAGCACCTGCGGTCCGGCTTCCGCCCGGAGTGTCGCCTGTGTGTCCGCATCAAAGGCGACGGCATTCCCGCCAGCAAGCCATGATCTCCATGCGAACTCACGAAGGGTAATGCTCATAGGGATAGTCCCGCAGTCATGCGTTGACAGCGCGCAAGGGATGCCTCATTTCGCACGTCATACAAAGAATCAAGCAATCTTTCCACGCCTATAACCTCTTCTAGCCGTCTTGCTCTGTCCCGCACGGCTCTCTGTGCAATGAATCAGGCGGAACTACCCTCACGCATCGTTCGATCGCGCCCTTCCGATTGATGCGCAATGTACATCTGTGTGGCAAATGGCGAACACAACTTTTCCTCCAATTCAGGGAAAAGCAAACCGATTGCCTCGTCGTAGCAAGTTTGACGCAGATATCGCGTCTCTCCGGCTTCAACCACACGCTTGATGTCCTGAGCCAGGCGTTCTCGCCACTGCTTTTGCTTCTGGTTCAAGGTGATCTTGTAGATGTACGATGCCCATAGGTAGGGAACCGCATACGCGTTGGTCTTGCCCGCATAAGTCTGCCTGACAGCAGCTTCGAGAACCTGATAGGCGCTGTGGTATTTGCTGTAGCCGACAGGACGATCCAGTCTCATCGACAGAAGAACAGGCAATACGCGATGCCAACCGAAGAAGCTCTCGTCGGATAGGCATTCAAAGCCGCGATGCCATAGGCCACAGTCATACATCTCTTCGGCTATATGCAAAATGGCTGTGCGTCGGCTCTCCTCGTAATCGGAATCGTAATAGGCAATTGCCGCATTGAGATAGCGCGAGACCATGTTCTGCCATGCCGCTTGCTCAATATGGCGCGTGCGTTCTGCCTCCAGGATAATTGCTTGCCGCTCAGCCTCGATACGTCGACGTTCCGCCGCCTCGCGCCGCAGCTCAAGCACCCGCTTCGCTTCCTCGTAGTCGAAGAAATACGGCCGAAAATTGGTCGTCGGGTATCGAATATCATCGAGGGAAACGAGCCTTGATCGCCATTGTTCCTCGATGCAATTTTCGGACAGCATCGGCTCTTGAAATACGCCCGTCAACATCAAACGACCCACCCGGCGAGATTCGTCCATAGCGACCTGATCCATTACGAAGAGGTTACGTCGATTGAAGAATGCCTCGTCTCGGACCGTGGATTTGCGAAGATCGAGCGCGTCAAAGAGCCAGATGATGAATATTCCTTCCCTGCGATAGAACTCGTCTCGCTTTATGACCTCAGAAAGAAACGTGTAGGACAGTTGTATCTCGAAGACGATTCGCATGCCCTTCCACACGAACTGCACATCCGGTCTCTTCCACTCGCCTTTAAGAACCTGTCCAAAGGTCACCAGCTCGCGTTCGACCTCGGAAGCGCCAACCTCCCTCTCCAGGAAGTCCGCCACGAAGTTCTTGATGCTCCGATGCCGTTCCCCTTCCTGCTGGCCACGATATATCAACGCCCGCCGCTGGTCGGGTGACAACTTGTTGTACGCATACCATGGACACTCTGGCGATGAGCCATCGTGTTCGAACCAGCGATTTCCCACTTCGCGAATGAAGCGCGAGAGATACAACGGTTTGCGACATATGCCGCAAACCAGAATAGGTGGAACGGCCCCTTTTTCACGGTCCACACGATTCTTCATTACCTGCCTACGCAAGGCGGAAAACTCCTCCTCAGACATCTCAAGCAGTGCCTCCGCCTCGATTCTTCGATCTGTCCGGAGATCAATTGCCAGTTCAATGGTCTGTTGTGGAAGCATGATTGAATCGAGGTTTCCGATCTGTTACTCGACGGCACACGCCATCAAACGAAGGGGGAGCAGCCGGATATACAAGTAATAATTCTGCCGTCGTGCTTCTAGCGCAAGCGATGTCTGTGGGACACTCACGACGTGAGTCCTTCCTGCTCAACGGTAAATCCCGCCAATTCAATTTCTCGCGCCAAATCATGCCAGCCTGCGCAGGTTGCGAAGTGTTGCATTCGTTCAAGTGTCTGCCGCGATGCCTTTCGGCGCAGCTGCGGTGGAACGTCCTCGGGACGCATGGACCAGGGGTGGAGAATGTGTCCAACCGTGCGCGAATCCTGCGAGAGCCTCGCTGCTATTCGAAATCCGCCTTCATCAATGTCCCCCCAGTGATAGACCGGCACGTCCGAGGGCAACGCAGCCAAGATGCGGATGTACATCGCCCGCCATGCCGGCGATGGCATTCCCGCCGTATAAATCAACAGCAGCTCTTCATTCGAACGCCTTCTCGCTTCGCTGTGGAACGTCGTCAGGTTTTCTATCGTCAGAACCATTTTCGGGACACTCATCAGGCGCCTCACCGTACCTGCCGGCAATCCCATATAAGGCGAGTCCACGCGCGCGGTGACGCCCTCCCGTTCGGCGACAACGTTGCCGGCAAGCAGCACCGGGTGTTCTTCGCGAAAGAGGCCGAGTTCCTGCCAGACTGAGGGGCCATCGCGTGCCTCCCCTTCAATGGAATTGGCCAGCAGAATATCCAGGGGAACTGTCAGCTTTTCGATGCGCTTGCTGTCATTGAAGAGCCTTGCACTGGCCTCGCGAATGGGCAGGGACAACGGCTGTTCAACCGAGAATGACTGGCAAAAATCAATCGTTCGAGCCGCGGATATCCAGTCCTCAACGCTTTCCGGACCGAGTCCTCGTGTTTTTCGCAATTCGGACCAGCGCCGTAAGACTTCATGGACGACAGGGAAACTGATTGCCATAGTCGCCAGGCGCGTTTGCGCTTCCGCGACCTTGTCCTGCGTGAGCTTCAGCCCGAGAAAGCTGGCGAGCCGCCTGGCGTCTACGAGATTGATGCGCTCAATGAATTCGGTTTGGGTAACGCCACCTTCCCAAACTAGCTCGACCGCGCCCTCTGCGCGCGCCGCCGTCATCGTCGATTCAAAGGATTCCTTGCGCTGGAGTGACGTAAGCCGCCTGTACTCTTCGAGATCGCCCTTCGTCAATGAGGCGGCGCGGGAACGGCGTCCCGCCGCCAGTTTCTCGCCGGAAGAGAGCAGCCGCTCAAGACAGGATCGGGCCAGGACATCCATGTCTTAAGCACCTGCTCCCTGCACGACGGCGTTACTACGCCCGGATCGCGCTGCGGCGATTTCCTGATCGACCAGCGACGGATTGAACTCCGGAAGATCCTCCCTGAACTGCTCACGAACCTGCTGCGATACGTCATGGCCCTCCAGAAAGATGGCGTTGTTATCGGCGTCTCGCAGGATGTCGTAGTAACGATGAAGAAATGCGGTCAGGGTGCCCAGATTTTCGCCTGGGCTGGCCATGAAGACCTGCAGCCCCAGTTCTTCCAGATAGCGCATGGTGGCGATGATGTTGGTCATGTCCATCTTGTTAAAGGCCTCGTCCAGCAGCATCAAGCGCAGACCGTCCTTCTTGCCGCGGTCGAGGCGATAGGCCGATGCCAGCGCCGCCCCCGCGATGACATATAACGGGGCGCGATGCTCCCCGCCCGATCCCGGCCCGAGACGTTTGCTGAGGTGACCGACGACCTTGGAACTCTTGGAAACCGGGTCCTCCCGCAGAATCTCGATGTCGAACTCGAAGAACTCCCGGTAATCATCCAACGGACTGCGCACGCCGGCGGCTCCCGGCGCGACCTTGTCCTCGATGAGTTGGCGAAAGGCTTCAGGAATCTCACCTGGCCCGCCCAACAAGTCGACTGTAGGTCCATGCGACGCAACGTCCTTCACGAAATTCAACAGTGAATCGAGCTGCGGACGAATCACGCGCCGGAAGCGATACCGTTCGCCATTGGAAAACGCCGGGCAAGTCCTCAGTACGGTATTGAGGCGTTCCATCGTCTCTTCGAGCCAATCCAGGTTGTTGCTCAATGCGATCGCGACGTCATTCCTGAAAGTTTCCTGAGACGTCCGGTAGGCTGCATCCATTTCGGCCTTGTAATTCGCCAGTTCTGTCCGGTCCAGCCGGTTGAGAAGATCGGCCAGCCACTGACTGACGCTTCGCCAATCCGCATTCGCCTCAACTGCTGCCTGCTCCCGGTAATTTGCGAGGAAAGTCCCGAATTCGCCCATGCCTTTGTTGATTGCCGCATTCATCCGTCTCGAAGCGCTCTCGCTTTGAGTAATGCAATGGTCGGCCATTTCGGTATGCCGCTCTCCAAACCGATCCAGCAACGGGTCCCACTGCCGCATCCAGAAGTCATGGTCATACTCCGGATGCGAACGAGCGTCGGCGGATTCGGCTTCCGAACGCGAGAGCCTCGCTTGAGCATCCACTTCGAAGCGTTCCTTTGCTTCGAGTTCTTTTTCTGCTGCCCCCACCGCCTTGTTCAGCGTGGCAATCTCCGGCTCCAGAGCCCGGGCACGATCGAGCCATTGACGCTCTTGATCACCCAAGCCGACATATTCCGGGTCTGCCATGCCTTGTAACTGCCTGGCCTTCACATCCGCATTGTCGATAGCCTTGCGCTGGTCTGCGAGCAGTCCCAGCAGATGCTTAATGACGATGTCTTCACTGGCGATCTGACGCAACGCGGATAGCAGCTGCCTTACCGAAGCACGAACGCGCTCCAGACGTGCCAGTTCGGTTTTGTGTTCCTCGATTTCGCGATGGAGCGCATCTCGCTGGCCGGAGCCGCCGGCGCCAATCCGAAAGGCCTCCGGCCGCACGAGGCGAAGCCGTTCGATTTCTCCCGTAGAAACGAGCATTCCGTCCTGGGTCAGCGTGCGCCTTCCCTGCGCGAGCGCCTCGCTGTCAGTCGTCGCACGCCGCAAATCCCCGAACTGTCGCCGCAGGTACGCCGTCGCCGCAGGAGAATCCCCGGTAATTAACTCGGCTACCGATCCCGCTTCCGGCGTCTTGCCAACAGGCTGCCGGCTCTCCATCGCGATCTTGGCGCCGTACACCGCACGGGGTCCGGTCAGCCCCCGGTAAACCCGGAATGCTTCGCGCTCCTCGTGCTCTGGCACCAGTAGCGCGTCAACATGACGCCCCAAATAGGCTTCGATGACAGGTTGCCAAGTGGCATCGGATATTTGGACAAGATCGCAAACTGGAACGGGATTGAGGCCACGGTCTCTCAGTTCGGTCAGCAGTCGCTGGACTGTCGGCTCCAACGGCGCGCGGCCCTCGCGGATACGCGCCATGGCCGACTCGGCATCTTTCAATGCGGTGGTCACCTCGGCATGACGGCGCTCAATTGCGTTGCCCTGGCTGAACACCTCCGATGCCGCCTTCCCGGCGACTTCAAGGGGCCGCTTGAGAGTTGACTGGATGTCGTCCGCCGCGATGTTGTCCAACTTCGAAACGAGGTCTTCGATCGACTTGGCGGCAGAATTAAGGTCGGTTGACTGCGCCTCCAGCAATGGCGAGCCGGCTGCGTCGACGAGCGTTCGCCGAATCAGACCCAGCGTGGTACGCAGTTCCCGGCCCTTATCCTGGCTGGTCTGGCGTGCCGACTGAATTTCGGTTTGCAGCGCGCCGTAGTCCTTGTGGGCGGCATGCGCCTCGCGGGCCTGCCTGACTCGGATCGCTTCCGTATTCGCGTGCGCAAGGTCCGATTCCAAGGCTCGAAGCTCGGCATTTTTCTTGGTCAGTGTTTCCTGAGCACTGAGCTTGGAGACCTGTGCATTCTCCAGGGCGAAGCGACTCGCCTCGACGGTGGCCATCTTCGCGATCGTCGTCCACGTTTGTGCACGGCGCGCTTCGGTTGCTGCCCTTGCAAACTCGGCCTCCACCTTGCGGCCGTCCGCAATCTTCGCTTCGATCTGCGCGACCAACTCGGCTAGCCTGCGGAATGAATCGGTGACCTCGCGAAACTTCTTTACGTTTGTAGATCGCGATTCAAGTACGTCATTGCGCACGATCTGATCGACCGACTTGTCAAACCGCATGCGAAGTGCGAAGCGGAATGCACGAACAAAGGCCTCAGTGTGCGGCGTGCTATCACTGCCGCGCAGCGCGAGAAGCACTGCCGGTATATAGCGCTGCGAGTCGTTGAAGAGTGGATCCTCGCCCGAAACGCGAGCACGCTCGATCAGCTGGTGCCGGAATGTGCCCCAGTCACGGGGTCTTTCGACCCCATCGACCGTTTCGAGATGGTCGCCCAGCGAGAGTTCGATCTTGGGAAGGATGTAGCGCCCCAAGACATCGTGGCCTTCCCGGTCTGCGGAGGCCTGCAGGCAAACGCCCATGGACAACGGTTCGTTCGTGCGGGAATCCCGCCATACCAGTGTGATGTACGTAGTCGCGTGCTCACGCGCACGATGCTCGGCGCTCTCGCCATACTGCCCGAGGCAGTAGGCGCGAAGGGATCGGGTAGTCGCCTGCTCGTCAGCTTGTGCATTCAGTGCGACAAGCCTGCTGTTTGCACCCAGCATGGCGATCTGCACAGCATCCAGGAGCGAGCTCTTCCCGCTGCCGTTCGGCCCGAAAACCCCGGTGATATCGCGAAGCTGGATGTCCTGACTTTCAAAGAGGAAGAACTGGACGACCCGGATATGCTCGAGATACTTCATGCCGTTCTCCCTTCTTCGCTCTCGAACGGCTCGTCATCAGGTGCAGCTTCCCCCGTGTCGGCAGGCATAGAAGACACCGCCCTCCACTCCGCCAAGCGTTGCAAGGCGGTTTCGCCCAGAACATCGACGATCGCGGGACGGATGAGGACCGCGTAGGGTTGGGTCGAAGTCGGCTCGCCGATGGCTTCCGAAACATGCTCATCGGATCGCTTCGCGATACCCCAGCGTTTCATGGTCCGCAACAATGCTTCGAGTTCGCCCTTCGTGGGCAACTCGCGGCCGGTCATCAACCGGTACTTCTCGTCGAGTTCCACCAAATCGCAGACAACGTCTCCGTCGTCGGTGAACTGTCCGATTCTGGCGGACTCGTCGTAGATCGCACGCAGCACGAGCGCCAGCAGGGTTTGCGCCGCGGAGGCGGTTCCGGCCTTGGGATGCCGGGGCAAGGCATAGACGTATCGCTTCTGACGATTCACCTCGACAGCAACACCCAGTGGTTCCAGCGCACGTTTGAAGTCCCGCTCGTAGCGCTCGACCATCCAGTACGCCGTCTTGCTATGGCGATCGGCGTAATACAGGACCTGCTCGGTTACAAGGCGATACGCGGTGGCTTCGAGTTCCTGCGGGGTATGCTGTCCTATAGATCGCTCGGCGATGTCTTCCCAGAACTGGCTCATTTGCGTGTCTCCTTAGCTGCAACGTCTGCGGACTGACGCAACTCCACGACAAAAGGGCGTCCTGAAATCCAGGGACTCTCCGCCTCCGGCTCCTCGCGCATATCCACCCGAAATCCTCTGGCCAGCGTCATTGCCGATAGGTACAGGCGTCGGCTGTTCGCGCTCATCGCGAGCCCTACCGTCGACAACGACTGCAGGCAGCGAATGTCCGTCAATGACTGCGGGCTCAGGTTTTCACTGTCGATCCGCTGTCCGCCGTTTAACTGGGCCAGGACGTAAGCCGTCAGTTTTGGCGGTGTGACCGATCGCGCGTCTCGCGCACGCAGCATGAGACGTGATCGAGCCAGTTGGGCTTCGGAAGGAATCTGTCGTCGCAAATTGGAAGGGACCGAAGGTTCTTTCGCTTTGCGCGGTTCGGCGAGGTGCTCACCGCTCACCATGTCCCCGGATGGAAACGGATCACCGAGTATCGGTGTCCTGTTTCCCGTCGCGGCGGCAATCGCCTTGCTCACTAGATGATCCACAGGGCGAAGGGAACGCAGTCGATAGTCAAGAAACGCAAGTGCGCGGCGATTGGCGCGCCGAATCTCCTCATCGAGGCGATCGAGAAACTCATCGATGCGTCGCAAATCGAAAAGACGCTGAATGTCCTTCTCGAACAGTTGTTCCGCGCGCGCGCGGTTTCCCGGGCTGCGCTTCGATTCGTACCAGGCAATCAACCGGGCGCGCTGCTCTTCCGACGCGTGCAACGCTTCGACGATGCGCAGGATTTGCGGCCTGCGCGACAGCGGATGTTCCCGTGTACGCAGTTCCCGATAGTCACCGATGAAAACCTTCTCGATGTAGTCACCGAAGAATCGCTGGACATACTGAGCCGTCGTCACGTCCTCGCCCAGCGATTCCATGATGTCGCGGATGTTCGTGCCGGTATTTCTCACGTGCTCCAGGAGGTTGCGTGCCTGTTCTGCGGTTTCGGCAAGCGTGTCTCCGTCCGCTCGCCCTTCCATGACCTGCTGGATGTTCAGTTCGATCGATCGGATCTTTCCTGAAACGAATACCGGCCCGGTCTCCGCGAAGGAGACAAGGAGCGTGAGAAATTGGCTCACCGTTGGTCGCATCGTGAGCCGTCGTTCGACGCCATGACGCTCCTGCCGCAGCCAGCCGCTGTCAACGAGCCGGTTGAACACCGCATTCGCCCGAATCGCGAGCGGTGTCTCTGGCGTATTGCCGTCCTCGTTTTCCCAGGCGTCCTGCGTGACCAGTTCGTCCTCTATGTCCTGCATCACATCGCGAGGTGCGAACCCGTGACTTGGCGGCAATGGCGCATCCGGACCGAATCGCTTTACATGCAATCGGCATAGCAGCGCCCAATATTGGTGTCGATTGGGCGACGCCAAAGGCGCGAACAATCGATCCGGCAGCCGCTCGAACAGCAACCGGGCCGCGGTGCGATGGGCAGCACCGAGTTGTGTGAGATTCAACTCGGAAACAGCCATGGGCGAACCTCCTCGATATTGGCCACAGCCATCTGGAAATCCGGAGGCTGCTGCTTCGCCGGATCAATGGCTGCCCTGACGTCCTGGATGAAGTAACTGACCAGCGCACCTCGACAGGTGTCCACCCTCGCCGCGGTGTTGTTGAAGTACTCGAACCGGATAAGCGCCTCCTGCTCCGGTGTCAGGTCGGGGTGCGCCACCAGACGGACCGGCACCTTCGTCATCCAGGCCCGATCGTCCTTCTCGGTCCGCTCAGCCGGCGAATCGAGTCGCTCGACCTTTTCGACCCGGCCCAGCGCGTAGTCCCGGAAATCCTGATTCGTCGAGGAGAACGCGCGCAGATGCCAGCGCCGACCTGCCCGGATCAGGCTATGGGGCGCGATGACCCGCAGATGCGGAGTCGGCTCGCGCATCGAGCGATAGGTGATTTGCAGCGTCTGCCGTTCCCGAATCGCCTCTGAGACGAGCGCGAATGTTCTCGGGGAAGGAATGGAGAGGTCCGGAAAAGCGGCCCAAATGGCTCGACTCTGGGACGGCTCGGTGACGGAATGCGGGATGCCGACGAGCCCGAGGTATTGCGAGAGGGATGTCGCATCGCTTTGCTTGCGCTGCTCGCCGCTCCCATCCGAGCGATACGCCTTCATTGTGGCGTGGTAGCTGCGCGTTTTGCTGTTCCATTCGGTCCAGCCAGGGTACGTCTCGCGGAACTCCCTGATCCACTCGCTTGCCCGCACGCTGCTCAAGTCAAAGATCTCTCGCAGCCGCGCGTTATTGAGCCGCCCCTCCCACAGGAGAATCGAAGCAAGGAGCGTCAAACGTTGTTGATTTACCTCTCCGCGAACCATCTTACGAATACCCGTATGTTACGATTAATCATATCTTACGACTATTCGTAATATAAGTGCAACCCTATCCGTGACCCCAATTCGAGGAATTGCCTTTTGTCAGAAATTTTATTATACTTCTGACACTATTGGAGACGCACCATGTTGACTCTGACCAAACAAGTCCTTGAGCACGCTGCCGGGCTACCGGAGGGCACCCCTTTGGTCAGCAAGGAACTGCTGCACCTGGGTAGTCGAGCAGCGGTGGATCAAGCGCTATCCCGGCTCGCTCGACGCGGCAAGTTGCTTCGAGCCGGTCGCGGCATCTACGTCCAGCCTGTCGAGAGCCGCTACGGCGCGCGGGCGCCGTCCGCCGTGAAGATGGTCGAGGGCTTGGCGACCCAGCGCGGTGAAACAATCGTGTCCCATGGCGCGGCAGCCGCCAACGCACTAGGCCTCACTACGCAGGTACCGATGCGGGCTGTCTATCTGACATCCGGCCGGAGCCGTCGCCTGAAGCTTGGAGCACAGACCGTCGAGTTCAGGCACGCACCGACCTGGCAACTGATCCTCCCCGGCCGCGTTGCCGGCGATGTGGTGCGGGCGCTGGCGTGGCTGGGTCCAGGAAAGGCCGGCGAAGCGATTGGGACGTTGCGCAGCAAACTACCGCCGACCGAACTTGAAGAGATCGCAGCGGCACGCGGACGGTTGCCGACATGGATGGCCCAAGAGGTCAGTGCTCTGGTAACCCATGGCTGAGTTCTTCCAACTCAGCACGGCGGAACGTCTCGATGCGCTCAATGCGGTCGCCGATCTATCGGGGCTACCCCCTCACCTTCTGGAAAAGGACATCTGGGTCGTCTGGACCTTGCATCAGCTCTTTACCGGTCCATATGCGAAGCATCTCGTCTTCAAAGGCGGCACGTCTTTGTCGAAGGCCTACGGAATCATCCAGCGCTTTTCCGAGGACGTGGATCTGACCTACGACATTCGCGCCATTGCGGCCGATCTGGTCGGCGACTCAGATACACCATTGCCCGAAACAAGAAGTCAGGAAAGGAAATGGAGCAAGGCGATTCGTGCACGCCTGTCTGACTGGGTCACGACTGAGATTTTGCCGCGGATCAAGCAATCCCTCGAACAAGCAGGTGTGCCGGCCACAGTGCGTGCCGATGACGACAAAGTATTTATCGACTACGCCTCTCTGACGACCGGAACCGGCTATGTGTCACCCGCGGTCATGCTTGAATTCGGCGCCCGTTCCACCGGCGAGCCGAGCGAAATGCGGGACATCCGCTGTGACGCCGCTGCATTCCTCGATGCCGTAACGTTCCCCACCGCCACGCCGGCAGTCATGCGCCCGGAACGGACGTTCTGGGAAAAGGCCACAGCGATTCACGTGTTTTGTGCTCAGGGTGCGTTTCGGGGAGGCGATCGATTCGCCCGTCACTGGCACGATGTAACCCGCCTTGACGCTGCCGGATTTGCCGATGCCGCGATAGCGGACTTCGCACTTGCCCGCGCGGTCGCGGATCACAAGAGCGTATTCTTCGCAGAGAAGAACTCGCGCGGCGACACCATCGACTACCACGCGGCCGTATCAGGCAACCTGCAACTCGTTCCCGATGACCAAGCCCTCGCAACATTGGCCGGCGACTATCAACAGATGGTCGACGACGGTTTGCTTCTCGAAGAACCCGAACCGTTCGAAACCTTGTTGGACCGGTGCCGAGCAATTCAGGAGAAAGCCAACGCAATTCGGACACAACGATAGCCGCTGTTCGATTTCAAGAGCGGCGCATGTCAGACCAACTCGATACAAGTCCTCGGTAACTCTGGCGGTTCATCCGAGGCTTTGTATGTCTTGCCAGAAAGTGTCGGAGCGAGCCCTTGGACGCGATCGCACACCAGTGCCGGGATTTGCTGATGCGCAAGACGAAAAAGCCGCACGCTAACACTTGTCATGTTAGCGTGCGGCCCTATGTTATTTGACGGCCCGCCTAGACGACCGTCCACCGGCGCTGCTGTCCCTGCTCCCCACTCTACCCGCTCCGACCTATAAGTGCTTCTGCAATACGTCCCATGCAAACGCCCTCGAATCTTTCACTATTTTCGGAGCGAACACCGGTTGTTTTCCCTATTTTTGTTGACCCTGACACGCATCGGGTACTGGCAGCGCAGCTAGATTCCCAGACGAACAATACGAAAACGCGCGCCATGCAACAGACCGCCAAGCGAAGCGCCTCAAATTCAGCGACCGTGCTTACCAAGATCCCAGCCGTGTTGTGCGATGTGCTCCTGTGCGGTCCTGATGGGTTCGTCCTCGAGTGGTGTTGCCATGGTGTCATTGAATCGGTTCATGAACCCAAAGTACGACACAACGGCAACGATTTCCACGATCTGTGATTCGCTCCACGATAGCTTCATGCGCTCGAACATCTCATCCGTAACGTCGTTCGGCTGCGCCCCGGCCGCAATGGCAAGGTCGAGCGCCGCACGCTCAGCCTCGGTGAATAACGGACTCGTTTGGTACTCCCAAACCGCAGCAAGTTTGTCCCCATCAATGCCGTGCTGGAGAGCGCCGCCTGCATTGTGAGCCATACAATACTGGCAGCCGTGAACCCGTGAGGCGACATAGCCGATTAATCTCTTGAGGCCAACCGGAACTTCGCCGGCAGGGTCCATTACTGCGGTGCTCAGGCCACGCAAGGCCAGCAGGATCTTGGGCTTGCGCTGCAGGATCAATTGACTATTCGGAATATAGTGCCCGGTGGATCGAAACTTTTCGAAGATCTCTGCGACCTCTGGCACTGCGCCTGGCGGCAGCGGCTCAAGACGTGACATCAAACTCCTCTCATTCAAAATTGCCTCCAATACTGGAGGCGGGGGATGGATTCGAACCACCGTACGCGGCTTTGCAGGCCACGGCATAACACTCTGCCACCCCGCCCTTGTTTCGATCGATCACTCCAGGCACTTCAGCATGATGCGAGCTATATCCTCCAGCACTTCACGGCTAGGATTTGCCTTACCAACAAGCCGGAGCCCTTGAATCCCCGAGGTAATAAATCTGGCAGTAGCACGAACATCCAACGACTTGCCCAGTTCGCCCTTCGTCTGTCCGAGATAAAGCGCATCCCGAAATGCAGCTTCGATCCGATCCAGGCTGCGACGCGCACGTGCAGCTGCCGCTCGATCTCCCTTGCTCATCTCTGCGGCGCAGTTCCCGATGAAACACCCGCGCCGTCCAGGGCCCGCGAGAACGTCATCGATCAGCTGTTGCGCGAACTGCCGCAATCCGTCCTTAACGGAGGGCACCTCAGCGATGGCCGCGCGAATACGTCGCACGACGGCTTCCTCGTATCGATCTAACGCCAGGCCGTAGATCGACTGCTTGCCTCCGAACGCAGCATATAGGCTCGACTTCGTCAGCCCGGTAGCCCGGCAAACGTCCTGCATCGATGTCGACTCGTAGCCCTTCGACCAAAACGCTTGCATAGCTCGTTCCAGTGCGACATCAAAATCAAACTCTCTTGGTCGCGCCATACTTCCCGCCCGCCTCGCTGATTCCTATTCTGTCCTCTGCAGCACAGAATTAGAAAACGTCACGGAATCATTGTGATGATGTTTTTGCTTGCGCAAGGCGCTCATCCGACACTCCTCCCTCGCTTCACATGCAAATCATCGACCCGCCTGTCGATCCCGGTGCTCGATCATCTTGATGACGTCAGCTGCATCCATCCGACCGATTGGTCCGTCGCTGTAGCTCGACGAGACCACCACCCCTTCGGCATCAACCACAAACTCTGCCGGCTGGATGATTCCGCGCCGCTCTTCCCACCAAGCTCCCAAGGTATCCGCCACCTCCCGGCTCACCCCGAAGCCAATCGGGAAAGAGACCTCCGATGCAACCTCTCTTGCCTTCTCCAGAGGATCAGCGCTGGCCGCTACGACTCGAACACCCAGTTCATCGAGTTCTGCTTTAAGCTTTGCGAAGCCGACCAACTGTCGGCGGCAATATGGTCACCAGTGTCCGCGGTAGAAAAGCACGACCCCATAGCGTCCACCGAGTTGATTCGGCAACACGAGATGCTCGCCATCCACGGTGTTCAGTACGATTCTGGGAAACGCAGTCCCGATTCTTGCCATTGCTCCCATCGCCACCTCCGCTCCTATCGTCATTGCTGCATTATGGACCGTACGGTCCATAATGCAGTGTAACAGCAACAATGCGTAGTCGCCTAGTGTTACATCTGGATTCCATTGATGCCCGGGATGGCGCCTGCAGTAAGAAATTGGCTCTTCGCAGGTGCGAGCCAATCGTCTAATCGGCCAGTCGCGATTCGGGGGATGCGCATCACAACCAATAGCGATCTTCGTTCGAAGCGAAACTCAAAAGGAAAAGGCACGCTGAGAACTGCCCAATTCCGAATCACTTTCGTTGCCCTGCCTCGAAGATGCGGAACGCCTCGGTTCTGATACCGTAGTCCAGAATCTTCTCAGCGATTGCAATTCCGTTGCGATGCCAATTCCGGACCCGAGAAGGCATCTGGATTAAGGGCAGGTACTTCTCAATGAGGCGCGCTTCCGTCCCCGGATTCAGACTCCTTTTGCGGGGCCTTGCCATCCGCATAGGCATGCATGACGTTGCGCAGCGAATGTAGTTGCTTGCGGTAGTTAGCACATCCGTCACACATCATTAGATGTATGCGAAATTCAATTCGCTCCGCCAGTTTCAAGGGCCGCTCAAATTCGTCCAAACAGACACGGGTCATCTCTTTGCAAGTCAACATGACAAATCTCCAGTACGCCCCCAGCCGACATCCATGCAGATTCGCAGTTTGGCCCTCGCTCTGTGAAGCATCACGTGACAGTTGCTGGTCGTAATACCCAGTTGACTGCAGATTTCAGCCGACTCGAAGCCCAGGAACTCGCGCATCATGAAAACGCGGCCCGTCGCGGCCGGCAAATGATCGAGACAGGTCTCAAAGATGACCCAGAACTGACGGGTCTGCATGGACTCCTCGGGATTCGGCCAAGACACAGGGCGAGGCCCTGCGCGCCACTTTTCACGCTCGTTGAACATTGCATCAAACTTGTCCTGCCAATCAGCGTCGTCGTCGACGAGACTCGAAAGATTCACCGTCCGCGCAGCCTGCCGCAAATGATCGATGATGCGATTCCGCAGGATCGCAAAGACCCAAGTTTTCAGGGTCGACTGCCCAGCAAACGTCGATGACTTCCTGATTGCAGCCTCGATCGACTCTTGTACCAGATCTTCCGCAGTTGCATAATCGCGCAATTGAAGCTCGGCGAACCGCAGCATGTCGGCACGCAACGACAGCAGCGCCTCGTGACTGATTCCGTGTACGGGCTCGTTAGAGACCGCATCCGACGCGGGCGCACCACCATCTGTGGTAGTGCGTTTCACCGAATCTCTCTGCGATTTAGCTCATTGCGCGCCGCGCTATAGCTGGAGACGCAAAATGGCACGACGTAGTTGAGGAAAACCTGCCACAGATTAACCGACTGGTGGTCCAACAATGCCGGTCCATTATTCACGAGATTCAGAACCGAGCCAACTACCGCGGAAACTTTCAGCGCGGGAAGTATCATGGACCTGCTGAGCAGCAGGCTCGTCATCGAATGGTGACTACCGAACTGACGGGAGACAGAATCAGAAGCCGATGATGTCGGGCGCATCACTTCAATCGGTCCTTCGCCGGAATTGGGATAAATCACTGGCTATGCGGCAGAGCAGTGGACACCCTGCCCGGACTGCCTTGATCCGCGGGATCAAATCGGTCATTCTGAGTGCAATTCAGCCCCGGGATTCACGATGGGCCCAAAAACTGATCCAATTTGCATATGCGCGCTTGGCAGTAAGTAGCGCGCATCGTAACTTCGCCCGCATTTCCGGTAAAGGTTGGTACCGGCCGTGGCTTTCTGGCCAGAATAGGGACTCGAATCCATGGACGACCTGGCTGTCAATCGCTTTCATAGTTGACTAGCCGCATCCGGACCACTGACGGTCGATGATCCCTGTTCCGCTCGGGGAGCAACCCGCATCTTGCATGGGCCGGGAATGCACGTGGCTCACAATGAGCGGACTGTTGACCGGCACGGAAGATCTGGGTTCGATTGACATCGGCGAAATTCTGGTCGTTGGCTTCTCGATTCCGATCGATTTATGCGCACAAGGGCGACGGGACACAGCCGCCGCTTCCATTTAGACGTTGAACCTCCCAATTTCTTACAGCGTCAGTCGGCCCGCAGGGTGTAAGGCATTTCCGGGGTGCAGCGTCTAGTTGGAAAGTCACTCAAGGACCCCCGATGCACCCGACTCTGCCTCTACTTCTCCGATCCAATTTCCCGCCGCTATACCGCCGTGCGGTCGAGACCCTCCAGGTCAACCTCGGCTATCGTTGCAACCAGAGCTGCCTGCACTGTCACGTCAACGCCGGGCCGAATCGGACCGAGGAGATGTCGCGCGAGACCGTGGACGCCGTGGTGGCCTTCCTGGCAGCCAGCCCGGACGTTCGGACGCTGGACCTGACCGGCGGTGCGCCAGAACTCAACCCGCACTTCCGCGACCTGGTGACCGCCGCGCGGGCCCGTGGCGTCAAGGTCATCGACCGCTGCAACCTGACGATCCTGGAAGAACCTGGGCACGAGGACCTGGCGGACTTCCTGGCGGCGCACAGCGTCGAGGTGGTGGCGTCCATGCCCTGCTACATGGAGGACAACGTCGACCGGCAGCGCGGCAAGGGCGTCTTCGACGCCAGCATCCGGTCGCTGCGCCACCTGAACGACCTGGGCTACGGGCGCGCAGGCAGCGGCCTCGTCCTGAACCTGGTCTACAACCCGCAGGGGCCGAGCCTGCCACCGGCCCAAGATCGACTGGAGCGCGACTACAAGCGCCATCTCAGCGAGCGCTTCGGCGTCGTCTTCAACGACCTGTTCACGCTGGCCAACATGCCCATCCAGCGCTTCGGCTCGATGCTGGTGTCCAAGGGCCAGTTCAACAGCTACATGAGCCTTCTGCGAAGCGCCCACCGCGACGACAACCTCGATCAGTTGATGTGCCGCAGCTTGGTGAGCGTGGACTGGCAGGGCTACCTCTACGACTGCGACTTCAACCAGCAGCTCGGCATGCCGATCCAGCAACCGGGCAAGCCCCGCCTGCACCTCACTGACATCACTGCCGCGGCGCTGGACGACCGGCCCATCCGCGTGGCCGATCACTGCTTTGGTTGCACCGCGGGCCAGGGCTCCAGCTGCGGGGGCGCCCTGGAGACAGCGTCGGCGCCAGGCTGCGGCATTTGAACCCACGACTTCGAGGAACTCGGCATGAGCGAATGGCAAGGACTTTTCTTCTGGGGCTTTCTGCTGGCCTTCGGCGCGGTGATGTACCTGGTGGTGCCGCGTTCAAAGGACGAGGCAGGCTTCTTCCGCGGTCATGACGACCAGGGGCGCCCGGCCTCGGAGTGGGCGCTGATGATGAGCATCTTCATCAGCTGGATCTTCGCCAAGTCGGTCACCAACGCGGCCAACCTTGGGGCCACCTATGGCGTGGTCGGCGGCCTCGCCTATGCCGCGTACTGGTTGTCGATTCCGGTCGCGGGGCTGGTGATCTACCGCCTGCGCACCCGAGAAGGCACCACTGGCCTCGTGCCATTCCTGATCCGCAAGTACGGCCGCGGCGCCGCGCTGGCCTTCTCCGTGGCCATCCTGGTCCGCCTGTTCAACGAGGTCTGGAGCAACACGGCGGTGGTTGGTGGCTACTACGGGGCCAGCGGGTCGGCTGGCTTCATCGGCGCGGCGCTGCTGTTCACGGCCGCGGTGCTGTTCTACAGCCTGAAGGGTGGGCTGCGCAGCTCGATCTTTAGCGACGTGATCCAGGCCGTGGTGTTCATCCTGTTCCTGGGCGTGGTGCTGGCCTTCGTGCTGCCGGCGCATGCGCCCGGCGCACTGGTGTCCCAGGGCAGCTTCGCGCTGGACGCCGGCGGCGACCTGCTGCTGGTGGCGCTGCTGCAGACCCTGTCCTACCCGTTCCACGACCCGGTGCTGACAGACCGCGGCTTCATCACGCGCGAGAGGGCGATGCTGCGCGCCTTCATCGTCGCAGGCATGCTGGGCTTCGTGGCGATCTTCGCATTCAGCCTGGTGGGCGTGCATGCCCGGCTGCAGGGCCTGCCCCCCAGCGGCAATGTACCCGCCGATGTGGCACGGGGCATGGGGCTGGCCGGCTGGTTCGCGATGATCGTAGTGATGGTCACATCCGCTGGCTCCACGCTGGACTCGACCTTCACCTCGCTGTCCAAGCTGGTGGCACGCGACCTGCCGGTGCTGGCCGGGCGGCTGCCATCGCCCAAGGCACTGACCATCGGCTCCTTGACGATGGTGGCCTTCGCGCTGCTGGGCAACCTGCCGATGATCGCTGGCACCGACATCCTGAAGGCCACCACCATCAGCGGCACGATGGTCATCGGCCTGGCCCCGATCTTCCTGTTCTCGGGCCGGGTCGGGTACTCGCCGCTGTCGTTCCACCTGGCGTTCTGGCCGGGCATAGCGCTGGGCGTGCTGCAGGCCATGAACCTGATCCCGTCATCCTGGGCCATCGGCAGCGGCAAGTACGCCATCCTGCTGGGCACCAACCTCTACGGCCTGGCGCTGTGCACCGCCGGCTTCTTCCTGCCGCTGCTGCTGCCGCGCTACCGGGCGGGCACAGGCGCGGCGCAAGCGGGATCGGCGGCGTGAGCGACCCCGGGCGTGTCTGCCCGCTTCGCTACCGCTACGGCCCGCGCGCGATCGCCGAGACGAAGACGCGGGATGCCCGCACGCTCTACGTCATCGGCGGTCTCTACGGGAATCTGCCCGCGCTGGATGCCGTCGAGCGGATGGCACGCCTGGAAGACGCGGCACCCACCTTGTGCTTCAACGGCGACTTCAACTGGTTCAACGTCGATGACCGGGCGTTTGCGGAAGTCAACCTGCGCGTGCTCGCCAACGACGCCATCCAGGGCAACGTCGAAGCCGAACTCGACGCACCGATGGATGACGCCGGATGCGGCTGTGCCTATCCGGAAAGTGTCGATGCAGGCGTCGTGGAGCGCTCCAACCGCATTCATGCACGACTCAAGGCGACGGCGGCAGGCCACGCTGCGCTGCTGGCGCGCATCGCCCAGCTCCCGATGTTCGCGCGCTACCAGGTCGGGGACTGCCGCGTCGGTGTCGTGCACGGTGACGCCGAGTCGCTGGCAGGCTGGCGCTTCGACGTGAGCGCACTCGACGATCCGGCGCAGTTGACCTGGCTGGAGGACATGTTCGGGGCGGCAAAGGTCGACGTCTTTGCCAGCACGCACACGTGCCTGCCGGCATGGCGCAGGCTGCGGCTCGATGCGGGGCGCAACGCCTACGTCGTGAACAACGGCGCGGCGGGCATGCCCAATTTCCGCGGTGACCTGTCCGGGCTGTGTACCCGCATTGCCACGACACCATCGCCACACCCTGTGTTGCACGAGACGCGCATGGCGGGCGCCTGGGTGGCGCTGCTGCCCGTGCGTTTCGATCCGATCCGATGGAAGCGCGAGTTCCTGGCGCAATGGCCACCCGGCTCGCCCGCTTGGCAGTCGTACTACGAGCGCATCAGCCGCGGCCCGGCGTTTTCAGCGGCCCAGGCGCTCGCAGGATCAGACCTGTAGAGTGAGTGAGGGCGACGCACTACCACTCTGACCACGGGACTCACCATGGACATCCGGGCCTTGGCTTTCGATACCGGCGGCACCGTGCTGGATTGGCATGGCGGGCTGCTCGCCGCCCTTTCGAAGGTCGGTGCGGCGCACGCGATCAGCCGGAACTGGCACGTCGTCGCCAACGATTGGCGGCGCCGTGCGATGAAAGGCATCGTCGGCCACATCGCCGATCTGGCGCAGCCTGCCTTCAACATGGACGACGTGCACCGGCGTACGCTTGATGAGACGCTGGCGCAACATGGTTTGACTGACTTCACAGATGCCGAGCGCCATCACCTCTGGCGAGCGTGGCATGAACTCGACGCCTGGCCGGACTTCCCGGCAGCGCAGGCCAAGCTGCGGCGCCGGTTCCCCGTGGTGTCGTTCACCATGTTGCCCACGGCACTGGTGGTGGACGTGTCGCGCCGCAACGGCATCGCCTGGGACGCCGTGATTTCCTGCGAAATGATCGGCGTCTACAAGCCGCATCCGCAGGCGTATGCCGCGGCCGCGCGCTGGATGGCGCTCGAGCCTCCGCAGATACTGATGGTCGCCTGCCACAACTTCGATCTCAATGCGGCGCAAGCGGCCGGGTTTCGCACCGCTTTCGTCCGACGCCCCGACGAGTGGGGTCCCGAGGGCCCGCCCGATCCGCATCCGAACAGGGCCTACGATTTCATCGAGGATGGATTCGCAGCGCTGTGCGACAAGATCCTGGCGCTCACCTGAACGTCGGACCTCGGGTGTCTTGATGAGCAGGGCGGGCGATGAGGCAATGGGGGTCCTGCGCGACCTCGGTCCGGTATCACGGCAGATGCTGTTCGTGGCGGGCATCGATTCCGAGGAGAAGCTACGTGCGATGGGCAGTGTTCGGACCTACTTGGCCGTGAAGAGAAGCGACGCACGCGCGAGTCTGAACCTGCTGTGGGCACTCGAAGGCGTCCTCACCGGCAAACACTGGCGTGCGGTTGCGCGCGAGGACCGCACTGAGCTGCTTCTGCGGCTCGATGACGCCGAGCGTTCAGCGGCGTCAGGCACCGATCGCCCGCCTGCGTCGCGGAAGAGCCGTCACTGAAGCCGCCTGGTTCGATGCTGGCCCGCCAAGCGGTTCAGGTCGCCGGCGGGACCGGCGTGCCACAGTTCCGGCAATCCGACTGCATTTGCAATGGCGGGCACTTGACGGACCCATAAGAACAGAACACGCAGCAGTCGCCCGCACGTGGGCGCAACACGGCCTTGCAGCCTTCACACTCATAGAAGAACTGGCACGCATCGGTCGGCATCGTCTCGGCCTTGCTATGGCCGCAGTGGGGGCAAGTCAGCACCGATTCGAGAATGGGTGTTCCCGGCATCGCGCGCACGATCATCCCGGTCAACGGCCGATGGCCTCGATCGTGAACTGGTAGCTGTTGCCGCCGATCAGTTCGACGGTCGGCCGGTACTGGCCCGGGAGCGATCCCGCCTTGAACTGGATCGTCAGCAGCCCGGGATTCGGCTTGCCGCCGCCCGCCACCGGCGGATAGGCGACGTTGCGCTGCGTCTCGCCCGACAGTACGGGCCGGCCTTCGGCGTCTACCGGGCTGGTCGCTGCCTGCCCAGTCGCGCCCTGCGGCGCCGCGCCGATGATGCCGCCCACCACCTTGTCCACCGCCGGGTCGAGCCGATGGTCTCCGTTCGTGTCCTGTACCAGCAGGCCCCCGGTGTATTTCGGGAAGCGCGCCAGGTCGCGTGGCGCGATGCCCACGCCGTTCATCGCCGAGCCGTTGGCACCCCACAGCAGCAAGCCCAGGGTCTGCGGCGCCACACTGCCCGTCGGCACCTTTTGATAGTCACCGTTCACGCCCGGCGGCAGCTGGAAGTTGGAGGGCGCCAGACGTGCTGCAGGAGCCGCGTCGAGCACCCTGAGCTGACCCTGCCAGCGCGCAAGCACGCGAGCGTTGGGGGCCGCATGCGTCACCGTGACGGCGTAGTCGCCCGGCATCGGGTTGACGAAGGTGCGGCCGCGCAGGTGGATGACCTTGATGCCCGGTGCGTTGGCGCCGCTGGCCGGCACATCCACGAGCGCCGTCACCTTCATCGCGTTGGCACTGTCGTCGTAGCCGACGCGGTACTGACCGGCCAACCGCACCGCGCCCTGCGCCCAGCCCTTGGTGAGCACCAGGTTCAGGTCGGTGTCGGCGGACACCGCCACGGCCGTGTTGCGCTTGAAGCCTGCAGGCAAGGCCAGCTGCAGCGTTTCGCCCGCACGCAGCGCCAACCCGGGTGTCGCCGGGTTGCCATCGGGCACGAGCACGAACACATAGTCCGTGGCCTGCCCGGCCACGTTGCCGTCGAACGTGACCGGCGCGGGCGCGGTCGCGAGCGGCTGCGGCGTGACGGGCGGCGCGGAAGCGCAGCCGGCGATGAATGCGGCGGCGGCCGCGGCCACCACCGACGTGGCGATCAAGCGCAATGTCATGACAATGTTCTCCTTGTTCCTCTCGATCGAAGTTTCAAATGCCGACCGTGAGGTTCACCCACGCGTCGGGCAGCACGCGCAGCACCTGCGCTTCGAGCCATTTGTCGCCGCCGGTGAGGATGGCCACGCCGACCAGGCCGAGCAGCAGCGCGAAGCCGCGGCGGACACGGTCAATACGGGCCAGCACCCACTCGCGTACACGCACGAAGCCCTTGCGCGACGCGTAGGCCACCAGCACCAGGGGCAACGCAGCACCGAGGCCGAAGACGCCGAGCACCACGCCACCACGGGCCGCGCCGCCCTCGCTGGCCACCAGGCTCAGTGCCGAGCCCAGCAGCGGCCCCGAACACGGACTCCAGACCAGCCCAAGCACACCGCCCAGCAGCAGCGCACTCGTCAGCGTGCGACCATCGAGCCGCGACGATGCGTTCTGCGCCTGACTCGCGATCGGCAGCATCCACTGGCTGAACCGGTCGCCCAGCGCTGGCACGAGCATCACGATCGCAAACGCGATCAGCATGGCGGCGCCTGCAACCCTTACCGTGTCGCCGTCGATGCCGAGCGCAGGCCCCAGTGCGCCCAGCACCATGCCGATCAGCGCGAAGGACAGCGTCATCCCGGCGCCCATGGCCACCGGCGCAAAGCGGTTGCCCTGCAGCGAACTCCCGACCACCAGCGGCAGCAAGGGCAGCACGCAGGGCGAGAGCGTCGTCAGGCTGCCGGCTGCCAGGCTCAAACCCAGCTGCGGAACCGAAAGGGACAGGCTCATTTGAAGGCTCGGCTCAGAGCGCTGCCTTGAGCGCGCCACGGATGGAGTCGGCGCTGGTGTCGCCAGCCAGGCGCGCTACCTCCTTCGTGCCCTTGAGCACGACCATCGTCGACTGCGTGCGCACGTTGAATCGCTTCTTGAGGTCCTTCTCGGTGTCGTAGTTGACCGTCAGGATGGTCAGGTCCAGACCCTTCTCGGACTTCATCGATTCGAGTGTCTTGTCCTGCGCGCGGCAGGTCGGGCACCAATCGGCGTGGAAGTGCAGCGCGACAGGCTGGCCGGCCTTCTCCGCTGCGGCCAGCGCCTGCGCTGAATAGGGCTTGACCTCGAACGCGTGAACCAGCGACGCAGTACCGACTAGGAGTAGCGAAACCATGAATCGTGTGAGTTTCATCGAAATTCCTTTCATTTGTTGATTGTTGATGTTAAAGAAAAGAAGAGAACCGAAGTCAGTGTTCAGTTGAGCAACATTGCGTCACAGCCCGCGCCGCGCAGCTTCGGCCTCGATAGCATCGAGATCCGACGCCCAGTCCAGCGCGTGCAGGCTCAGCACTTCGAGGTTCTTGTCGGCCAGCGCCCGCTTCAGATCCCGTCTTCGCGCAAGACGCCTGTCGCGCTGTTCAAGCAGTACTCGAATTCGTGGAAGATAAAACCGCACGAATGCCGTGATCCAACGCGCCGACCTGGCATGCGTGCCTCCGAGTTGCACCGCGAATCTGTCGACAAATGCCAGAGTTGTTGCAGCATCAAACCAATGACCGTCGGTCACCCATCGATTCACGGTGAACAGCCCCACGGGAAGACCTCGTGCGTCGAGCGAAATCGCAAATAGGTGCGACGGCGCCGTCCGCGTCCACGACTTCCGCCCCGACCGAAGATGGCGCCTTCGTCCGCCCGCGGTGGCGTGCCAGAACAGGTGAATGTGCCCGTGTTCCAGATCGCCGCGACGATGGGCGTGGTAGTAAAACTGCGAGCCGCGCCGACGGTCCACGACATCACCCGAGGGATAGTGCTCGAACTCGACGACATCACACCTCCGAATCCAGCTCTGAATCAGCGATCCTGAGTGCGCCGTGACCTCACCGAACGCGGCCACACTGTCACGCGCGGCATGCAGGGCGTCAGCCACTTCGCGATCTGTGGCTTGACGCCAGTGCCGTACGAGAGCGGTGTCTGGACCCATGGTGCCCCGACCGATCGAGCCTACTTCTTGGCGCCGCAGGCCCCGCACTTTCCAGCCTTGCATGCCCCACACTTCGCCTTGCATGCTCCACACTTCGCCTTCACTTTGGATGCACCTGCCTTGCATGCGGCGGACGCCTTCTTCGGAGCGCACTTCGCTGCGCAAGTGGCCGCCATGGCGTTGTTGCCCAGAGCAGCAGCGGTAATCACGGCGGTAGCCAGCGACTTGGTCAAACGGGTGGAAAGCTTGTTCATCGGATAACTCCTTGAAGTTGGGAAAGGTCACGAGGTAACGAAAGCGTCTCCAGAAAATTTCCTTGGGACGCATGCGCGGCGTGCAGATTCGCACACCGTAGCATCGGAATGACGGAACGGCGCATCGACTGATGTACCGCTCCATCGGAAGTTGGCTGCTCAATGCACTGCCACATACTTGTGAGCGATCCACTGATCAAAAGAAATGACGCCTGGCCCCCGGCTCATCAGATAAAGATGCAGCGCCGCCCAGGTACCATGGGTTGCATACGCTCCCGGATAGACGAAAACCTGTATCACGAACGTCATACCGAGCAGCCCCAATGCCGACAGGCGTGTACCGATGCCAAAAAGCAACAGCAGCGGGAACATGTGCTCGGCCAATGCCGCCATCGGCGCCGCGATGGTCGGCGCGATGAAGGGAAGCTTGTATTCGTCCTGGAACAGAGCCAGCGCCGAGTCCGACAGCTGCGGCCAGCCAAGCGCGAACTCGCCGGTCACGATGTTAAGCGCGAAACCGCTGACCTTGGTCTGGCCCGAGTTCCAGAACACCGCGGCGATCGAAAAGCGGGCCAGCAGCGCGATCAAGGAATGCGGGATGCGCGCGAAAAGGCTGTATGCCCACGCCATCAGCCCGGCGATCCCGGTCTGGGACGACGCACCGGCCGTGCGGTTGCTGGGGGTGGTGGCGAGTGTCATGAACAGTCTCCAGATCTCATTGGCATGGCGGCGGGTTCTGCAGCCCCACCAGCGCGCGATGACGCAATAGCAGCGACAGGGCCGAGCCGACGTCGAACGATTGATGAACAGCGCTGGCCGCCGCCGCAACGCCGAAGGCGTCGCCCGCGAGTGTCCTGACCACGAACTGGGCCGTGCCAGGGTCGACCGGAAGCACGAGCACATCCAGTTCATCGCGCAGCACGACCGCCTGCTCGGGCCGGTCAATGGCGACTGCGGGAATCTCGCCCTCGGTCTGTTGCGCCGCCCACAGCGAGACCACGGCATGGGGCGACTCGATCACGGCCAGCGATGGATGCCACCGGAACAGCCGCATTGCCAGCGCCTCGGGGTCGGCCAGCGCATGGGCCAGGGCTTCGTTAGCGATGGGCGGCACATCGGCCGAATGCAAAGCCTGCAGCCACGCGTGTTCGAGGCGCGCCACGTCGGGCAGATAGGGCAAGCTGGCCGCCGGCTCGAAGTCGGCGACAAAGGCCGCGAACCCGTCGCCGTAATGCGCCAGGATGCGTGAACGCGGCGGATGCCGGCGCACGAACACCGCGGCCATCGCGCGGAAAAACTCCGTGCCGACCAACTGCCGCACCACCGGGAAGGTGTCCGCCAGCGCGTCAACCAGCGAGCTGGTCACGTTGTTGCGGTAGACCGCCAGGCGCCGAGCCGGATCGGAGCCGTTCCAGGTGCGCAGGCCTGGGGGGCACGGCAGTGCCGGGTCAAGCAAAGAGGCCGCAAAGCCTGCCTGCGCCTGGGCCAAGGCGATTGCCAGGTCGCTCATGCGTAACCCCAACAAGGGCCGCATGGGCGAGGTTCGGCGGCACGGTCCATCAGGGTTTCGGCGCGGCAGGATTCGGCAACCAGCGTCGCGAGCGGCGGCACATCGTTGTCGCGCTCGAGCAACGTCGGCGCGGCCCCGATGCGGGTAATGACGCTCTCGTACAGGCGCCAGACCGCCTCGTCGACCGGGCTTGCGTGGCTGTCGATCAGCAGCGGCGCTCCTGCGGCGTCTTCATCTCGCCCGAAGCCGGCGAGGTGGATCTCGCCCACCGCGTCCATCGGCAGGGCGTTCAGGTACGCGGCTGCGTCCCGCCCATGGTTTGAGCAAGACACGTGCACATTGGTCACATCCAGCAGCAGCCCGCAGCCGGTGCGGCGCAGCACCTCGCGAATGAAGCTCGCCTCGTCCATCGACGAGCGCTCGAACTCGACGTAGGTCGACGGGTTCTCAAGCAGCATGCACAGGCCGAGGCGCTCCTGCACGCGGCCGATGTGGCGGCACACGCGTGCGAGCGTGGGTTCGTCATAGGCGACCGGCAGCAGGTCGTTGAAGAACACACCGCCATGCGTCGACCAGGCCAGGTGTTCGGAGAACGACGCCGGCTCGTAGCGCTCGATCAGCCGGGCCAGCCGCTCGAGGTGCGCCTCGTCCGGCGGCGCCTCGCCACCGAGCGAAAGTCCCACGCCATGCAGCGACAGCGCGTAGTCCGCACGGATGCGGCCGAGCCAGTGATGCATCGGGCCGCCGTCGACCATGTAGTTCTCGGCGTGGATCTCGAAGAAGCCCACGTCGGGCCGGCCCTCCAGCACCTCCTGGAAGTGCTGAGGTTTCAGCCCGATCCCACCTCGCGCAGGAAGCCCGTCGCGTCCGGTCACCGACGGGCGGACTTGATCGGTGGTGCAAACCTGCAGCATTGCGCGGGCGTCCTCGACCTGGTGTCCGATCAGGCCTTCTTCTCCTTGAAGGCCTCGAGCTGTCCGAAGCCGGTGGGCGAGGTCTTCGAGACGGTCTTGTCGCAGGTGCCCTTGGGCACGAGGCTCCAGGCGTTTCCCTGATGATCGACCTTCGACGTGCCGGCGCAGGTGGTGCCGGGGCCGGCCGCGCAGTCGTTCTTGCCCTTCAGGGCGACGCCGAAGCACTTGTCCTTGTCGGCGTTCTGGGCGGCAGCTGGGAGCGTGGTGAAGGCGGCACCGAGAGCAAGGGCCAGCGCAACGGCGGGAAGCTTGGAGGCAACTGAGGTCATGAACATCTCCTTGAGGATTGAGGGTCGCGATGTCGCGGGTAGTGCCGCGGGTTCTGGAGCCGGCAGGCCCGATGACCGAAAGATGGGTTTGCCGACATGAGGCATAGACGTGGCAGCGACCGGAGGTCTTACACCCCGATCACAGAAACCTGCCGATGAGCGCCGAGAGCCGCTCTCGCACAGCCGACGCCATCGCGCCTGGCGGCGTGACCAGGGATGATCCTAGCGCGGTGTGCGCGGCCGACTCCGGCCACCGCTCGCCGAGGATACGTACCGCCTGCCCCAAGACAGCCTGCGCGCGTTGGGCGTTCGCCCGCAGGTTGGCGATGGCCATCTCCGCCGTCACGCAGACCTGGTTGGGATGCCAGCAGTCCCAGTCGGTGACGAGCGCGAGTGTCGCGTAGGCGATCTCGGCCTCGCGTGCCAGGCGGGCCTCGGGCATGTTGGTCATGCCGATCACCGAGGCGCCCAGGCTTCGGTACCAGTGCGACTCCGCGCGGGTGGAGAACGCCGGCCCCTCGATGCACACATAGGTGCCATCACGGTGCAGTCGCACGTCGGTGAGCGATGCCGCAGCCTGCGCCTCGGCCAGTACGCCCTGCAGCGTGCGGCACACCGGGTCGGCCATCGCCACGTGGGCAACCGCGCCGTCGCCGAAGTAGGTGCCCGCGCGTTGCCGGGTCATGTCGATGAACTGGTCCGGCAGCACGATGTCCATCGGCGCGATGTCTTCGCGCATCGAGCCCACCGCCGACACCGATATCAGGTAGCGCACGCCCAGCGACTTCATCGCGTAGACGTTGGCCCGGTAGGGCACCTGCGACGGGATAAGGGCATGGCTGCGGCCGTGGCGCGCCAGGAAGGCCACCTCGACCCCACCGAGCCGGCCGACGAGCAGCGCGTCCGACGGACGACCGAAGGGTGTATCCACCACCTGCTCGCGCACGTCGGTCAGTCCCTCCATCTTGTAGAGGCCGCTGCCACCGAAGATGCCGATGCGGGGCTGAAGCGGTGCCGAATCCATGAGGGGTCCTTTGCGAAGAGGTCGTGAATTCCTCATGGACGAGCGACCCATCGGTTCCCTTACACCGACCTCTGGACCGACCCGCTGTAAGGAACACCTCCCGCTCGGCGTCTATGGAGGGCCAGGGCACATCCGCACTGGCACAGAACAAGGTCGAACATGCGTGTGGACAAGTGGTGGGGTTTGCTGGCGGCGGCGGGGGCGCTCGCGGTCCTGTTCTTCGCGTTCGACCTCGGTCAGCTACTGAGCCTGGCCACGATCAAGAGCCGGCAGGCCGACCTCCAGGCGTGGCGCGATGCGCGGCCGCTGGTCGCGGCCGGCGTGTTCTTCGCCACGTACGTGGTGGTGGCGGCGTTCTCGCTGCCCGGGGCGGCGGTGATGACGCTCGCGGCCGGCGCGCTATTCGGCCTGGGCTGGGGCACGCTGATCGTGTCCTTCGCGTCGTCGATCGGCGCCACGCTGGCCTTCCTCGTCGCGCGCTGGGTGCTGCGCGATGCGGTGCAGGCGCGCTTCGGCGTCCGCCTCGCCTCGGTCAATGCCGGCATCGCGCGCGACGGGGGCTTCTACCTGTTCACGCTGCGCCTGGTCCCGGTGCTGCCCTTCTTCCTCATCAACCTGGCGATGGGCCTGACGACGTTGCGCACCTGGACTTTCTACTGGGTCAGCCAGCTCGGCATGCTCGCCGGGACGCTGGTGTACGTGAACGCGGGCACGCAGCTGGCGCGCATCGACAGCCTCTCCGGCATCGTGTCTCCCGGCGTGCTGAGCTCGCTCGCGCTGCTTGGGGTCTTTCCGCTCGTCGCCAAGAAGGCCATCGCCGTGTTCCAGGCCCGCAAGGTCTATGCACGATTCAAGAAGCCCGCGCGCTTCGACCGCAATCTGGTCGTCATCGGCGGCGGCTCCGCCGGCCTGGTGACGGCCTACGTCGCCGCGGCCATCAAAGCCAAGGTGACCCTGGTCGAGAAGCACGCACTGGGCGGTGATTGTCTTAACACAGGCTGCGTGCCGTCCAAGGCACTGATCCGCTCGGCCAAGTTCCTCTCGCACGTGCAACGCGCGCCGGAGTTCGGCATGCGCAGCGCCAGCGCCGACTTCGAATTCGGCGACGTCATGGAGCGCGTCCAACATGTCATCCGGGCCATCGAGCCGCACGACTCGGTGGAGCGCTACACCGGCCTGGGGGTGGAAGTCGCGCAGGGCACGGCGCGCATCGTGTCTCCATGGGAAGTCGATATCACGTACCCCGACGGGCGCGTGCAGCGGCTGACGACCCGGGCCTTCGTCATCGCAGCCGGCGCGCGGCCCTTTGTGCCCTCCATCTCCGGCCTGGCCGAGCTCGACTCCGGCAATCTGCTGACCTCGGACAACGTGTGGAACCTGCGTCGGCGGCCCGAGCGGCTGGTGGTGCTCGGGGGCGGTCCAATCGGCAGCGAGCTGACCCAGGCCTTCGCGCGGCTGGGTTCGCGCGTCACGCAGGTGGAGATGCTGCCGCGCATCCTGTCGCGCGAGGACCCCAAGGTGTCCGAACTCGTCACGGCGCGGTTCAGGGCCGAGGGCATCTCGGTGCTGACCGGCCACACGGCCGTTCACGTGCAGGGCGGCGGCCTGGAGAAGGTGCTCGTCGTCGAAGCGGACGGCCAGCAGAAGCACATCCCCTTCGACGCCATCCTGGTGGCGGTGGGCCGCAGTGCAAACCTGAAGGGCTACGGGCTTGAAGAACTCGGCGTCACCACCGGCCGCACGGTCGAGGTCAACGGCTACCTGCAGACCAACTTCCCCAACATCTACGCTGCAGGCGACGTGGCGGGGCCCTACCAATTCACGCACACCGCAGCACATCAGGCCTGGTACGCCGCGGTGAATGCGCTCTTCGACCCGTTCAAGAAGTTCAGCGCCGACTACCGCGTCATTCCCTGGGCGACCTTTGTCGAGCCCGAGGTTGCGCGGGTGGGCCTGAACGAGCTGGAGGCGAAGGAGAAGAACATCCCGCACGAGGTGACCGTCTACGGCCTGGACGACCTGGACCGCGCGATCGCCGACAGCGAGGCACACGGCTTCGTCAAGGTGCTGACCGTGCCGGGCAAGGACCGCATCCTGGGCGTCACCATCGTCGGCGAACATGCCGGCGACCTGCTGGCCGAGTACGTTCTCGCGATGAAGCACGGCATCGGTCTGAACAAGATCCTCGGCACGATCCACACCTACCCGACGCTGGCGGAGGCCAACAGGTACGCCGCCGGCAACTGGAAACGTGCACATGCGCCGCAGAGACTGCTTGCGTGGGTCGAGACCTTTCATTCTTGGAGACGCGGTTGACAAGGCCCAACATGATTTGTTCACCCGAGCATCGCCTCCTACATGGTCAGTTTGACGGCGCACGCCACGGCGTCGTGAGCGGGGTCGGTGCAATTCGCCACGGAATTCTTTTGGCCCTTCTGCTCATTGTTGTACCGGCAATTCCCGCGACGGCACAGCCCATTTTCGGGTTCGACCACCACCACACCCCTTGGACCACGTTGCTCAAACAGCATGTAGTTATGTCAGCCGATGGCAACACGTCGGGCGTGCGCTATGCGACTCTGCGCTTGCAACGCGGTGCGCTCAAGGCCTACCTGGACAGCCTCTCCTCGGTACCCGTCTCCACCTACGAGGGCTGGACCCGAGCGCAGCAGTTGGCATTCCTGATTAATGCTTACAATGCCTTCACTGTCGAACTCGTCCTGTCTCGTTATCCGGACTTGAAGTCGATCAAAGAACTGGGCAGCCTGCTGCATAGCCCGTGGAAGAAGACCTTCTTTCGTCTGCTTGGACAGGAACGCTCGCTCGACGAGGTCGAGCACGGGCTGATCCGCGCACCGGGCGTCTTCGACGACCCCCGCATCCATGTCGCGGTGGTCTGTGCCTCCATCGGCTGTCCGATGCTGCGAAACGAGGCCTACGTGGCCGAGCAACTCGACGCCCAGTTCGATGACGGCATGCGGCGCTTTCTGTCAGATCGCTCGCGTAACCGCTTCGACGCCGCGACCGGGACTCTGACTGTGTCGAAGCTTTTCGACTGGTACCGCAAGGACTTTGAACAAGGGCACAAGGGGATCTCGTCACTTCACGGCCTGTTCGCCCGATACGCCGGGCTGCTGTCTTCCGCAGGGCCGGCGCAAGCGGACATCCGGGCCGGTCGCTATAGGCTAACTTACGGCGACTACGACTGGGCGCTCAATGACGCTCGCTGATTCATGACCGTTCGCCGTGAAGATCATCACAGTGATCCTGAATTGGTCTGCACGCGCGTCCGGTGCGTCCTCGGAGCGAATGTGCGCAGAGCGTTAAACCCATGAGGCCGGCGCTGTGCATCGTCATGCCCGTTCTGGACGAGGCCGCGAACCTGACCGCTCAGTTGCGAGTCCTGAAGCCCTTACGTCAGCGCGGGGCAAGGCTCGTCGTGGTGGATGGTGGCAGCCGGGACGATACCCTTGCGATCGCCCGTGAGCATGCCGACCTCGCCTTTTCGGCATTGCCAGGGCGAGCCTCGCAAATGAACGCCGGGGCAGCGGCCTGCCCGGCCGATGTAGTGCTTTTTCTACATGCCGACACCGTGCTGCCCGACAACGCCGACCTGCTGGTCCAGCGTGCGACCTTGGGCTCGTTCGCATGGGGGCGATTCGACGTGCAAATCGCCAGTTCTCGACGCGTGTTGACCTTGGTTGCCGCAATGATGAACCTGCGCTCGCGCTGGTCAGGCATCGCTACCGGTGATCAGGCGATTTTTGTGCGATACGAGCTGTTCCGGCACGTCTGTGGTTTTCCAGACCAACCTCTGATGGAGGACATCGCCATTAGCCGGCTGCTCAAGAATCACAGCCACCCAGCCTGCCTGCGGGAGAAGGTAACAACCTCGGCACGTCGATGGGAGCAGCACGGAGTGTGGCGGACGATCCTCCTGATGTGGCGCCTGCGCGCGGCCTACTTCTTAGGTGCCGACCCACGTGATCTCGCAGTCCAGTATGGCTATCGATCCCGCCGATCCGAGAACAATGCAATACACTGAAATCAACCGCGTGCAGATTGCAGTTCTCGCCAAGGCGCCAATTCCGGGGCTCGCCAAGACGCGCCTGATTCCTGCCCTCGGTGCACGGGGCTCGGCACGGCTGCAGCGGCGGCTGACGCGCATGGCCATACGCACCGCGATTGAAGCCAACCTGGGACCGGTCACATTATGGTGTGCGCCGGACGCGCGGCACCGGTTCTTCCGGGCGCTACATCGGACCACCGGCGTGGCATGTCGCGATCAGGCAAGCGGCGACCTGGGCGAGCGCATGCACGCGGCGTTCCAGTTGCACTGTGCAGCGAGCCCGTTGTTGCTGATCGGCACGGACTGCCCGTCCCTGTCACCGAGCCATCTACGCGATGCCGCGCAGGCGCTGCTGGCTGAAGCTGATGCGGTGATCCAACCAGCCGAGGACGGTGGCTACGTGCTTGTGGGGTTGCGCACCCCGCACCCTGACATCTTCCACAGCATTCGATGGAGTACTCCATCGGTAATGGCTGACACACGCGATCGAGTTCGCACGGCAGGACTGGCCATGAAGGAACTTGAAGTCTTGTGGGATCTCGATAACCCCGAGGACCTCCGGCGCCTGTCGGCATCAAAGGCTTTCGCATTGGGTCTACTGTCATGAAGCGATTGGTGCTGTTGGGTGGAGGCCACGCCCACGTCAAAGTATTGGCTGCTCTGGCAAAGCAGCCGCTGGACGGTTGGGACGTGCGTCTGGTCTCGCCATTTCCACGGCAGATATATTCGGGCATGCTGCCCGGCTGGATCGCCGGGCACTACCCCATCGAGGCCTGCGCGATTACGCTTGACCGGTTGGCTGCCCGTGGTGCGGTGACCTTTCATACGACTTCATGCACCGGATTGAATCTCCCGGAACAGGTGGTACGATGCGCCGACGGCGCTGCACTGAAATTCGATGTGCTATCGATCGATACCGGCGCGATGCCGGCGCTGACGGCCCTGCCCGGAGCAATCGAACACGCGCTGCCCGTGCGCCCAATCGAGCGCTTCATCGCCGCATGGTCCGCGATGGCCGAGCGTATTGTCGGTCAGCACCATCGCTTTGACTTGGTGGTGTTGGGCGCAGGTGCTGCAGGCATCGAATTGGCACTTGCCATTCGACACCAGATCAGTAACAGAGGCAACTCGCACCTGTTCCTCACCGTAGTCGGCAGCAGTGAGTGGCCTTTGCCCGATGCACCCACCGCTACACAACGGCGCGCCCTTACACTGCTGAGGGAACGCGGAATCCAGTGGAAAGGGAATTGCCGCGCGACGACGTTGGAACCGAACCGACTGCACTTCGAAACTTCGCATCCACTCGATTTTGACGCATGCATTGTTGCGACCGGCGCCGCCGCACCACAATGGCCAGCGGAGGCAGGTCTTGCCACAGATGAACGAGGCTTTATCCGCGTCAACAATGCGCTGCAATCCCTCTCGCACCAAAACGTATTCGCCGCTGGCGACGTTGCGGCACTTACCCAGCGGCGCGCCAAGTCTGGTGTGTACGCCGTGCGTGCCGGGCCAGTATTAAGCCAGAACCTGCGCGCATTCTGCGAGTACCGGACGCTGGCATTGTGGAAACCACAGCCCCACGCACTGTATCTCGTCGGCACGGGCGACTGCAACGCACTTGCCATCTGGGGGGGATGGCATTGCAGCGGTCGATGGTTATGGCGTTGGAAGGAGCGGATTGATCGCCGCTTCATGCGTTGTATTAGTAACTCCGCTTAGGAGTGAACCGTCATGAATCTTCTGACATTTCTCAGCAGAACTCCCGTTCAAAGAAAGGACCCCATCGGCGAGGTGAACCGCAAATTTTCGACATCGACTTCGCTCCTGGAGAGCCTTCTCGGCATGGCATGGGTAGTAGAAGCGCGCGACCCCTATACCGGTGGACACCTCTGGCGCGTCTCACGCTACGCCGCACTGTTGTGTGAACGCGCCGGCACCTCGAGCACGGTGTGTGCCCAGGTGAGCATCGGTGCCTTTCTGCACGATCTGGGCAAGGTAGGTATCCCGGATGCCATCCTGCGCAAGCCTTCAGCGCTGAGCAGTGACGAGTACGCCGTGATGCGAACACATCCAGCAATTGGCGCACGTTTGCTTGCTGGCCATCCACTTGCACACTGGGCCGTAGATGCTGTGCACTCGCATCACGAAAGGCCGGACGGACTCGGTTATCCCCAAGGCCTATCCGGTGGCGCGATTCCCTATGCATCAGAAGTGGTTGGCATCTGCGACGCCTTCGATGCGATGACAAGCGCTCGCCCCTATCGATCCTCCATGCCAATTGCGCAGGCACTCAATCGCATCGAGAAGAACCTCGGGCAACAGTTTAACGAGTCACTGGGAAGGCACTTTCTGGCTTTGGGCACCGAAGGCCTGCTTGACCACATCGCTGGTCACAGTGATGACGGAATTCCTCTGCAGCACTGTATGACCTGCGGCCCAACGCTAGTTCTTCGCCGGGAGCAAGGCCCCGGCGAGCACGTCCACTGCCACAATTGCGGTGGCGAGTACCGCATTACGGTGTCGACAGGCAATCAATTTTATGGCGTCGAACCAACCGGACTTCGAGGAACAGCCGAACTTTTGGCACCGACAGCCGATGCCGCGCTCATTCATCGATTTGTGCGGGACATGGCTGCGGCAGCGCTAGCATCATCGGTAGGCGGGTAACTATCGCGCGATGCTACGAACGGATGCACTCGATCTGCTTTACAAGTGCTTCTTGTAGTACGCCCACTGCAGCCGGGTGAGAATCGCAAGGCACGCTGCAAGCGGCAGGCCAAGCCAGCGGACATCGATAGCCGCGGGCCAGAGCAGGCCGACCAACAAGGAGGTTGCCATCAGCGCAACCTGCATGTGCTTGGCGCGATGGTAGAGGCTCCCTGATTCCCGCCCTCCGCAAGCGCGCCGAATCGCACGCTGCGTGAGCCCATCCACGGCTTCGACGATGTACACAAGCAAAAGAAGTGGCGCGGTCGTGGTCAACGTTGCCATGCGCACCCCAAGTAACTGCGTCCCGATCATCGCCACCTCTATGGATTCTCGATTGGCGATATAGAAGTTGCGCACGATCGTATCCGGTATGGATAGGGCCGCGCCCTCCGCGAACCGGACACCCATGTCGTGAATCCCGGTGAACCGGAACACCATGCCATACAGAAAATTCGCCGTTCCTGTGACCGCTCCTGGTGCTCCACCCTGCCAGGTCGCGAGTTCGAATCCACGACCAAGGTCCGCGTCGAGAATGCTCTTCAGCCGCGCCACGCCCTCAGGCCAGACCTTGAACACGAAGATCCAATCAACGATCCACGCCGTGAGCAGGACTCCGACGAAGGCGAGGCACAGGGCAAACAGGAATTTGAGCGGCGCCAACAGAGCGCCGGCCACGACACCATCGTGAAACGACGCATTCCTAGACCCCATGTCCGTCCTCCCGGATCAGGGCATCGCCCGGCCGATTCCAGTACCGGTCCGATCGCGCCCGAATCTCGGCGCCGATCGCTTCGAGGTTCGCCGGCATCATCGGATCGTGGCTCCCGTCCGGCAGCGGCATCCTGAGTTTGTGGAGCTGACCGCCATGAATCAGCGCAAACGCCTGCCCCTTCGGCAACTGGACCAGATCGCTGGGCGAGAGCATCTGCGCACTCTCGGTAGTGATCCGATCTTCGTTGCGGCTGGCGAAGTCGGCGAAGTCACTCGGGTCGTTGGTATCGGAGACTGACGACGAGACGATGGTCGAGACCACGCGCACTTCAGGCAACTGGCTGGTCATCAGTTCGGCCGTGGCGACCTCCTTCACCCGCAGCATGATCAGCGTGTTGAAGTTGCCCGCAATCTGCCCGGCCTTCGCCTGCGACCCGATGCGCGCCTCCACATCCGACCAAGTCTGCGTGTACGCAGTTACCTGAAACCCGGCGCCGCCCGCCTTGTTCAGTAGCGGGATGAATTCATCCCCGATCAGCTCGTTGAACTCGTCTGCGTGAATCGCAATCCTGCGCGGCGCCGTCGCACCCGGCAGGCCGCGACCGACGCCAAACTTGTAGAGGCTCCCGGCTACGCTGGTGAGATCGGCGAACATCGAGTTGCCCACCGCTGAGGCAACCTCATAGTCGGACAGGGAGTCCAGTCCGATGTAGACAATGCCGCCCAGGTTGATTACCGACGCCCAATCGAATACCGGACGCCAGTCCGCCGGATCGTCCAGGTCCGGCGAAAGCAGAGATGCCGTCCGCCCCGTGGTGAGTTTTTCCATCAGAGGCAGGAGGGATGCGACCAGCTTGTCGAAATAGCTCTTCTCGTAGTTGAGTGTCGAAGCAAGCGCATGCGCGATCGGGTCGTAGAGCTTCTTGCGCCGTGCGTATTCAACCAGCGTCACCGCCCGAAACCCGCGCGTCTGCAGCCCCTTGTCGAGACTCTTCTTGTCAATGGCCATCGATTCGACCTCTGCGCGCCAGCCGCTCGCCGACCGCTCCCGATCCAGCCAATGTTCGAAGTAGTCGATCAGGAGCGGTTCGACATTCGAGGCGTAGCGGTTGATCTGCTCGTAGTCGGGTTTGCGTCCCAGCGCCACCAGCGCGCGGGCCATGACGTTCACGAAACGCCAGACGAACTCCTTGAACGCGGCCGACTGGCCCTCGGAGGGAAGCTGGCCGGCGATGCGCGTCGCCACCTCGGTGATGCGCGAGAAGCTGCCCACGGGGTTGTACCGCGCCGACAACTCGGGATGCCCCAGGTGAAACATGAAAAACTCGTTCTGGCGCCCTGCCCGCTTTGCCTCGGCATAGACGCGGCGCAGCAGGTCGATGTCGCCCTTGGGGTCGAACACGATCACCACTTCGCCGCGGCGTATGTCCTGCGTCAGCAGCACTTCGGCAAGGCGGGTTTTTCCGACACGGGTTGTGCCCAGCACGAGGGTATGACCGACACGGTCGCCGACATCCATCCAGATGTCGGATTCGCGGAGTTCCACACCGTGGATAGCCGGATCACCACCCACTGCGGGAGGTTCTCCTGCCCGGGGACGCAGGAAATCGCCGATACGCTCGACCCATCCGGGTTCAAGCATGTCCCGCTTCTCCGGAAGCCGTGCCTCGTGCAGCCGCTGGGTATGGCGCTGATCCCAGTGGAAGCCCCTGCCCAGAAACAGCCTCTGGTCTGACCATGGAATTTCCTCGGAGCCGACCACATAGCGGGGTTGCCGGCGCAGGTTCGCGCGGTAACGAACGATTTTCAGGCCGGACAGTCCGCGCCAGATGGCGTGGCACGCGAATGTTCCAGCCAGTCCCCATGCGAGTTCCCGCGTCAACAGGAAGGTCGAGGGTGTCCAGACCACCACGATTGCAGCCAGCCCCGACACCGCCGATGCGCGCAATTCGTACGCCGGCCGCAGCAGGGCTTCAAGCGGATAAGCCATGAGGCGAAGCCCCTCCGTGCGCTTCCGTTGAGCGCACCAGCAATGGATTGATCGGGAGAACCGTGTCGATGAACCGCCCCGGCTCGCTTATTACGATGCCTGACAGGCGCGACACGACGCGATCACCGCGCATCACCTGGTAGGTCAGGATGTTGACGCCCTTGTCGGCGCGCACGTGCCAGCCAGCGCGCAAAAGCTGACGCTGGATCGGCTTGCCGATGTCGGTTTCGTCGGCTCCGTCAATCTGGCCACCATCAGCCGTCGCGGGAAGCTGGCGGGCGAACTCCCGGAAGATGCGTGGAGACACAAGCAACATGCCTTCGGCCACGAAATGTACAAACGCGCCCGACTGGTTGGCCCGGATGCTGCCATCAGCAAAACCCTGGCGGAGCCAACTCATGAAGCGGCGCACCAAGTCCGGCGCTGGGATCGGACCGGAACCCGGCCCCGGAGACAGCTCGGTCGATCGGTCGGGCACGTCCTCGACGGCCTCAAGAAAATCGTCCTCGGCATCGGATATGGCCATATTGACCGGGGTCGGCGGCTCCGGTGGTTGCCTCTCGTCGGAGAATTTCGCCGCTGGCGGTTGAGTGCCCTGGTCCTGCGAGACCAGCTCGATAGATGGCGCTTGCCCAGCCGCTCGCCGCACCAATTCACCGATCGCGCCGGCCGCTACCGATTCGTCCCCCGACAGGAATGCCAAAAGCTCGCGCATGAGCGCGGGGTCTTCCGCCAGCCATTGCCGGACAGGTACCGGGACAGCGCCCTCGAAGACCTGCATGGCATGCCTATCAGGGTCGTCCGGTGGGTTGCCACGAAGAGCGATCAGCAGCGCAGCAACCAGCACCGCGTAACTCCACCGATGCGCGTGCGCTCCAATCACCTCGGGGGCTGCTCCGCGCGGCAGGATCTGACCGCGCCGGAAGTCGAGCGCGCGACTGCCGAGTTCCAGCCCGCGTATGAAAAGACCACCCGCATGCGCATGGGGGTCCGAATCCAGCGCGGGCCGCAATTGCACGACCCGCGCATAGCCTTCAATGACAGGACTTACGGCGCGCTCGAATACTTCCCTGGGGAAGCCCAGCTTGATGCGAAGAAGATCGACAAGCGCTCTGGTTCCCGTGCACTCGATCAAACTGGTGAGATCAATGTCCTGAAGGTCACTTCCGGATAAGGGCGTGCATGGAGGTTGGTCGCCGACACGGCGCCCGATCGTGGCAGCAATCGTCATCCGCCGAATATTGCCGCCCTCATGCGGCCACTTCGGACGAATCGTGGCCTCAACGAAGCGCCGATTCGGCCTTGACGCTTACAGGCACGCGTGTTCTCGCGAACGCGGACCACTCCGAGCGCGACACGTCTTGCGTGAAATCCCGATCGATGTCGCTCCGATTCGTGGCCTCATCGAGGCTCCGATTCGAGCGAACTCGGGTGTTTTCCCTGATTACGATCCCTTTCGACCAATGCGTGCAATGCCATCGTTGCGCGCGGAGATGAAATCGGGAGAACTGCATTGCCTGGACAGCGGACCAAAACAGCGTCGATGCGATTGGGCTTCGTTCTCGCACTGTGCGCTGCGCTTCCTGCACAGGCCTGCTGGGAAGACGCGGCAAACCGCTACCAGGTCAGCAGCGCCCTGCTCTACGCGATTGCGCGCACCGAGTCCGGCTTGAATCCACAAGCCATTGGACGCAACACCAACGGCTCCCGCGATATCGGTCTCATGCAGATCAACTCCGCGTGGCTGCCGACACTGGCCTCACACGGCATCGGCGAACGCGATCTGTACGAGCCTTGCACCAACATCCATGTCGGCGCGTGGATTCTGGCGGGCAATGTCTCGCGCCTCGGCTACACCTGGGAAGCCGTGGGCGCCTACAACGCCGCGAGCCCCGCTTTGCGACGCTCCTATGTCGAGAAGGTGCGGCGCCACCTCCCTGCCGAAGCCCCTGTGTCTCGGTCGCCCTCACAGTCCGTGACCCTTGCTGTGAACCGATAACCCGCCTGTCTCGATCACAAACGTACTCCCGTCCCGTGACACCCCATCGACTCACCCCAGCCCCCTGTTTCTGGAGATCCACCACATGAAGAAATTCCGCAGTACTACCGCTTCCAAAGCCACCGTCGCACTTCTCCTGACGCTAGCCGCCGGTTCCGCACTGGCCGGCACTACCGGCACCGAGTTCCAGACGATGTACACAACGCTCCTCAACTGGGCAACCGGCTTTCTCGGCAAGTCGATCGCCATCGCCGCCTTCATCCTGGGCGCCGGCATCGGCATTGCCCGCTCCTCGCCGATCCCGGCGCTTGTCGGCGTGGTGTTCGCGCTGTTCATGGTCTATGTGCCGACCATCATTGACAGCATCATGACCGCGGTCATCTGATCGCATCGGGATCAGCGATGACAGACGCTCCTCTCGAGATTCCACGGCGGCTGAATGATCCGCCGCGCATGTTCTGGTGGGATCTCGATGTATCGCTGCTGGTGCTCGCTGCCGCCCTGGCTGGGATGATTTCCGGGTTTTTCGTGAGTGGCTGTGCCATCGGGATACTGCTTGCCTCCGCCTACGGTCGCGCAAAAGCAGGCAAACATCCGGCCTTCCTGCTCCATCTCCTTTACTGGCATGTGCCCGCAGCCGTGACGGGCCTCAAGCGAACGCCGCCTTCGCACTTGAGGGAGTTGGTGGGATGAAGCTCGCATGGATGCGCGAGGACATCGCGAGCGTTCGCCGGGCGACGACATTCCTGGTCGTCTTGCTGGTCGGATCGATGCTCGTGAATCTCGTGCTTGCCGTGTTCACGATGCGGCTGGCAGGCCACCAACGGATCGTGGTCGTGCCCCCCAACATTCACAAGACCTTCTGGGTGGAGTCCGACCGAGTGAGCAGCGAGTACCTCGAACAGATGGGGTACTTCCTGATGCAGCTCACGCTCAACGTCACGCCCCAGAGTGTCGACCACCAGGCAAAAGTGCTGTTGCAGTATGCGGCTCCGGCTTCATTCGGCGAGCTGCGTACCGCGCTTCTGGCCGCGGCGGAGCGCCTCAAACGCGACGGCGCATCGACGATCTTCAGCGCGCGGGACCTCATGGTCGACGAGCGCGCTCTCAAGGTGGGTGTGCGTGGGCAACTCACCACGTTTATCAGCGACCGCCGCGTATCGGACGTCTCGAAGGGCTACGCCATCGAACTCCAGTACTCGGGTGGCCGACTTTTTCTCAAGGCATTCCGCGAGACCAATCCCAATGACCCTCTTGAAAACCAGCCTCGTCCTTCTCCCGCTGCTGCTGTCGCTCAGTAACCCCGCCTCCGCGCTCCAGATTCTGGACGCGAATGACGGGGAGACGGTGCTCGGCAAGATCTCGCAGAAGGAAATCACCCGCATCAGCTTCGAGCGAAGCCGCATCCGCAAGGTGACAGGCAACGTCGGCGAGTTCGTGCTGGAGAAGGACGAGGAGAAAGGACATATCTTCATTCGCCCGGCTTCGCCGGACAGCACGAAGCCGATCAATCTTTTCGTGACGTCCGATCGCAGCACCGTGGCCCTGCTCTTGCAACCGGTCGACACCCCGAGCGACACCATCGTGATCCGGGAGGGGCGCGCCCCTCTGAAGTCCGCCTCCCGCATGGAAAGAAGCGGCGTGCACGTGCGCACGATCAAGAACCTGCTGCTCGCCATGGCCGGCGACGCGCTGCCCGACGACATGGAAGTGCGGGAATCGGGACAGCAGCTCACGCTGTGGCCGGGCGCTCGCCTCACGTTGGAGCGCGCATGGCTGGGCGCGGGAATCGTCGGCGAGAAATACCAGCTCGCCAATGTCGGGACGAGCGAGGTGAACCTCGCCGAGCGCGACCTCTACAAGCCTGGCGTCATGGCCGTGAGCCTCGAGAACGCGAGCCTGCGCCCGGGCGAAACAACCAACCTCTTCGTAATCCGGGAGCGGCGAGCCCATGACTGATTCAACTCCGCAGAACGCTTCCACCGTGAAGCGACGCCAGTACCTGCTGCTGGGAGGCATCGCCGCCCTCATCCTCGGCGCCGCCTTTCTCTCCGTTTCACTCACCGGTTCGCGTGATTCGGGCGAGCGTCCGATGAAGCCCACGTCCACGAACATCCTCGCCCCCGGCGGCCAGGTCGATCCCAGGGACGCCTGGCGAGGTCAGGCCGACGCGCAATTGAAGAGCATCGACCAGCGCTCGCGCGAACTCTCGCAGCGGAACGCAGAGCTGGAGGGCCAGAACAAGGAGATGATGGAGCGTCTCAGGAAGCTGGAGCAGACCGGCCTCACGGCCTTGCCCCCGCCGCCGGTAGCCGCTCCAGCCTTTCGCCCCAACTTCGGCCCGGATCGGCCTGGCGAGGCTCAGGCAGACAGTGGCCCGCAGCGGCTGCCACCGCCTCCGCCGCCCCGCCCGGGATCGATCCCGAGCTTCGCGTCTCCCGCGGCGCCGGTCATGGGCAGCGGTCCAGTCGCCCCCACGGGCATCGTGAGCGTTTCCCTCGCTGACGGAGCCATAGCGAAGGCCGGAAAGACACCGGCGGAGCCGGCCAAGGCCAATTCTCAGCCGCGGGACTCCCGCCGCTACATCCCCAGCGGCGCATTCACTCGGGCAATCTTGCTGGGCGGACTCGACGCGCCGACCGGCGGACAGTCGCAGCGCAACCCGCAACCCGTGCTGCTGCGGCTGGTGGACAACGCCGTGCTGCCCAATCACTTCCGGTCGCGGATCAAGGAGTGCTTCGTGATCGGTGCGGGCTATGGGGACATCAGCTCGGAGCGCGCCTACATCCGTACTGAGTCACTTTCCTGCGTCACGCGCGACGGCACCGCCATCGATGTCCCGATCAAGGGCTACGTGGCGGGCGAAGATGGCAAGGCCGGCATGCGCGGGCGCCTGGTGTCGAAACAGGGCCAGCTCCTCGCGAACGCACTGCTTGCCGGTGTGGCGAGCGGCATCGGCCACACCTTTCAGCAAAGCTCGACCACGCTGTCCGTGTCCCCGCTTGGCGCAACCACCGCCGTGGATCCCGCCAAGCAGTTCCAGGCCGGATTCGGCACCGGCGTCGGCCGGGCGCTGGACCGGCTCGCCCAGTACTACATCAGCCTCGCGGAAAAAGTGTTCCCGGTCATCGAAGTGGACGCCGGGCGCACGGTCGATGTGGTGATCACCCAAGGCACCTCCTTGCAAGGTTCGCTCGACGCGGCGGGCCAGGATCGCGAGGAGTTTCCGCAACTCGCCGAACGCGTACTAAACCAAAGGAGAAACGACGATGACGATCAATAGACTACGCAGCGCGCTGTGCCTTGGCCTCCTCGGCGCGGCATTTTCACTTCCGTCCGCGGCGCAGTCCCCTGCACCGACGACCACGATGGCCGAACGTCTGCAGGCGTTGTATCCCGCCACGCGATTCGGTGCGGTCAACACCACACCGTGGCCCGGCGTGTTCGAGGTGGTCATGGGCGCGAACCTGGCCTACGTCGATGAGACCGGGCAGTACTTCCTGTTCGGTCATTTCTACGACATGAAGGCCCAGCGCGACCTCACGGCGGAGCGCAAGGATTCGCTCGCGCGAATCGAGTTCTCGTCCCTGCCGCTGGCCGACGCGGTGAAGGAAGTGCGCGGTACCGGCGCACGCACGCTCGCCATTTTCAGCGACCCCGACTGCCCCTACTGCCGCAGGCTGGAAGCGGAGATGAAGAGCCTGACCGACATCACGATCTACACCTTCCTCATGCCGATCGCATCGCTCCACCCCGAGGCGCGCGGCAAGGCGATTTCCGTCTGGTGCTCGAAGGACCGGGTCGCCGCCTGGCACGCCCTGATGTTGCGTGACGAGAAGATTTCGGCCAAGGATTGCCCGCACCCCGTCGATCGCAACGTCGCCCTTGGCGAACGCCTCGGTATCTCCGGCACACCGACGCTCGTCGCCGCGGACGGTCGCGTGCTTCCCGGCGCCGCCAGCAACGCGCAGATCGAGGCATGGCTCGCGCGCTCCACGGCGAGCGCCGAAGGCCCCGTGTCGGTGAAGGGCGGAGCCCGGTGACAGGGGCGGCGATGAATCGAACGGCGGTCGCCCCGCTGCTGCTCTTCGCCCTGGCGCTTTCCGGCTGTGCATCGACCTTGTCGGGCGTCGGCGGGGCGGATGGCTATGCCTGCAAGGCGCCCGAGGGGGCGATGTGCACATCGGTCTCCGGTGTGTATGCGAACACGGCTCAGGGCAGGCAAAAGCCGCCGAAACCGGCCGAGAAGAAATCTCCCCCTGCCGCTCCCGCCATCTATGGTGCAGCGTCCATCGCCCCCGGCAGGCCCGCGACCGCGGCCAGCGCGTCCATCCGATCCAATCCGCGCGTGCTGAGGCTCTGGATCGCGCCTTGGGAGGACGCCGACGGCGATCTCCACGAAGAGGCGCTGGTCCACATGGTCGTCGATCCCGGACGCTGGCTCATCGAGCACGTGCGGCCGGTGTCACGCAACCGAGTCGATGGAGTTGCACCTCCGATTGCGCCCGTCATCCAGGACCCCGCCCCCGCGAAGGCACCGAGCGAAGCACCGCCCGCCCCGACGCGTTTCCCGCTGCCGCCCGGGGGCGGGTCCTCCGGGTCGGCACCTATGGAGCCCTGAACCGTGCTGCGCACCCTGCTTGCCGACCTGGAGTCCGCGCTCACCGGCGCCAAGGCATCAGACCTCCTTCCGCGATCGCGGGGAGCGTCCGCCATCGGATCTGAGGACGTGGCAGCCTTCTCCGAATGGCTGCCCTACCGCGCGTACCTCGACGACCGCCAGGTGTTCGTGAATCGCGATTCGCTGGGCTTCTGCCTGGAGGTGCGGCCACAGTCGGGGGCGGATGAGGAAATGACGCGCGTCCTGACCGCGCTCTATGCCGCCTCGCCGCCCGGCACCGGCATCCAGTTCCACCTCTTTGCGAGCCCCGCCATTCGCGACCCGCTTTCGCGCTATGCCGGGATGCGCCGGTCGGACGAGGACGTGCCGGAATTTGCGCGCCTGGGACGTGCCGGGCGGCACGCCAATATCCACCGCACCATGGCACGGCGGCGGGTCGAGCACTACCTCGCCGGCAGCCGAGCATCGCTCCTGCCTGCACAGAGCTATCTCTTCCGGGATTTCCGGTTGGTGGTCAGTATTTCGATTTCGGGCAAACCCGAGGACCTCTCGCGCCTCGACGATCTGCTGCTCCTGCGTGACAGCGCCCGGGCGACCCTGCATGCGGCCGGATTCCCATCGCGGGCCTGGACGGCGGCCGATCTCGTAAATTGGATCTCCGCCCTGATCGATCCGCATCGCCAGAAAGGCGATTGTCTTGCGCTCACCTACGACGAGGGCCGGGAGCTTCGCGATCAGGTCATCGATCGCGCAACCCGCATGAGGATCCGGCAGACTGGTATTGACCTCTACAACCCGGCCGAAGCGGGCACCAGCGAGCTTCGGCTTCTATCGGTGCGGTCGTACCCGCCCCGCTTTGCGCTCTGGAACATGGGGAGCCTGATCGGCGACCTCTACCAGAGCACCCTTCAGTACCCCTGCCCCTTCATGCTGACGCTCGGCGTGCACGTGCTCGACCCCGAGGCAACGCGCAACTGGGCCTTCATCAAGGCCGCGCGCGCCACCACCAACGCCACGAGCTACATGGCGCGCTTTCTCCCGGACTTGCAGGAACGCAAGGCCAACTGGGACATTGTCCTCAAGGCAATGGACGATGGCCAGCAACTGGTTGACCTCGTGCACCAGGTCGCCTTGTTCGCCCCCGCCGAGGAGATCAATCGCGCAGAACAGGCCGCACGCTCGATTTTTCGGGCACGCGGGTTCGAGCTGACCAACGACACCATGATGATGACGCAGGCGCTGATCGGGTCGCTGCCCATGACGATGTCGGTGCCTTTCCACGCGGACGTGAAGCGCATGAAGCGGGTGACGACGAAGACTTCGTCCAACGCCGTGCACCTCTCGCCCCTGATCGCTGAGTGGCAGGGTACAGGCACGCCGGTGCTGCTCTTCGGAGGCCGTCGCGGCCAGATCATGCAGCTCGATGTCTACGACAACCCGGCCGGCAACTACAACGTCGCGATTGCGGGAACCTCGGGGTCCGGCAAGTCGCTCTTGCTGAACGAGATCGCTGCCGCGTATCTAGGTACCGGCGCCCGCGTCTGGATCATCGACGTGGGCCGCTCCTACGAGAAAGCCTGCCGCAACTTCGGCGGCAGCTTCATCGAATTCACCGAGAACGCTGCCTTGTCGCTGAACCCGTTCACCCTCGTTCAGGACATCGACGAGGACATGGAACTCCTGCAACCGCTGCTCGCTCAGATGGTTTCCCCGCGCGAGCCCCTGGACGGATTCCAGTATTCCACGCTCGGGGCAGCGATCAAGACGGTCTGGAAGGCCAAGGGCAATGCCATGCGGGTGTCCGACATTCACGCACTGCTCGCGACCGGCCGGCTCGACGAAGAAAGCCGCGACGACGACCGGCGGCTGAAGGACCTGGCAGCGATGCTGCACCCCTACACAGTTGACGGCGCCTACGGCAAGTACTTCGAGTCCGACGCGACCATCGACTTCAGCGCCGACTTCATCGTCCTCGAACTCGAGGAACTGAAGGCGAAGAAGGACCTGCAGACCGTGGTGTTGCTGATCATGATGTACCGCATCACCCGCGAGATGTACTTCAGCCGCGAGAGGAAGAAGATCGTCATCATCGACGAGGCCTGGGACCTCCTCTCGGGCGGCGCAACCGCCGAGTTCATCGAGGCCGGTTACCGCCGGGCACGCAAGTACAAGGGCGCCTTCATGTCGGCCACCCAGGGCGTGGACGACTACTACCGCAACCCCGCGGCCAAGGCTGCGCTCGACAACTCCGACTGGATGTTCCTGCTGCGCCAGAAAACAGAATCCATCGAAATGATGGACAAGCTCGGTCAGCTCACGATGGACGATGCGATGAAGCGGCTTCTCCAGTCGCTGCGTACCGAGCATGGGGCGTACTCGGAGATCTTCATCCATTCGCCGGTCGGCAACGGCATCGGCCGGCTGATCGTCGATCCGCACAGCCTGCTGCTCTTTTCCAGCCGCGCCGAGGACTTCAACGCCATTAACGACAAGCGCGCGGCCGGAATGACCGTCTCGGAGGCGATCGATGCGGTATTGCGCGACCGGGGCATATCTTGAGCCTCCGGACCGCATCCATTCTGGTCGTCGGCAACGCGCTGCTGAGCGCCGTTCTAATCGGCGCGTACGCGCTGTGGTTCGCTCCCCAGAGCGTGCCCGCACTGGCCGTCCTCGATGTCGGTGAGCTGTATCGGCTGAAGGAAACCCAGGTCGCCACGGTGCTGGTGAAACGCGACGCCACCGTTGAAGACCGCGCCCTGGCGCTCCAGCGGGCAGCCGCATTTGGCCTTGAGGTGACCAGCCTGATCCAGTCCCTCCCGGACGAGTGCCGCTGTCTCATCCTCGCACGCGGGGCCGTCGTCGGCCCGGCGCTGCTCCTTCCTGATCTCACGCCGGAAGTGCGCCGGCGCCTGGGACTGTAGGCGGCGCGATGCGTAGTCTGTTCCTTCACCATCCCTTTATCGACCGGTTCGATCGCGATGCCTTCCGGGTGAGGCTTGCGAAGCACCTACGCAACTGGGGAATCGCCTACCTGCTGCTGATCGTCGCCGCTGCCATCTTTCAGGCGCACTACGGCTTCGGCCTGAATGCCTCGCCCAGCCTGCCCCACCGATTCTTCCTGATCCACAAGGGCGAGATGCCGCAGCGCGGGGAGTACATCGCATTTCGCTGGCATGGCGGCGGCCCCTATCCGGCCGGCGTCACCTTCGTGAAGATCGTTGCCGGCATGTCCGGCGATACGGTCACACGCGCGGATCGGGACTTCTTCGTCAACGCCACCCCTGTTGGCCAGGCGAAGGCCGTGAGCCGTCAGGGCGTGCCGCTCGACCTCGGCCCCACCGGGGTACTGCCCGCCGGACGCTACTACGTGCGTGCGCCACACCCGGACAGCCTCGATTCGCGCTACCAGCTGACGGGCTGGGTTTCCGAAGACCAGATCATCGGACGGGCCCATGCACTCTTCTGAACTGCGGCGTCAGGCCATCCAACATGCCCGCACGACACTGGTCGTCTTCGCGATGCTGCTCTCGTTCGTCGCCCGGGGCCAGGACCTTGGGGTCATCGGCCCGGTGTACCCGATCGGAGAGCCCAGTCTCCTCGAAGTGATTCTTTCCAAACTGCGCGAAGCCGAGGCAACCGGGGTACTCGCCCGCATTCAACGCGAGGCGCAAGCCAACGTGAAGCGCGGCATCGAGCAGCCCGCACCCGTCGATAAGATCACGAAGACCATCAAAGCGCGCAGTTTCTACTATGACCCGAGCATCGTCGTGCCTTACGCCATCACCGACGCGGAGGGCAAGGTGATCGTCCCACCGGGAACCAGGGTCAACCCGCTCGATACGGTGTCGCTTTCGAAGGCGCTGCTGTTCATCGATGCGCGCGACTCCGCTCAGGTCGGTCGCGCGAGCAAGATTCTCGATGAGCGCGGTGGCAAGGTGAAGGTCATTCTGACCGGAGGCTCATACCTCGATCTCATGCGCCGGTGGAAGCACCCGGTGTTCTACGACCAGCAGGGGGCGCTCACCGAAAAGCTTGGCATCCGCCACGTGCCGGCGCTCGTCTCGCAGGAAGGCAAGAAGCTGAAGATCGAGGAGATTCTGCGATGAGATTCGGCCATCGATTCCTCGCGATAGCCCTCCTCCTCGCCTGCCTCGCGGTGGCGGGGCCGGTTGCCGCCGGGCCGACCTGTCACGGCCGCTTCATGAACCCGATCACCGACATCTGCTGGAGCTGTGTCTTTCCGCTCACGATCGGCTCCGCATCGATCCTTTCCGACGGGCAGGATGACATCGGCAACCCGTCCACGCCGATCTGCTATTGCAGCAATCCGCCGCGCATCGGTGTGTCGATCGGCTTCTGGGAGCCGGTGCGCCTGGTCGATGTGACCCGCACACCGTTCTGCATGGTCGGATTGGGCGGCATCACCATCGATCCGGGTATCGAAGTCCCGCGCGGAGCCCAGGTGGGTCATGACAGCCAGACACGCAACAGCTTCTACCATGTGCACTGGTACACCAATCCGATCCTCTACTGGCTCGAAGTGCTGCTCGACTTTCCGTGCCTGGAGCAGGGCTCGCTCGATCTCGTCTATCTCACCGAAGTCGATCCGCTGTGGGCGGATGGCGAACTGACCGCCATCCTCAATCCCGAGGCGGTTCTCTTCGCCAACGCACCGGCCAAAGCCGCCTGTGCCGCCGACTGTGTCGCGTCCACCGCCGGACTTGGCATCGCGAGCCTCTTCTGGTGCGCCGGCTGCCAGGGATCGATCTATCCGATGACCGGCCATGTCGCCACCCACATCGGCGGCGTGCAGGCCTCTGCCCTCCTCACCCAGCGCATGACCGCCAAGATGCACCGGCAACTCGCCACCTTCGACGGCGCGGGGCCAGCGGGCCTGTGTGGTTACTACATGCAGCCAATCATGGACAAGACGCACTATAAGCTGCAGATGGTCTATCCCGTCCCCAACACCCAGAAGGACGCCGGCCAATGCTGCCAGCCATACGGGCGCACGACCATGTTCTGGGGAGCCGGCAAGTCCTTTCCTGTGTCGGGCGAGGACTTCTCCTACCAGATCTTCCGGAAGAGGAATTGCTGTGCCGGGGCATATTGACCGCGTCGCCCTCTGGGCGCTTGCCTGCCTCCTGCCCTGCATTGCCCTGGCACAGGCTCCCCAGTGGCCGACACCGCAGGACATCGATCGCGCACTGAAAGCGAATCGATTTCCCGGCGCCGAGCGCCTCGGCTCGCAGCCGATTCCACAGCCACCGCGCGTGAATCCGCAGCGCGGCGCGATCGACATCGAGGCGATCGCAAGGGGCAATGTCCAGCTCCCGAACGCCGGCGCCACCTCCGGCGCTCCCCCCGTACCCCTGCGAATCTTCATCACACTGGACATGCCGCGGGCAAGCCTGCAGCTGCTCACCGACCAGGCATCCCGGGCGGGTGCCGTGCTGGTGCTCCGCGGCCTCAAGTCACAGTCGATGCGGCAAACCGTGGCCATGGTGGGAGAGCTGATCGGCGAGCGGAAAGTCGCATGGGTCATCGACCCCGAAGCGTTCACGCGTTTTGCCGTGCGCCAGGCGCCAACGTTCGTGCTCACGCTGAACGACGCCACCGGCAACCAAGCGGAAGACAGCTGCGGCGCCGGATGCGTAACGCCCGCCGGCTTCGCAAGCGTCGCCGGTGATGTCAGCCTCGATTACGCGCTGGAGGCCATCATGCGCCGCAGGCCGGAAGTGACGCCGCGAGCCGAGCCCTTCCTCAGACGGCTGCGGGGATCGTGATGGTCCTCCGAATCGTCCTGTGCCTCGTCGCGGCGCTCGCCACGCACTCCTGGACCGCCCACGCCCAGTCGCTGTCTGACGCCTTCAATCAGGGCGCCGCCCTAGGCAGAAGCGGCAACGCCGCGGCACGTGGCCAGATCAGCGGCAGCACCGCGCAATCGACCGTCCCCAACTACACCACTGCTCCTCCCGAGGCCTCCTATTTCGGCAGCGCCGGTCTGGGCACCCCCGCTTCAGCCAGGGCCGGCGCCTGTGCGGGGGGCCCCGGCGCGGCCGGCGGGTTCGCCGAGCAGGGTTGCAATGCCGTCGATTTCTCGCAGACCAACCCGTCCCGGCGCCCGAACTACAACCTCACCCCGGGCGATCCGCTGCTCACGCGCGCGCGCACCATCACCGCCGACCCGCAGGCGATCGCCGGGAACCTCGCCGGCACCTACAGCGGCTGCACCGTGCAGACGGTGACAAGCCCGGACATTTTCGAGACGGCGATCTGCCACCAGTACCGCACCATCGAGAACACCACCTGCGACAAGGTCCTGATCGTCACACCGATCCAGACGCCCGGCTGCTCGCCGGGGCAGTTCCTGACGCGGGTGACCGCGGACCCCTGCCCGGCCTGTATCGACTACCTCGCGTTCGACTTCACCTGCGGCGCAAACAACTATTTGATGCATGTGTTCACCATAGCCAAGGGTAGCGGCGCCGTGTACATGGACCTGGGCTCGCAGTACGTTCCCGGAACACTCAACACGCAGATCGGACAATCCCCCGGGCCGTCCCGGATTGACGGCTATTTCTGCTACCAGACCTACTACAGCCAATCCTGTTCGGGGGCGAACTGTTCCATCGGGGCGTGGTTCTACAACCCTTGCCAGGGCACCAGCTACTACGGCGTGAGCACTTTTGCCATGCCCACCACGGTGAGCTTCACCGACACCTGGAATAACCAGTGCGCGGCGCTGGAGGCGCGCTCGCAATGATGCTGCGGTTCGTCTGCGCGCTCCTCCTGACAATGCTCGCTGTGGCGGTGCCTTCCGTTCGCGCCGCCGATTGCCAGAAAGCCTCCGAATCCTGCGTCGAAGGTCCGGAGACCCGCAACATCGGCGGCTATCCGGTGTACCGCGAATGCTGGCGCTACCGCGCGCAATACAGTTGTGTGTCACAGGCCATGACCGACGATTGCCAGCCGCTGCGAAACCGCGGCTGCAGCCAGATCGGATCGCGCTGCGTCGACACGAACGCGCAAGGCGCCTGCATGCTCTACGAGCAGACCTGGCAATGCCGGGTGTCCAGTGGCTCGACCTCGACGATCACCAACTGCGGGGGCCAGCAGTTCTGCGTCGATGGCAAGTGCTTTGACACCGGCAACGCACCGGACGCCGATTTCGCCAGGATGGTCACCGCGATGGAAGTGCAGCGGGAAGCGGGCAAGTACGTGGACCCAAGCACCCTGGTCGTGTTTCAGGGCTACGACAATCGCTGCCGCAAGAAGCTCTTCGGCCTCGTCAACTGCTGCAAGGGCGCGGGGTCGAGCAGCTCGCTATTCTCCAACCTGAACCTGATCCTCGGAGCGGGTGGTCAGGTGATGGGCGCGGTGGGATCGAGCTACACCTACGATGCGCTTTTCGCGTCCGATGCGCCGAATATGGTGCTCGCAGGCTTCGAGGCACTCTTCGGAGCGGGCGGCGGCTCCTCCGCGCTTGCCGGCCTTCTTGCGGGCGATCTTTCGGTGGAGTTGTTCGTCCAGTCGCTGGTGCCCGGCCCCTGGACCATCGCCATTCTGGCGATCCAGCTCTCCGGCATCCTCGACTGCGAGCAGGCCGAGCAGATCCTCGCCATGAAGCGCGACAACCGGCTCTGCCACGGTGTGGGGAGCTACTGCTCGTCGCGCCTGCCGATCATTCGCCTGTGCGTCGAGACCACCGAGTCCTACTGCTGTTTCAACTCGCGCCTTGCCCGCATCCTGAACGAACAGGGTCGCGGCCAACTGGGCCGCGGCTGGGGCGGCCCGCAAAGCCCCGACTGCACCGGCTTCACCGTGGGACAACTGCAGGCGCTCGACTTCTCCCGGATGAATCTTTCGGAGTTCTACGCCGAGATCGCGCCGACGCTCCCCGACGTGGGCGCCATGCGCGCCCGCGCCCAACAGAAAGTCAACAGCTACTTCAGCCCATGAATCGATCGACCCTCATTCTCGGTTTCAGCCTCGCGTCCTTCGTACTTACTCAGGCTGCATGGGCGCAGCCCTCTGCACGCCTGCAAGTCACCGATATCAAGCCGCTGTTGATACGCGCAATCGAACAGGGCTCGGCGCACGGCGTTCTGATTGGCGAATCCTCCGCCTACGTCCGCCAGAAGTTTGATGCCAGCACCCCGATCGAGATCGACGTGCGCTCGCTGCACGCCCTGCCCCAGCCAGGCTGCAGCCGGCTGGAGGTGACGACCCGCCAGAAGGACGTGCTGGGGAAGACCAAGCGCGACGACAAGGAACTGGTCTATCAGTTGAGCTACTGCCATGACGGCCGTTTTCCGGACAAACGGTGAACGACATGCGAACCTTTCTTGCACTGACCGCACTCTCGCTCGCCGCCCTGCCGCTTGCCGCTCTACCCGCCGACGAGAGCTCGTCCGTAACGAGCCCCGTTGCCGAAACTCAGGTGGAGCCGCAAGGCACCTACTGGCTGCGCAACCGCGAAGGCTGGTTCTGGTACCGCGACCCGCCCGCGTCGGCGAAGCCGCCCAAGGCCGCCCCACCTCCGCCGAGCCGCCCGCCGGAGCTGGTCGAATTCGAGGCGATGCAACAGCGCCTCGACGAATTGAAGCGCGTCGCCGTCATGAACCCGACCGATACGAACCTGGTCGCCTACATGCGCTACCAGCGCTTCGTCATGAACAAGTCCGAAGTGTTCGCAGAGCGCTGGCAGCGCCTCGTGTGGACAGTGCCCGAGCTCGACTACGGGCTCACCGGCCGCCCGACCAACGCGATGGCGATCGGGGCCTTCGATGAACAGCAGCAGATCCGGCAGGGCCAGGTGGTCCGGAATCTTGCCTCGACCCACGGCCTACTCTTCATCTTCAGGAGCGACTGCCCGTACTGCCATCGCTTCGCGCCGATACTCAAGCGCTTCGAGCAGGAATTCGGCATGACGGTCTTTCCTGTGAGCCTCGACGGCCGTGGCCTGCCTGAATACCCGAACCCTCAATTGGACAACGGCATCGCGTCGCGCCTCAACGCATCGATGGTGCCGGCGCTCTACCTCACCGTACCGTCCACACGACAGATTCGCCCCGTAGGTTTCGGCGTGATGGCGTTGACGGAACTCCTCGAGCGCATCGCAGCACTTGCGCAAGACCCGCGCGAAGCCCCTCTTTAGCCAGCGATTGAAAGAATCAACGATGACCACTCGACCGAAACGCTTCATGGCCTGCCTGCTCGCCGTCACGCTGGCAATAACGCCGATCGCCAGCCTGCCTGCCAATCTCAATGCCGAGATGCAGACAATGTTCAACGACCTGGGGGCACTGGGCAATGTCACCTCGCCCGGCGCCTTCCGCGGCCAGGCGATGAACCTCTACACCGGCGGCAGCCTGATGATGCGCGCGCCGGGGAAGAACTACCCGCTGGTCAACGCGCAACTGCCGAGCCTGCGGGCGGGCTGCGGCGGCATCGATCTTTTCGGCGGCGCGTTCTCCTTCATCAACAAGCAGCAGTTCGTGGCGCTCCTGCAAAACATCGGCTCCAACGCCGTGGGCTACGCCTTCAAGCTGGCTCTCCAGTCGATCTCCCCAGACATCGACAAGCTGCTCACCGAGCTGCAGGACCAGATCAACAAGATCAACGCGATGAACATCAACTCCTGCGAGGCCGCGCAGTCACTGGTCAACGGCATCGTCGGCGAATTCGACAACTCGGTGCAAAGCGGCTGCGCAAACATCGCCCAGTACCTGGGCAGCGTCACCGACCGGGCGGACGCGCGCTTCACCTGCGCCACCACCGCCCCGGCGGTGGTGAAAAGCGCGGCCAATTCCGGCGATCCGAACATCCGCAACGCGACCTTCGTGAAGGGCAACGTGATCTGGCTGGCGCTGAGCCAGGTCGGCGGCACCATCAGCCAACAGGAGAAGGAGCTGATCATGAGCGTGGTCGGCACCGTGATCCTCTACCCCCCGGCGGACGACGGCAGCGGTGCGATGCCCCGCTACGTCGAACCGAGCATCGTGGGCTTGCGCGATCTGCTGCTCGGGCGCGGCGCATCCGCTACGGAAGGCAATGTCGATATCGACGTCTACGTCTGCGACGAACCGGCCGAGTGCTTGAATCCCGCCCGCACCACCGTCTCCGCCAAACCCTACACACGCATGGTTTCCGAGCGGCTGCGTCGCATGTCCGACAACATCGCCACGCGCACGCCGCAGACCGCCGCCGACATCGGCTTCATCAACAACACCACGGAACCCGTCTACAAGATGCTGGCGGTCGCCAATGCCGTCCCCGGCTCCAATACCGCCGAGACGCTGATCGAAACCTACAAGGACGTGATCGCGCTCGACTACGCCGAGACCTTCCTCAACCGGGCGATCCGGCAGGCCCTATCTGCGCTCTCGCAAAGCCTGAAGCGCACCGCAATCGAGCAGCAGTACGTGGAAGCATTGAGGGGCAATGCCCAGGAAGCCCAGCGCCAGCTACTGGTGGAGAAGCAGACTGCCTACGCCAAGGTGCGCTCGGTGTCGTCGATGACCCAGGATCTGCAGACCCTGGAGCGGCAACTCTGGAGCTCGATGCCGGCGGCGGTGAAGTCGATGCTCGATTTCAGCGCCAATTCTGGCGCTCGCGGCTCCTAGCGACGCCGGCCCGGCGGGCGCCGCCCCCCGGCCGACGTTCGCGCATCCATTTTCGCGTAGTTATGTTTGAAATATATGCCTACGGCAACGTCGATACCCTGACCGGGGTGTTCAACGCCATCGCCGCCATCATGGGCGGGGACGACTATTTCGGCCTCATCAAGACCGTCGCGGTGACCGGCGTGCTGGTCGCGGCCTTCGCGGGCCTCTTCACGCCGGGGCGCTTCCACGGCTGGGCCTGGCTGATGGGGTTCATGTTCCTCTACTACGCCATCTTCCTTCCCAAGGCCGACGTCGTCATCGTCGACAAGCTCGGAAGCCAAACCCCGGTCGTGGTCAGCAATGTGCCGATCGGCGTCGCGTTCTTCGGCCACTACACGAGCAAGGTGGGGGACGTGATGACGCGGTTCTTCGAGACCGCCTTCCAAGTCATTCCGACCAGCACCGCCCAACTGCCCGCGGAACTCGCGTACCAGAAGAACGGCGTGATGTTCGGCAACCGCCTGATCCAGGCATCCCGCTCGGCGAACATCGCCGATCCCCAACTGCGCACCGATCTCATCGCTTTCATCTACAACTGCACCACCTACGACCTGCAGGACGGCACCATCGATCCTGCCGCATTTTCCCGCAGCACCGACATCTGGTCGCTGATGGGCACGCCGAATCCAGCGCGCTTCTCCACCTATGGCAATCCGGTACAGGTAGACACCTGCCCGAACGTCTACACCTATCTCGCCAACCGCCTGCCGGCGGAAGTCGCCCGCGCCCGCGCAGTGCTGGCGTTCCAGATGAACCCGTCCCTTGACCCGACCGTCGCACAAACCCTGATCGATGGCCAGGTCGAGCAGGCCTACTACAAGACCAAGATCGCGACGGCCGCGCAAAGCGCCGCCGACCTGCTTCGCCAGAACATCATGATCAACCTGGTGCAGGACACAAGCAGCATCGTCGGCCAGAAGATCAACGATCCCGCCTCGCTGATGATCGCGACAGCCCGTGCCAACGCCACGGCCTCGATCAACTCCTCGTTCCTGACCATGGGCAAGATCGCCGAGCAAGCGCTGCCGCTGGTGCGCAACGTGATCGAGGCGATCATCTACGCCGTCTTCCCCTTCGTGTTCCTGCTGTTCCTGCTCGCCCAGGGACGCGGTCTGGGCCTCGCCATCAAGAGCTTCGTCTTGAGCTTAGTCTGGATCCAGCTCTGGCCGCCGCTCTACGCCATCCTCAACTACGTCGCCACGCTGGCCAGCGCCAAAAACCTCGAGGCCGCATCGCGCATGGGGGCCGCGGCACAGGGGCTGGCCCTCGAAACCGCGTCCAGCATCTACCACGGCGCGATCTCCGATCAGGCAGTCGCCGGCTACATGGTGATTTCCATCCCGATCATCGCCACCGCCATCATCAAGGGCGGCGAAGTCGCCTTTCAGGCCGTCACAGGTGTCGGTCCAATCCAATCGGCGGTATCCGGCGAATCCAGCGCGACCAGCAAAGGCAACATCAGTCAGGACAACGTCTCCTTCGACCAGCAGCAGCTCGCCCCGACCAGATCGTCTGCATTCATGTCCAACACGAGCGATGCCCACGGCACCACCATTCAAGGTACCGGACCGGACGCTGGGGTCTTCCGCTATCAGGCCACCCTAAGCCGGTTGGCCAGCACGTTCACGGTCACCGAACGTCAGGCGAACGCCATCGGCGAAAGCGCTCGCGAAGCCGAGACACTGGCACGCACCGAGCGCGAGGCCATGCAGCGCAGCCAAGCCACCGCGCTGAGCCGCGCGCTGGGCATCCAGGAAAGCTACGAGCGCTCGCAACTGAGATCGGGTGCCACGAGCATGTCCGACGGCGGCTCGACCAGCACGCAATTTCAGGCCCTCAACTCGATAGCGCGCGACGTGAATCGACGCCTGGGCTTGAGTGACGACTCGACCGTAGGTAAGAGCATCGCGGCGTCGGCTTCCGTTGGGGCCAGCATTCCGCTCACCCAAATCGGCGCCCAAGCGAGAGCGGAAGGCAGACACACTGACCAACAGACCCTCCAAAGCGCCTACGACTTCGCCCGAAAGGCCGCGGAAAGCGCGCAGCTCACGGAAGCGAGCGCCCTGATCAAGGACTTCCGTTCCTCGGAGGCCTATCAGTGGGCGCGCGGCAACCGCACCACGTCCACCGCTGGTTACGATACGTCCTTCCGTGATGCCAGCGAGCGACAGACCTCCAGCGACAACGCCTTTGGCCGAGCGCGCGAACTTGCACGCACGGTGCAGTTCATGCGTGAGTGGAGCAGCGGCACGCAGACCGACTTCACCAACTACGCGGCGCGGCGTCTCGCAGAGCGCGGGCTCCTGCGCGAGGAAGACCCGATCAAGCTGCAGCGAGCGGTCACCGAAATCGCCTACTCCTACGCCCGCGGCGGCAGTTCGGCAGGCGGCTACGTCCCCGGCGACAGTCCGCTCGGTCCGTCACGTCCGCTGCCGGAAACCATGGGCTGGACCGACTCATCGCTGCGAGAGCAGTACGAAGCCAACCGACGCACGATGGAGGGCACTGCACTCGGCCAACAGACATTCGCAAATGAATCCGAGATTCGCACTCGCCAGACTCAGCAGCGCGCCGTACCCGGCCAAGTTGTAGGTAACGATCTGGCCGGTCGCGTGGGTGCCACCAAAGCCGATACAAAGGCCAAAATCGACAACGGTCGCACGCAAGTCTCGCAGGACGCCGGTTCTCTCAGCGAGAACTACAAAGCCTCGGTGCGTATCGGCAAGATCAGTCCCAACCACGGCGGCAACCGGGCGGTCTGGGATACGGTCGGCGCTAACGCTAGCGAGCCGAACCTCGGCACCGCGCCTAAGATTGAGCCGATCGGCGAATGGCACTTCGACAAAGACGGCGTTCCGGTCGCGGGTCCCAGACCAGAACCGGCGACACCACCCGCGAACCCCGGAACCGTCGACAAAACTCGACCGTCTGAGAAGGGATCGAGGTGGCGCGATCGGTGAACGGTGAGCTACTCTTCGACTCGTGTCTTGCCCGCGCCGACCTCAAGACTCCCGAGGCCGTTTCTCGTCATGCGGCCGGGCGCGTCATCCCATTGTTGTGCATCCGCCAAACCAAGCGTCGATTCGAATGCATTAGGTTGGCGCGTTCCCGAAGCGTCGTCAGCGGGCACGCCCACATGGATGGCAGCGCGAACCTGTGTCGCGAGACTTGCCAAGAAACTCGATAGTCTGCTTATACCGGACATGTACTAGCCTGCTCGATTCTTAATGTTCACCGCAATTTCTACGCTCACCGATGACAAGAGGCAGCGTGAAGTCTGAGAACACGTGCCTGTAACCAACTGGGCGCCACATAGGCACAACCTCAACGCCTCGGCAATGAATCAAACCACTGGAATAACAGGGCACGCTAGAACTTCCGTCCACCAAGGGCCCTCTCCGCCCCTGTGATCTGGTCGTCGGTGAGAAATGCGTTGTGCCTGCATCGAACCCTACCCTTGCTGCAGCGCCCGTCGTAGCGATGCGGACACCTCCCATACGTACGACTGGCCGCCGATGGACTTCGAGACCTTGATGTGGTTGTTGCCTTCCATCAAGTTCAAAACAAAGTCGACAAACGACACAGGCTTCTTAACACGGCCTGCAAGTATCTCGTTCTGCCTCACGTTCTCGTTAACCAGTAACGCGGCGATCTGATTCACCACGTCCTGATAATCGTCGACGTACGCCTCTGCGTACTGCTGAAATCCAAAGTCCGTTAGTACGACGTGAGAGAGTGGAGCCCCGATGACCCGACCGATCTTGAGCAAGTAGTGGTGTTCGAGAATCTCCAGAGAGTCGAGCAGCTCTTGCTGCGGGACATCCTGGAGCGATGCCTCCGTTCGCAGTCGATCCCATTCCACAATGCCCGAGTCCTCATCGACTACTAACCTGGCAATTACACGCAACGCCAAGTCGTCAACGCGCGACAGGCCAGGGATCAATGGCTCTGCACCGACAAACCGCGCAGGTGCCTTGCCAATCGACGGCTTGTCGCTTACGTCGAAAATAGCCGACAAGATGCGCTGCAAACTTTGGCCGTAGTCGTTGATATCATCGACCCGCTGCCAGACCGTAGATCGAAGGCTCTCAGGGACATCGCACTCGTCAATGACGACCGGTATCAACTTTGTTCCCCGACTGATTCTGTTGACCATGGACGCATTCAACTCTTCCCGTACCCACGGCTTCAGAACGCTAACTTTAGACAAGACGACGATGACGGCCCGCGCCTGCTTCAGTCCTTCCTCGAAAATCTTATCCACCAAACTGTCGCCCGGCTTCATCTCCCATTGATCAAGCCAAGCATCGACGCCATTCTCGCGTAATCGACGAGCAAAGTCGACGACAAAGCGATCCTTATCTTCGCTGGCGTGACTGATAAACACCCTGGGGGCGCTCATTCGCCATCCTCGCACTTCACGCTCCTGAACTTCAGCATGCTGGAGTTCTCCATCCCATCACTGCGGCCACCATTTTCCTTCTTGAAAGACGAACGTGATTCTTCCGTCATTCCTCGTCGTCAGAACGTGCCTCGTTTCTCCCCGAAATGGCCCCCCTCGGGCTTTGCTTCGATAGTAAGGGACGGTCTTCTGGGTGTCGTACATATAACCTTTGTCGGATATCAGAACGTAGAATGGATTGCAACCGTAGATGTCGAAGATTTCCGTGCAGATTCCGTTCTCGCGGCCGTGATGCGACGCGATCAGGACATGCACTTCGGACACGATTTTCTGGAACGCAGGCTGACGAAGCAGTGCTTTCCAACCTACCGATTCGAGGTCACCAGGAAACAGGAAATTGATGCCTGCAATTCGGAGATGAACAACCAAGCTCAGGTTATTCTCATCGTCAAACTCCGGGTAATCGTTGTAGAACGCCAGCCGCTCAATTCCTAAGAATGTCGGTGGCGTTACTTCCGTCCCGCCGGTATAGTTTGAAGCCATGCTGACTAAGGCCTCAATGCCGCGACCCATACCGTCTTCGGATTTGAGCTGGCGAATGATCTCTGGCGTCACCGACCGGTTTCGCCACAACCACTCGACGTCCACGTTCTGCAGCAAGTCCGGCAAACCGCTGACATGATCCTCGTCGTAGTTCGTGACCGCCAGCATCTCAAGGCGAGATATGCCCTGATCACGCAGGTAACGTCCGGGGCTCCATCCGGTATCCCCGTTGTGCCCGCAGTCAATCATCATGCGAGTACCGTTATCGCAGGTAAGCAACGCGCAGGCACCGTGCTCGACATCGAATATTTTCAGCTCCATGTCGCTCCCTCAGTGAATCGTCCTACCGAAAGGCTTTGAAGCCCGGCCGATACAGATTGCGCAGAGTGTCGCGATTCATCGAAAGCCAGTGGCTCTTTCGTGTCACGAAATCGAGCTCTCTGGAGACCTTCGTCGAATTGGCGATCAGATTTGTCGCTCGGAACTTCTGCGAGTGTGGTGGAAGCGATCGAATAAGCACGTCGCCCGTTTTCGTTGTCATGATCGGGATACCCAAATCAAATAGTCTCTGGCATACCTCCGGCTTGGGGTGCTCGAACTGATTGTCAAACTGGCTCCCGCAGACAGCTATCTTTGGCTGGACGGCCTCGAAAAACGTCTTTGAATTGGTCGGGCAGTCAGCTCCATGATGTGCAAGCAGCAGGACATCGACCTCGCGCTTGAAAACCTTGCAGCGACGTAGGTATGCCCCGATGTTCGTATCCTCCACATCGCCCAGGCTGGCGACGTTGAAGCAGCCCTGGCGAAACAACTTGACGGTCGAATTGTTGTTAGAGTCACCATCCAGCAAGACGCGCGGGTGGTACACGACGTCTCGGTACGCCAGATCTTCGGCACTCTTCAGGCCCTTGATGTACTCAGGGTTGACGGCAACGCACTTGACAGTGCGCCCCTTGCTCGCATTCGTCGTCCGGTAATTCTGAATAACCTTCAAGCAGTCCTTTGCGGTGTCGCTGTGCGGCGGATATCCAGGGTACTCGATGGTCGTTGGCTTATAGCGTGAGAGTATTTCTTCAAGGTCAGCCAGTGCGCAATGATCTTGATCCCAACCGGTTATGTGAAGCACGTCGACGGTGCTTTTCCCGCACTCTGCAAGCTCTCGGTCAACATTTGGGCGACTCAGGTCCGTCAACCTTGCTTCAAGCAAGGTGAACGTGCCATCGACGAAAAGAGAAAATGAAGCGCCGGCCGTGCCAAGCTGATAGGCGCGGAACCTGGTAATGATGGAACGGGCTGTCACTTCGTCTTCCCTCCATCATCGCTCGCCTCCAGCGCCAAGACGTTTTGAACAAGTCGTATGCCGGTATTTCGAGCTGATATGGCGAGCCAGAGAAATTGCACCGCCAAGCCGCCTGCAACCGTTGCTTGCAGACCACCTGGCGCCTTCGCCAACACAGATGCTATCCACGCGATGACGAGGATTAGAAGCGTCAGACTGGATGAATCTCGAAACAGAAGGAATCGTTTATGCGAGTCACTGATGATGACATTGGACTGGTGCTTTTGGAACAGTCGGTACCAGCAGCTATTCTGGTCCCTTGGATTTTTCGGGAACTCCCCAACTCTCTTCTTCAGCGCCGCAATATCGATACGGGGGTCGGCTTCTGCGTGCTCGCTAAACGCGCGATGACCAGGCAGCGCATCTTTGATGCGCCAGAAGACGATTGACGCCTTGGCGTTGGATGGCAGCAGGTCGTTCAGGAAGACCGCGACCAGCGGGCCAGCGGCGGCAACGAGCAGCCCGCGAACGAAAGTTGATTGCGCAAGCTCTGCGAGCGACGCCTGGGTAAAAGCGAAACCGGTCAACACCAAAATAATTGCGACAATATCGACACTTACCAGCAGCCAAATGGCCTTGCCGTTCTCAGCTTTCAGCGACGGAGAGCCCGCAGTCTTCTTTGCCATCGTTTCTCCCCCCGATTCACACTTCAGTCCCCGGTCTCGAACTCGGCGTTCTTGAACTTCAGCACGTTGCAGTTCTCCTTCACGGCGCGCTGCAGCCCGTCGTCGAAACCGGTGGCCGATTCGGCCTGGATCTCGATGGCGATCCTGACCTTCACGCCGGTGCGCATAGTGAACTGCTGGACGACCTCGTCGACCAGGTCGGCGAACTGCTTCTTCGCCAGGATCGGGTCGAGCTCGATGCTGCCGTAGAACTGTTTCTTCAAGGCCTGGCCGGCGGCGCCCGTGCCAGACGGGTATCCGCCCTTGCCCGAGTCTTCGACGCGGGGTGTGTCGCCGCCACTGCCGGTGGTCACGGTGGTGGTGGATGCGCCCCCGCCGGTGTCAGCGGCTTTGGCGCGCGAGGCTTCTTCTGCCGCACGCAGAGCCTCCATGTAGGCCGCCGCCGCGAACGGCTCGATCAGGAGAAGCGACGAGTCCATGATCAGCGACGTGCGCTTCCCGTAGCTGAACCCGACGTAGCGACCATCGTCCTTGCCCTGCGCGAAGCCGAAGAAGTCGCGGCTTTCGGCGCCCGCGGCCATCGTCAGTTGGAAGACCGTGTCGTCCTTCAGGCGGGGCAGATAGAGCTGCTGGCAGCTCTGTTGCCAGACGTTCAAGGCGCTGGTTTCCTTGGCGTCGTCCTTCCAGAACCAGTCCTTCAGCACCTTTGCCAGGTGGATTGGCGCCCACTCGTTGATGAGCAGCTCGTTTTCCTTGAGAACGCGCTCGACCTCTTGCGCCCAGTTCTGCGCGCTCGGGTTGGCCTGGAAGTGCTCCCACCGCAGTTCGGACAGGCCCTTACCAGGCCGGGCTTCCTGCATCGGCGCCACGATCCACTTGTAGGTCTCGCGGATCGTGCGGCGCACGGTTTCCTCGGCTTGCTCCAGGCTGGCGTTCGCTTGCTTGGCCATCAGGTTGTCGAGGACGATGCGGTTGTCCTTGTAGTCGGCAACGATGCTGCGCCACGCCAGGTACGAACGAACGTGGTCCTTCAGGCGGCTGACGCTGTCGTAGTCGGCCGCCAGGAAGATCAATCGGTTCTGCTTGAAGCGGGGCTGGTCGCCGCGCTTCTTGAGGATCTCGGTCGCGCGGTCGATGGCCAGGCTCTGGCCGCTCTTGCTGAATGCTGCATCGGGGGGCAGTACCACCAGGCGGAGCGCCCAGTCGTCGGGCACGTCGCCGCTGTCCGTGAAGACGTGGATGCCGCCGAACACGCCGCTGGCAAAGCCGCGCTGCACGCGCTCGCGGACGGTAGGGAATACGTCCTCCTTGTCCTGGAACCGGCGCTTGCGCTCTTCCATCTCGCGCCGCAGGTTGGGCCGCGTGTCGAGCCAGAAGCGGTTGTTGGCGTGGTTGAGGTAGTGCAGCCGGTCACCGAGCCGGCGCAGTGCGTCCTTGAACAGCCCGATCTGCTGGCCGGGCTGAACGATGCCGAGCATCACGCGTTCGAGCTCCAATCCTCGCACCAGCTGGTTCGTGGTGCTGGGTGCGCTGCCCAGGAACACCGAACGCGCCGCACGGCGGCAGGCCTGCACGCTGCCAAAGCGGGTGTCCTTGTTCTCGATCTCGGTGGTCTCGGCGCGCTCACCGTCCACGTCGCGTTCGAGCACCGGGTCCCAACCTTGCGGCAGGTAGTAGATGACCTCGTTACGCACATCGGCGTCGTACAGCGGCAGGCTGCCCGGCATGATCAGCGGGTCGTTGTTGCCGTCCTTCCATAGACGGTGGATCACCTTGGCCATCATCTTCAGCACGCCGCGGGTGCGCTGGAAGTTGTCGAGCGTGGACCAGTCCTCGTAGAGCCGGTCGAACACCTCGGGGTGAATCGGGTAGGCGTGGACCAGGCGCTCGAAGTAGTGGCTTTCCTGCGTCTCCTGCGGGAAGTCGTCGCGGTTGGCGGTGTAGAAGTCGGCGAACGCACGGCAAACTGACTCCATCGCCAGCTTGTCGTTGATCGACGCGAACAGGCGCCGCCGCACGATCTCGAAGGCCTCTTCCGTGGCTACCGGCTTCCACAGCGCCTGCACGCGGCCGAAGTAGTGCGCCAGTGCCTCCAGCGCCTTCACGCCGCGCTGGCTGCCGGCTTCCTTGTCCGACTCTGGCAGCGACGCCAGCAGCACCGCCGTCGGCACGGCCTTCAGCGCCTCGGTCAGCGCCTGCACGAACGACAGGTTGGAGTCGAAGGTACCCCCGGTGAGAGCCTTGCCTTCTTCGAACTGGCGCACATACGCCACCAGCTCGTCGATGAGGATCACGCACGGCGCACACCGCGCCAGCAGAGTCTCCAGCACCGCCTTGCCGGGCGAAGTGCCCGACGTGTCGGCGTCGGCCACCAGGGCGTAGCCTTCCGCGCCGCCTAGCTGCCACGCCAAGTCACCCCACAGCGTTCGCACCACCTGCCCATCACGCTTGATGGGTTGGTTGGGCGACGACTTGATGCCGTCGAGCACTGCGACGCGAGCGCGGGGCAGTTCCGTGATCTGTGCCGAATCCAGGATGGCCGCCACGCCCTGCAGGTCGCTGGCTGGCACCTCGCCCTTGGCCAGGTGATAGACCGCCAGCATCGTGTGCGTCTTGCCGCCGCCGAACGCTGTTTGCAGCTGAATGACCGGGTCACCGCCCTTGTCCGAGAGCCGCCTCACCACTGAGTCCAGCAGCAGGCGCATGCCCTCGGTGATGAAGGTGCGCTGGAAGAACAGCGTCGCATTTTGGTACTCGTCCGTTGCCGTTCCAGCATGGACGCGCGACAGGTCGGCCGCGAACTCGGCCTGCTGGAACGTGCCCTTGAGGACGTCCTCGTGCGGTACGGCGATCTCGCGCCAGGGTTTCAAAGCCATGGTGGTTCCCCGATCAGATGTCTAGTTGAGCCTGCGAGCCGATCACGCCAGCTTCGCCAGCGGCTTGTTCGATGCCGCTCCAGGCGGTGACGAGTTCGTTGTAGGCGCGGGCGTCGTCTGCCCAACCTTTGCGCTCGCATAACGTGTAGAGCCGATAAGCCAAGGCGCGAATGGGCTCCGCGCGGGCCGGCATGCGGGACAGCAGCGCTCCGGCTGCGGACTCGCCTTCTTGGTTAAGCGCGCGGACGAGCTGATGCAAAGCCTCCCAGACCGGAAGTCGGGCATCAGTCTCAGGCTGCCAGTCGCGCGACATCTCCGACCATCGGAGCAGGCGAACGTCACCTTTGCTCGAATCCACAACGCCGGATGCTTGAAGACCACTGACGCTCGTTCCTTTAGCGCGGGCAAGGACGTCAGCCTCACCATACTTGCCAGTAGCCCAACCCTGTTGATCGAACCAGTGCAGGCAGAACTGTGTGTCGTGATCGAAGTCGTCTTCGGCCAGAAACCGATTGATTAGCTGCAGCGCCGCTTTGACCCGCATTGGGGTGCCGTCGGCTTCAAGCACTGCAGCGTATTGGCTGAAGATGGCCATGCCTGGGCCAATGATGGCCTGAGATAAGTCCACAGGCGCGACCGGCGAGTTGACGCCGCCTCGCGTCATGTCGAGCAGCGCTTCGGGCAGTGTGGCGTTGAGCTCGCGAAGGAACTCGCGGCGACTGACAGTTGATGCGTCGGCAAGTCGCTTTCGGCAGACCAGCACGATGCTTGACGCCAATGCGTTCGAATCCATCGCGACCTGTCTTGTTCTCATTTCGGTGCGCACCGGCCACGTGCCAGTGATTGCAAACCCTGCGTCGAGCACAGCCTGCAAAAAAGTCTCCCAGCCGGTGCTCGATGTGCCAGCTTCGTCCTTGGTCTCGCTCTGTTTGAACGCGTAGTAGATCGTCACCGGATAACCAGGATGAGCTTGCTCCGCAAGGTTGTGCATCGCGGCGGTCATCCCGTTGAGGAAGAAATTCTCGGCCTCGACCTTCCCTCCATGACGGTAAGGTGTGGCCACCAACTCCTCGGCCTTGGGAACGGCCAGGGTGGCATACAGGTCAGGGAATATCGGACGGAGCGACTTGCGCAGCCAGACGTAGAAGAAGTCGGACAGGTCGGCGTACGCAATGTTGTTGTAGTACGGCGGATCCGTTGAAACGACCTTGCCCGAACTCAGAGTCTGAGATTGAGCATCAAGCTGCCTAGCGATACCCGCCGTATCTGTTGGCATGAGCGGCAATGGGTCGTAGCTGTAAAAGATGCCAGCGGACAGACTGCCAGTCGCATCTGCGAGAAAGTTCGGTTCGGCGAAGTCCCATAGCATCGGGAAAGCCTGTCGACCGAAGCTGTGTTGTGCCTTCTCGCCGACCCCATTCCAGCGAACTAAGTTATTCCCCGTCATCGCAAGACGGTCGATGGCAAAGGCAAGGTATACGCCCACAGCCTCGGCATAGGCCTTCGCCCCAGTACCGCCTGCTTCTAGTCCGACGTCGTCACCGGCCATGCCAGCTGCGCGCGCGTCCCTTGCGCACAGCTCGATAGCTTCTTGAACCAAGTCGCAAAATGTCGTCAGTGCCGTCAGTTGACGCGAAGTAAATAGATCGCCCCACTCGCGAAGTCCGTAGGGAACACAAGTGCCGCCAGTCATGCGTGATGGCACGTCGCCAGACGGTCGCCACTCCGATTTCGCATCTCGCGCTACTGCCTCGTGCTGTGCTGTCGGTGACAGGTAGATTCGGCCCCGAACGCCCTCGGCAACAATGGCCATCAGCCTGGCTCCCATGCGTCCAGCTTGGCCTTCCGCCTTGATGTAGTCCCCGCTGATAGGCGCCCCAGACAGTAGGCAAGTGAAATTTGCGCCTCTCCCAGGTGCCTTGGTGCCCTCTTCAGCCGCGACAGGGGGCGTGCCGACGCGCACCGAAAAGTCGAACCTGTCACCTTCAACGACTGGGGTCACGAATGCCTCCTTACCAGCCTTGCTCGAGAGCACGAAATTCGAGGCGAGTGGCACGTCTGCATGGCTGTAGGCCGGATTGGGGCTGCGTACCGTGCGCGCCCAGAGCCAAGCAATGACAGTTAGCTTCTGCCCCACCAAAGGAGCAAGATCGGGCCGTTCCTTGGCCATCGCGGCCGTAATCTCGATTTTTGGATAGAGCTGGCCAATTCGCTTTTGCGCTTCATCCCGCATCCAAGCGCCATAGCGTCGGACGTCTTCGGCCAGGCCCTTGGCTCCCGCCCAGTCATCGACTAACTTCGCCTGCTTCTCGCCCTTCGTCAGTGGGCCCACCGGAGTCCGACCCGCAAAACGCGGAGGGATTTCGATCATCGCCTTGTTGATCGTCACCGCCACCGGGTTTAGGTCCGACGCAAAGCTCCCAAGTCCGAGGCGCTGCGCCTCCAAGGGAATAGCTCCGCCGCCCGCAAAAGGATCATGGAATCCCGGAAGCTGGTCCGGATTGAACAGTTCTGCGGCCTGCGGGTGATTTCGATTGAGGTCGCAAGTTTCTCGCCATGAGCGACGTATCTCGGCTCTTGCGCGCTCCAGGACCTGTGGGTTGTTTGTGTTCTCCCACCGCACAAGGTCCTCGATGATCTTGAAGAGGCGCTCGCGCTCCAGCGTGGCCTTTTCCTTGTTCACACCGTAGCGAAACCCGCCGCCTTGCTGGTAACCCGGGTCGTTGACCATCTGCGCAAAGATCACCGCACGCGCGGCCGCGAGGGGGCGACGGGCCCACCAGAGATGCAAGGTTGATGGGTGGCCGTGACGGATCGACTTCTCGTTTGCAGCGGCGATGTTGATGGCGTCGAGCGGCAGCGCGACCTCGATGAGTTTCTTGGGTGCCTTGATGGTCGCCATGTGTTGTTTTCCTTTATGCAGGCTGCTGCGCACGGGCGAGCAACTGATCGAGATCGAGGTTGATGCTGGTCACCGCCCAATCGGGCTCCTGAGTGAAGGGCTGCCGCACATAGAACGGCCCTTCATGCTGTTCACCGTCCACCATCACGACGGCCAGGATGAACTTGTCGGTCTGGTTGAGCCCGTAGAGGATCTCGTTGCGCGTGACCGTGATCGTGGTCTGGCCTTTAGCGCGGCCCTTGACCTCGATGTGGCGCGAGGGCGGCAGCTTGCCGTCCAGCGCCTTGGGCAGGCTGGTGACGTCCCAGCCGCACTTCTCGGCCGACACGTCGATGACGTCGTGTCCCAGCGCGCGCTCGGCGTTCATCACGGCGCGCATGGCGATCTGCTCGACGCGGGCCCGAGCGGCGGCGTCGGCCGTCCATCCGGGTTGGCCCTTGCGCTGCAGCAACAGGCCGGCGGGGATGACCAGCGAGCCGCCCAGAATCACCGGCGTGGCGGAGATGACGTGGCGCATGGCCAGCAGCTCCTTCTCGCGCGACTCGCGGCGGGCGGTGAGGTCGTCGATTGTGCGGCGAACGTTTTCCAGCGTCAGGCGTACATCCTTGCCCGCGGCGATGTCGTCCTGCAGCTTGATGTAGCGGTCGGACCAGAAGCTGATTTCCCTGACCAGGCGCTCGTGGACGGCGGCCAGCGTCTTGTCGACGGTCTTCTCGCGGCGGGCACGGACCTCGTCGAAGTGCTCGGGCACGAGGTGCGTGGAGGCATGGGCCAGCGCGACCTGCTCCAGGTCCTTGGCGATCCAGGGCGCGGCCAGCACATCCTCGATCATCGCCATGTCGGCCGGCGCCAGTGGTTCCAGGTCCAGGTGAGGGGCCCAGCCGGCGTTGATCGCGTTCCCCTTGGGGTCGATCTCGACGAACTGCATGCGGCGTGACACCACGTGCGTCGAGTCGGCGCCTTCCTTGACCGAGTGGTCGATGATGAACATCACCTTCGGGGTCAGGCCCATGTCGGCCGGGTCCACCAGCACGGCGCCTTGCTTGAGCTTGTTGCGGTGGGCTTCGAGCACCAGGTCGGTCACCGACTGCATCAGCGGGTGGGCGGGGTGCAGCAGGCTGGCCATCGGCGCGCCCACGCGGTCAAGCACGCGGACGTATTGCTTCTCGAAGCAGACGCGCTCGTAGCGGCGCAGCACCGGGTCAGCATTGCGGCGGTCGCGCCCGGTGATCTGGCGGTCGCGCTCGCGGATGATGGCCGGGACGTTGGTGATCTCGTAGCGGCCCGGCTCACGCGGCCGCAGCTCGCCCCCCAGCTGCTGGAAGGCCTGGGTGAAGAACGAGCGGATGAAGAAGGGCTGCAGTTTGCGGGCCTCGGCCTTCTCCATTTCCTCCTTCACGGCGAAGAGGCGCTTCTCGTCCATCACCTCTTCGCACAGGGCGTTGCGCTTGATGATGTCTTCGAGGTGGCGTGTGTCCAGCGCGCCTTCCACACGGCGCAACAGCCGGGCACGAATCTCGGGGTCGGAGCCGTAGCGGATGGCCTCGATTAGCAGGTCCTTGAGGCTGCGATCTTCGAATACCTCTCCAAGGATGTCGAACACACGGCCGCCCAGAGCCTCGCGTTCGATCTCCAGCTTCTCGAACAGCCGCTGGAAGACATCCCCCTCGCGCGTCTCTGATGCCACCATGTTCCACAGGTGGCAGACCTCTGTCTGGCCGATGCGGTGGATGCGGCCGAAGCGCTGCTCCAGACGGTTCGGGTTCCACGGCAGGTCGTAGTTGACCATCAGGTTGGCGTTCTGGAGGTTCACGCCTTCGCCGGCTGCGTCGGTGGCGACGAGCACGCGTGCGTTCGGGTCGTTGCGGAACAGCTCCTGCACCTTGCGGCGCTCCTCGCGCTTGACGCCCCCGTGGATCATTACCACGGCCTCCTCGCTGCCGATCAGGCCCCGGATCTTGGTGGCCAGGTAGTTCAGTGTGTCGCGGTGCTCGGTGAAGATGATCAGCTTGCGTTGGCGGCCCAAGGAGTCATGCATTTCGGGCGTGTCTTGCAGCAGGCGCGACAGCTCGTCCCACTTGCGGTCCTGGCCGGAGTGCACGACCTTGCGGGCCTGCTCTTCCAGGTCTTCGAGGATGATAATTTCGGCATCGAGCTCCTGGATGGTCTGGGCGGCGGTAGCCTGGTCGACTACGGCTTCTTCGAAGTTTTCGTAGTCGTCGGGCGACAGCGCGTCAGCCGACTCCCAAATGTCCTCGGGCGCGCCATTGGTGCCTGTGCCGGCGAGTGTCTCGGCCAGTGACTTGCCACGCTGGCCCAGCTTCTCTTCCTCAACCCGGCGCTTGAGTTTGTTGCGGCGTCGCTTGAGCGACTGGTAGATGGCCTCGGGGCTGGAGGCGAGCCGGCGCTGCAGCGAGGTCAAGGCGAAGCCGACCGTACCTTTGCGCCCGCCGTCAGCCAGCTGGTCGGCCTTAGCGAACTCGGTCTTCACGTACTCGGTGACGGCGGCATAGAGCGCGGCTTCCAAGTCGGACAGCTTGTAGTTGACGGTGTAGGCCCGACGTTCCGGGAACAGCGGAGTGCCGTCAAATTTGAGCAGGTCTTCCTTGACCATCCGGCGCATCAGATCGGTGACGTCGACCTTGTGCGCGCCGTCGCGGAACTTGCCGTAGAAACGGTCGGCATCGAGCAGCGACATGAACAGCTGGAAGTCCTCTTCCTTGCCGTTGTGCGGCGTGGCCGTCATCAGTAGGAAGTGCCGCGTGATCGAGCCCAGTAGCTCACCGAGCTGGAAGCGCTTGGTCTTGTTGACCTTGTTGCCGAAGTAGTTGGCCGAGAGCTTGTGCGCTTCGTCGACGACCACCAGGTCCCAGTGCGACAGGCGCAGCTTCTCCTGCAGATCTTCGGCGCGGGCCAGTTGATCGACACGGGCGACCAGCAGGTCGATGTCGTCGAAGGGGTTGCCACTGCGGGACTGCTCGACCTGCTCGCGCGAGAACAGTGAGAACGTCAGCCCGAACTTCTCGAACATTTCGTCCTGCCACTGCTCGACCAGGCTGCCCGGCGCCACGATCAGCACCCGCTTGGCGTCCGCACGCATTAGCAGTTCGCGGATGAACAGGCCTGCCATGATGGTCTTGCCGGCGCCGGGGTCGTCTGCCAGCACATAGCGCAGCGGCTGGCGCGGCAGCATCGACTCGTAGACGGCCGTGATCTGGTGCGGCAGCGGCTCCACATTCGATGTGTGGACGGCCATCATCGGATCGAAGAGGTGGGCCAGGTTGATGCGGTAGGCCTCGGCCGCGAGTTTGAACTCCTCGCCTGGGGCATCGAAGGCCCAGGGGCGCCCGGCCTCCGCGAGCGACAGCTTCGCCTCGTCGGTGCGGAAGAGCATCCGCTCCAGCAGCTTGCCGTCAGCGGTCTTGTAGTAGACGGTGAGGGCGTTGTCACCGACCGGCTCCGTGGTGACGATGCGCACTACCTGCCCGGGCTCTAGGCCCAAGATGGCCGCGTTTTTCTGGATCTGTTCGAGCTTTAGCACGGAGCCGCCCCTTGTTCTTGCACTGACCTGCACTCAGGGCTTGCGCCGGTTGTAGGGCGATTGGTTCGTGGGCTTGAGGGAAACGTTGTTCTCACCAGCCTTGGCGCGCACGGCATCTTCGGTGCGGCCCATCTTCAAGCCGATCACACGTGTGGGCGTGTTCTCTTTGGCGAGCTGCTTCAACTGCTTGACCTCGGCAGGCTTCCATTGCTTGCCGTGGTTGGCGGGGGTCTTAGCCATGGTGGGGCTCCTTTCGGTCGTGGCGGTTGGCGGGATAGCAGGTGCGGGTGATCAACATGATGGTCACCATTCCTTGCTCGGTTCGCCGTAACCTGGTGCGAGCATCAGGTTGGTGACGCCGTACAGCGCCGGGCGATTGCGCAGCCAAAGGTGGTATTCGCCACCCTTGAGGCTGTGGTCTTGGGTGCAGTCCACGTTCCAGCGGCGCAACAGGTAGCCGGCCATTGCGGCGCGGGCGCGAACCTTGAGCAGGCCGCCGTCCATGCCGTACTCGGCCTCGATGGTGTCCGGGTGCTGCACGTTGGCCGGATGCGGCACGAGCTCGAGCTCGGTGATCCGGTTCCACTGGATATCCTGATCGGGCTTCTCGTGGTCGGCCACGGCGCCGGGGACGATGCTGGCGTCGTCGAGGCGACCCAGGACGAAGTCGCGAAACTCGCCGCTGCGCCGGTCGAAAGCGCGGACGTGCCAGCGCAGGCCACTGTCGGCCAGCGCGAATGGCACGATCTCCCGGGTGGTCAGCCCGCTGGACAGCGCGCGATAAGAGACCTCCACGGCGGCGCCTTGATGAATGGCGCGCGTCAGGATTGACAGTAACTCCAGATCGATCTTGCCCGGTAAGGTGGTGCCTTCTTGCGCCACTATGCCCCTCCAGCGGACGGGCTCCCCGTCGCCGTAGCCCTGAGACAACCACATCAGAACCCGTTCGGGCGGGAAGTCGAATATGGGGCGGAACCACGACCCTCTTACGTAGACTTTGCCTTTCGTGTCGTATTCCATGTTGCGCGGGGCCAGTTCCTTGTACTGGGCAATATCCCGCGTGGCCGCTGCGGCTTGGATGCCGAAGCGAGTCACCAAGTCGTGCCGGCGAATCTCGCCAATAAACCGTAGACGTAGCTCAACGAACGCTAGTCGGTCGCGTTGCCCTTGAGTCATTAGTGGCAGTCTTTCTATGACCATTTTTTTGTCTCGACAGATTTTCTTGTAATGCGCATTTTCAGTACAATTATGTTGTCTATAGCTTATCAATCATCATCATAATACGATTTGAATGAAGTCTTTTCAATATGTATTGATGCTTTTGGCGCTTACTCGAGGAGCAGACTGATGGAATTTGTTCCTTTTTGACTTTATTTTATTGTCTTTAAAGCTACTTAGTAACATAATGGCGCCCATGCTCTCCGGACCCAATCATTCAACTAGGCTCATGCTGTTCGCCCAGCAGAAGGGTCTGCTACGCAGCAGCGATCTGGCCGAGCTTGGCATCCCCCGGGTCTACCTCACCCGCCTTACCGCCAGCGGCAAGCTTGCGAGAGCCGGCCGCGGCCTCTACCGGCTCGCCGAGGCCTCCCTCTCGGAAAACGAAGGTCTGACCATCGTGGCGGCACGGGCGCCGCAAGTCGTCTTCTGCCTGCTCACGGCCCTTCAATTCCACGGGCTGACCACACAGCTGCCCCGGCAGGTCTGGATCGCCCTGCCCCAAGGAAGCCACCCTCCAAAGATGGATTACCCCCCGATCAAGCTCATCCAGTACAGCGGCGATGCCTTCAAGCAGGGCATCGAAACCCACCGCATCGACCAGGTCGAAATCCGGGTCTACAGCGCAGCCAAGACGGTGGCCGATTGCTTCAAGCATCGAAACAAGATCGGGCTCGACGTGGCGCTGGAGGCGCTGAAGGATGCCCGATCGCAAAAGAAGGCCTCCGCCGACGACCTCTGGCGTTACGCCAAGATCTGTCGCGTCGCCAATGTCATGCGTCCCTACCTCGAAGCCACCGAATGACCAAGAACCTCGCCGCATCGGTACGGGCACGGCTACTGAACATCGCCAAGTCCGAAGGATCGGACTTCAATCAGCTTCTGGTCCGCTATGCCCTGGAGCGATTCCTCTACCGCTTGAGCCAATCTCCGCACGCGGACCGCTTTCTACTCAAAGGCGCTCTGCTCTTTACGCTTTGGTATGAAATGCCGCACCGGCCGACACGGGACGCCGACCTGCTCGGCTTCGGACCGAGCGACCTTCAATCCATCAGTCAGACGTTTCGCGAGATCGCATCCATCACGGTCGATGACGGCATCACCTTCGATCCCGAGAGCGTCACCGCCGACGACATCCGCAAGGAAGCCGGCTACGCGGGCGCCCGGGTGGTGATTACCGGCGAACTTGCCAAGGCACGCTGCAAGACGCAAATCGATATCGGCTTCGGAGACGCGGTCACCCCAGGCCCGGTTCAGTCCGAGTACCCCGTCCTGCTTGAGGACTTTCCCGCACCACGCTTGCGCACCTACCCGGTCTATACCGTCATATCGGAAAAGCTCCACGCCATCGCCCTGCTCGGCATGACCAACAGCCGGGTCAAGGATTACCTCGATCTGTGGGTCATGCTGGAACGTGAATCTCTGAACATGAACACGCTGGCGCAGGCGATCTCGGCGACCTTCACCCGGCGCGATATGGCGGTACCCACGGACTTGCCGATGGGGCTGTCCGATGAATTTGCAGGCGATCCGTCGAGACAAGCCTTATGGGCCGCGTTCATAAGAAAGAATGACCTCGCAATGATTCCACTTGCCGATGTGGTCACCAGAATCCGTACTGCACTTGAGCCGGCGATGGGTCTTGCGGCACGCACACCGAAGCCCTGACGCGGCCAGAGAAGGCCTTATCCACGGTCGCGCGTGGAGGCGCCTATCACGCACGGAACGCGCGGCGGTGGGTAAGCCAAGTGAGTCAACCATTCAACGGCAGGTTCGTTAGCAGTGCTGACAGGCCAGGTTCCATCAACGCGGAACTTGTGCGACGAGTCGTTGGTCATACCCGAAGCGCTCGGGCGCCGCATGTCGTTATGCCTTTGCCATGCCGCACCGGACGGACAACGAACAACGCTTTACGCTGGCTGAGTCAGCCCGGTTGATGGCCGATATCCCATCGCCCTTGCTCGCATCGTCGAGCGTCGAAGCCGGCCTCATCTCCTGAAAGCCGGTGGCCGCAAGGCCAGGAGATATACGTCAGTCGCAGCCCACGTTCTTCCAGAAAGCACCAATCTGCCGCCGTTCCCAGCGGCACGGTCGCATAGGCGTCGCCTGCCCCAATGAGGGATGGCCCGACTCCTCTGCCCCAGTCGCCCGCCTCGCCTCATCCAGTCGCGTACTGCGTCAGTTCCCCCTCTGTGACACGCAAGCCACAGCGGCGGTAACGCGGTTCGTCACGGCCCAGTCAACACGACTGCTGCTGCAATGACAGCCGCGCAACTGCGGCAACATCCCTGCGCCAACCGCATCGTCACTACGAAGCGCAGCTTGTAGTGACGATGCGCACGATGCCCCAGCCGCCAAGGACTTACCGGCGCCTGGCGCAAGTGACGCCCCCACGTGACGGGCTCCCTGACCCGTCGTCCTCCTCGACCGCGCAATACGGTCCGTCCTCACGCCCGCTCCCCGCGGGCTCGTCAGTGCAAAGCCGCGCCGAAGAGGCGCTCCTTGAGCCCTGGGTCAATGGCTCACCTCGATGAACCGACTTCCCACAGGAAGCGCCATCGACGCCAATGCCGCGTGCTGCGGTGGCGAGCAATAAAGCAGTCGGCACAAAACGGGAGTGGTGTCCCGAGTCCCTTGTAGATCCCGCTACGCCAAGCGTACGGGACGGACAGAAACACTAACCGGACAGGTTACACACACCAGCAGCAGAACAAAGAGCAGAAGCAAAGGGGCAACAAAGGGAGAAAGGGACTGAACTTGGCGGAGAGAGCATGCGGGACCTGAACTACGAGCTGAAGCAACTTTGCCACCGCAACCGCGATGGCAGCTATGCGACACAACGCGATCGCGAGCGCGTGCTCGACCAGATCGCCAACCAGCTTCACGACTGGGGCTATCGACATATGGGCGCGGCGAGCCTGAAGTCAAAACATGTCGAACGGCTGGTCGAGAGCTGGAAGGCTACCGGACTATCCGTAGGCACGATCAAGAATCGCATGGCAGAGCTGCGATGGTGGGCGGAGAAGATCGGCAAGGAGAAGATCGTCGCCAGCGACAACGCGCATTACGGAATCGGCAACCGCGCCTACGTCACCAACGCAAGCAAGGCGCGTGAGCTGACGGCCGCCGATCTGTCGAAGGTCAGCGATCCCTATACGCGGATGTCGCTGCAGCTGCAGGCAGCGTTTGGCTTGCGGCGTGGCGAGTCGATCAAGATCCGCCCCGAGTGGGCCGATCGGGGCGACAAGCTTGTGCTGAAGGACACCTGGACCAAAGGCGGTCGCGCGCGCGAGATTCCGATCCGCAACGAGGAGCAACGCCGAGTGCTCGATGAGGCAAAGCAATTGGCCGGCAGGGGCAGCCTGATTCCGGCTGACCAGCGCTACGTCGATCAGCTCCATCGCTTTGAGTATCAGTGCTCCCGCGTCGGAACGCATCGCGTCCACGGACACCGGCACCAGTACGCTCAGATGCGCTACAAGGAGTTGACCGGCTGGGCCGCGCCGGCGGCCGGCGGTCCTCGCTCGAAAGAGCTGACTGCGGCGCAGCGCGAACTTGACCACGATGCGCGGCTGACGATCAGCGAAGAACTGGGGCATGAGCGCGAGCAAATCACCGCCGTGTACCTCGGCAGATGACAGGTCGTTCGAAGAGACCGGCTCGACGTTAGCAGTCCTAACAACGCCGCGTCGTTGCTGGCCTTCTGCTGCCGGTCGTAGCGAATTGCACGGCGCTTTGTGCCACTATCGAACCATGGGATACTACCGAGTTAATTTTCTTCAGAAAAACGCAGTACAGTGAATCGTCCACAAGCACCGGAAATCTTCCAGACACCGATCGCGCAAATCGACGTGACGGGGCTGCCGCCGCGCGGTTCCCCGGGTTTCGATCAGGCCCTGATTGCGCGCTACGCGATTGCGTACGCGGCCAAGGGATAGAATGCGGTCGTCACGGTCGATGACGAATACGTGCGCGTTGTCGCGGTTCCGGAACGTGGAATCGAGCCGAAGAAATACGTCCTCGGCCTGCTGCAGCACCGGTATCTTGAGGATGCACTGCCCATCCTCGAAGCCCTCTATGGCATGGTCGACGACGCCGAGATCGCCTACAACTATGGCATCTGCCTGAGCGAGCTCGGACGAATTGAGGATTCTGTGCCACCGCTTGAACGGTGCATTGAACTCGACAACGGCTACACCAACGCCTACGTGGGCCTGGGCGTGGCCTATACCCGCCTCGGCCGCAATCCGGAAGCGGAAAAGGCGCTGCGCCAGGCGATCGTGCAGGACCCTGAAAACGCGTTCGCCAAGCGCAACCTCGCGGTCGTGCTCGCACGATCCGGAAAGGCGGCGGAAGCGCTGCCCTATTTCCGTCAGGCCGCCTCGCTGGCTCCGAATGACGCCGGCGTGCAGCTTGGCCTTGCGCAATGTCTGGATGAACTGGGCGGCGACTACCGGAAAGAAGCGGACAAGATTTATGCCGAAGTGGTGAGACGGTTCCCGGACCACCCTGTCGCAGAGATTGCAAAGAAGGCCAGGAACAAGATTGCCAATGCGCAACTGCATGCCACCGTCGACGGCAAGGTCCGGATGGACGCCGTCTTCTACATGCAGGGCGCCATGGACGATTTCGCGAAGAAGTCGAAACAGGAAATCGGGCAACTGGTCATGGAAATCGCATTGCTGGGGCAAAATGGTCTGCAGATCAACAATCCGGACATGCGGTACACCTTGAAGAACCTTCCAGGCGATTTTTCCGGTCTGCAACTGATCTCCATCATGCACGCCGGAATACGCCTACTCGACCCGAAGGCGGAAACCGGTACCGGGCTCGATCGCGAATACGAGCTGGCGCTGGCCATGCACGCGAAAAAGTAATGGTTGGAATCCATCTGACCGATTACGGCCTGAATCGATGAGCGGGATTCCGAACAGCTACTGGAAATTCATTGCGCCGCTGATCGTGACGGCGCGCGGCTTGCTTGAGAAAGGCGAAGCGCTTTCGCCATTCGCCTTCGTCGGATCGTTCGACTCGGAGACGTGCATCCCCGTCATGCTTCAATCAACGTCGATCGAAGCGAAAGACCGGTCCGCGCTTGCGATCGAGGCGGCGGCGCTGAGCATGAACGCAGATTTCATTTTCGTCCTGATGGAAGCCTGGTCCTTGCGGAAGGACAAACTTTCGCAGATGGATGCGATCCTGGACAAGTATGGTTCGATCGGTGCATCCCCGTACGCGGTGGACATCGTATCCATGGCGCTCGAAACCCGGCACGGGGTCTGGATGGCGGAAGTTCCCATCAAGCCCAAGGGCATTTCAAAGAAAAAGCGGACGATCGCTGAGCCAGAATTCCGGCATTTCACCGAGGCCGAAGGCCGGTTCGTCAATCTGCTCCCAATGAAAGAAGGCGCGACGACGCTGCATTGAACACCGAATGCGCATCAGGCAAAAAAAATCGGCGCGGCTTTGGGCCGCACCGATTGAGAAACAGCCCTGCCAGGCTGTGATTGCGCACCGCACCCGGATCCTGCGATCCGGATGCAGTGATCATGCCGCTTCCGCAAGCGCTTTCCACTCGCTGGCGGGCAGCTCGATCAGCTTTCCGCCCAGTGCCTCGAACTCCGTCGCCCGGTCGTAGTCTTCCACGCCCTGCGAGAAGTGCGTCACGGCATTCACAAGGCCATAGGCCGAGAGATCGCCTTCGACAATGAGGTGACGCAACACACCGGCACGCTCGGATTCGTTGAGCGTGTAGCGGTTGGCCAGCACTTCAACCGCCTTTACGGGATCGCCGGTAAGGCGGATGTCACGCGCCTTCTGCATCTTCTGCGCGACCTGCCGAAACGTGGTTTCGGACACGGCTGCCTCGACGACGTCCCGCACCTTGAGGAAGAACGCCTTGTCGTCAGCCGCCAAGGTGTCATCCCGGAACACGCTGACCGGATCATCGTCCTGATGCAGCGTGCGGCCGACGTGCGTCTTGCGCAACGCGCGGTCGGGTGCGATCAGCCCGTTACGGCAGACAAGCCGGAACACGAGCGGCTGCACCGACAGCGTGCCACAGCCGACTTCGGAGTTGGAAATGACGATTCCGGCCTGCACCACGTCACCCGGCGCGATCTCGTACTCGACGCGCGGCGTGACTACCTTGAGGTACATCTTCGTGTCGGTCAGTTCAACCGACTCGAAGCGGGCACCCTCCAGTCGCTGCAGGATCGGCAGCACGTTCTCCGCCAGATCGAAGTTGTCCAGGCGGCGGTAACGGTCTGACAGCACCGCACGCACTTGCCCGTCCAGCGTCCGAATCATCCTGCGATCGTCATCCGACTGCAGCCAGGTGTTGACGTTGCGATCCAGCAGCGCTGGCTGCTCGGTGCGCATCCGCTCGAAGTACGTGAACGGGATCTTCAGCTTATCGGCAAGCTGCCGGCGCGCAAGCTCGGTGACGCCGTACTCGCCGTCACCCTGCTTGGCGTCGATGATCAGCTTCAGATCACCGCCTTCGTCGGTACGACATTGCAACAGGGACGACGGCAGGACCAGGTCCCGCTTGGTGGTCAGCTGCCGCTCCAGTTCCTGCGCCAGATTTACGAGAGAACGTCCGCTTTTCATATCGATTGCTCCAAAAGAAAAGCGGGGACGGCAGACCCCGTTGCGGGGTTGCGACATCCCCGCTGGGGTCGAAGAATCGGCTCGGAGGATTCCGAGTCGTACTTTCGGCACGACTCTCGCCGCACCGCACTACGTGGACTGCCTGAGAGGAATGAATTCCCTCCAGGCAGGATTGCTTACCGCTACAACAAACCGCGTTCCGCAAACGACATCACGCCGTTGCCTGCGACAACGAAATGATCCAGAACCCGGACATCGACCAACGCGAGGGCCTGCTTCAGAGACTGCGTGAGCAGCTCGTCAGCGCGGCTCGGTTCGGCAACGCCGGACGGATGGTTGTGCGCAAAGATGACGGCCGCAGCGTTGTTCGCAAGGCTTCGCTTCACGACCTCCCGCGGGTAAACGCTGGTTTGGGTCAGCGTGCCGCGGAACATCTCCTCGGGCGAAAGAACGCGGTTCTGCGCGTCGAGAAACAGGACCATGAAAACCTCGTAGTCCCGGCCGGCCAGGGTCATGCGCAAATAATCACGCACACTGGCAGGCGACGACAGCACATCACGATGGCGCATGGCTTCTACCAGCGAGCGCCGCACGATTTCCTTCGCCACTTGAAGCTTGGTCTTGACCTTGGGCTGCGCGCTGTAGCCCGGCATGGGCTCGTTGAGAAGCTTCGAGAGGCTTCCGCCGGAATCCTGGAGCAATCGCTCGGCGGTCCTGCAGCCGACGATGACTCCAAGCAGATCCGTATCCGACATCGCCTCGACAATCTGACACATGGTGCTCTCCTTTACGAATGAAAGGGGAACACCTCCCCTTGGGGAAGAGACATTCCCCGAGGGTTGAAAAAACACTTGCCTACGATGCTCGATTGCGACGATCGCGCCGGTGATGAACCCGGACGTGAAGCCGATGCAACGACTACTTATCCAACCAGACGAATTACAAGTACCTCCGGGCCTTTCGGCCACCGGCTTTCAGGAGATGAGGCCGGCTTCAAGGGCACTGCCTGATGGCAGTGGCACAACATCTATTCTTGACGAACGCCTTCGACGCTCTGGTATGCGCCCTACCCAAGTCACGGCTCCCCGAGGCTTGGGTAGAGCCCTTCTTGCGAAGGACTCCGTGGAAAACTTCATCGATTGATGGCATGACGCGCGAGACCACTTGCGCGTCACGCCAGCATCCGGACGATGACGATGAGTTGCGAAAGCACGATGCACAACAACATGACTTTCAGATTAGTGACGACGTTCCAGAGCGCTTGCTTCACGGTCCTCTCCTTCAGTGGGTTGGCGGGGTTTTCACCTCTGGGTTGGCCCACAGGTGAAAACCCCGCCCGAAGGAGAGGTTTCCGAGAATGGTCAGGCGATCGCTCTCGCGAGCGCCACGACCTGGGAAAGAAAAACGATGAGGACCATGAGCTTCAGGTCCGTCACGACGTTGAACAGTGCCTCTTTCATGACGATCTCCTTGAGAAAAAGCGGGGAGACCGCTCCCCTTGGGGAGAGAAATCTCCCCAAGGGGTGAAAGAACTGCTTACTGGCTTGAACGACTAGGCCGCGACGCTCTCGGATTCGCTCGAGCGCGCCGGTTGCGGCAGATCGACGGGTTCGCCGTTGACCTTGGCGAACTTGACCCGCAGCAGACGACCCTTGATGCTGACGCCGGCCTGGCCCTTCTTGTCACCTTTCTCGAAGGTGAACAGTTCCGGGTAGATGTCGGCGATCTTGAAGCCGATGAGGACGGGCTTTTCGTCCGCCACATCGGGCTCCAGGAGCTTGACGATCTTCTGCGCTTCGGCGCCGCTGACCCGGCAGTCGAACCTGGTGTAGCCGATGTCGTCGGTGCTACCGCGCATCGCGGACACGGTGCAGGCCAGGAACTCCTGTCCCTTTTTCGGCTTGACCGTGCGAACGCGATTGAGATAGCCGACGCCTTCGACATGCAGGTTGAAGAACGACGACTGGTTTGTTGCCTGGGATTGCTCGGACATGATGGTCTCCTTTTCACATGAAAAATAAATGGGGAGACCATGCCCCGACCGGGGACAGGAATCCCCGACTGGGATGAAGCAACGGACATGTACCTCCGAGCCTTGCGGCCACCGGCTTTCAGGAGATGAGGCCGGTTTGAGCGCTCTTGCGAGCGAAGGGCGATGCGTAACGGGCATCAACCGGGCTGACTCAGCCAGCGTAGAACACCTGAAGCATCAATCCGGTCTGCATAATCGCGCGCAGAATCGGGCGTGACCTATTCAATGCTGATGACCTGCTTTCAGCGTTTTGGTTCCCTGACTTCGGCATCACTGGTGGCCACGACACTGCGCTCGACAATGGCTTTCCCGAGACTCACGCATAGATTGACCTCAACGTATGCATCCGCGTCCGGTGGACATTGCCTGCGGGCATGAATGCGAAAGCCGTGGAAGGTGGCGCGATATTCCCCGTCGCGCGCTGCTTCCACCAGTGCAAGCAGCGCGATTGCACGCACCATGCGGAATTCTTCGGCGCCCGGAAGGCTGGCCGGCACGCCATTCGCGCCCTCGGGGCGGCTTTCGGTATTCACCCTCAGGCCTCGCCCTCAGGCGCTTCACGTCGCGGCTTGAAGCGCGCTTCGGCCAGGCGCGTGAGGCTGAGGAAAAGATGATCCGCGTTGAGATAAAGCGCCCTGCGCTCTTCCTTCGTGGCGGTGACGATCCACTTGCTCTCGGCCAGCTTGCCAATGACATGCACGCGGGCGCCCTTCTTGACCAGATTCGACACCTCCGCCGCGTGCCGATCTCCCCAGACATTCACATCGAGCCAGAATCCGCCGGCCGATTCGACACCACCACTCCCGTCCTGCCGGTACTCGTCGAAGAACACGCGAAGCTCGGCGACTTGCCGCTCCTCGTTGCCTACCATCACGGCCTTCAGCCGCGGCTGATCCCCGACGTTGCCAGTCCCGCGAAACTCGTTTGACATGTTTACCTCCTATGGGTTGGGTTGTTCAGAAAATCGGCGGAGAGCCCGGTACGCTCGACTCGCACGGCCCGCGTCGTTTCACGGGAAACGTGTGATCGCTTTGCGCTGCGCCGCCACGCAGCCGATGCAATTCTTCGTGCGCTTGCCGTCACAGCAATTCCGCGTCGGACTGTGGCGACTCCTCGCCAGCGGTCAACGATGCCTGTTCGAGCAGGCGCAATTCGGCCTCGCTCAGTTTTGCCCGGCGCCGGGTGTGTCGTGGCGCCTCCGCTCCGATGAAGACCTTGCGCGGCAATTCGCCGAACAGGGCAACCACCGCCCTCACGCGCTGACGTGCCATCGCATCCGCACTGGGAAGAAAATCACTGCGGCTCAATTGACGCAACTCCTCGCGCAGAAGATTGCGCTCCCAGCGAATCGCTTCGAGAAACAGCGCGCGAATTTCCCGCCCGACACCACGGATGGCGATGCGACCCTCCTCGTCGCTCATCCGGTCCTTGTGAATGAGGGTCTTGATCACGCGCACGTAGTAGTCGTAGTCCACGATCGTTTCCGCCGTGGCGTAACCGTACGGACTGCGAAAGCCGAGTTCGACCGTCTTCGGACTGCGCGAGGCCATCACCGAGATCGACAGGCCCTTGCGCTTCAGTACCTCCATCCCCTCCTCGCGCGTGGCGATGACGCGGGCAAGGTTGGCTCGTATCCCGACCAAGGCGTCGTACATGCGGATCAGGATCCAGTCGGCATAGGGGTTGTCGTTGGCCGACAGATGCCAGATCGATTTGAGGACCGCCGCAAACCGCCGCCCGCCCGGTATCGGGGGCAGCCTGGCCGGATTGTCGGCCGGTCGCCCTGAAAACAGGCCATAGGCGTCCTTGGTGTGCAGCGTCATGGTGTCGGGTGTAGCGTCCTCAAGCTGTCCGAGCCTGGCGGCGGGACTCGCAACCGGAGGAACCGCTGATGGTGCAGGCGCTGGCTGACGCGGCCTGCGCAGTTCCGCCTCCCGCTCGCGCAACTCCATGAGCCTGGACCAGCGCGGATCGGCCGGGTCCGGATGCTCGGACGCCATGAGGTCGGCCAGTGCGTCACGCTCCGAGGCGATGTCATAGCCGTCCGGGAAAGGCGAATCCGGGCTGACCGGGAATCCGGCGAGGCCTGCCGGCTCAGTGCCCACGTCCTGCGCGGTTGTTTCGCTTGCTGTCATGGAAGTCTCCGTCTGAATGAATCTGGCTGGCGGCTGGTGGTGGGCACTCCGTTAGCAGTGCTAGCAGCTGCGGCGATGCTTGTCGCGGGTCTCCGGTCGCGGGCGCGCTTCACGGCTTCTTTCCCGGTGGGCGCCCGGGGCGCAGTACATCGAGCATTCGGCGGATCTCCTCACGTCGCACGGCGGCCCTCGCCTGGTATTCCGGCGTCGCGCGTTCGGCAGCAAGTCGTTGCTCCTCCGCTTCACGCTGCTGACGCTCAAGACGCTCCTCCTGCCGCCGGCGGCGCGTCGCCGCCACCCGCTGTCCAAGCTCGGGCACGAATTCCCCCGCAATGGCGCGCATCACCAGTCCGCGCAGATAAGCGATCGGGCTGGTGCGCACGGCTTTCGCCTGCATGCGTGCGCTCAGCTCATCGAGCAGTGCCTGCGCCTGTTCAGGGCAGCGCCGGATCAGGACCAGCGCCGAAGCCCGCTCATCGGGAAGGAGGCTCTCCGGAAAAATCAGGTCACCACCACTGGGCGAGCGTCCTTCCTCGTGCTCCTGCTCGTTCACTGGTGGTTGTTGTACTGAATCACTTGTACTTCCTTGTATATGTAGATTGGCGGTTTCGGCCGAACTGTGATGGCGGTTTCGGCAAATCTGATTTGGCGGATTCGGCGGAGCAAGAAGGTGGGATTCCCTCCAACTTGATTCGCCGTTCCGTGCAGGCGTGAAAGTGGTCATGCCACCATCTGGCAGGTGCGCCACAACACCTTCTTGGCCGGACGGATTGGCTTCATTGGCCAGAAGCGCGAGCAGACAATCCAGCCTGACGCGTGCAATGAGCGTCGGTGGAACGCCCGCAAGGGTCTCGTCCCACACGCCGATCTGCGCAAGGTCCCGGCGCGCGGTATCGAGTTCCCGACGGGTCAGGCCGATGTCCGCGGCCCACTGGGTCGCCGAATTGCGAATCCACGCATCCCATCGTCTCTTCGTCTGCAGCCGCGTCAGGTGCAACGCGCGCGACAGAAGCAAGCCGGCATGCACGCCGCCGCCAATTCCCGCGAGCCGGCGGTGATAGGCAAGCGACGGTCCAAGCAGCTCCGCAACCGCCGCACCATCGCCCCAATCCAGGCGAGCTGAGGCCCTGCCGATCCGCTCGGAGAGCAAGTTGCCGAGTTGATCCAGGCACAGCCGATAGTGAAGCTTGGCCGGGATGCCGATGCGCTGTTCGCCGAGGACGGCCAGCGTCCTCAGCACTTCGCGCGCGCTGGCCTGTTCTTTCGCTGAAAGACCCGTCTCCATTTCCCACTGCTCAGTTGTCTTGAGAAACCATCCGCCCGTGCTCGCAATGTCGCGGCCATGGCGCGTCCAATAGATCGTCTGCGAGAGCAACAGCGCCGCCTTCACGTTCGCCGTCAGATCGACCAGACGGCGGTGAAACGCGATGTGCCGGCCCAGCAGCGGCCAGATGATCGCCAGATCCCTGAGGTGCGTTCCGGCTTGCCATGTGTCTTTGCGAGCTTGCGCTGCGAATCTCCTTTCCCTCACGCCTGGTCCTGTGCCGCGTCATCGGTGAACGGCGCCCGCGCGCGCCTGCAATGCGCGCCAGACCGCCTCGGGACGTACGCGGAACCACAGCTTTGCCGGCACACCGATGCGCCGTTCCTCGAGGAAGCCAGCCATGCGCAGTGCTCGACGTGCGGTTTCCTGCTCCCATCGGGAAAGCCCGGTTTCTTCCGTCCATTCGTCGCGTGACTTGGCAAACCATCCGTCGCTGTTGCCCTCGGTCGTCTGGGCCGTCCAGATCGCCTGGGAAAGCATCAGCGCCGCGGTTACCCCGCCGGTGATGGGGACGAGGCACCGATGGAATGTCACCGGTAGATCGAAGACCTCCAGCAGCAATTCAGGCGTGATTCCCGTGGGTACTGCGGCGCGTGCGCTCATTCCTTGGCCTCGAACCCGCGCAAAACGGCTTCCAGAACCGCGATCGCAAGTTGCGGAAACATCTGGTGCAGCCGGTAGTAGCGAACCCGCGTATTGGGATCGTCGATGGCGCGCCACGCTCGGAAAATGCGCGCCCGTGTCGCGTTGTCGGGAAGCTGCGAACGGCCCGACGGGCGCCACGCACCGCAGTCACGGCGGCGCTTGAGCGTCACCTTGCGCCGGATCTTGAAAAGTGCGCTCATCATCTGCCACGAGGCGCCGTTGCGGATGAAGTAGGCCTCCAGCGCCTTGGCTTCATTGACCAGCGCGACGGCGCGCAAACCGGCGTTGAGCCCGACTGCGTCGAAGGCAATGCCGATGGTCAGATCGCGCATCGCAGCGAGGCGACTGAGATCGAGCGCGGAGAGCTGCCGCAGACGAGCAATCTGTTCATTCTCGATGCCGGCGGCATGGAGGTCGCCCGGTTGCGCCTCGGCGAGCCTCACGGCAACATGATTGAGGAGCACGAGGCGGACCTGTGCATCGACAAGCGGCAACATCATGCGTCTCCCTGCGATAAAGGGTGGTGCACAGAAAGGTGCCCATCGGTGCCGCGCGCACTCGCCTCCCTGGCGTGCATCAATACTTCCCAGAACGCACTGGCGGTCGCGTCGTTGGGATCGATGAGCCATTCGAGGAAGGCTGTGTCCGACGAAAACGGGCTGGCGGGGCCGCTTGGCGAGCCATCCACTGCACCATCGAGTTGTCCGGAAAGCAGCGCCAGCAGCCACCACGCCTTGCGCTCGATTGTTGCCCGGTCACCGCTCTCGATGGACGCCGGTAGGGCGTCCATGTAGTACCCGAGTGGCGTCGCGCTATGAATGCGCAAGCGTTCCTCGATACCGGTCAGTTCCGCGAAGGCGCGAATCTGCTCGACAAGGCCAGTACGAGGCGCTGGCCTATCGCCAACCGCGGGAGCGCCCTTCGAATGCCGGCGCAGACCGCCTGCGACCTTTTGCGCGGCGTTAGCGGTGCTAACAGGCGCCGATGCCGCCAGCCCAGGATTCGTTGCGGGCGCAGGCTGCCCGGCCGGAGCCTCTTGCGTGGTCCGTGGGGGCGACTGAACGGCTGCGCGAAACTTCTCCAACGGTTCGCCCAGTTGCCGCGCGAGGGCCTCCTCGCATGCCAGGCAGAGGCCGACAGCGCTGAAGCTTCTCGACCGTCGATACTCTGTGACCGCTTCCTGAAACACCGGCTCGAATACGATCCGGTAGAGATCGGCTTCCGTCATTTCCGCACGCGTTTGTGCGTAACGCTTGAGCTGATTGAGCCGGGGCTGCATCAACTTCACATCCAGGCCGGACAACTCGGAAACGGCCTCTCCGAGCGTGCGCAGGCGTTCAGTGGAAAAGAGGCAATGCGCGAGGGTCGCCGTATTGATCGACAGACCACGACTCTTCATCTCGTCTTCAAGCTGACGCAGCGACAGCGGATGCCCCTTCTCGGCTTCCAGGCTCGTCTTCAGTGAGACGATGCCAGTCGCCTTGTCCCAGAAAGTCATCTCGCCGCGCAGTTCGTTTTCGATGAGGTGCGAGGTGAGTACGTGGCCTTCCGAGCGCCATGGCCGAAAGAGGACGGTGAGCTTGCGGAAGCGTTCCTCACGCGTTTCCGCCCACAATTGCTGAACCGCAAGCAGGCGGGTATTGCCGCCAGCCTCGATGATGAAATGTTCATCGCCGGGTCTTCGCGTTACCGTGAGCGGATTTCGGATTCCGCCAGAACGGATCGATTCCTTTATCTCGGCAAACTTCGCATTGGCGGCCCGTCGCGGATTGCTCTCGTAGGGTCGAATATCGTCGATAGCGAGCTCGATCTGGCACTCGTGGCGAGGATCCGCCTGTGCCGGCAGCTCTCTGGCGTTGTTTCCGGGATTGCCAACCCGCAATGACTCGGCGACGAGGCGCCGGCGCTCTTCGATGGACACCTGGCGGCCGGGCAGCACAGCGGGTGCCGGCGCCGCGCCGCTGTCGATGCCTGCCTTGGGCTGGGCGCCTCCGCTCATGCAATCCTCTCCTGCGCGCGAACGGAATCGGCATGGACACCCTGAAGGCTGGGTATCAGTTCCCAGGCGAGCTGATGCATTACGGCGCAGGCGCTGGGCGTGACACCGTCGCGTCTGCGCTCATGGCGGTGCACCGGCACACGCAGGGTCGCCGCTTCCTTGTAGGCTTTGGCGTGAGGTACCACCGTTTCGAGAACGGAGACGCGTCCCTTAAGCTTGATGAAATCGTCTCGAATGCCGCTGGCAATTACGCGCGCATCGGCCGTTCGATCCTGCCGATAGATCACCGCCTTCATCGGCCCCAAGGTCGCACCGAGCGCGCTGCCCGGTTCCAGCCGATCGAGCAGTTCCATCGTCCCGTCCTTGAACTCGCGGGCCGAGAGGATCTCCGGTGTAATCGGTGAAACAAGGATGTCGGCCGCCAGCACGGCGGCGTCCTGGAGTGGACCCACTGCGCCCTGTGTATCGATGAGGACGCAGTCATAAGCCCCCGCCACGGCCGGCGACTGGAGCGCGAATCGCAGGCGGAAACCGCGGTCAATGCGATTGAGCAGCCAGTGTGGAAGATTTCCCTCGGGATCGTCTGAAACGACGATGTCGAGGTTCTGGTAGAGGGTCGCGGTGATGCACTGCTCCGTCACCTCGCCGCGAACAATTACTTCGGTGAGCCCGGCCGCCGGCTTCGCGGTCGCGAGAGGAAAGTACTTGGAAAGCGACGGCTGCACGTCCGCATCGATCAGCAGGACTCGCAACCCCATATCGGCAAGCAGTGCCCCGAGATTGGCCGTCAGGGTGGTCTTGCCGACCCCGCCCTTGGTGCTCGTTACCGTGAACTTGATCATCGAATCCGCGCAGATTTGGGTCCCAAATCAGCAATACGGATTCCGATCAAAAAGTGTCGGGTCAACCCACGAAATAATCCCCAAGGCCGTGATCGGCAAAGACCTTTCTGATACGTTTGATTTCCTCGTAGAGCGTACCGCGCGGAATTCGGAGCCGCGCGGCTGCCTCTTTGATCGACAGCCCCTCTTCCCCAAGCAACGCGCAAAGACGGCGCTGGCGCGGAGTCAGATTCTTAATCGCCCTGGCGATGTCGATGCGCGCGTCGCGATCCTCCCCAATAGCAGCTTCGCCAGCTGCGCCGGATGCCGCGACGTCGATCAGATCAGCGAAAGTTGGCGCATCATCATCGTCACCAACCGGGGCATCGAGAGATACCGTGTCCAGATCACCGCCTCGTTTGGTGGCTCCCAGTTCGCGTATCAAGTCGGTCAACTTGTTCCGGAGCACCCGCGCCATGTAGGCAATCGGCGGCCCATCCGCACTCGGTTTGAGCTTGGCGCGCACCTCGATCCAGTGCGTGAGGCAATCCTGCATAAGATCGTCGAATTCCTCGCGCTCCAACCTTCGAGATCGCCGCCTGAATTCACCGACCAGTTTCTTCGCTACCGCAATTTCCCACTGCTGAAGTCCATCGCCATATCTGAACGCCATACCGCCCTCCCTTCGTCGCGTGACGAAGGGCTGAACGGGCGCCCATCAGGGGGAGATCAACACCAACTTCCCTTGTTAATCAGGCACTAACAAGCCATAGGCGGTACTGCCCCCCGACACTTTGTTGCCGGATTCCGTATCAGGAAAGTGAGGACGCTATCGATAGGTGGCGATAGGCGACGATCCCTGGCGTCAGGAGCCGGGGCCGCCGAATGGCTCAACTAACGGGGATGGAAACGGGAATGAAGCGTGAAAATCAAAACAGCCGCGGGATGCCATCGGCATCGCTGCCAACATCAGCAACGGGGGCCGACGCGTCAAATGTCGGTGACGCCGTTACGAACGGGGCAAGGAATGCCCGCGAGGAAGTTCGGCGGCGTCAGCCCAGGGGTGCGTTCGATGCGCGCGCCATCAGGGAACTGTCACAGGCCGTGCCCACCGACCCGCGGCTGCTGCGACGCACGATTCGCCGCAAGGAGCTACGCCAGATCGTTCCGCTGGCGGATTCGACAATCTACGAACTGGAGCGCAAGGGCGAATTTCCGCAGCGCTTCTTTCTTACCGCTCGCTGCGTGGTATGGGACCTTTCAGAGGTTGAGTTGTGGTTGCAGAACCGCCGCCAACCTCTGAAAGGCAAAGAAGTGAAAAAGGCACCAGTGCCGGATTACAGACTTAGAGGAAGAAGAGAAAAGGCTGCTTGCGACAAATAGGGAATGAAGGAACGGAGTTGCTCGATCTTTATGCGCCGCGCACCGGTGCAAAACTAAAACGGCGTGAGACCTCGGACGCGCATGCCCTACGCGGACCAGCCCTCGCGTGGCGAGATTGGTGTGCGAAGTACCAGAGCGTGCCTACGGCTCGATGGACGGTTGAGCCTCGCGCATGCCACGAATGAGCTTCTCTATCCCGTCTATCGCATCGCGTACGGCACTTTCACGGACAACGATTCGTTGCCCGACACGATAAGACGTATCACCACTGCGCGTTATGTAGTCCTGGTCAACAAGTCCTTGCGTATGGGCAAGGAGATGACGCTGCTGGAATCCCCGTTGAAGGGTCGCCAATTCAGTGGGGGCTAGATAATCGGAATACCCCCTCCCCGTCGCTGCACGCCAGATATCGCTGCCCTCCACGAGATTCTGAAATGCATTGCGGCGGGGCCTCGCTGCATTCGGGAAACTGCCATAGAGCGCTTCTGCGTATCGCTGAAAGGCCGTGACAGCATTTTGAAGAGCGTTCTCGACAATCAGGCGAACGGTACCTTCGGCGGTATCACGATCAGGTATGGCGCCACTCACCTTGTCCAGCGCGTCAAGCGTGCCGCGCACACCAGACAGCGTCCGTTCAAACACCTGACCAACCGCGTTGTGACCACAGGCAGGGCAGAAGTAGGCCGCGCCAATTACCGCATAGCGAGACGAACAGACGGGACATTGAATCCTGAGCCGCATGGGTTCTGCCGCTGCAGGCGGCATCGGGACATGCACTGGAGGGCTATCCACCTTCATCGACATCGTTATGAAGCTGTTGTGCGGCTGCTGGCGATTCCACCGTTCCGCGTCGCGCTTCATGGCCCGCGACAGTTGGCCATCGATATGAGCCAGCGCCGCCTTCTCGACGTGCTTCACCTGATCCTGCGTCCACCACTTCTGCGCATCAGCGGAATGCCCACAGAATGGGCAGAACACTTCCTCATCGCGGACCTTGTCGCGCCAGTCCTCTTCGTGCACCTTGAACTGGAACATGCACTCGGTCGAAGGACATTCGCGGTCGAAGTAGCCATCTGCGTCTGACGGGAAAGACACGGACAGCTTGGTCACGCCATCCAGGCGTCGCAGGGTACGCTGCAATTCATCAAACATGCTTTTGCTCCCGGTGTCTCCGTCAAACCGCAATCAGAGGACCTATGTTTTCGCTGCCGCACCTGAATGGGATCGTACTAACGCTTCTTGTCGCGCGGCGGAAACGGGTCTCTGCCGTAGCTGTCGCTGTCCTGAATCTTTCCGTCCTTGCGGTGGATAACCAGTTCGACCTTCTCGCGCTGGGCTTGGTCGCGGCCTTGCTTGAGAGCTTCATCCTTCGTCGGATAGACACCACCCGCGCGTTCACTGCCCTCTTTCCGTGTGGCCCAGCCTTTGTCATGCGGCACGACATGGATGTCTTTCTTGGTGGTCATGATGCCTTCCTTTCGTTGACGTTGAGGGACTTCAAGCTTTCTCCAGGCTAGCTTCTAGTCTGCACTCTCGCAGCGGCGCGCACGGCAAGGTTCTGCGACTTGAAGCGGTTGCGTAGATGCCGCGCCATTTCATCGTAGACAGGTGCTCTTTGCTCAGGGTCAGCAATCGTCACAATCAGGGCGAAGGGCTGAGGCTTGTATGCCTCCTCGTCCTCAATGCCGTGGCGCGTGAGAAGCTGCACCTTGAGCCTCCAGCGCTCGCCACGCTCACCCTTTTCGCCCATGTCGCCATGATAGGTCCGCACAGGCGCCCACTTTCGTAGCTTCTCGACCTGATAAGCCTCGTACAAGACGCCGGGGTTCTTGTGTTCCGGCGGAACAAGCCCCTTGAATTCCGATGTAATCTCTCCGGTCTTACGATTGGTCCGGTCTCGATAGACGCCGAAGTGTGCATCGATGTGCGTCTCGCAATACTCACTGCCCCAACGTGCGCCACGCGCAGGAGCGAAGGCCACAGTCATCCAAATTTCCCCGAAATATTTTCCGTCACGGTGAAGCGAGGCCGGATAAGGGAAATCATCCCATTCAAGAAAGTAGCCCGGGCGAAGCGTGTCTTCGAACACCAGCGTTGAGCTAAATGGCGAGCACTCCAGACAGTAAGGAACAGGTGCAGGCAGGCCGAAACCGAAGAAGTTCTCCTCGCCGTCTGGAACTCGCGTCTTTGTCCGTGGATCTCGCGCGTGGTGCGTGAGCAGCGCGCGCGCCAAAACAGGCGTCGGTGTCGGCGTAATCTGGTGGTAAATCTGCGCAAGTGTGCGCGAGACGAGCGGGGTCGCGAAGCTCGTACCGATGTTTTCTGCCGAACCGCTGCCGTTAATCGACCGGATCCCTGCAACATGACCGAGGTCGGTCGAACACGATCCTCCGTAATGCACAAGATCGGGCTTGATGATGTAGTTCGGTCCCGCGCCGTGGCGCGAGAAGGCGGACGGGTGATGTTCCTTCGGACCGTTCTTCTTGTAGTCAACATGTGACACCGCGCCGACAGTGATCGCGAGCACGCTGTCGGCGGGCGTGGTAATGCGACCGGGATCGAGTTGCGTCGCCGTGCGCGGATAATCGAGCAACGGTGGGTTGTCGTAATTACCGGCGCTGATAACAAAGGAAACTTGATATTGCTCCTGCAGGTTGTCGAGTTGCTCAGCGAATTCGGAAAATTCATCAAGCGAACAAACGGCATCGGTTCCGAGAGACAGGTTCCAGACCTTGTACTCGTTCGCGTGCTGCTTTAGCGCAGTTTCAAGGGAAATCAGGAATTCCTGCTCTTGCAACGCGTCGGTGTCGCCCTTCGCTGGGTCTGCGTTCGGTATAACTTGCAGATCGAAGACAGCACACGGGCTGCTGTCGATTCCAGCGACAGTCGGGTTGAGTTCGCTTCCCCAGCAGATGAGCCCCGCGACAAAAGTGCCGTGATCAGCGTTGCGATAGGCTGGTGCGACCTGCGAGTCGCGCCCTACCACCCAGCTTTCAAGCGCCGGAATGTGATTGGAGATTCCGCTGTCCACGACGACAACGACCGGCACATCTCCGGTCACATCGGCGCGTGTAACGAGCGTCGGCAGTGGCTTCGGATTGAGCATCCTCGGGCGGAGCGTGCGCACAAGGGGCATGTTCGTGACCGAGCGCACGCCCACGATCCGCGAGAGCGTTTCCACGTCATCTACCGAACGGCACTCGACACCATAGACATAACTTCCTGGCGTGTATCCCGCCGTGCTGATTGCAAGTTTGCGGCGACGACATTCTTCCTCGAAGTTGGAAACAAGGCGGGGCTGGTCGTCGTCGTTGCCGAAATTGAATAACCGCACGCGTGTGGCGAATCCCCTTTCACTGCGCGGGCTGCGGCGCAGCACCTCTTGCGCGTCCACGCCGCGACGCCGATAAACAGGCGTGACCGTTTCGATCATGTCTACGCAAGACAACTCCTTCTTGATGCGTTCAGCATCGTTGACTTCGATGGTCCTGGTCAGGCGAGCAAGGCCCTCGGGGGTCGCCTTGATAAAAAGTTCGCCGAGCTTTCCGGCTCCGACAATCGGGCAAGTCTCGGCAGAAAAGAGATTCTCCGGGCGGTGGCTCTTGGCCGTAGCCTTAGTCAGAAGCTTGACGCGTACTGGAGCGGCGCCCGTCTGCTTCATTTGTGGCAATAGCGCATCCCGAATCGCAGAGACCTCTTTTGAAAGGCGCTGACGGTATGCCGCATCCACGGGACGAAAAGGCTTGGGCGGCGTACCGCCGCCCGGTACGCGCTTTTCCGCGCCTTGGCGCGGAAGGATTAGCTTGATAGGGAGACGATCGGGGCGCGGCGGTTTATCGTCCATTCGCCTTCTCCTCTTTCAGCGTGCGCCGGTAGGCGGTCGCCTTAGAAATACCTAGGAGATGTGCCAGAGCAGCATGGCTGTAGAGCTTCACATTGCGCGCGCGTAACGCCTTGGCAATGGTGTCTGCATCCTGCCCTTTGAAAGCGGCGATAAAGCGGCGGTCCTCGCCTTCGCCGATGCCGATGTTCTGCAATATCGGGAACGCATCTTTGAGTTCCGCCGTACGCTGCGTCGTCAGGTGGCGGCGATGAAGGCGACGACACACTTCGTGAATATCCGAACCGGAGAACCCTTCCGAGAGATCAACCAATAGATCAACGTCGCGGTCGCTGAATGTTAGCGGATTGAGAAATGCGAGCCACATCTGCCGCCGCAAATCAGGCGCAGGAAATCCAAGTTGCACACGATAGCCAAAACGCCGCCACACGGCGGAGTCGAGAAGCTCTTCATGGTTGGTGGCCGCGAGAATGATGGACTGTGGTCCGAGGGAGTCTAGGTTCTGAATGAAGCTGTTCACGACGCGCTTGAGTTCGCCCAGTTCCTGCGTATCGCCGCGTAGCTTGGCGATGGCATCAAACTCGTCAAGGAACATCACGCAGGGCGTTTTTGCGGCGAAGTCAAATAACGCACGGATGTTCTTCGACGTGCTGCCGAGGAATGACGAGATCAACCCATCGAGGCGGGCGATATAGAGCTCGAGGCCCAATTCGCGGGCAATGTGCCGCGCGAGACGATTCTTGCCCGTACCCGGCGGGCCGTACATCAGCAGGCTAGTCGATCCGCCAGCCCCTTGGTCTTCAAGATGAGCCGCGCTTTTGGCGATACTCAGGAACTCGTGAATGACATCCCATTGGTCTTGCGAGAGGACGATCGGGGGTTCCGCGGGCGCCTTGAGGTTCACCCGTTCAATGAGCGGAAACCGGCTTTCCTCATCGACCGGCAGAGAGCGCACGAATCTGGCTTCCGCCGGGCGAAGCTGGTGATCGTTTTCTTCCAGCATCTTCCGAAGGCGTCCGGCGGACGTGAGGTCACCCTCCTGCTCGAACTTGTCGGCCAAGAAAGCCGTGTAGTTCCGAACCTTATCAATATCGAGACGTAAAGCGCCGTTGACGATACGAAAAAGCTCGTTCATGAAACGTTTATCTTCTTTCATGAAACGATAATGCCAATTTGTGAGACGTTAGTCAATAGGGGTAAACATGCGCCAAGGAGGGTGCGGTTGGCCACATTTGCCGAGCTAGTTCGATGGCTCTCTCCGTACGAATGCGGAAAAGACGGTGCCTCAAATGCCCAATCGACTATGACCACAACGTCATGAGGCGAAGGTCACGGCGGATTCCCACGAATTCGGCCATCGGCAGGCCCGAACGTAGAAGCTGCCCGCCAGACAAAATGGAGTTCTTACGCTGGCCGGGCCTCGACTTCCTCGAGGTCAGCGAGGTAGCCGAATAGCGTGCGGCCGCCCCGAATGGCCGCATTTACAAGTTCGATCACACACGCAGCCCGTCTCAGAAAAGCGGTAGGCCCGACATACAACCAGACGCCCCGCAGCCCGATCAGATCGGTGCCGCGGTTGTTGCCACGCGCATGCTCGGCGGCAACAAGGTCGGTGTGTGAGACTCCCCCGCCACCCAGGCATCGATCATGTCCGCCCACTCCTGCAGCATATGGCGGCGCTGCTCGCCGTACTCAGCCTTGTTGTAGACGCCGCGCGAGGAGCGTCCGTCTTCGTGAGCAAGCGCCTTTTCGATCCAGTCGCTGTTGAAGCCCAGTTCGTTGAGTATGGTGGATCCGGTCCGCCGCAGGTCATGAACGGTGAACGGCTCCAGCGGCAACCCCGATTCCTTGGCTTTCTCCACCAAGACCTGAGTTACGCGGTTGAGCGTGGCCTTCGACATGCACCGATCCGCGTCATACCGTGACGGCAGCAGGTAGCGCGAACCGCCTGCGCATGTCCGCAATGCCACCATGATGTCGAGCGCCTGCTGGGAGAGATAGACGTTGTGCGGTTTGCCGCCCTTCATCCGGCTCTTGGGGATCGACCAGACCGCGTTCTCAAAGTCGATTTCATTCCATGTGGCCTCTATCAGTTCGCTTTTCCGCACCAGGGTGAGCAGAATCAGGCGCAGTGCCAGGCGGATAGTCGGCAGGGTCGCGGTCGTTTCCAAGACACGATGCATGACCCGGATTTCCGACGGGGACAGTGCACGATCCTTGGGCACAAACGTCGCAATCGACGACGGGCCAACCTCATCTGCGGGATTTGGCGCCTTGTCGCCATGCTGGGCCGCGAAAGAAAACACCTGTTTCACGATGTCGCGGACATGCACCGCCGTAGCCGGCGCACCGCGCTCCTTGACCTTCGCGCACAGGTTACGCAGGTCCTCCGGGCCAATCTCGGTCAACAAGCGATTTCGGAATGCCGGCAGGATGTCGCGGTCGATGATGCTCTTGCGCATCGACTTGGTGCTTTCCGCCATCCGTGCTTCTTCGAGCCACCGGTTGGTGAATTGCTCGAAGGTCTTGGCCTCGGACAGGCGGCGCTTCTCGCGCTGCTTTTCCTGGCTGGGAGAAATCCCCGCGGCGATGGCCTTGCGGGCCTCGGTGCAGCGTTCGCGCGCCAGCAACAGGGAAATTCCGTCCTTGGCCCCGAAGCGCCCAATCGTGAGCGTCTCGCGCCGGCCATTGAGGCGGTAGTCGAGCCGGAAGGTAATGGTCCCCTTGGGCGAGACGGTCACGTACATGCCGTCTCGGTCGGCAACCTTGTAGGCGGTGGCCCTGGGCTTCAGGCCCCTCAACGTTCCATCTGACAGCATCGTTACGCCCTCCTTCGCACGTATTTTACCGTCACGAAAAATTAGGCGCTACGAATTCTTTATAGTATTGTTTTAATTGACTATTTTGTAATGTTTTTTACCGTCAAGCAGCTTTTTGACATGGCGGTAAATTTTTTTCATATCCTGACCGAAAATTTTTACCGTCTACTTTACCGTCAAACCGAAACGCACCCCGTCGATACACCGCGATACATCTAGACAGACTATTAATTTTTATATCAATGAGTTATAGTGAGTTTTCGACTGATCGTGATAGACGCTGAAGGATGCCGAATTATTCCCACTCAATCGT
>FRDC01000048.1_pt1:5000-104367 | contig 104367 bp, 114 predicted proteins | sample 1106171 | NCBI WGS metagenome assembly FRDC01 (sample SAMEA3930566, study PRJEB13176) | freshwater metagenome | biome: Drinking water system; feature: drinking water; material: water | place: Singapore | collected 2014-12-20
GGGGCTGGGGGTGTGGACGCTGGTGTTCGCGCCGATCGTGCTGTTCACCGTGCGCGGGCTCGCGCTGATGACGGCGGCGCGGGCGTGGATGTGGCCGAGCTTCGATTTTCGCGGCGCCGGCGATCTGGCGCGCTATGGCAGCCTGATGGCGCTCGGCCAGCTCTGCTGGTTCGCCGAAAGCCAGGCCGACGTGTTCATCGCCGGGCGCCAGTTCGATCCGCATTGGCTGGGCATCTACACGACCAGCCTGTTCCTGACGCAGATCTTCGTCTCCAAGATCGTGCCGCCCCTGAACGATGTCGCCTTCGCCGCCTATGCTCGGCTCAACCGCGACGCCGGCGCGGTGGGCGCGGCATTCGTGCGCGGGGTGGGGATCATCATGGCGGCGGCGCTTCCCTTCTATGCCGGCATCGCCGCGACCGCCGAGCCGCTGGTGCTGACGATGCTCGGGCCGCAATGGGCGGAGGCGGTGCCGGTGGTCCGGCTGCTCGCGTTCGCGATGCCGCTGCTGACGCTGCAGACGCTGATCGCGCCGGCCTGCGACGCGATGGGGCGCCCGGGCCTGAGCCTGCGCAACGGCGCGACCGGCGCGGTGTTGCTGGTGGGCGCTTATCTGGTCGGGGTGCAATGGGGAGTGATCGGGCTCGCCTGTTCCTGGCTGGTCGCATATCCGCTGTACGTCGCGATCAGCCTGAAGCGGACGTTGCCGGTGCTGGGCGTCGCGCCCTCGGCATTGCTGGGCGCGATTCGCGCGCCCTTGTTCGGCGCGTTGGCGATGGGGGTGAGCGTCGCCCTGGTCGCGCGCGCGCTGCCGCCGCTGCCCGCGCCGCTCGCGCTCGCTTGCCTGGTGCCACTGGGGGGGGTGATCTACGCCGCGTGGCTGATCGCCTTCGCGCGGCCGCTGGTGCGCGAGCTCGCCCAGGTGCTGCCGCTGGGGCCGGCGCGGCGGGTGTTTCAGGCGCTCTGAATATAATCGCGCATCGCCGCCGCGTCGGCCTCGATCCGATCGATGCGATATTTGACGAGATCGCCGATCGAAACGAAGCCGACCAGCGCGCCGTCGTCGCACACCGGCAGATGGCGGATGCGCCGCCGCGTCATCAGCGAGAGCGCGCCGAGCACCGAATCGGCGGGGGCGACGGTGATCGCGGGCGCGGTCATCGCCGCGCGCACCGGGGTGTCCAAGCCGTTCGCGGCCCCGGCCTTGATCGCGTGGATCACATCGCGTTCCGAAAAGATGCCGATCACCCGCCCGCCTTCCAGCACGGGCGCCGCGCCGATCCGGCGATCGGCGAGCATCGCCGCCGCCGACTGGACGCTCTGATCGGGATCGAGCCCGATCACTTCATGGCCTTTGCCCGCCAAAATCGCCGCGATCGTCATCGCTTCCTCTCCTTGTCGCCGGGGCTGGCCCCCGAGTCGCATCGCGCTTGAGGATTTCACCTTTGGCCGGCAATGGGAAGCAATGGCCGAAGGACTGAACGATCCCGCCGCGCGCGCCCATGCCTGGCGGCGCTATCGCCGGTTGATGAAGTGGATGGCGGGATTCGCGCTGCTGGTGGTGCTGGGCGCGCTCGCCGCGCTCGAATTGCTGTTCGGTCCGCTGAACTGGGTGACGGTGCTCGCGGCGATCGGCGGGTTCGGCGGCACCGCGCTGCTTACCGCCGCGCTGATGGGGTTGGTGTTCCTGAGTTCAGGCACCGGGCACGACGAGGATGTCGACCGGCGGCAATGAAAAAGGCGCCCCCGTCGCAGGGGGCGCCCTCTGGATTTCAGGCCAACAAGGCGGCGCGCCTCACTCCGCGGCGCTGGCCTCGGTCGCAGGCGCGCGGGTGCGGCGACGGCGGGGCTTGGGCTCCGCCTCCGACTCGGACTCGCCGACCCCCAGCGCGGGGGGCAGGCGATCCGCCTCGATCGCGGCGGGCGCTTCGGCCTCGTCATGCTGTGCGGCCTCGCCGCCAGTCTCGGCACGCGACGCGCGGCGATTGCGGCGACGGCGCGGCGCGTCCTCGCCTTCCGCCGCCAGCGGCGCCTGCGCCTCGACCGGCGCGGCGGGCGATTCGCTGCTCACGCGGGGGGTATCGGCGAAGCGGCGCTCATCCCGTGGCGGGCGGCGATCCTCGCGATACTGGTCTCGGTTGCCGTCGCGGCCGGACTCGCGCCCGCCATCGCGGCCCCCATCACGACCATTGCCGTAGCGCTGTTCGCCTCGATTGCCGTCGACCCGGTCGTCGGCCATCGCCTCGCCCTCGAAATCCTCGTCCTCGTCACCGTCGAACTGGTCTTCGCGGCTGCGGCGCTGATCCTCGAAGCGGGCGCGGTTCTCACCCAGCACGCGGAAATAGTGATCGGCGAACTGCAGGTAATATTCGGTGTTGACCCGATCCCCCTGCATCTGCGCCTCGCGCGCCAGATTCTTGTATTTCTCCAAAAGCTGCGCGGCATTGCCCCGCGCGCGATTGTCGATGCGGTTGCCGTTGTCGGGACGCCCAGGATTACCCTGCGAGCGCTGCCCGCCACGACCGCGACGGCGGCCGGCCTGACGATTATTGATCAAGTTTATCCTCGTGCCTTTGAACCCTGGCGTTGCTCCGGCGGGCTTCCCTCTTCGCCTGCTGGCGCGCGGCGGCGCAAGCGCGGGCCGCCCGACGGTAACGGCCTGATGACGAAGGAGGCGGCAGCAGCGCGCTTATCTTGAGCAAGTTGAGATCAACGCGGGCCCCGGGCCAAGCCATAGCGGGTGGCCATCCAATCGCCAAGTATAAATATGGCCTCGTCACCGCCGGTTCAACCACGGCAGAGCAAGACCCGGACTCTTTGGCCAAGATCCTGTAAAATTGATGCTTTCAGGCCAGCCTCCGCCGCGATCGTGCTGACCGCCGCGCCCTGGCTCGCGCCGATCTCGACGAGCGCGACGCCCCCGGACGCCAGCCGTGCGGGCAGCTGGGGGAGCAGCACATGGTACGCGCCCAGCCCCGCCCGTGCCGCGTAAAGCGCCGCCGGGGGCTCGAAATCCCTTACCGAGACGGGCAAAACCTCTCCCGTGCCGACATAAGGCGGGTTGGCGAGGATCAGGTCGAAGCGCTCGGTCACCCCCGCCGCCCAGTCGCCCAGCCGGAAGGTGGCGCGCTCGGCAAGCCCCAGCGTCTCGGCATTGGCGCGCGCATAATCGAGCGCGGTCGCGGAGGCGTCGATGCCCAGCCCGGTCGCCCCCGGCCACTGCGCGAGCGCGGCGAGCAGCAGCGTGCCCGGCCCGGTGCCGAGATCGAGCACGCGCGCCGGGCCGGCGGCGCCGAAATGCGCGACCGCCGCCTCGAGCAGCGTCTCGCTGTCCGGCCGGGGGATCAGCACGCCGGGGCCAACCGCGAGCTCGATCGACCAGAAGGCGCGGCAGCCGGTGATATAGGCGACGGGCTCGTGCGCCCGCCGGCGCGCAAGCAGCGGGTCGAAGCCGGGCGGCGCCGGATCGTCGAGGTGGCGCAGCAGCAGCTGTTCGCGCGAGGCGCCGATCGCGTGCGCCATCAGCAGCTCCGCATCAAGCCGGGGGGTGGAGGAAACGGCGGCGAGATCGCGGGCGGCGTCCTTCAGGACGGCGCGGATAAGCCCTCTCTCCTGAAAGGGGAGAGGGCTATTACCGGGCTCCTCACCCATCCAGCGACGCCAGCCGCTCGGCCTCGTCTTCGGCGATCAGCGCGCCGATCAGTTCTTCCATCTCGCCCTCCATGATCTCGGGCAGGCGGTGGAGCGTCAGGTTGATGCGGTGGTCGGTCACCCGGCCTTGCGGGAAATTATAGGTGCGGATGCGCTCCGAACGATCGCCCGAGCCGACCATCGATTTGCGCGCGCCGGCGCGCTCGGCATGGAGCCGCTCGCGCTCCATCTCATAAAGGCGCGTGCGCAGCACCTTCAGCGCCTTGGCTTTGTTCTTGTGCTGCGACTTTTCGTCCTGCTGGATCACGGTGAGTCCGGTCGGCAAGTGAACGATCCGCACCGCTGAGTCGGTGGTGTTGACCGACTGCCCGCCGGGGCCGGACGAGCGGTAGATGTCGATCCGCAGATCCTTGTCGTCGATCTGGACATCGACTTCCTCGGCCTCGGGCAGCACCGCGACGGTGGCGGCGCTGGTGTGGATGCGGCCGCCGCTCTCGGTCGCCGGCACGCGCTGGACGCGGTGGACGCCGCTTTCGAACTTCAGCCGCGCGAACACCCCCTGGCCGGTGACGCTGGCGACCACTTCCTTATAGCCGCCCAGTTCGGCCACGCTCGCCGAGATCAGCTCGACCCGCCAGCCGCGCGCATCGGCATAGCGCTGATACATGCGGAACAGATCGCCCGCGAACAGCGCCGCCTCGTCACCGCCGGTGCCGGCGCGGATTTCGAGCATCGCCGCGCGTTCGTCCGCCGCGTCGCGCGGCAGCAGCGCGAGCGCGAGGTTACGCTCGGCCTCTGGCAAACGCGCCTTGATCGCGGCGATCTCCTCGCGGGCGATATCGCGGATGTCGGGCTCCTCATCGCCCTCGAGCAGTTGCGTGAGCACCTCCAGCTCGGCGCGCAGCCGGCGGACTTCGTTCGCCGCGCCGACCACGGGTTCGAGCTCGGCATATTCCTTGGAGACCTGGACGAAGCGCTCCCCCGCCAGATCGCCCGAAGCCATCAGCGCCTGCAACTCATCATGCCGCGCCGCGATCTGCGCGATCCGTTCGGGGGAGATGCTGGTCAACCGGTCCTCCCCACTGGTGGGGCGGGGAACCATTCGCGGCAAGCGAATGGTGGAGGGAGCGGGCAAGTAGCGCGCCCCCCTCCGACGGCGCTCCGCGCCGCCACCTCCCCGTGAACGGGGAGGATTTGAAGGGCTTGAAAGCTCCTCCCCTGCAAGGGGAGGGGGACCATGCGCAGCATGGTGGAGGGGTATCCGCCCCCGAGCGACCGGGGACCCCCCTCCGTCAGCGCTTCGCGCTGCCACCTCCCCCGCCGGGGGAGGAGCTTTGAATAGTCGGAAGCGGTTAGCGCCTGCAGAACCGTTGCGATCATATTATACCCGCATCAACGAGCACAGACCTTGCTCTCTCGCGCCAATCCTCAAACCCCACCGATCGGAAGACCGGTGGACTACCCGGTTGAAAAGCGATCAATACTTTTGGCGATAGCTTTACCGCTTTGTCGTATCTCTTACGAGGCGCTCCGGTCGCCACCATGTCCGCCGCCAGACCGCTGTCACGAAGCCGCTTGAGCACCAAATGGGCCTTGTCGAGGGCACTGTCGTCTTCAAGCGCGATGACGACGTCAACTGAGGTAACCGCCACCTCCCCCAACAACATCGCCAGCCGCTCAATCCCCGCCGCCCAGCCGACGCCGGGCGTGCTCGGGCCGCCCAGGCTCTCGATCAGCCCGTCATAGCGGCCGCCTGCCAGCACGGTGCCCTGTGCGCCGAGCCGGTCGGTCACGAATTCGAACGCGGTGTGGCGGTAATAGTCCAGCCCCCGCACCAGCCGGGCGTTGCGCGTCCAAGCGACGCCCGCCGCGTCCAGCCCCTTGGTCACGCTCTCGAAAAACGCGCCGGCCTCGCTCGTCAGGAAATCATCGATCCCCGGCGCGGCATCGGCGATCGGCCGGTCGCGCGGGTCCTTCGAGTCGAGGATGCGCAGCGGGTTCTTCGCCAGCCGCGCGAGGCTGTCCTCGCTCAATTCCCCGCGATGCGCCTCGAAATGCGCGACCAGCGCCGCGCGCCAGGCGTCGCGCGTCTCCGCATCACCCAGCGTGTTGAGCTGCAGGGCAACCCCCTCGATCCCCAGCTCGCGCAGCAGCTGATCGGCCATCACCAGCAGCTCGACATCGGCGAGCGGCTCGGCAGCACCGATCACCTCGGCGTCGATCTGGTGGAACTGGCGATAGCGCCCCTTTTGCGGGCGTTCGTAGCGGAAGACGGGGCCGTGGCTCACCACTTTCAGCGGCGCATATTGCTGCCAGCCCTCGGTCAGATAGGCCCGCGCGATGCCGGCGGTGAATTCGGGGCGCAAGGTCAGCGAATCGCCGCCGCGATCCTCGAACGTGTACATTTCCTTCGAGACGACATCGGTCGTCTCGCCGAGCGAGCGGCTGAACACCGCCGTCGCCTCGAACACCGGCAGCTCGACCCGCTGGAAACAGTAAAGCCGGCGGACATGATCGAACGCCTCCACCACCCGATGGAAGCGGCGCTGATCCTCGCCGAAAATATCCTGGGTGCCGCGGATCGGCCGCGGCGTTTCGATGCGCGCCATAGGCGGCTCGCCATAAGAGACGCGAGGCCCCTAGGGAAGGGGGCGGTTGGAGCGGGCACGCGGCTGGGGCATTAAGCGGCGATGGCCCACCGCCTCGTCACCCGCGCCGCGCCGCTGCGCTTCATCGTCTTCTGCGCGGTGCTGGCGCTCGGAGCCTTCGCCGCGGTGCCGCCGCTCGGCTGGTCGCGCGGGCTGCTGACCGCGTTCGATGCCGCCGCGATCGTCTTCCTGGCGAGCGTCTATCCGCTGCTCGACAATCCCAGCGAGCAGATGCGCCGCGCCGCGCGCGACAATGACGCCAACCGCACGCTGCTGCTGGTGATCACCTTCGTCGTGACGCTGGTGATCCTGGTCGCGGTGGCGAGCGAGATGCACGGCCGCACCCGGCCGCTGACGCTCGCGCTGGTGCTGGCGACGCTGCCGCTCGCCTGGCTGTTTTCGAACGTCGTCTATGCGCTCCATTACGCCAATCTCTATTATCAGGGCGACAAGGATGGCGGCGACCGGGGCGGGTTGGGCTTTCCCGAGTGTGATGAGCCGACCTATTGGGACTTCATCTATTTCGCCTTCACGCTCGGCATGACCTTCCAGACGAGCGACACCGCGATCACCAATACGACCATGCGCCAGGTGGTGACGGGGCATTGCCTCGCGGCGTTCGTCTTCAACCTGGGGGTGCTGGCGTTCACGATCAACGTGATCGGCGGATCGGGGGGCTAGCCGACGACGACACCCATTCTTCATCCTTCGCCGGGGAAGAAGGATGTGGACCTTCCGCCCCTCATCCGCCTAGAGCGATGGAAAAAGGGAGGATCACCATGTTTCGCACGCTGTCGCTCACTGCGCTGCTGCTCGCCTCTGGGACGGCGCTAGCGGAGAACACCAAGCCCCAGCCGCTGCCGATCGTCGAGACGATCCCGGCCGCGCGTGACACGCCCTATCCGGGCACGCTGAAGCTGGAGGTCGACGCGACCGATCTCGATCGCAATGTGTTCCGCGTGGTCGAAACGATCCCGGTCGCCGCCGGCGCGCGCGATCCGAACGGCGACATGGTGCTGCTCTTCCCCAAGTGGCTGCCGGGCAATCACTCGCCGACCGGGCAGATCGACAAGCTCGCCGGGCTGCGCTTCACCGCGGGCGGGCAGACCCTGGCGTGGAAGCGCGATCCGGTCGACATGTTCGCCTTCCACGTCCGCGTCCCCGCCGGCGTGAAAGCGATCGAGGCGCGGTTCGAGTATCTGTCGCCGACCGAAAGCAACCAGGGCCGGGTGGTGATGACCCCGGCGCTGCTCAACCTGCAATGGAACCTGACGAGCCTCTACCCGGCGGGCTATTTCACCCGGCAGATCCCGATCGAGGCGCGCGCGCGCTATCCCGAAGGCTGGACCGCCGCGTCGGGCCTGCCCGCGACGCGCGAGGGCGCGGTCTATCGCTACCAGCGCACCGATTACGAAACCCTGGTCGATTCGCCCGTGTTCGCCGGCGCGCATTACAAGCGCGTGCCGCTCAGCCCGCGCGTCAACCTCAACATCTTCGCCGATAACGACAAGGAACTGGCGGCGAAGGACGATCAGCTGGCGGCGCATGTCCGCCTCGCCGAGCAAGCCGTCAAAACCTTCGGCGCGCAGCATTACGACACGTACGAATTCCTGTTCGCGATTTCGGACGAGATGGCCGGGATCGGCCTCGAGCATCACCGTTCCTCGGAAAACGGGGTGCGCAGCGGCTATTTCACCGATTGGGCGACGAGCACCCCGGCGCGCAACCTGCTGCCGCACGAATTCACCCATAGCTGGAACGGCAAGTTCCGCCGCGGCGCCGATCTCTACACCCCCGATTATCGCACCCCGATGCGCAACTCGCTGCTATGGGTGTATGAAGGCCAGACCCAATTCTGGGGCTATGTGCTCGGCGCGCGATCGGGGCTGGTGAGCAAGCAGGACACGCTCGATGCCTATGCGTCGATCATGGCCTCGCTCGATATTCAATATGGTCGCCAGTGGCGGCCGCTCGCCGACACCACCAACGAACCGATCATCAGCCAGCGCCGCCCCGAACCGTGGCGCAACTGGCAGCGGCCCGAGGATTATTACAACGAAGGCCTGCTGGTGTGGATGGAGGTCGATGCGATCCTGCGCCGCGAATCGAAGGGCGCCAAGTCGATCGACGATTTCGCCCGCGCGTTTTTCGGCGTGCGCGACGGCGACTGGGGTGAGCTGACCTATCGCTTCGAGGACGTTGTCAGTACGCTCAACGCGATCCAGCCCTATGACTGGCACAAGCTGCTGACCGAACGGCTCGACGCGGTCGGCGCCCCCGCCCCGCTCAAGGGGTTCGAGGGCAATGGCTATCGGCTGATCTTCACCGAAGAGGCGACTCCCTTCTTCAAGGCCGGCGAGAAGGCGGGAAAGAACAGCAACCTGTCCTATTCGATCGGGCTCACCGTCAGCGGCAGCGGCGACGTGACGAGCGTGATCTGGAACGGCCCCGCCTTCAAGGCCGGCATCGACGTGGGCGATTCGATCGAGAGCGTGAACGGCTTCGCCTTCTCCGCCGACCGGCTGAAGGAAGCGATCACCGCCGCCAAGAGCGGCACGCCGATCGTCGTCACGACCAAGAAAGGCGACCGGCTGACCGACCGGCGGATCGACTATCAGGGCGGGCTGCGCTATCCGCGGCTCGAGAAAATCGCCCAGGGCGAGGCGGGACTCGACCGGCTGCTCGCGCCCCGCTAGGGGCGCACAGCTTTTTTCAGCTTAGGGACATTTCATGCGTATCGATATGGTGCCGGTCGGTGACGATCCGCCGAACAGCCTGAACTGCATCATCGAAGTGCCGGTCGGCGGCGAGCCGGTGAAATATGAGTTCGACAAGAAGTCGGGCGCGCTGTTCGTCGATCGCATCCTGCACACGCCGATGCGCTATCCGGCGAATTACGGCTTCATCCCGCACACGCTGTCACCCGATGGCGATCCGCTCGACGCGCTGGTCGTCGCGCGCTCGCCCTTCATCCCGGGCTGCGTGGTGCGCGTCCGCCCGATCGCGGTGCTGCACCTGGAAGACGAAGCGGGCGGCGACGAAAAGCTGCTGACGGTGCCGACCGACGGGGTGTTTCCTTATTATTCAAAAGTCGACGAGCATGGCGATCTGCCCGAGATCATCATGCAGCAGATCGAACATTTCTTTACCCACTACAAGGACTTGGAGGCCAAGAAGTGGGTGCGCGTCGGCCATTGGGCGGGCGCCGACGACGCGCGCCGGATCGTGATGGAAGCGATCGAGCGCGCGGCTCAGGCGAAGGGCTGAGGGCTGAGGGCTGAGGGCTAGGGTCGGCAGCTGCGCCTGCTCCGCCGGCTGCTGATCGCCCCGCGAGAATAGGGCCAGGGGCATCGCCCTGCGCCCAATGATAATGCTCGGGCGCGGGCTCGTCGGTGAAGGGCGGTGCACGAACAGCGGCCACGAGCCGCCGCTGGTGCATCGATCGCGCACGTGGCCCGCGCCGCCTCGCCAACGGCTTAAATTGTCGTCCGTAAGCGCTGCTGCGATGGTAGGCTTGGGCCGGCGCGACCAGGTCAGGCTCCTCGTTACGGGAGACCTGCCATGCGCACCACGGCCATCCTCACGTCCGCCCTGCGCGGGGTCGCCGTCATCGCCACGGCGGCGCTGGCGGCACAGTCTGCGCCGCCAATATCCGCCAAAGCGCCCGCACCTAGCGCCAGAAAGCCGGCCAAGCCGGCGGCGCAGCGTCTCTCCCCATGATGTCCATCGTCGTGGCGGAGAAAATCGGCGACCTCGGCCTCGAGCGTATCGGCCGTGCGCCGGATCGTCGTGCACCGCCGCGCGATCCACCGCGGCGACTGCTCGTTCTCCGACCGGCAATTGACTTCGATCGCCAGCGACAGCGTCGTGTCCATCAACCCATCGGCCAGCGCCTGGCGCCGCAGCACCGTCCAGCGATCCGTTCCAGGCGCCGGAATGAGCCGGGATTCGCTGTCCAATTGATCGAGGAATTCGCAGATGACGGCGCTGTCAAAGAGCACGCTGCCATCGTCGCGAACGAGCGCGGGCACCTTGCTCAGCGGGTTTGCCGCGACCCGCGCTGGCGGCAGATCGAAGGGATTGACGGCCTCTTGGTCGATGCCTGCCAGACGCTTTTCGGCGATGAGGACGCGGACCCTCCGCGCAAAGGGCGATGGCGGCGCGTAATAGAGCTTTATCCTGCGTCCCCCCGGCTTAAAGCACAGCCAGAAGCCGCAACGCCAGAACCGCCTGGCATGCAAAGCCGGCGAGGAACAGCACCGTCCGGATGAAGGGAAGGCCGAGCGTGTAGACGCCATAATGGGCCACGCGAAACCAGAAATACGCGCCGGCTGCCGTGGCCGTCGCCGGCGTTTCGAGCTTGAGGGCGTGGACGAGCAGCACGAGCGGCGCGAACAGGACGAGGTTCTCGACCGCGTTATAGTGCGCGCGCTTCGCCCGCACGGCCCATGCGTGGCCATGGACGATCGCCCCGTCAGGATCGCGCAGCGCGTTGATCGGGCCGTGATGGACGAGCAGTTCCAGAATATAAGGCACCCAGAGCAGGCCGGTGAAGACGATCGTCAAGACCAGCCAGGCGATCATCGGCGACAGGGAGTCGGGCATGGATTTTCTCCTTCGCAGCCGCTGTCGCTGCTTGAGCGCGTTTGATAAAGTAGGCAGTAATCACGCATATAGGTATGCTTTGGATACTATAGGAGCGATTGGAGATGCGGAAGCAGCGTCACGACGCCGGCGATGTCGTCGCATGCCCGATGGAGGCGACGCTCGATCTGATCGGCGGCAAATGGAAGGGCGTGATTCTTTATCGCCTGCTCGAAGGCACCAAGCGGTTCGGCGAACTGCGCAAGCTGCTGTGCCGGATCACGCAGCGCACGCTGACCCAACAGCTGCGCGAACTGGAAGCCGACGGCCTGGTTTCGCGTCGGGTCTTCGCCGAAGTCCCGCCGCGCGTGGAATATGCGCTCACTGAACGGGGCCGCACGCTGGAGCCCGTCCTGGCCAGCCTGATGGCGTGGGGACAAGTCCATGCGGTGCAGGAGGTCGGGAGAGCCGACCTGGACCGCTCGGCTTAAGCGAAGCCGCGCGATCTGCCCCCTCAGCGTGATCCAGCCACCATGATAGTCTGGACTGTGAGGGAGATTGGCAATGGGCAAGAAGCGGCACACGCCGGAGGCGATCATCGGGAAGCTGCGTGAGGCGGAGATCGTGCTCGCGCAGGGCGGGATAATGGCTGACGCCTGTCGCCGGATCGGGGTGACGGAGCAGAGGCAAAGGTGCTGATTTAGGCATGGCGCCGGCACCACAACTCGGTCCGTCCGCTCAGTAGCCTCAGCTGCAGACCACCGGCTCCGGAGACAACGCTGGCGGCGGAGGGGAACGATCTCGCCCAGGCGCTGCGGCGCGGCGCCTCCGACAGCATCAGCCAGACCGGCCGCCAGGTGGTCGGCGGGACACTGAACGTCCAGCCCACGATCACGGTGTGGCCTGGGTTCCCGGTACGGGTCATCGTCACCCGCGACCTGATCCTCGAACCGTATCGGGACTAAGTCATGACCAAGCTGAAACTCGGCGCCATCACCGACGAACGTCCCGTTCGACTTGTGGTCGACCTGCCCGCCGCGATCCACCGCGACCTGGTCGCCTACGCCGAGGTGCTGGCGCAGGAGACCGGCCAACCCGCCGAACCCGGCAAGCTGATCGCGCCGATGATCGCCCGGTTCATCGCCTCCGACCGAGGATTTGCGAGACTACGGCGGGGCGGTCGCGTCAAGAGAACGCCGACCGAAGCGTCCAGCAACTAAGCCGGATAGATGTTCTTCGGGCTGCGGCGGCAACTATTCAAGTCCCGCCTTTGCCGCAGCGCGCAACCGCCGCACCGGCGAAGCCCGACTGGGGGTGGCTACCAGCATCAGCGAATCGTCTGCTGCCCGGTCCGACAGGTCTGCGTTTCGTATGTCCGACGCAGCCGCTGAATGGCGCAGGCGACCGGGCTCCGGCTACTCAAACGCCGCCGTTCGTCGCATTTTTTGCCCTCCAACTGCTTCCAATAGGCTTCCAAATTTGGAAATCAGCTCCGAGGCCTCGCGGAGGGCCAAATAAAAATCCTATTTATTAAGGGGTTAATGGTGCTGCCGGTGAGGATTGAACTCACGACCTCAGCCTTACCAAGGATGCGCTCTACCACTGAGCTACGGCAGCATGCGGACGGGTCCGCGGAGAGCGCGCCTATGTCCGCGCCTGCCCCCCTTGTCAAGCAGCGCGTGGCGCGCCTAGGCGGGCGGCATGGATCAGGAACGCGCCCAGCGGCTCGCCCAGGCGTTGCGCGACAATCTGCGCAAGCGCAAGGCCCAGGCGCGTGCCGCCGCTCCTGAGCAGCGCGCCGAAGAAACGCCGCCCGCCCCGCCCGTCAGCGACAGCTGAGCCGGATTTCGCCGCGCGGCCCGTCATAGGTCAGCCGCGAGCAGCGATCGAGCCAGTCGCGGCCGATCCGCAGGAAATAGAGCCGGCGCGGCTTGGTGCGCGCGGTCACTTGCACCTCGCCGCCGCCATCGTCTTCGGGCTCGGCGGCCTTGCCGGCCTCGGGGATGCGCACCGTGCTCCCCCAATCCTGCACCCGCACCGGCAGATGATCGATCGCGAGCGGCCCGATCGAAAGCGGGGTCGCCAGGCGCAGCTCGCGCACCGGGCGGGTGACGCCGTAAGCGATCATCACGTCGCGCCGGGCGCCGCTCATTTCCCCGCCATTGCTCGCGGCGATGATGCGCGCGGCGGCGGCGGTCGCGAAGCTTTCCGCCGCGCGCGGATCGAAGCGCACGCGCAGCATCTCGCCGCCAAGCGGCAGCGCCCCGAAGCTATAGTCGGCGAGGCGGGCGTCCTTGCCCGGCGTCCAGGGCAGCGCGACCTCGCGCTCGCCCGGCTCGGCGGGGCGCAGCGGGAAATCGAGCACGCGATCGGCGAAGGCATCGGGGCCGATCTCGCACTCGGCGCCGTCCCGCCCGTCGCGATCGGCGAACACGATCCATTGCCACCCGTCGCGCGCGCCGCCGCGCACCGGCGCCCACGCCTGGAGCACGGTCTTCACCACACCGCCAAAGTCGATTTGCCCTGGTTCGGTCGCGAGACCCAGCTTCTTGACGAGATTGGGGTCGCAGGTGAGCTGGGCGGTGGCGGCGGGGTCGATCCGCACGCGCACGGGGCGTTCGGCGAGCGTCATCGGCACGATCAGCGACCGTGCGCTATCGGGCGACTGCGCGCCGGCTGGCATTGCAAGCAGCGCGAGGACCGGCCAGAGCGTCTTCACACGCAAGCGAGGCGAATTTGCTTGGCGGGCTTGTCGAAGGTGATCGCGGCGCAGCGATCGAGCACGTCGCGGCCGATGATCACCACGTCGCGCCGCTCGCCCTCGCGCTTGGCGCTCACCACCACTTCCTCGGGATCGGCGTCCGCGTCCTGAATGCCGGCGACCGAGCCATTGTCCGAAATCCGCACCAGCACCTCGTCGAGCTGTATCCCGCCAAACACCAGCGGCCGGGCGAATCGCAACAGACGCGCCGGCCGATTGATGCCAAACGCAACATGGGCCGGGATGGGCGCGCCTTGCAACGTCCCGCCCAGGAATTCGGCGAGCGCGGCGCCGGCGCCGGCGGTCGCGAGCGAGCGCGGGTGCTGCGGATCGAACAGCAGGATCAGCGGCCGCTTGCCAAGCATCACCCGGGCATAGCTGGGGCGAAACGCCTGCTGCACCAGCGGCAGCGTCGTAACCCGCTCGCCGCCGCGCGCCGGGCGCAGCTCGAAACGGACGACCTGCGCTGGGACACCACCGGGGCCGATCGCGGCGTCGGCGCCCTGGGCATAATCGCGTTCGAACCACACCACCCGCCGGCGATAGCTGAGCCCCTCGAAATCGAGCCGCGCGACCGAGGTATCGCCGCGCACCTTCACCGGGCCGGCCTTCACGCTGAACCCGAACAGCCCGGCGTGGAGACCGGCGCGGGTGCGGTAATCGGGGTTGAGCGTGGGGGCGGCGGGCGCCCAGGGGCTGAGCAGCAGCCGGCCCGGCGCGCCGCCGAGCCGCGCGGGCACCACCCCGTCGCCGCGCACGACGAACGCCGGATCGGGCTTGGCGCCGATCAGCAGCGGCAGGCAGGCCAGAATCAGGTAGCGTCTCATCGGGCGTCCTCCCCGCTGCCAGCTACCGCGCCGAGCCGCGGGGTGCCTAGTGTTTTTACGCCGGAACGACCAACGGCGCGGCGCTCGGCCTGTCCGCGCACGGGTTCCAATTGCCGCCCATGCGCTCTAGGCGAGCGCGGGTGACCGACCCGCTCGCCATTCTGCGCCAGACGTTTGGCTTTCCCGATTTCCGGGGCGTCCAGCGCCAGGTGATCGACCGGGTGCTCGGTGGCGAGGGCACGCTCGCGGTGATGCCGACGGGGGCGGGCAAGTCGCTCTGCTATCAGCTGCCGGCGGTGGCGCTGCCGGGAACGTGCGTCGTGGTCTCGCCGCTCATCGCCTTGATGCACGATCAGCTGCGCTCGGCGGAGGCGATCGGGCTCAGGGCGGCGACGCTCACCTCGGTCGATACCAACCAGGCGGAGACGGTCGCGCGCTTCCGCTCGGGCGCGCTCGATCTGCTCTATGTCGCGCCCGAACGCGCCTCGAACGAGGGGTTTCGCGCGCTGCTGGGCCAGGCGCCGCTCGCGCTGTTCGCGATCGACGAGGCGCATTGCGTCAGCGAATGGGGGCATGATTTCCGCCCCGATTACCGGCTGCTGAAACCGCTGCTCGATCGCTTTCCGGAAGTCCCACGCCTCGCGCTCACCGCTACCGCCGACGCGCATACCCGCGCCGACATATTGGAACAGCTCGGCATCCCGCGCGCGGGGTTGATCGTCGCGGGGTTCGATCGGCCCAATATCCGCTACGCGATTTCGCCGCGCGAGACGATCGGCCGCCAGCTCGCCGAGCTGGTGCGCGCGAACCCCGGCCCCGGCATCGTCTATGCCCCCACCCGCGCCGCGACCGAGCGGCTCGCCGAGCAATTGGTGCGCACCGGGCGGCCGACGCGCGCCTATCACGCCGGGCTCGATCCCGCGATCCGCGCCCGCGCCCAGGCCGATTTCGTCGCGAGCGAAGACATGGTGATCTGCGCGACGATCGCCTTCGGCATGGGCATCGACAAGCCCGATGTCCGCTTCGTCGCGCACGCGGCTTTGCCCAAATCGATCGAGGCCTATTATCAGGAAACCGGCCGCGCGGGCCGCGATGGCGACCCCAGCGTCGCGCATCTCTTCTGGGGCGCCGAGGATTTCGCGCAAGGGTGGCGCCGGGTGAGCGAGGCCGAGCCCGATCGGCAGAAAACGGTCCGCGCCCAGCTTCAGGCGATGCAAAATCTGGTCGAGACGCCGGGGTGCCGCCGCGCGGTGCTGCTCAAGCATTTCGGCGAGCAGCCGGAAGCGTTTTGCGGCAATTGCGACAATTGCCTCGCCCGCCCGGCGGTGCTCGACGCGACCGAACTCGCCCGCAAATTGCTGAGCGCGGTGTACCGCACCGGGCAGAGCTTTGGCGTCGGCCATTTGGAAAAAGTGCTCACCGGTGCGCGCGACGAACGGATCGAGAAGTTTGGCCATGATGCGCTGTCGGTGTTCGGCATCGTCGAGGGTGAGCAGGCGAAACTACTGCGCCCGCTCGCCCGCGCTTTGCAGGCGCGCGGCGTGCTCACCAGCAGCGAGCATGGCGCGCTCCAGCTCGCCGGCAGCGCGCGCGCGGTGCTGCGCGGCGAGGAGGCGGTGGCGATCATCGCCCCGCCCCCGCCCAAGCGCCGCGAACGCCGCCGCGCCGAGGCAATGCCGGACGATCCGCTGTTCGACGCCCTTCGCGCCAAGCGGCGCGCGCTGGCGCAGGAGGCGGGGGTGCCGCCCTATGTGATCTTCCACGATTCGGTGCTGCGCGAAATGGCCGCGCTGAAGCCCCAGAACCGCGCCGCGCTCGCGCAGATCAGCGGCATCGGGGCGCGGAAAATGGAGGCTTATGGCGATGCCTTCCTGGCGGTGATCCGGGAGGGTTAGCGCGACGGCAAAGCGCCTCCCCTGTAAGGGGAGGTGGCAGCCGCGTCGGCGGCTGACGGAGGGGTGTCCCCGGCGGTTCGAGGGCGATACCCCTCCACCATTCGCGTGCCGCGAATGGTCCCCCTCCCCTTACAGGGGAGGAGCTTGCCTCGCATCACTGCTTTATCCTCATCGTCACACCGGCTAGCCTCCAACCCATGCAACCGCTCACCCCCGATTTCGCCGTCGCGCCGCAGATCGACGCGTCCGACATCCCCGCCATCGCCGCGCAGGGCGTGAAGACCATCGTCTGCAACCGCCCGGATGGCGAGGAATGGGGCCAGCCGGCCAATGCCGAACTGCGCGCGGCGGCGGAGGCGGCGGGACTTGATTTCGTCGAGATTCCGGTGACCCATGCGGGCTTCTCGCACGCGCAGATCGAGGCGCTCGGCGCCGTGATCGATCAGGGGCAGCCGGTGCTCGCCTTCTGCCGATCGGGCACGCGCAGCACGTTCCTCTGGGCGCTCACCCGCGCCGCGCGGGGCGACGATCCGGAGGGGCTGGCCGAAACGGCGGCCAAGGCTGGCTATGACCTGTCGCCCGTCTACGGCCTGCTCCAGTCGCTTCGGCCATGATCCTGAAGCTGGTCGGCTCGCTGATCGCGATCCTGGTGCTCGCCGGGCTCGCACGCTGGCTGGGCTTTGGCGCCGGCGGCTGGATCGCGAGCGAGGACCAGGCCCGCGCCGAGGCCGAGGCGAGCTTCGCGGGTTTCCGCGCCGCGCGCGCGACGCTCTCCAGCGACGGCGCGGCGGCGCTGGTCGAAGGAACCGATGGCAGCTTCGTCATCCTCAAGCGCCATGGCGTCCACCCCGCCGGTCGCCGCGTGACGCCCGCCCAGCTGCGCCAAACGGCGGAAGGAACGCGCGTCGAAACCGGCGACGCGCGGTTCGGCACCGTCTTGGTGCGGCGCTGACAGCCGTGTAAGTAAGGCTATATGGAACTGCCCAATCCGGTTGATTACGCGATTCCCGGCTTCGTCCTGCTAATCATGGCGGAGATGCTGGTGTGGCGTACGCGCGACCGACGGCGCTATGAGCCCAGCGACACGCTCACCTCGCTCGCGCTCGGGCTGGGGAGCACGATCGCCGGCTTCCTCTCGGGCGGGCTGGTATTCGGCATGGCGATGTGGGTGCACCAGTATCGCCTCTTCGACATCGGCTATGCCTGGTACTGGTTCGCCGTCGCCTTCGTGCTCGACGATCTGGCTTATTATGTCTTCCACCGCTCGGCGCACCGGGTGCGCTGGTTCTGGGCGAGCCATGTCATCCACCACAGTTCGCAGCATTATAACCTGTCGACCGCGCTGCGGCAGACCTGGACCGGGTTCTTCAGCGCGGGTTTCCTCTTCCGCCTGCCGCTGTTCCTGATCGGCTTTCCGCCGGCGATGGTGTTCTTCGTGGCGGGGCTGAACCTCGTCTATCAATTCTGGATCCATACCGAGGCGGTGGGGCGGATGCCCGCCTGGTTCGAGGGGGTGATGAACACGCCCAGCCACCACCGCGTCCACCACGCGACCAACCCGCGCTATCTCGACAAGAATTATGCGGGCGTGTTCATCGTCTGGGACCGGCTGTTCGGCACCTTTGAGCCCGAGCGTGATGACGAGGCGATCCGCTACGGCATCGTCAAGCAGCTGGGCAGCTTCAACCTGCTCTGGGCGGCGTTCCACGAGTGGGTGGGGATCGCGCGGGATATGTGGGCGGCGCCCGGGGTGCGCAACAAGCTCGGCTATCTGCTGATGCCGCCGGGCTGGAGCCATGACGGCAGCCGCGAGACATCCGAAATGATCAAACAACGCTGGGCGGAGACCCGGGCCGAGGGCCAAGAACAGGGAGAGTTAGCGTGGAACAGGCCGACATCATCGTCATCGGCGGCGGCTCCGGCGGAAGCGCGGTCGCCGGCCGGCTAGTCGAGCGCGGCTATAAGGTCTGCCTGCTCGAGGCGGGCGGCAAGAATCAGGGCTGGCGCACGCGGATGCCCGGCGCGCTGGCGATGCAGACCGGGGCGACCAACTGGCGCTATGAAACCGTCCCCCAGGCCGGGCTCAACGGGCGGCGGGGCTTCCAGCCGCGCGGGCGGGGGCTGGGCGGCTCCTCGGCGATCAACGCGATGATCTATATCCGCGGCAACGCCTGGGATTATGATAACTGGGCGGCGATGGGCTGCCCCGGCTGGTCCTATGCCGACGTGCTCCCCTATTTCAAACGCGCCGAGCATAATGAGCGCGGCGGCGACGATTATCATGGCGGCGCGGGGCCGCTATGGGTGAGCGACCAGCGCCATCCCAACCCGGGCTCGATCGCCTTTGTCGAAGCCGGCGCCTCGCTGCAAATTCCGCGCAACGATGATTTCAACGGCGCACGCCAGGAGGGCATCGGCCTCTATCAGGTGACGCAGAAGGGCGGCGAGCGCTGGAGCGCGGCGCGCGCCTATCTCGATCCGAAGCAGGGTGATGACAAGCTGCGCGTGATCACCGGCGTCACCGCCGAGCGGCTGTTGTTCGACGGCGGCCGGGCGGTGGGCGTCAGCTATCTGCGCGGCGGCAAGCGAACCGAGCTGCGCGGGCGCGCGGTGGTGCTGAGCGCGGGGGTGTTCGGCACGCCGCAGCTGCTGATGCTCTCCGGCATCGGCCCCGCCGCGCATCTCGCCGAGCATGGCATCACGGTGCGGGTCGACCGCGCGGCGGTGGGCGAGAATCTGCAGGATCATCTCGATTATGTCGCCGCCTATGAATGCGACGATCCGCGCTTCCTGGGCACCAACCTCGCCGGTTCGCTCAACGCGCTGAAGGCGATGGTCCAGTGGTTCCGCCGGCGCGAAGGGGTGATGACGACGCCCTACGCCGAAAGCGGCGCCTTTCTGAAGCTGGAGCCGGACGCGCCCTGCCCGGACGTTCAACTCCATTTCGTGATCGCCGCGCTCGAGGATCATGGCCGGGTCAAGGTGCGCGCGCACGGCTATTCGGGCCATGTCTGCGTGCTGCGCCCCGAGAGCAAGGGGCGGGTGACGCTCGCGAGCGCCGATCCGCGGGCGATGCCGCTGATCGACCCGCGATTCCTGAGCGACCCGCGCGATCTCGCGCTGATGAAGAAGGGGGTGCGGGCGATGTACCGCATCCTCGAAACCCCGCCGATGAGCGATTATCGGGGCCGCGACCGTCACCCCGTGAACCTGGACGACGACGCCGCGATCGAGGCGCTGATCCGCGCCCGGTCGGACACCATCTACCACCCGGTCGGTACCGCGCGGATGGGGTCGGACGACGGCGCGGTGTGCGATCCCAGGCTGCGGGTACGCGGGGTGGGGGGGCTGTATGTCGCCGACGCCTCGATCATGCCCAAGCTCGTCTCCGGCAACACCAACGCGCCGTCGATCATGATCGGCGAGCGCGCCGCCGAATTCGTCGCGGCGGACCTCGCGGCTTGACCGCGCCGCCCCGGCTGCTGGTGAGCGCGTGCCTGCTCGGGCGGCCGGTGCGCTATGATGGCGGCCACCGCGCGTTCGATAGCGCGCGGCTCGCCGACTGGGTCGCGCAAGGGCGGGCGATCGGCTTTTGCCCGGAAGTCGCCGCCGGCCTGCCGACGCCGCGCCCGCCCGCCGAGATCGCCGACGGCGCGGATGGCGCGGCGGTGCTCGACGGGCAAGCGGCGATCATCGAGCCCTACGGACGCGACGTGACCGCCGCCTATCGCGCCGGTGCCGAGGCCGCGCTCGATCTCGCGCGTCGCGAAGGCTGCCGCCTCGCCCTGCTGACCGATGGCAGCCCGTCCTGCGGCTCGGGCTTCGTTTATGACGGCAGCTTTTCGGGACAACGCCACGCAGGGATGGGCGTCACCACCGCGCTGCTCCGCGCGCACGGGATCACCGTGTTCGCGCCCGCCGAGTTCGAGGCGCTGGCGGTGGCGATGGCGCCCGACCCTCAAGCGTAAGGCGAACTGGCGCGACCGGCGACCCACGCCGCCGGCCGCGCCGTCGCCGGCTTATTGCGGCGGCTGGGTGAAGCGCAGTTCGCGCAGCAGCGAGGTGCCGACAAAGGTGCGCAGCTTGTTGCGCTCGACGATCCCCCGCGCCTGCGCCTCGGGGCCGCCCGCCAGCGCGTTCAGCCGCTTGTCGAGAATATCGAGCGAGGTGTCCATCGCCGCCGCGTTCTTGTACACGACGACCAGCTGCAGATTGCCGTCGCCGTCATTGCCCGCCATCGGCTGATAGATGCCGTAATCGAGCACTTCGCCGGCTTTCTTGCGCTCCTCCTGCTGCTTGCGCCAGACGCCGTTGAGCAGCGCCATGTAATTGTTCAGCTGGCCGGGCTCGACCTTCACGGTGCGGATTTCGACGACCGGGCCGAGTTCATAATTGCGAGGCGCCGATGCCTGCTGGGCAAGCGCGGGGGCGGCGAAACCAGTGGCGGCGAGCAGCGCGGCGGCGAGTGCGGTGCGAATCAGCTTCATCACGATCCTCCCTCAGCTTTCGGTGCGAAAGCGGAACGAGCAGATCATAATGACATGGCTGGTGCAAGTTGTTGCGGCGCGATGCCGACGCCACAAAAATAGGCCGGTACATCGCTGTACCGGCCTAGTAGCTCCGCAGGAGGAACACCGTGTCAGAGGGCAAGCCTCCGCAAAATCAGTAATTGTACGCGCGCTCGCCATGCTCGTTGATGTCGAGCCCCTCGGCTTCGACATCGGCGCTCGGGCGCAGGCCCAGCGTCGCCTTGAGCGCGAAGAACAGCACCGCCGAGATCAACCCCGACCAGACGAGGGTGATCCCGACCGCCGTCGCCTGCTTCACCAGTTGCTCGGTGATCGAATAGGCTTCGGGCGTCACCGCGACGGCGGGAAATTTCGTGTAATCGAAATAGCCCTGCCCGCCGAGCTTGGGATCGGCGCACACCGCCGTCGCCAGCGCGCCGACGATCCCGCCGACGCAGTGGACGCCGAACACGTCGAGCGAGTCATCATATTTCAGCGCGTTCTTCACCCGGCTGACGAAGATGAAGCAGATCGGCGAGACGATCAGCCCCAGCACCAGCGAGGTCATCGGCGCGGCGTAGCCGCTCGCCGGGGTGATCGCGACGAGGCCGGCGACAGCCCCGGTCACCGCGCCGAGCAGCGAGGGCTTGCCGTGCATCACCTGGTCGCACAGCGCCCAGCTCACCGCCGCCGCCGCCGTCGCGACAAAGGTGTTCATGAAGGCGACCGCGGTCACGCCGTTGGCCTCCAGGTTGGAGCCAGCGTTGAAGCCGAACCAGCCCACCCACAGCAGCGAGGCGCCGATCATCGTCATCGTCAGCGAGTGCGGCGGCATCGCGTCCTTCAGGAAGCCGCGACGCGGGCCGATGACGAGGCAGCCGACCAGCCCCGCGATCCCGGCGTTGATATGGACCACCGTGCCGCCGGCGAAATCGAGCGCGCCCAGGTTGAACAAATAGCCGGCATCGCTCTGCGCGTCGGGCAGGAAGTCCGGTCCCGCCCAGTACCAGACCATGTGCGCGATCGGAAAATAGACGAGCGTCAGCCAGGCGACGACGAACAGCATCAGCGGGGTGAACTTCACCCGCTCGGCGAACGCCCCCACGATCAGCGCCGGGGTGATGCACGCGAAGGTCATCTGGAACGCGCAATAAGCGAGTTCGGGGATATAGACATTGTTCGAGAAGGTCGCCGCCGGGCTCGCCGCCGTGACCCCGATCAGGAATGCCTTGCCGAAGCCGCCGATATAGGGCGAGCCGCCGGTGAAGGCGAGCGAATAGCCCCAGCATACCCACACGAGCGCGGCGATGCTGACGATCATGAACACCTGCATCAGCACGCTGAGCATGTTCTTGGTGCGCACCAGCCCGCCATAGAAGAGCGCGAGCCCCGGCACCGACATCAGCAGCACCAACGCCGAGGAGACGAGCATCCAGGCGGTGTCGCCCTTGTTGATCATCGCCGCCGCCTGTTCGGCGCTGGGCGCCTTCACCAACGCGGGCGCGGCGAGCGCGGGATCGGCAAGCGCCAGCGCGGCGAGCCCGGCGGCGAACGAATAAGTCAGGATGCGCACGGTCTCCCCCCTTCTGGTCACAGCGCGTGATCGTCTTGTTCGCCGGTGCGGATGCGCACGGCGGAATCGATGGTCATGGTGAAAATCTTGCCGTCGCCGATCTGCCCGGTTTGCGCCGCCGCCTGGATCGTCTCGACGACGCGCGGCGCGAGATCGTCGGCGCAGGCGATCTCCAGCTGCACCTTGGGCACCATCGAGGTTTCATATTCGGCGCCGCGATAGATTTCGGTCTGCCCCTTTTGCCGGCCGAAGCCGCGCACCTCGCTCACCGTCATCCCGGTCACGCCCAGCGCGTTGAGCGCCTCGCGCACCTCATCGAGCTTGAACGGTTTGATGATCGCGATGATGAGCTTCATTGGCCGACCCCCTGCAATGTTGCATCGCAAAAGGCGTGCCAGAGGTAATGAAGCCTTAATTCATGGGGTCACGGCGATTGATCATTGCATCCGCCGCTCGGTTTTTGTGCAACTGCGAACAACTGCCCGAAATTTAGGCAGGGCCGATCAGCGCGCCGGCCTCGGCGAGATCCTCGTCATCGACCATCACCCGCACCGGGATCAGGAACTGGCTGCCATCGGCGAGCGACGCGCCGCCATCGAACGCGACCGCCGGAATGCCCGCCGCCTCGAGCGCGCCGACGATGATATGCGCCTCGTTGCGGGAATAGCGCCCGAGTTCGACCAAGCTCACGCGTCGAACCCGGGGAGGATCGTTTGCACCCGCACCGGCAGCCCGTCGATCGAGCGCGTGCGCCCGGCAATCCGCGCGAGCCGTTCGGCGGGATCGGCCTGGCAGTGATATTTGACGAGCGTCTCGCGCGGTTGGTCGAGCGTCATCTTGGGAACGCCCCAGCCGCAACTGGTCTGGACGCTTTCGATCGCGATCTCAAAAATCTGCCGCGCGCCGGGGAGTTTGGGGAAGTGCGCGGCGAGCGCCTCGTAGCCGGGATCGCCCACGATGATGAACGCGCCCCGGCCATAGACGCGCAGGATGAGCGCCGGATTGTCGAACGCGCAGAACATCAGCGTGATGCGCCCATCGGCGGCGAGATGCGCCTGGGTTTCGTTCCCCGAGCCGCCGAGATCGAGATAAGCCAGCCGATCAGGCGCGAGCACGCGCACCACGTCATAGCCCTTGGGCGACAGATTGATCCGCCCCTCCGCCGCCGCGGTCGCGACGAAGAACATCGGCTGGCGGGCGATGAAGGCGATGTGGTCGTCGGTGAGGGCGGGGAAGAATTCGGCCATACGCGTCTCGCTTGGCTTGAGGTGCCTTGAGGTTTACCCTGGCATCATGTCCCTCGCCAACCCGCCCCGCGTGCCGGTGACGTTCCCGGCCAAACAGTCGACCATGGACATGGCGCGGGAGCTGAGCGTGTCCGCCACAGGCCGCCGGCGCCACAAATGCAGACGGGCGGCAACCGCCTGCAGTTGTTGCCGTTCAGTCCAGGGTGGCTCTGGTACGGAGAAAGGAAAGGTATCGTTCATCTTCGGCGGTAAACAAGTCCGCTCCAGGACCCATATAAGCCCGCATCAGTTCGTCGGCAGCACGATCATGCTCCCCCAAATCGAGTAGTACCTGACCCAAACGAAGATGAAGGAACGGATTGCCCAGCGCGTCGGGACAAATCATCGCATAATTCAACGCCTCTTTTGCCGTAGTCTTGTAGTTTGCTAGAAACGCTGCGTCTCCGATTGCAGCCAATATCCAAGTGGACGCGTTCCACTGACTTTTTGGTTCGGGGACGATCTCCCACGCTCGATTATATTCGGCGATCGCTTCTTCATATCTGCCAGCAGAGGCAAGTGCGTCACCGTCGGCGCAAAAATGCTGAATTGAGTCATAGACAGTCGATGGTAGTTCTGGGTACCCCATGACAACAAAGGTTAGACGGATACAGCCCGTCACTCAATAACCGCTCCCCACCCCAATCTCGCCGTTCAATCCTAGCGCCGCGCGCAGCCCTTGCGCGCCCGCTTAAACCGCCGTCCCGCCCACCGTCAGCCCTTCGACCAACAGCGTCGGCTGGCCCACGCCGGCCGGGACGCTCTGCCCGCCCTTGCCGCACATGCCGACGCCCTCGTCGAGCGCGAAGTCGTGGCCGATGCCGGCGACGCGGGTGAGCACGCTCGGGCCGTCGCCGATCAGCGTCGCGCCCTTGATCGGGGCGCCGAGCCGGCCATTCTCCACCCGATAGGCCTCGGTGCAGGAAAACACGAACTTGCCCGACACGATATCGACCTGCCCGCCGCCGAAGCTCTTGGCGAAGATGCCGTTCTTCACGCGCGCCAGCAGCTCGGCCGGATCGTCCTTGCCGGCGCGCATGAACGTGTTGGTCATGCGCGGCATCGGCGCATGGGCGAAGCTTTCGCGCCGGCCATTGCCGGTGGGCGCCACGCCCATCAGCCGGGCGTTGAGCCGATCCTGCATATAGCCGGCGAGGATACCGTCCTCGATCAGGATGTTTTCCTGGGTGGGCGTGCCCTCGTCATCGATCGAGAGTGAGCCGCGCCGATCGAGCAGCGAGCCGTCGTCGATCACCGTCACCCCGGGTGCCGCGACCCGCTCGCCGATCCGCCCCGAAAAGGCGCTGGTGCCCTTGCGGTTGAAGTCGCCCTCCAGCCCGTGGCCGATCGCCTCGTGGAGCAGGATGCCCGGCCAGCCGGGGCCGAGCAGCACCGTCATCTCGCCGGCGGGCGCGGCGACCGACTCCAGATTGACCAGCGCCTGGGCCAGCGCCTCGTCGATCGCGCGGCTCCACACCTCGGGGCTGGTGATGCGATCATAGAGATAGCGCCCGCCAATCCCGAAGCTGCCGGTCTCGCGCCGGCCGTTCTGCTCGGCCACGATCGAAACGTTCAGGCGCACCAGCGGCCGCACATCGGTCGCGACGAACCCATCGGCGCGCACGATCTCGACCACGCTCCACGATCCCGACAACGAGACCGACACCTGCGCCACGCGCGGATCGCGCGCACGCGCGGCGGCGTCGATCGTCTGGCACAGCGCCACCTTGTCGGCGAACGGCATCAGATCGAGCGGATCGCCGCCAGTATAGAGATGGCGGTTGGTGCCGACCGGCGGCGGTGCCTTGGCGGCGGCGCTCGGGTCGATCAGCGCCATCGTCTGCGCGGCGCGGGTGATCGCGGCGGGGGTCAGTTCGCTCGAATGGGCGAAGGCGGTGGTCTCGCCCGCGACCGCCCGCAGGCCGAAACCGGCGTGCGTATCATAGCTCGCGGTCTTCAGCCGGCCATCGTCGAAGCCGAACGCCTCGGCCTTGCGATATTGCAGGTAGAGCTCGCCATCATCGGCGCGGGCGAGCGCGGCGGCGGTCAGGCGCTGGGCTTCTTGAGGGTCGAGGCTGGCGTAGAGGAACGCGCGGGGATCAACGGTCATCCCACCAAGGTAGGGGGCGCGGCGGCGATGTAAACTCGCGCGGTCTATTCGGGGAGCGTATAGGCGAAATCATAATGGTGGACGCCGCCTTCCACCGTGATGGCGAGCGTGCCGGCGATGCCCGCGAGCGCGCCGGTGCCGGTATCGGGCGCGACGGTGATGATCAGGTCGCCGCCGCCCGCCTTGGTCATCGTGCCCTGGTGGAGCAGCACGAAGCCGCCCGCCTTGCCATCGACGCTGCCCTGGAACTGGTCGATCGCGACATAGGCGGCGGCCGACCCCGGCTTGGGCGCGCCGGCGGCGAGCATCGTGCCATGCGCGGTGCCGGTCAGCCCGCCCGAGAAATGCTTCACCAGCCCCATCCGGCTGGTCGGCAGCGCGCCCTCGGTGGCGGGCGCCTGGGCCTCGGGGGTGATGCTCACCTCGAACGTGCCGGTTGCGTGGTGCACGGGACTTCTCCTCTGCGGTGCCGCCGCGGTCAACGTGACGAGCAGCGCCAGCGCCAAAGCCCGGCGCCGTGCCACCTTAACGGCTCGCGCCCGAGGCGATATCCGTGCCGGCCGCGCCGTCTGGCAGATCGGCCGGCCCGCCCACCAGAATGAAGCGCCGGTCGCAATAGCCGCAATCGACATAGCCATGCTCGTCGATCTGCAGATAGACGCGCGGATGGCCGAGCGCGGTCGGGATACCGTCATGCGCGCCGTCGCAGCTGACGCGGGACGCGGTGACGCGCGTGATCTGGGGCGGCGGAAGGCTCATGCGCGCGGCGATAGCAATGATGGCGCGACCGAGGCAAGTTGACTTTGGCGCCGCCCGGATCGACGCGAGACGGGTCGCCCCTCACCGCGAAGCCAACGCAGGAGCAAGCCATCCCATGTCGGCCACACCATCCGTCGGCGCGTTCGCGATCGTCCCGAGCAATGATCTGCCAGGCGCGCTTCCGTTCTGGCGGCGCATGGGGTTCGCGATCACCGGCGGATCGCACGAGTATATCATCATGACCGGCTGGGGATGCGAAGTGCATCTGATCCAGGCGGGGAGCGGGCCATGGCGGGTGCCGGCGGACCATAATCCGTTCGGCGTCTTCATCCGCACGCCCGAGGTGGAGGCGATCGCGGCGCGGGTCGACGATCTGATCATTCGGCCCGGCGGGGTGCTGCGCCACCGCGAATGGGGACTGTATGAAGTCGGCATCGCCGGGCCGGACGGCCTGCTGGTCCGGGTCGGCTGGCCTTCGGCGCTCATCGGGGATGGCCCCGCCCCGGCACCGCGGGGACAAAAATAATTGGCGGCACCGCGTTTGCGGCTTAAGCGGCGGGCATGACCGACGCTCCCGCCGACGCAGCGATTTCGATCCAGGGCCTGTCCAAAGTCTATGCGGGCGGCAAACAGGCGCTGAGCGACGTCAGCTTCGATGTGCCGCGCGGCATGATCTATGGCCTGCTGGGGCCGAACGGCGCGGGCAAATCGACGCTGATCAACATCCTGGCGGGGCTGGTGAACAAGACCAGCGGCAGCGCCTCGATCTGGGGGTTCGACATCGACGCCCACCCCCGCAACGCCAAGGCCTCGATCGGGATCGTCAACCAGGAGATCATCTTCGATCCCTTCTTCACCCCGTTCGAGACGCTGGAGATCCAGGCCGGGCTCTACGGCGTGCCCAAGGCCGAGCGCCGCTCGATGGAGCTGCTGCGCGCGGTGCATCTGGAGGACAAGGCGCGCGCCTATTCGCGCACGCTTTCGGGGGGCATGAAGCGGCGGCTGATGGTCGCGAAGGCGATGGTCCACGCGCCGCCGGTGCTGGTGCTCGACGAGCCGACCGCGGGCGTCGATATCCAGCTGCGCCAGCAGCTCTGGGAATATGTCCGCGAGCTCAACCGCGGCGGGGTGACGGTGGTGCTGACGACGCACTATCTCGAAGAAGCCGAGGAGCTGTGCGAGCGCATCGCCATCATCAACCACGGCAAGCTGATCGCCAACGAACCGACGCGCGCGCTGGTCGGCATGGCGCATGAGAAGATGGTCGCGGTGACGGTCGACCGCGACATTGCGACTCCCCCGGCCAACCCGGCCTTCGAGAAGATCGAACTAAAGGGCGATCGCGAGCTGGACATCACCTACCGCAAGGACCGGGTGAATGCGGGGCAGGTGCTCGCGGCGGTGCAGGCCGCGGGGCTGGGGATCGTCGATGTGAGCACGCGCGAGGCGGATCTGGAGGATGTGTTCCTGAATCTGACGCGGGCGGCGAATGGTTGAGGAAGCGATAGACCCGTCGGCGACTGCGCTCGCCGAGGCGCAGGCGCAGGCGCCTAAAAGCTCGGCGCGGCGGCGCGCGGACGCGATCAAGCAGTTCCGATGCAAGAACTTGATCGCGGTGCTCGAGAATCCGACCGACATCAAAAATATCGGCACCGTGATCCGCAACGTGAATGCGCTTGGGGTCGAGAAGGTGTACATCGTCGATCCACGTGGCGCCTTGCCCGACGATTGGGAGGAACTGCGCCACGACCGCGCGATCTCCAAGACGTCGGTATCAGCCGTCAAATGGACCTTCGTGCGTCGCTTTCCGAGTACCGCCGCCTGCTTCGATCATCTGGAGCGCAATCGTTTCACCTCGATCGTCACCTCGCCGCATGTGAAGGGCAAGCACAGCATCTATCTGCACGAGGGCGACTTCGCCGCCTTCACCAAGCTCGCAGTGTGGTTCGGCAGCGAGGCGGTCGGCATCAGCGACGAGGCGATCGCGCGCAGCACGATGTGCGTGAGCATCCCGATGTTCGGGATGATCGAGAGCCTCAATCTCGGCACGAGCTCGGGCATCGTCCTGTACGAAGTGACCCGGCAGCGCCGCGCTTATCAAAGCCAGTATCGGCTGCGCGATCGGCGCGGCAAACGGGAGACGCCACTGCCGACCGTCCTTCCCGCCAGTGACGGCGCGTGAACCGCCGCAAGCCTGAAGGAAAGAGGCTTTGACCACCGACCCCCACACCCCCGACATTCTCATCATCGGCTCGGGCGCCGCTGGCCTCACCGCCGCGCTCAACCTCGCCGATCGCTTCCGCGTCACCGTGCTCGCCAAGAGCCGGATCGACGATGGCTCGACCGCCTGGGCGCAGGGCGGGATTGCCGCCGTGCTCGAACCGGGCGACACGTTCGACAGCCATGTCGAGGATACGATGGTCGCGGGCGCGGGGCTCAACCACCGCGATACCGTGGAGTTCGTCGTCGAAAGCGCGCCGCGCGCGATCGCCCGGCTGGTCGAATTGGGCGTGCCGTTCAACCAGGACGGCAACGCACTCCACCTGACGCGCGAGGGCGGGCATTCGCACCGCCGCATCGTCCATGTGAATGACGCGACGGGCTATGCGGTGCAGGTCGCGCTCCAGCGCGCGGCGGAGGCGCATCCCAACATCACTCTCGTTCCCAACCGCGTCGCGATCGATCTCGCGACCGGGCGGCACGAGCAGCGCTATTCGGGCGCGGGGCATGTGTGGGGCGTGTACGCCGTCAACCGCGAGACGGGCCGCGTCGAGCTGTTCACCGCGCGCGCGACGATCCTGGCGACGGGCGGCGCGGGGCGGACCTACCTGTTCTCAACGGCGCCGCGCGGCGCGACCGGGGACGGGATCGCGATGGCGTGGCGTGCCGGGTGCCGCGTCGCCAACATGGAATTCATGCAGTTCCACCCGACCTGCCTCTACAATCTCGACGTCAAGAACTTCCTGATCACCGAGGCGGTGCGCGGCGAGGGCGGCTGGCTGAAGCTGCCCACCACCGGCCACCGCTTCATGCCCGAGGTCGACCCCCGCGCCGAACTCGCCCCGCGCGACGTGGTGGCGCGCGCGATCGATCATGAGATCAAGCGGCTCGGCCTCGATTACGTCCATCTCGACATCAGTCACAAGGGCGCCGATTTCGTCCGCGGCCATTTCCCGACGATCCACGAAAAGCTGCTCGGCCTGGGCATCGACATGACGCGCGAGCCGATCCCGGTGGTGCCCGCGCAGCACTATACCTGCGGCGGGATCATCGTCGATCATGACGGGCGCACCGATCTGCCCGGGCTCTACGCGGCGGGCGAGTGCAGCGACAGCGGGCTGCACGGCGCCAATCGCCTCGCCTCCAATTCGCTGCTCGAATGTTTCGTGTTCGGCGAGGCGGCGGCGAAGCACATCGCCGCGCATTGGGCCGATCTGCCCCCGCCCCCGCCGATCCGCCCCTGGGACGAGAGCCGGGTGACCGATTCGGACGAGGAAGTCGTCATCAAGCAGAACTGGACCGAGATCCGGCGCTTCATGTGGAACTATGTCGGCATCGTCCGCACGACCAAAAGGCTGGAGCGCGCGGCGCACCGGATCAAGCTGCTGAGCGAGGAAATCGGCGATTATTACGGCCATTTCCGGGTGACGCCCGATCTGATCGAGCTGCGCAACCTGCTGCAATGCGCCGATCTGATCGTCCGCTGCGCGCTCGCCCGCAAGGAGAGCCGGGGGCTGCACTATACGCTCGATTACCCCGAAACGCTGCCGGTGGCGGCGGATACGGTGCTGCTGCCTTGAGCGCGTGCCGGGCGAGTCGGGTGGCGGCGCGGGCTGGCGCCGAACGCCCCTAATCGAACAGCGACGACACGCTCGTTTCATCCGCGATGCGGCGGATCGCTTCGCCCAGCAGCGGCGCGATCGTCAGATGGCGGATGCGCTTGGCCTCGCTCACCGCGGGCGGGCTGCCGATCGTATCGGTGATGACGAGTTCGGTGAGCGCCGATCCTTCCACCCGCGCCACCGCCCCGCCCGAAAGCACGCCGTGGGTGCAATAGGCGACGACTTCCTCGGCCCCCGCCGCCTTCAGCGCGGCGGCGGCGTTGCACAAAGTGCCCGCCGAATCGACGATATCGTCGATCAGGATGCAGAAGCGCCCGGTCACGTCGCCGATGATGTTCATCACTTCCGATTCGCCCGCGCGCTCGCGGCGCTTGTCGACGATCGCGAGCGGGGCGTTGTTCAGCCGCTTGGCGAGCGCACGGGCGCGCACCACCCCGCCGACATCGGGCGAGACGACCATCAGGTTGCGCCCGGGAAAGCGCGTCAGCACATCGGCCGACATCACCGGCGCGGCATAGAGATTGTCGGTCGGGATATCGAAAAAGCCCTGGATCTGCCCGGCGTGGAGATCGATCGAGAGTACCCGGTCGGCGCCCGCGACGGTGATGAGATTGGCGACAAGCTTGGCCGAAATCGGCGTGCGCGGCCCCGGCTTGCGGTCCTGCCGGGCATAGCCGAAATAGGGGACGACCGCCGTGATCCGCTTGGCCGAGGCGCGCTTCAGCGCATCGATGCAGATCAGCAGCTCCATCAGATTGTCGTTCGCGGGATAGCCGGTCGATTGCAGGACGAACACGTCCTCGCCGCGCACATTCTCCTGAATCTCGACGAACACTTCCTCGTCGGCGAAGCGGCGCACGCTCGCCTCGGTGAGCGGAATTTCAAGATACCGCGCCACGTCGCGCGCCAGCGGCAGGTTGGAGTTGCCGGTCAGCAGTTTCAAGCCCATTCCCTTGTTCGGCTGTCCCCCGCCTCTTAGGGTTGTCGGGCTTGGAACAAAAGAGTGGGCAACGGAATGGCCGGCACAGTCACCTTCACGCCCCAGGAGGCAGATTATCTGGCGGCTAATCGGGCGCTGTTCGCCAGCCACCCTCTGCGTCGATGGGCCTTTTGGCTGTTCATCGTTGGCGCGATCCTGGCGGTTGCCGATTTCACCAGTAGGATGGTTTTGTCGGGCGCCACCGCGCTCGAAGCCTTGAACGACGGTGCGGTGCTAATATTGTTCGCCGCCCTATGCGCTGTCCTTCCGTGGATCGTCACGCGGTCCTTTCCGCGTCAGATACGTACCATGATGCGGCAGAACCGGGCATTGGCCGGCCCGATCGAATGCACTTGGGATGAAGTCGGCGTCCAGTTCACCGCCAGCAACGGCGAGATTCGGTTGAAATGGTCCGATCTTCATCGCTGGTTTTCCGATGGGCACGGCTTTGTCTTCCTGCAGACCGATCGCATGATGAACATTCTGCCGCGCCGTGTTCTGAGCGCGGCGCAAGCGCTTGATCTGGAGGAGATCGCCCGTAGGCATGGGCCCAAGCCGGGGTGACGCGCTTGCCGTAGCACCAACCGAGACCTAGGCAGGCCGCATGAAAGTCATCACCCGTTTCGCGCCCTCGCCAACCGGCACGCTCCATATCGGCAATATCCGTACCGCCCTGTTCAACTGGCTGTTCGCGCGGGCGCAGGGCGGGGCGTTCCTGCTGCGGATCGACGATACCGATGCCGCGCGCAGCGAGGAGCGGTTCGTGGAGGCGATCCGCGCCGATCTTGCCTGGCTGGGGCTCGCGCCCGATGAGGAGGCGCGGCAATCGGCGCGGTTCGATCGCTATCAGGCGCGGTTCGACGCGCTGGTCGCGGCGGGGCGGATATATCCGGCTTATGAAACCCAGGCCGAGCTCGATCTGAAGCGCAAGGTGCTATTGGGGCGCGGCCTGCCCCCGGTCTATGACCGCGCCGCGCTGAAGCTGACCGACGCCGAGCGCGGCCAGCTGGAGGCGGAAGGGGTGAAGCCGCATTGGCGCTTCAAGCTCGATCACGCGGCGCCGGTCGAATGGCACGATCTGATCCGCGGCCCCCAGCATTTCGAGCCGGCGACGATGAGCGATCCCGTCATCCGCCGCGCCGATGGCAGCTGGCTCTACATGCTCCCGTCCGCGATCGACGATGTCGAACTCGGCATCACCCATGTCGTGCGCGGCGAGGATCATGTCTCGAACACCGCGCTGCAAATCCAGATGTTTCAGGCGATGGGCGCCGCCCCGCCCGCCTTCGCCCATGCCGCGCTGCTGACCGGCGCGGAGGGCAAGCTTTCCAAGCGGCTCGGCTCGCTCGGCGTGGAGGCTTTGCAAGAGGCGGGGATCGAGCCGCAGGCGGTGCGGGCTCTGCTCGCGCGGCTGGGGACGAGCGACCCGGTCGAGCCTTTCGTCGAGATGGCGCCGCTGATCGCCGCGTTCGATTTCAGCCGCTTCGGCCGGGCGCCGGCGCGCTTTGACGAAGGCGAGCTGGCACAGCTCAACGCGCGCATCATCCATCAGCTGCCGTTCGCGGCGGTCGCGGAACGCCTGCCGGCGGGAATGGGCGCGGACGCCTGGGAAGCGATCCGCCCCAATCTGACCCGGATCGAAGAGGCGGGCGATTGGTGGGGGGTGATCGAAGGCCCGATCGCCGCGCCCCCGGCGGCCGAGGACGCCGATTTCCTCGCCCGCGCCGCCACGGTCGCCGCAGGGCTCGATTGGGCAGCGGACCCGTGGCACGCGCTCACCAACGCGCTGAAGGCCGAGACGGGGCGCAAGGGCAAGGCGCTGTTCCTGCCGCTGCGCCGCGCGCTCACCGGACGCGATCACGGGCCGGACATGGCCGCGCTCCTCCCGCTGATCGGCCGCGACCGGGCCGTCGCGCGGTTGCGCGCGCGCTGAGCGTTTCGCGGTTTCGATCCCCCCGCCATCTGCGCTAGGAAGCAAGCGATGACCGAACCCAAACCGCTCGTCGTCGGCATTGGCGGCACCATCGGGGGCGTTTCCTCCACCGAGCGCGCGCTGATGATCGCGCTCGACGCCGCCGCGCGCGACGGCTTCGAGACCCAATTGTTCGGCGGCGAGGCGCTCGCGCGGCTGCCGCTCTACAACCCCAAGGCGCATGAGCGCACCGAGTGCGAGCAGCGCTTCGTCACGGCGGTGCGCCGCGCCTCGGCGGTGATCATCGCGAGCCCGGGCTATCACGGCTCGATCTCGGGTCTGGTGAAGAACGCGCTCGACCTGCTGGAGGAAACCGCGCGCGATCCCCGGCCCTATCTGGCGGACATGCCGGTGGGGCTGATCGCCACCGCTTATGGCTGGCAGGCGACCGGCAGCACCATCGCCGCGCTGCGCTCGATCGTCCATGCGCTGCGCGGCTGGCCGACGCCGTTCGCCGCCGCGATCAACACCCAGCTCACCAAGTTCGACGAGGCGGGCGGAGCGAGCGACCCGGCGGTGCTCGATCAGCTCGCGCTGGTCGGGCGCCAGGTCGCGCGGTTCGCGCCGCTCGCCGCGCATGATTAGTCGGCGGACTGCCCTGGCGGGGATAAGCGGGGCTTTCGCCGTCCCCGCGCTGGCCCGCGATGTCCGGCTGGGGTTTGGGAACGGCACGAGACTGCTCGGCAGCGGCTTTTCGGAGAAGGGCGAGATGATCGTCCAGCGCACCCGCGCGCCGCTGCTCGAAACTCCGTTCGAGGTGTTCGACGACGGGTTGTTCACCCCGAACGACCGTTTCTACGTCCGCTGGCATTACCAGGACATTCCGCTGGCGGTGAACGCCCGCGACTATCGGCTGAAGGTGAGCGGCGCGATTTCCCGCCCGCTCGCGCTGACGCTGGGCGAACTGCTCAAGCTGCCCCGGATCGAGCTGACGGCGGTCAACCAATGTTCGGGCAATTCGCGCGGCTTCGTGGGGCCGCGCGTCGCCGGGGCGCAGTGGGGGCACGGCGCGATGGGCTGCGCGCGCTGGACCGGGGTGCCGCTGAAGGCGGTGCTCGAACGCGCGGGGGTGAAGCCGGGCGCGCGGGCGGTGCGCTTCGGCGGGCTGGACGAGCCACCGCCCGACGCACCGCGCTTCCTGAAGTCGCTCGGCATGGATCACGCGCTGGATGGCGAGGTGATGATCGCCTTCGCGATGAACGGTGCCGCGCTGCCGATGCTCAACGGCTATCCAATCCGGCTGGTCGTGCCGGGCTGGTTCTCCACCTATTGGATCAAGGCGCTGTCGAGCATCGAAGTGCTTGATAAAGAAGACGATAACTTCTGGATGGCGACCGCCTACCGCATCCCCGCAACCGTGGATGGCGGGGTTCCACCGGGCACGACCCAGTTCGAGAGCGTGCCGATCAACACGATGCCGCCGCGCAGCTTCTTCACCAATCTACGCGACGGCGCGATCGTGCCGCCCGGCCCACGCCTCGTGCGCGGCATCGCCTTTGGCGGCGCGAGCGCGGTCGCCAAGGTCGAGCTGAGCCGCGACGGCGGGGCAAGCTGGCAACCCGCGACGCTCGGCACCGATGCCGGGCGCTATGCCTTTCGCGGCTGGCAGGCGACGATCGATTTCGCCCAGGGTCCGGCGACGCTCCACGTCCGCTGCTCCGCCGCCGACGGGCGGGTACAGCCGATGCGGCCGGTGTGGAACCCCGGCGGCTATCTCTACAACGCGGTCGAAAAGGTCGAGGTGCGCGTCGCATGAAGCTGATCCTGGCGCTGGCGGGGCTCGCCATGGCGGCGAGCGTCACCTTCAAGAACAAAACGATCGACTATCCCGCCGATCCGCCTGGCTTGCCCGATCGCTTCGAGCTGGTGACGCAGAACTGCACCGGCTGTCATTCGAGCGAGTTCCTGACCGCCCAGCCCAAGCTCAGCCGCGCGACCTGGACGGCCGAAGTCGCCAAGATGCGCCGCGTCTATAAAGCGCCGATCGAGCCGGGGGACGACGCCAAGCTGGTCGAGGCGCTGGTCGCACTGCAGGGGGGCTGAACGGCCTTTCGGTGCTTCAATCCACCAACGCCGCGTGCGCCCCCGCCAGCCGCAGGCGCAGCACCGGGGCGGGGGCACCGGCGAAGGCGCGGCAGGCTTCGCCGACGGGCGTCGCCGCGCGATCGAGCCCGACCAGATCGGCGAAGCTCCACACGCTCAGGTCGGGCAGGACTTGCCAGCTATAGGCCTGGGCGGGCGCCTCAGGCGGGTTGGCGAAGACGAGGCCATGGCCGTTGACCGGCTGCCACGGCGTGTCGCCGGTCGCGCGAACCACCCCGTACAGCCCCGTTGGCGCGTGGCGCAGCTCGGGTGCGAAGACTTTACGCTGGGTCGACCAGAACAGATAGAGCGCCCCTTGATGAGCCACGGCGTGCGGGCGTTCGAGCTCGTTCGAGACGCCGGTGGCATCGATCCAGGGCGCGGTGAGCCGCCAGCCGCTCCCGTCGCGCCGCGCCGCGCCGACCAGCCCGTTCCACGCGCTCTCTGCCCGCGCGCGCGATGCGGCGAAGAGCAGCCATTCGCTCCCCTGATCGCGCATATGGAAGGGATCGCGAAACGCCTTGATCGTTCCGCTCTCCCCGCCGCCCGCGAGCGCGGTTTCATAGGCCTCGCCATCGGGGATGACGCATTCGACGGGCGTGGTCCAGTCGACCGGGCGGAGATCGTCGCCCAGGGCGATGTGGCATTCGAACAGCCGCTGGTCGAACCCCGGCGCGGCTTCGCCCGGCCGGCCCGCGGCGGTGAAATACAACGTCAGCCGCCGCCGCGCGGTATCGAGCAGCGCCGAGCCCGCCCATTCACGGCTGCCCGGCGATAGCGCGGGCGGCAAGAGCGCGCCCAGGTCGCGCCAGCCCGCTGCCGTCCGGTGAAACAGCCGCAACCGCGCGACCGCATGGCGCGCCTCGGGATCGGGCAGGATCGGCGCGGTCAGCGCGATCACCAGCAGCCCGCCGTCGATCGGCGCCAACGCCCCGGCGGGGGTGAGCGCGGGCCAATGGTCCCACAGGTCGATGCTCGGCACCACGCGCGGCGCCGCGGCGGCGGTGAAGCGCGGCGCGACCGGATAGCCGCCCTCGGCGATCGCCGCGACATGCGCGGGGGTCCAGCGAAACGGCGTCATGCGCTGCCACCTCTCACGCAATCGGGCCCCTGCCCGCGATCCCGGGAACGATGTCGGACATTGCAAACCTTTGCAATAGGTTGCAGTGCCTTCCTCTCTTCAGGGTGGAAACGGGCTCTTTCCCTGCCCGCCGGGGCCGCTTAAACGCTGGAGCCATGGCCCGACCAATCTCGATCGACCGGCGCAACCTGCTCATCGCCGGGGGGGCGGGGCTGGGTCTTGCGATCGCCTGGGGGGTGTGGCCGCGCACTTACGCCCCCAACCTCACCGCCGCGCCGGGGGAGACGATCTTCGGCGCGTGGGTGAAGATCGGCGAGGACGGGCACGTCGCGGTCGCCATCCCGCAGGCCGAATATGGCCAGGGCAGCTGGACCGCGCTGCCCCAGATCCTGGCGGACGAGCTTGGCGCCGATTGGCGCACCGTCTCGGTCGAGCCGGCGCCGCTCAACCCGCTTTACGCCAACCGGCTGGGCGCGGCCGAGCTGTTCGAAGGACTGTTCGACACGGGCGCGGCGGGCTTCGCCGAGCGCTATGTCGCGCCCGCCGCGCTGATGCTCACTGCCGGGTCGAGCTCGGTCCGCGCGTTCGAGGACGAGCTGCGCCGGGCGGGGGCCGCCGCGCGGGTGCTGTTGAGCAAGGCGGCCGCCGCGCGCTGGGGAGTCGATTGGCGCGCATGCGTGGCGGAGGACGGTTTCATTGCCCACGGCAACCGCCGCGCGCGTTTCGCCGAGCTCGCTGCGGCGGCGGTCAAGGAAAAGCTGCCCGAAACACTACCGCTGCGCGCGGAGGAATCGGGCGGCCTGGCGGGACAGTCGCTGCCCCGGCTCGACGTGCCGGCGAAGGTCGATGGCTCCGCCAATTTCGCGGGCGACGTCCGGCTGGCCGACATGGTGTTCGCCGCCACCTGGAGCGCGCCGCCGGGCGCGCGGATCACGGGGTTGAACCGCGACGCGGCGGCCAAGGCACCGGGCTTCCTGATGCTGGTCGAGCAGGGCGACTGGATCGCCGCGCTCGCGACGACGTGGTGGGGCGCGCACCGCGCGGTCGAAGCGCTCGCCCCGCGCACGGCAGGGGGCGCGGTGCCGAGCGCCAAGGGCATCGACTCGGCGCTCGTCCGCGCGCTCGAAACGCCGGGCACGCGCCTCGCCGCGCGGGGAGACGTGGCGGCGGTATTCAAGGGCGCACCGCTGATCCAGGCCGATTACCATGTCGGCCCCGCGCCCCATGCCTCGCTCGAAACCCAGAGCGCGACCGCGCGGTTCGAGTCCGGGCGGCTCGAACTCTGGCTGCCGACGCTGGCGCCGGGGCTCGCGCGCGATGCCGCCGCCGCCGCGCTCGGCATCGCGGCGGCGCAGGTGGTGGTGCACCCGATGCTCGTCGGCGGGTCGTTCGGCATGGGGATCGAGCCGACCGTCGCCGCGCAGGCGGCGCTGCTCGCCCGCGCGGCGAAACGCCCGGTGCAACTCACCTGGTCGCGGCGCGAGGAACTGGCCCGCGATCCGTTTCGCCCGCCCGCCGCCGCGCGCATGACCGCCCGGCTCGGCGGCAACGGGACGATCCTCGGCTGGCGCGCGAAGATTGCCACCCCGCCGAGCGGCACCGCGCTCGCCCACCGCCTGCTCGGGGGCGATGCGGCCGCCCGCGCCGCGCTGCTGCTTCAGGGCGGGGGCGACATGGCGGCGGTCGCCGGGGCCGTGCCCTATTATCGCTTTCCTGCCTTCGCGCTCGATCATCACCCGGTCGAGATCGGTCTCCCCACCGGCTATTGGCGGAGCGGCGCGCACAGTTACACCGCGTTCTTCACCGAAAGCTTCCTCGACGAACTGGCCCATGCCGCGAGTTCCGAGCCGCTGTCGTTCCGCGTGGGCATCACCGGCGAGGCGCGGCTGGTGCGCTGCCTGTCGACCGCAGCGGCGCTCGGCGGCTGGGAAGGCGGTGTACCGGGATCGGGCCAGGGCATCGCCTGCCACTCGTTCCGCGGCAGCCATATCGCGCTGCTCGCCGAGGCCCATTTCGAGGACGGGCGCGTGCCCCGGGTCGATCGGCTGGTCGCCGCCGTCGATTGCGGGCGGCAGATCAACCCCGAACTGGTGCGCCAGCAGATCGAAGGCGGGCTGTTGTTCGGGATGGCGGCCGCGCTCGGCGCGCCGATCGGGGTCGAAGGCGGGCGCCCCGCTCCGGCGCGGCTGGGGGCGCTGGGCCTGCCACGCCTCGCCGACACGCCCGACATCACCGTCGAACTGATCCGCTCCGATGCCGAACCGGGCGGCGTGAGCGAGCTGGCGGTGCCGGTGGTGGCCCCCGCGATCGCCAACGCGCTCTACGCGGCGGCGGGCTTCCGTTTGCGGCGCTTGCCCTTTACGGCGGCGGCATGAGTCGCCCCCCCGATCACCCGCCGGTCAAGCCTCGCCGCGTGGGGGTGATGCTGGTGAACCTCGGGACACCCGACGCGCCAGACACCAAATCGGTGCGTCGCTATCTGGGCGAATTCCTGTCGGACCGGCGGGTTGTCGAGATTCCCGCGCCCTTGTGGCAGCCGATCCTGCGCGGCTTCATCCTCAACACCCGCCCGCAGCGCTCGGCCGAGGCGTATCGCGCGGTTTGGAGCGACGAGGGCTCGCCGCTCGCCGCGATCACCCGGCGCCAGGCGACGGCGCTCCAAACGCGGCTTGGGGACGCGGCGCTCGTCGATTGGGCGATGCGCTATGGCCAGCCCTCGATCCCCGACGTGCTGCGCCGGATGTTCGAGGCGGGCTGCGACCGGCTGCTGCTGGCGCCGCTCTACCCGCAATATTGCGCGGCGACGACCGCGACCGCCAATGACAAGGCGTTCGCGGTGCTGCGCGCGATGCGATGGCAGCCGGCGATCCGCACGCTGCCGCCCTATTATGACGATCCGCTCCACATCGATGCGCTCGCCCGCGACATCGCCAGCGGGCTCGCGGGCCTTCCCTTCGATCCGCAGGCGCTGCTGGTGAGTTTCCACGGGATGCCCGCGCGCACGCTGGAACTGGGCGACCCCTATCACTGCCAATGCCAGAAGACCGCGCGACTGCTGGGCGCGGCGCTGGGGCGCGAGGCGATCGTCACCTTCCAGTCGCGCTTCGGCCCGGCGAAATGGCTCGAACCCGCGACCGACGAGACGCTCGCCGCGCTGCCCGCCAAGGGCGTCAAGCGCATCGCCGTCGTCGCGCCCGGTTTCTCGGCGGACTGCCTCGAAACGCTGGAGGAGGTCGCGATTCGCGGTCGCGAGACCTTTGAGGAAGCTGGCGGCACCGATTTCGCCTACCTGCCCTGTTTGAACGACCGTTCCGTTGGTATGGAGATGCTCGAGGCGCTAATCCGCCGCGAACTGCAAGGCTGGGTGTAACCAGCGAATAAGGAGAGGAAGATGGCACGCGTCGCGATTGTCACGGGTGGAACGCGCGGAATTGGCGAGGCGATCAGCCTTGCCTTGCGGGATTCAGGCTTCACCGTCGCCGCCAATTATGCCGGCAATGAAGAGCGCGCGCGCGCCTTTACCGAACGGACCGGGATCAAGGCCTATAAGTGGGATGTCGCCGATTTCGATGCGTGCCAGGCGGGCGTCGCGCAGGTCGTCGAGGAACTCGGCCCGGTCGATGCGCTCATCAACAACGCCGGCATCACCCGCGACGGCACGATGCTGAAGATGACCTACCAGGCCTGGAAAGAGGTGATCGACACCAATCTGGGCGGATGCTTCAACATGGCGAAAGCGGTGTTCGCCGGGATGCGCGATCGCAAATGGGGGCGGATCGTCAACATCGGCTCGATCAACGGCCAGGCGGGGCAATATGGCCAGGTGAACTACGCCGCCGCCAAATCGGGCATCCACGGCTTCACCAAGGCGCTGGCGCAGGAAGGCGCCAAATTCAACGTGACCGTGAACGCGATCGCGCCCGGCTATATCGATACCGACATGGTGGCGGCGGTGCCCGGCGAGGTGCTGGAAAAGATCGTCGCCAAGATTCCCGTCGGCCGGCTGGGCCAGGCGAGCGAGATCGCGCGCGCGGTGACCTTCCTGTGCTGCGACGAGGGCGGCTTCGTCACCGGGTCGACGCTCAGCATCAACGGCGGCCAACACATGTACTGAACGGCTCGAGGGCCGACGCACGAGGCGCCGGCCCTCTCGTTCCCCCGATACGCCGGGGACTCAATAACGCGAGCGGCAATCGCTACGGTCGATCGAGCGACCGGCGAGCGCGCCGCCAGCGGCGCCGAGCACCGTGCCGAGCCCGCGATCGCCACGCCCGGCGACGACATTGCCGAGCAAACCGCCGGCGATCGCGCCGACCACCGTACCCGCAGTACCATCGCAGCGGCGATAATTATACCGATAATCGCTACGGTAGTCGCGATAGACCCGATCGTTGTAACGGTTATCATAGTAACCGTTGTTGTAATAGCCGTTGCGATCGTACCCGCGATAATTGTCGCGATAGACGTCGCCGCGATAGCCACGATAATCGCGATAGCCATCATAATATTGCGCCGAAGCACCGGTCAGGGGCACCACCGCGCTCATGCCGAGGGCGAGCGCTGCACCGGCGGCGGAAAGCTTCTTCAACATCGTCCATCTCCACACGCTGCGGCGGCAAGAGCCGATTCCCTTCCACCGATGCCGTGCTTTTGCTCGAGTCGCTTTGAGCGATGCCTGAATGTGCTCGTTATCCCGCGTTCAGCCTTTGCAGGCGGGCGCGGGGCTCTATGAGGAGCGCCATGCGCCTGTTTTGGTCGGTAATTCTGCTGGTGATGTTCGTGCCGCAATGGATGGGGTTTGAGCAGGCGCCGCTGCTCGACCCGCGGACGCCGTTCAGCTTGCAGCCGGTCGCGCTCTACCCCGCGGCGCCCGCCCGGCGACGACTCGGCGCGCTGGTGTTCGAGCGCGGCTACCAGCTCACCAGCCGCGATCCCGAGTTTGGCGGTTTTTCCGCGATGTTGACCGACGGCCACGCCTTCACTCTGTTGAGCGACAATGGCCAGGGCGTGCGCTTCCGACTCGATGCCGATGGCCACGCGCGGGATGGCGCGGTTTTCGCGCTGCCCAGGCTGCCTCATGGCGGCTGGCACGGCGAGGACCGCGACAGCGAAGCGCTCACCCGCGACCCCGCCGGACATTTGTGGGTGTCGTTCGAGACGGTGAACGAAATCTGGCGCTACGCCCCTGGCTTCGCGCGCGCCGAGGGACATGTTGCTCCGCCGGCGATGGCGCGGTGGGACGAGAATCGCGGCGCCGAGGCCTTCACGCGCCTGGCAAGCGGCCGCTTCGTCGCGATCGACGAAAATGAGGTTTCGCCCGGAGAGGGGTGCGAGGGGGTGGTGTTCCTGACCGACCCGGTCCGCGCGCCCCGGCGAGGGTTCCGCTTCCGCTATCTGCCGCCCGCAGGATACAAGCCCACCGACATCGCCGAGCTGCCCGATGGCCGGCTGGTGCTGCTCAACCGGCGCGCCGATCTGGGCGAGGGGTTCACGGCGATCGTCACGCTCTTGCCCAAGGGCGCGATCCGGCCCGGCGCGCTCGCGCGGGGCTACCCGATCGCGCGCTTCGCCGCGCCGGCACGGCACGACAATTTCGAGGCGATCGCGGTCGTCCCCGAACCAGACGCGATCAAGCTGTGGATCGCGAGCGACGATAACCAATATTGGTTCGAGGAAAGCCTGCTGCTCGAATTCCGGCTCGACGAGGCGGCGCTGCCGCCGCCCCTGCGGCGGGTTACGCCGCCGCTTCGACCGGCGCCAGCTTCTTCTTCACCTCGCGCTTCAGCCGGCGCGCGCGCAGCGACAGCTGATCGTCCGAGGTCTTGACCAGCCAGTTATCCAGCCCGCCGACATGCTCCACCGAGCGCAGCCCATGCGTCGACACGCGCAGCCGCACGCTGGTGCCCAGCGCGTCCGAGATCAGCGTGACATTCTGCAGGTTGGGCAGGAAGGTACGCTTGGTCTTGTTGTTGGCGTGGGAGACATTGTGCCCCACTTGCCGACCCTTGCCGGTCAGCTCGCAAATGCGCGACATCGACTTAAATCCTCCGGAAAGTCGCGCCCCTTAAGCTGGGATCGGCGAAACGTCAACCGATTCCCCAGGGCGCTGGCGCCCACCGCGTCCCCACGGCATAGCAAGGCGATGTTCCCGCTTCCCGAACCGATGCGCCGGGCGCTTGCCGCCGCCGCCCAGGCCGCCGAGGCGGGCGAAGTGCCGGTGGGCGCGGTGGTGACGCGAGGCGGGCAGCTGATCGCGGTCGCCGCCAACGCCCCGCGCGCGCTGCACGATCCGACGGCCCATGCCGAGATCCTGGCGATTCGCGCCGCGGCCCGGGCGCTGGGGCGCGATCGGCTAGATGGATGCGACCTGTGGGTGACGCTGGAGCCCTGCGCGATGTGCGCGGGTGCCATCGCTCATGCCCGGATCGACCGGCTCTATTACGGCGCCGACGATCCCAAGGGCGGCGCGGTGGCGCACGGGGCACGGTTCTTCGGTCAGCCCACCTGCCACCACCGGCCGGAAGTTTATGCCGGCATCGGCGAGGGTGAAGCGGCGGCGTTGCTCAGGGCGTTCTTCGCCGCGCGGCGCTGAGTTCAGCCGACCCACCGCCAGATGCCCGCCGCGATCCCCGCCGCCGGCTGATGCGCCCAGGTCGCCCCGAGCCAGATCACCAGCCCGCCCGCCAGATCGTGTGGCCGAAAGCCGCCAAAGCGCGCGCGACCCTGAACGATCGCCTGGAACGGCCAATAGCTCGTCATCGCCACCCAGGGCCGCCAGAGGTCCGGGTTCAACCGCGCCTTCTTGGCATCGAGCGCCGCCGCGCCGATCAGCGCGAACGCCGTGAAGCCCCCCGCGACGATGAATTGCGCGGGGATCGGGAACACCAGCATGTGCGCGATCCCCCAAAGCGCGAACGACCACAGCATCGGGTGGCGGGTGATCGCGTACACGCCGCGTGCTTGCGCCGGCGCCTTCACGTTGGGCGCCGGAAAGGCGGGATTGCCGATCAACGACCCCATCAACAACACGCTCGCGATCAGCATGATCACGCTCGCGAATGCCCAAAGGCCGTCGCCCACCGCCCATAGCGGCGCGGCACCGGGCGCCGCTTTCCAGGCGCGTGAAATCCACCACAGCGAGGCGAAGGCCGCCACCGCGTAGAGAATTTGAAACCCGATCGCGCCCAGCGCCTTCACCAAGGGCGCGCGCAAGGGGTGGGAGAGGATCAGATGCCCGCCAACGAAGCTCGCCGTCGCCAGCGCCAATTCGCCATAGCCATCCATCCGCGCCTCCCCACTCAGCCGTTCACTGCACCCCGTGCATCCACTTCTTGAGCGGGAAGGAGAGCAGCAGCAACACCCCGCCCAACGCGATCGCGACCCAGGCGATGGTGGTGAAGGTGCTGGTATAAGCGTCCAGGCTCACCTTCAAATTGGTCACCTGCCCGCCCACCGTCTCGACGCTCGCGATCTGCGCCACGACCCCGGCGAAATATTGCGCGACCGAGATCGAGAGGAACCAGACGCCCATCATCATCCCCACGATCCGGGCGATCGACAGCTTGGTGATCATGCTGAGGCCAACGGGCGAGATGCACAGCTCGGCGATCGAGTGGATCACGTACAGCCCGGCGAGCCACCACAGCCCCACCTTGTAATCCGGGCCGGCGAAGCTCGCGCCCCACACCAGGAACAGGAAGCCGCCGCCCACGCCCATCAGCGCGATGGCGAACTTCACCGGGATCGAAGGCTCCAGCCCGCGCTTGGCGAGCGCACCCCACAGCGCCGACATCAGCGGCGCCAGCAGCACGATCGAGATCGGATTGAAATTCTGCGTCTGCGGCGCGGACATGGTGAACCAGCCGAACACGCTGCGATCGGTATTGCGATCGGCGAACAGCGCGAGGCTCGAGCCGGCCTGCTCGAACAGCGTCCAGAACACCACGTTGAACACGATCAGCGTCATCGCGGCGAGCATCATCTCGAATTCGCGCTTGTCGCCCGCCGTCGCGGACCAGATCAGGATGCCCGGCACCGACACGAGGAACGTGCCGAACAACAGCTTACCCATCAGCGGCAGCGACATCACATAGCCGAGGAAGCCCGAGCCTTCGACCGGCTTGGGCGCGCTCATCAAATTGGTGTAGAGGAAATAGAGTACCGGCACCGCGATCACGGCGCCCGCATAGATCAGCCAGGATCGGTCGCGCACCCCCGCCGGCGGGTTGCCGACTGCGTCGAGCCGGCCGCCGTGGAAGCTGATCATCAGGAACGAGAGCACCATCGCCACGCCCGCGAGCCCGAGCCCCAGCGGCCAACCGAAACGATCGGCGAAGAAGGCGCAGAGGAACTGGCCAAGGATCGAGCCGGTGTTGATCCCCATGTAGAAGATGGTGAACCCGGCATCACGGCGGCGGTCGCCCTGCGCGTAAAGTTCCCCCACCATCGTCGAGATATTGGGCTTGAAGAAGCCGTTGCCGACCGAGATCAGCGACAGCGCGATCAACAGGATCGCGACGAACCACGGGCTGCGCTCGGCCTGCTCGGTGAACTTGCCCGCGGGCACGGTCCGCGCGACTTTCCCATCGGGCGCGATCAGCGACAGGCTGCCGTCGTCATTGCCCTTCATCGCGAGCTTCTGCCCGTCGACGATCAGGAAGCGCGCCTCGCGCGGATCGCTGGTGGGGGTGTCGCGGAAATTGTCGACGACGACGTCATAACGCTGGCCGTCGATCAGCTGATAGGGCTTGGCCGGCTGGCCACCAAAGGCGAGCGTGAAATAGCCGATCGCCATCATGATCGCACCGAAGCGCACCGCCCGCTTCGATCCCAGATACTGGTCGGCGATGAGGCCGCCGACGAGCGGGGTGAGGTAGACCAGCGCGGTATAGCCGCCATAAAGCCCGGTCGAGGCACGGTCCCCCAGCACGAAATGCTTGGTGAGGTACAGGGTGAGCAGCGCGCGCATCCCGTAATAGCCGAACCGCTCCCACATTTCGGTGCCGAACAGCCAAAAAAGTTGCGAGGGATGGCCGAACCAGGTCTTGCCGGCGCGCGGTGGGGCGGCCTCGGCAGCGGTGCTCATATGAAAAAACGCTCCTAAACTGATTGTCGCTTTTGGTTGGGGCGCGACACTAGCGGCAAAAGTGGGGCTGTAAATGGCGCGGGGGCAGCGCTAAGCGAGCGGGCGATGTTGAACGATACCACCACGCCGCTCGCGCTGCTGCGCACCCGCCGTTCGGGAAGGCCGCGCGACATGATTGCGCCGGGACCGAGCGATCGACAGCTCACGGCGATGCTCGAGATTGCCGCGCGCACGCCCGACCATGGCAAACTGGCCCCTTGGCGCTTCGCGGTCGTGCCCGGCACGGCGCGGGCGGGGCTGAGCGCGGTCATCACCGCCGCCTATCGCGCCGAGCGGCCCCAGGCCGCCGCCACCGAAATCGCCGCGCTGGAGGCTTTCGCGACCCAGGCCCCCGCGCTGGTGGTGGTGCTTTCCCAACCCAAGCCCGAAAGTCATATCCCCTTGTGGGAGCAGGAATTATCGGCGGGGGCGGCGTGCATGAACCTGCTCCACGCGGCGCATGCGATGGGCTTTGTCGCCGGCTGGGTGACGGGCTGGCCGACCTATTCCGACGCGGTGCGCGACGCCTTCGCCCCGGCGCCGGCGCGGATCGCCGGCTTCGTGTTCATCGGCTCAACCGGCGCCCCGCTAGAGGAACGCCCGCGCCCCGCCATCGAGGCGGTCGTCTCAACCTGGGGCACGTAGCACGCAGTCGGGGCTGGACTCCCGCTGCGAGCAGTGTATTAAAGCAGCATGACGGCGCTCACCAACGAAGACAGCCCTGTTTATGTGAAGCTGCGGCAGCATATCGCCGCCGCGGTGCTTCGCGGCGATTACCGCGCGGGGGATCAGCTCCCCTCGGTGCGTGCGCTCGCCGCCGAATATGGCGCCAATCCGCTCACCGTCGCCAAGGCCTACCAGCGTTTTCAAGACGATGGCTATGTCGAGGTGCGGCGCGGCGTTGGCATGTTCGTGCTGCCCGGTGCGGCCGAGAAGCTACGCGCCGTTGAACGCGCGCATTTTGTCGAGCAGGTTTGGCCGCAGGTGCGCGCGCAGATTGATCTGCTCGGGTTGAGCGCGGCTGCGTTGCTGGACGGCGAATCGGCGCTCGCCTGATTGGCAGCATAGACCTTCTGCATTTCATCGGGAACAAAAGGCGCTTCGTCGCGGTTGCACTCCGACGATGGGAGTAGCTGACGATGCTGCATTCGCCGATCATCCTAGGACGCACCGGCTATCGCCCGAGTTTCCGGGCCGAGGAAATTAATCGCTGCCCCGGTTGCGGCGGCAATCATTGGTATGTCGGCCGGATAACCGCAGAATGCGCCTTTTGCGGCTCCGCGCTGCCGATCGCGGTGACTGGCGCGCGCGAAGGGCTTACGGCGCGGGCGGCGTGAAGGCGGCCCTACCGTGCCGGTCTCAGCCCGCCACTGCCTCGATCAAGCCGCAAACGCCTCTGGCGCCAGAGCATAAAGCTGCGCGGCGCTCGCCATCGCCGCCGCTTCCAGCCCCAGCGCCTCGGGGACGATCTGCGTGACGTAGAAATCGCACACGGCGCGCTTCATCGCCAGATATTCGGGGTCACCCTCGACGCCAGCCGCGATACGCCCCTGCTTCTCCATCAGCCAACCGCACACCGCCGTCGCGAGCATGGTGAGGAACGGATAGCTCGCCGCGAGCCTATCCTCGATATCGGCGGTAAGAAGCCTGTGGGCGACCCGGTCGCAAACTTCGATCAGCCGGCCCAGCCCCGCGTCCGCTACCTCCTGCCGCAGTTCGGCGATCATGCCCAGGACAACGCCCCCATTGTCCATGCTTAGCTTGCGCCCCACCAAATCGGCCGCCTGAATGCCGTTAGTGCCTTCGTAAATCGGGGTGATACGCGCATCGCGGAAATGCTGGGCGACGCCGGTCTCCTCGATATAGCCCATGCCACCATGCACCTGGATCGCGAGGCTGGACACCTCACAGCCGATGTCGGTGCCATGCGCCTTGGCGAGCGGAGTCAGGAGGTCGAGCCGTGCCTGCGCGCCCGCCTCGCCCAACGCCGCACGATCGACTTGCGCCGCCGCCAGATACACCAGCGCGCGCGCGGCCTGAGTCTGCGCCTTCATGCGCATCAGCATCCGCCGGACATCGGGATGCTCGATGATCGCGACGGGTGCCGCGCCTCGCCCGGCGCGCGCGCTTTGCACCCGCTCCCGCGCGTAGGCGACGGCGGCCTGGGTCGCGCGCTCGGCGATCTGCACACCCTGCAGGCCGACATTAAGGCGGGCATTGTTCATCATCGTGAACATGCAGCGCATCCCGCCGAACTCGGGGCCGATCAGCGTGCCGATGCAATCGCCATTATCGCCAAAGGAGAGCACGCAAGTGGGCGAGGCGTGCAGCCCCAGCTTATGCTCGATCGAGACGACGCGGACATCGTTGAACGCCCCCGGCCGCCCGTCCGCATCGAGGCGGTATTTGGGGACGAGGAACAGCGACAGCCCCTTGGTCCCTGCCGGCGCATCGGGGGTGCGGGCGAGCACGAGGTGGACGATATTTTCCGCCATGTCGTGATCGCCGAAGCTGATATAGATTTTCTGCCCCGTAATCGCATAGCTGCCATCGCCTCGCGGCTCGGCCTTGGCGCGCACCGCCCCCACGTCCGAACCTGCCTGCGGCTCGGTGAGGTTCATCGTGCCGGTCCAGGCGCCAGTCGCGAGATGCGGCAGGTAGAGCGCCTGCTGCTCCGGGCTGCCGTGGTGTGCCAGCGCCTCGATCGCGCCGACGGTGAGCGTGGGGGCGAGCGCGAAGCCGACATTGGCGGCGCCCAGCGTTTCGAGCACCGCCGTCTGCAACAGGAAGGGAAGGCCCTGGCCGCCGAACGCCTCCGGCACGCCGATCGTCCCCCAGCCGCCCGCGACATAGGCTTGGTACGCATCCCGATACCCCTCGGGCATCACCACGCCCTCGGGCGTCCAGCGCGCGCCCACCGTATCGCCGACACGCGACAGCGGCGCCCATTCGCCCGCCGCGAACTCCCCTGCCCCTTCGAGCACCGCTTCAACCACATCGGGGGTCGCGGCGGCGAAGCGCTCGCTCGCGGCAAGCGCGCCTACTCCGGCGATATGCTCCAGCACGAAGCGCTGATCGGCAACGGCGGCGGTGAAGGGCATGGGCATCCTCTCTTGTGCAGGTCTTGAGCGGGCTATAGCGCCGACGCGTGGCGCATCCAATCCAAACCCAATGTCTCGCTTTTGGTCCGGCAGCGATCCAAACCGCCGCGGCGCTGATCGCCGAGGGCCAGCCGGTCGCGGTGCCGACCGAGACGGTTTACGGGTTGGCCGCCGACGCGACACAGGGCGAGGCGGTCGCGCGGATTTATGCGGCGAAGGGGCGACCGAGCTTCAATCCGTTGATCGTCCACGTGCTCGAACTGGGCGCGGCCGAGGCGCTCGGGGTGTTCGACGCTGGCGCGCGCGCGCTCGCCGCTGCCTTCTGGCCAGGGCCGCTCACGCTGGTCGCACCCCGTCGCGCCGGGGCGCCGATCGCGAACCTCGCCACCGCCGGGCTGGCGACGATCGCGCTGCGGGTGCCCGCGCACCGGGCGATGCGCGCGTTGCTCAAGGCGACAGCCCGACCGCTCGCCGCACCTTCAGCCAATGCGAGCGGACGGATCAGCCCGACCCGCGCGGCGCATGTGCTGGCCTCGCTCGGCGGGCGCATCCCACTGGTGCTCGATGACGGGCCGACCCCGGCGGGGCTCGAGTCGACGATCGTGCTGCCGGGTGACGCGCCGCGCCTGCTCCGCCCCGGGCCGATCGACCAGACGGCGATCGAAGCGGTACTCGGCAGGCCGCTCGGCAGCGCGCCCGGCGGTGTCATCGCGCCGGGCCAGCTCGCGAGCCACTATGCGCCGGGCAAGCCGCTGCGGCTGAACGTGGTGTCCGCTGAGAGCGACGAGTGGCTGATCGGCTTCGGCGATGTGGCCGGCGACGACAGCCTGTCCCGCGGCGGCGACCTGACCGAAGCGGCGGCGCGACTGTTCGATTGCCTCCACCGCGCCGATGCAAGCGCGCGGGCGCGGATCGCGGTCGCGCCGGTGCCGGTCGAAGGGCTGGGGGCGGCGATCAACGATCGGCTGGCGCGCGCGGCGGCTTGATCGGGTTCAAGCCGCGACGAGCCGCCACATGAACCCGAACTTGAGTGAGCCTCACCCCACCGTCTGCGCCGCCCGCGAACGCGCGGCGAACGACTTGCGCAGCTTGTTGAGCTTGGGCGGGATCACCGCGATACAATAGGGGTTACGCTGACCGTCGCTCTGCCAATATTCCTGGTGATAATCCTCGGCGACATACCAGTCCGACAGCGGCTCGATCGTCGTCACGATCGGGGCGGGCCAATTGGCCGCCGCGCGCGTGATCGCCGCCTTGGCCTCGGCGCGTTGCGCGTCGGAATGCGGGAAGATGGCCGAGCGATACTGGGTGCCGACATCGTTCCCCTGGCGGTTGAGCTGGGTCGGGTCGTGCGTCGCGAAGAAAATGTCGAGCAGATCGCCATAGCTCACCTGCTCGGGATGGAACGTCACGCGGATCGCTTCGGCATGGCCGGTGTCGCCACCACACACCTGGCGATAGGTCGGATGCGGCACGTGCCCGCCGATATAGCCGCTTTCCACCTTCTCGACGCCGATCACGTCGTTGAACACGGCCTCGGTGCACCAGAAGCAACCTCCGGCGAGCGTCGCGGTTTCGGTTCCCATAAAAGCTCCTTCAATTCCTCGCCCGCTAAGATAGGGAGCGAGGGGCCAAAATCGAAAGGGATACGATGGACGGGGCGGTGCTGGTTACGGGGGGCGCTGGCTATATCGGCAGCCATGCGGTGCTCGCGCTGTGCGACGCAGGGTACCGGGTGGTGGTGATCGATAATCTCGTCACTGGTTTTGCCTGGGCGGTCGATCCCCGCGCGACCTTCATGCCGATGGCGGTGGAAGACCCGGCGGTAGTCGATCTGTTGCGCCAGCATAGCGTCGCCGCGATCATGCACTTCGCTGGATCGGTGGTGGTGCCCGAATCGGTGAGCGATCCGCTCAAATATTATCGTAACAACACCGCCGCGAGCCGCAGCCTGATCGAAAGCGCGGTCACGGCGGGGGTGAAGCATTTCATCTTCAGCTCGACCGCGGCGACCTATGGCATTCCGGAAGTGGTGCCGGTGGCCGAGGACAGCCCCAAGGCACCGATCAACCCTTATGGTCTTTCGAAGCTGATGACCGAACTGATGCTGCGCGACGTGGCGGCGGCGCATCCGATGAACTATTGCGCGCTGCGCTATTTCAATGTGGCGGGCGCCGATCCTCGGGGTCGCTCGGGCCAATCGACCGCGGGAGCCACGCACCTGATCAAGGTCGCGGTGGAAGCGGCAACCGGCAAACGCGACGGCGTGAGCGTGTTCGGCACCGATTTCGCGACGCCCGACGGTACCGGCGTTCGCGACTATATCCATGTCAGCGACCTAGCCGACGCGCACGTCCATGCCTTGCGCGCACTCGCTGAAGCGCCGAGCGAGAATCTAACGCTCAACTGTGGTTATGGGCGCGGCTATTCGGTGCTCGAAGTGCTCGACGCGGTCGATCGGGTGACCAATGTGACGGTCGAGCGGCGCCTGGAAGGCCGCCGCGCCGGCGACCCCGACGGGCTGGTCGCCGACAACCGCGCGATCCTCGCGCGGCTGCCGTGGCGCCCAAAGCTCGACAATCTCGACACGATCGTCGCCCATGCGCTGGCTTGGGAGCGGACGCTGGCCGAACGCGGCTGACGCCCTCTCCTAAAAGCCGTAACGCAGCGTTACCCGCACGTCGCGCCCGGGGAGCGGGGCGAAATCCTTGATGAAGCTCGCATGGCGCCGCGCGTCGGCATCGAGCAGATTGGTCGCGTTGACCAGAATGCTCGTGCGGCTCGTGCCGAACGGCCGGAACTCGAACGAGGCGTTGAGCAGCGTGTAATCTGCGGTGCGGGTCTCGAACGCGGCGAGGCGGTTTTGCGGGAAGACATGCTCCAACTCGATCCGGCCGGTCGCACGCTCACCTTGCGCTTCGGCACCCAGCAGGAAACGGCCCGCCGGGATGCGCGGCACCGGTCCGACCTGGTCGACATTGGCGCGCACATAATCGCCGAGCGCGTCGAGATTGATGTCGAAGCCCTTGACCCGCGCCACCCGCAGCGAGCCCTGCGCCTCGAACCCATAGAAGCGCGCCCGGCGCTGGAATTGCTGGAAACAGGGCAGCTCGACATCGCGCCCGCTCGGCGCGGCGGCCGCTTCGCACAGCGCCTGATCGACCTGATTCTCGTAGATGAAATTGTCGAACCAGTTATAATAGGCCGAGGCATCGAAGCTGTAGCCGTCGCCATGCGCGTGCAGCGTCGCCTCCAGCGCCCAGCTCTTCTCGAGCGCGAAATTGGGGTTGCCAAGCTCGAACGCCTGCGTGCCCTTGTGCGGGCCGCGCGCGAACAGCTCCTCGGCGGCGGGCGCGCGCTCGGTGCGCGAACCGTTGAGCCCAATCCGCACCTGGTCGTTCAACGCGTAAGAGGCGCCGAGCGAGGCCGAAACCGCCCCGAAGGCGCGATTGCCCGCTGGGAAGCGTTCGTCGCCCGCAATCACCCGGCTCGCGACATTGGTCCATTCGTAGCGCGCGCCGCCCTCCACCTTCCAGCGCCCGAGATCGAGCTGCTGCTGCGTGAAAATGCCGACCTGCGAGCTGTTGTTGCGCGGCAAAAATGCCTCTTCGCCCTCAACATCGAAATCGCGGTTGAAATATTGTACGCCAGAGGCGCCGCTCCATGCGCCGCGCTTCGCCTGCACCGCCTCGAACCGGCCTTCGAACCCGGCGCTACGGAAAGCGGTGCCGATCGCACCGTCGGGCTCCAGTTCGAAATGGCGATAGCGGGCATAGCCGGCACGGAAGCGCAGCTGCTCGATCACCGGACCCTTTACGTCGATTTCGGCGCGCAGATCGACACGGTTCTGGACGATGTCGAGCAGCGGCCCTTCCTGCTCCTGCCCCGGAAGCGTCGCATAGCGCAGCGGCAGGCCGTAGCGGCTGGCATAATGGCTGTAGGCGATCCCGATCAGGCCACTGTCGGTGATGATCGACGCGCCACCGCCCGCCGTCCAGGTCTGGCTCGCGGTATTGGGCAGCGTCCCGCGGATCGCGGCGTTGGCGGCGAAGTCGATCGGATCGGCGCCCGGGGGCTGTGGCAAGCGCGCGCTCGCCAGCGCTTCGGCACGGCGCTGCGGGGTAAGCGCGAAGCCGCCGATGCGGATGTCGTCACTCGCCAAATAGCTGGCATTGGCGGTGAGGACCAACTGGCTCGCGGCCTTGACGTCGATCCGACCCGAGACCGAGCGCTCGGTCGCCGCCGAGCCATAGCCCGCGATCAGATCGGCGCTGACGCCGTTCTCGGGGATCCGGCGCGGGATGCGCGTATCGATCACATCGACCACGCCGCCGGCCGCCGACGAGCCATAGAGCAGCGCCGCCGGCCCACGCAGCACCTCGATCCGCTCGGCGAGCAGCGGGTTGATGACAACCGCGTGATCGACCGAGGTGTTCGACACGTCGAACGCGCCGATGCCGTCGGTCAATACCCGGATACGCTCGCCCTGCAGGCCGCGCAGAATGGGGCGTGAAGCGTTGGGGCCGAACGAGGTCGCCGACACGCCGGGCTGGCGGGCGAGCGTCTCGCCGATCGTCGCGCGCGTCGCGCGGTTGAGCTCGCTTCCCGTGAGGACGGTGGTGCCCGAGAGCACGTCGCGCTCGGAACGTTCGACGAGCGCGGAGACGATCACTTCCTTGCCCTGTTCGGCGGCGCGGGGCTGCGCGTCGCCGGCCGCACTGGTTCCTTCCACCGAGGTGTCCGCGAGTTCCTGCGCCGCAACCGGCGCGGCGAATACGGCGAGCGCGACGCCCGCAAGCAACGACAGTTTCACCTAAAAACCCTTTTACATCCCTCGATTCCCGTCCGGCTACACGTGATGGTATAAAGTATCAAGAGCATAGACGTCTGGTTGGCGACGGCCACGTGGGCTGGTAGCGCGCATGGCTGGAGGATTGCCATGCCCATGCGCTCGTTACTGTTCGTGCCCGGAGACCGCCCCGATCGCATGGCCAAGGCCGCGACGACCGGCGCCGACGCGCTCATCCTCGATCTGGAGGACGCGGTCTCCTTGGAGCGCAAGCCGCATGCGCGCAAAGCAATCGCAGCCTTCCTTGCCGAGCCATGTGGCTGCGCGCGGCTGGTGCGGGTGAACCCGCTCGATTCAGGGCTATTCGAGGCCGATCTCGCCGCGATCATGCCGGCAAGCCCGGATGGGCTGGTGCTGCCAAAGGCCGAAGGCGCCGCTTCGGTCGCGCGGCTGCCCGAGGGCGTGCCGATCCTGCCGATCGCGACCGAGACACCGGCCGCGATCTTCCAGCTGGGCAGCTATGCGGCCGCCGCCGACCGGCTGCTCGGCCTCACCTGGGGCGCGGAGGATCTGCCGGCCGCGATTGGCGCGGCGACCTCGCGCGAGACCGATGGGCGCTTGACCCCGCCATATGAGCTGGTGCGCTCGCTTACGTTGTTCGGCGCCCATGCCGCCGGGGTAGCCGCGATCGAAACGGTCTTCCCCGATTTCCGCGATCTCGATGCGCTCGCTGCTTACGCCGCGCGCGGGCGGCGCGATGGCTTTACGGGCATGATGGCGATCCACCCCGCGCAGGTTCCGGTGATCAATACCGCTTTCACGCCAAGCGAAGCCGAGTTCGATCACGCACGGCGGGTGGTCGCGGCGTTCGAGGCGAACCCCGGTGCCGGGGTGCTCGCGCTCGACGGCAAGATGATCGACGCGCCGCATTTGAAGGCCGCGCGGCGGGTGTTGGGGTTGAATTGAGAAGAAGAAGAACCCTCACCCAACCCTCTCCCGTAAACGGGAGAGGGCTATGATTTCCTCACGATCGTTACCAAAAGCCCTCTCCCGCATGCGGGAGAGGGTTGGGTGAGGGGCTTTATACCGCTCCTCAAGCCTCCAGCTCGACGTCCCAATAAAGCCAGTCGTGCCACGTCTCGTGCAGGTAATTTGGCGGGAACCGCCGGCCATGTTCCTGCAGCTGCCAGCTCGTCGGACGGAAGGGCGGGTGGATCAGCGGCATGTGCGCCTGCTTGGGCGTCCGTCCGCCCTTCTTCAGATTGCACGGCGCGCAGGCGGTCACGACGTTTTCCCACGTCGTCCGCCCCTGTTGCGCGCGCGGGATCACATGGTCGAAGGTCAAGTCGCGTCCGGAGCCGCAATATTGACATTCGAACCGGTCGCGCAGGAACAGGTTGAACCGCGTGAAGGCCGGAAACTGCGAGGGTTTGACGAATTGCTTGAGGGCGATCACCGAGGGCAGCTTCAGCCGGTGATTGGGGCTCCGCACCTCCCGCTCGTAATAGGCGACGATATCGACCCGATCGAGGAAAACCGCCTTGATCGCCGTCTGCCACGGCCACACACTCAAAGGGTAGTAGCTGAGCGGGGTGTAATCCGCGTTCAGCACCAGCGCCGGGCAACTGTCCGGATGCCGGATCAGATCGGGATGGTACATACTTCTTCCCTTTCGCCGACGCCTTTCGCCGAAGAGGATGACGTCATCATGACATTGCCAGCGACTCGCGGTCAATGGCCGGTTTCGTCGTTTTACCGACACCGCTTGCGGCTTGCGCCGACAACGCCTGAAGTCGCGAAATAGGAACCGCTGCGCTTGCTGACCACCCGCTTCGCCCCCAGCCCGACCGGCGCGCTGCATCTTGGCCACGCTTTTTCGGCACTGTGGGCGCATGACGTCGCGCGCGCGGCGGGTGGCCGCTTCCTGCTGCGGATCGAGGACATCGACGGCACCCGCAGCCGGCCCGAGCATGTCGCTGGCATCCTCGCCGATCTCACCTGGCTGGGGCTGACGTGGGACGTGTTGAGCTTTCAGTCACAGCGGCTCGACGCCTATGCCGCCGCGCTCGACCGTTTGCGCGCGTGCGGTCTGCTCTACCCCTGCTTCTGTACCCGCGCCGACATAGCGCGTGAAATCGCGGCGAGCCTAGCCGCGCCGCATGGCGGCGACGCGGCCGCGTATCCCGGAACCTGCCGTCGGCTGCGCGCCGATGCGCGCGCCGCCCGGCTCGGCGAGCCGCATGCCTGGCGGCTCGACATGGCGGCTGCGGTCGCGGCGGGGGGGCCGCTCGCCTGGAGCGACGACCTTGCCGGCCCTGTCTCCAACGATGCGGCGGCACACGGCGACGTCGTGCTCGCGCGCAAGGATGCGCCGGCGAGCTATCATCTCGCCGCGACGATCGATGATGCGGCGCAGGGAGTGACGCACGTCATTCGCGGCGCGGACCTGTTCACGGCGACGCATGTCCACCGCCTGCTCCAGGCGCTGCTCGACCTGCCGACCCCCATATATTGCCACCACCCGTTGCTGGTGGGCGCCGACGGCCGTCGCCTCGCCAAGCGTGACGGGGCGCCGAGCCTTGCCGAACGCCGCGCCCGGCGTGAGGACGGTCGTGCGCTCGCCGACGCGCTGCGCGTGCAAATAACGCTGGCAAAGTCCGGCGAACCGCCTATCTTGCCCGCATGATCGTGTTCCTTTGGCTGTTGCTGATCGCGGCGATGATCGCCCCCCTCGCGATGCTGGTCCGTGGCATCGTGACCTTCCTGCAGACCACCAAGGCCGATTTGGAAGGCAGCGGTCCGAGCGTTTCGGCGATGAAGTCGAACCGGATGATGCAGGGCCGTATCTTCTTCCAGGCGGTCGCGATCCTGATCGCGACGGTGCTGCTGCTGTTCTTCGGCAAGGGCAGCTGACCCTCTGGTCAAGCTCAACAAAATCTACACGCGTACCGGCGACGACGGGACCACGGGGCTTGTCGACGGCAGCCGCGCCGCCAAGGACTCGCCCCGGCTCCACGCGATCGGCGAGGTCGACGAGCTGAACGCGGCAATCGGCGTCGCGGTGGTCGCGCTGGGCGCCGGGGACATCGCAGCGACACTCCGGCGCATTCAGAACGACCTGTTCGACCTTGGCGCCGATCTTGCCACGCCCGGCGATGATTTTGTGCCTGGGCCCATGGTGCTGCGTATGGTCGCGGCGCAGGTTGCGTGGCTCGAAACGGCGATTGACGCGCTGAACGAACATCTGCCGCCGCTCACCAGCTTCATCTTGCCCGGTGGTAGCCCCGGCGCCGCCGCGCTTCATGTGGCGCGCACGATCGCGCGTCGCGCGGAGCGCGCCGCGGTGACGGCCGCGCGCGCGGAACCGCTGAACCCTGAAGCGCTGATTTATCTGAACCGATTGTCCGATTATTTGTTCGTCGCGGCACGCACCGCCAATGCGGGCGCCGATCCTTTGTGGGTGCCCGGAGGCTCCCGCCAGCCTTAAGGTTCGGAATCTGCAAGCCAGACCCTGGCTGCGGCGGCAAGAAGGGAGCGATGCCGATGATCGCCACCAGCACTAAAGTCGCGACCGATCCGCTGCTTGCGCGTTTCGCTCGCGTCCGCGCGCTCACCGAGACGCTCGCGGCCGGTCTGTCGGACGCCGACGCGACCGTGCAGTCGATGGACGATGCGTCGCCCGCGAAGTGGCATCTGGCGCATACCACATGGTTCTTCGAAACCTTCGTGTTGCGCGATCACGTTCCGGGCTACACGCTGTTCGATCCACGTTTCCCCTTCCTGTTCAACAGCTATTACGAGGCAGAGGGCGCGCGCCACGCCCGCCCCCGACGCGGGATGCTCACTCGCCCGGCGCTTGCCGAGGTACTCGCCTATCGGGCGGCGGTGACCAAGACTGTGCTCGCGGCGCTACCCGGGCTGCCGCCCGAGATCGCCGCGCTGGTCGAGCTTGGCTGCCATCATGAGGAGCAGCATCAGGAACTGCTGCTGACCGACATCTTGCACCTGTTCGCGCAGAACCCGCTCGAACCCGCGCTTTTTACCGGCGATCCCAAGGTGCCCGTGGCGATGCCGGGCCCGATCGGCTGGATCGAGCGACCGGGCGGCATGGCCGAGATCGGGCATGACGGTCAGGGCTTCGCGTTTGACGCCGAAGGGCCGCGCCACACCGTGCTGTTGCACCCCTATGCGATCGCCGACCGAACCATTACCAATGGGGAATGGGCGGCGTTCATCGCGGATGGCGGCTATTCCGAGCCGCGCCACTGGCTCGCCGACGGCTGGGCTTGGGTGCAGGCGGAAGCTATCGTCGCACCGCTTTATTGGCGCCAGGACGATGGGATCTGGACTCGCTTCGGGCTCGATGGTCGCCGCCCGATCGACCCGGCTGCGCCGGTCACTCACATCAGCCTCTATGAGGCGGACGCCTATGCCAGCTGGGCGGGCGCGCGTCTGCCAACCGAGGCCGAATGGGAGGCGGCGGCGGAACAGCATCCCGACGGTGGCAACCAGCTCGACCGTGCTGAGGCGGTGGAGCCGCGCCCGGGCCGCCCCGCGTGGTTTGGCGATGTCTGGGAGTGGACCGGGTCGGCGTTTCGCCCCTATCCAGGCTTCCGGGCGGCGCCCGGCGCGGTCGGGGAGTATAACGGCAAGTTCATGAGCGGCCAGTTTGTGCTGCGCGGCGGCTCCTGCGCCACCCCGCGCGGGCATCTGCGCCGCAGCTACCGCAATTTCTTCTATCCCCATCAGCGCTGGCAATTCACCGGCTTGCGTCTGGCGCGCGACTTGAACGTTTGAAGCGCGCTATCAGGAGATCGTGATGCTGAAGCCCGAGATTGAAGACGGCCAGGCCTCGCTGGCCGATCCGCAGTTCCGCGCCGACGTGCTGAACGGCTTCACCGACCGCCCGCGCGCGATCCCGGCGCGCTGGTTCTACGATCGGCGCGGTTCCGAACTGTTCGAGGCGATTACGGAGCTGCCCGAATATTATCCCACCCGTACTGAAACTGCGATCCTGGCGGCCGAAGGCGGCGCGATTGGCTCGGCGGTGGGGCGCGGGCGAGCGGTGATCGAATTCGGTTCCGGCTCTTCGACCAAGACACCGCTGCTGCTTCGCGCGGTCGCGCCCTCGGCTTACGTGCCAATTGACATTTCGGGCGATTTCCTGCGCGAAAGCGCCGGCTCGCTTGCCGCGCAGTTTCCCGAGCTTCCGGCGCTTCCGATCGAAGGCGACTTCCTCAAGCCGATCGCACTGCCCGCCAGCGTGAGCGCACTGCCAAAGCTGGGCTTCTTCCCCGGTTCAACGATCGGCAACATGGCGCCCGCCGCCTCGGTCGACCTGCTGCGGGCGATGCGCGCCTCGCTCGGGCAAGGCGCGATGCTGCTGATCGGGATGGACTGGGTGAAATCGCCGGAAATCCTGGTCCCCGCCTATGACGATGCGCAGGGGATCACCGCCGCTTTTAACCTGAACCTGATCGAACGGATCAACCGTGAGCTCGCCGGCACGCTTCCCATCGACGCCTTCGCGCATGAAGCCCGCTGGAACGACGCGCGCGCGCGGATCGAAATGCATTTGGTCGCGGGACGCGACATTTGCTTCGAGATCGAAGGACGCCCGTTCGAAATGGCCGCCGGCGAGACGATCCATACCGAGAATAGCCACAAATATGGCCCGCGCGATGCCCGGCTGCTGCTGCGCGCCGGTGGCTGGACGCCGATCGCTGAATGGACCGACCCAGACGCGCTGTTCGGGGTGATTCTGGCCGAAGCACAGGCGCCCCGGCCCGCTCCCTAGTTCCCTTCCGCGCGGCTTGGTTCTAGACGCGCGGCAAACGAACAAGGAGTTGGGCGATGCAGGTGATTGGCGTGATCGGCGCGGGGCAGATGGGGGCGGGAATCGCGCAGGTCTCGGCGCAAGCGGGCTATCGCGTGCTGTTGTCGGACGTCGATCACGCGCGCGCCGAGGCGGGGCAGGATGGCATCGCCAAGGGGCTCGCCAGGCTCGTCGCCAAGGGCAAGATCGAGCAAGCAGCGGTCGACGCGGCGCTCGGGCGTATCGAGCCCGTCGCCAGCGCCGACGCGATGGCCGAATGCGATCTGGTGATCGAGGCCGCAACCGAGCGCGAGGAGATCAAGCGCCGGATTTTCGACAATGTCGGCAAGGTGCTAAGCGGTGAGGCGATCCTCGCCTCGAACACCTCGTCCATCCCGATCACTCGCCTTGCCCAGGCCGCGCCCGACGCGGCGCGCTTCATCGGCGTCCATTTCTTCAATCCGGTGCCGGTGATGGGGCTGATCGAGCTGATCCGGGGCCTCGCGACCAGCGACGCGACCGTCGCCGCAGTCGAAGCCTATGGCAAGACGCTCGGCAAGGAGATTGTCCACGCGAACGACGCGCCGGGCTTTATCGTCAACCGCGTGCTCATGCCGATGCTCAACGAAGCGTGCTTCGCGCTCGGCGAGGGCGTGGCGAGCATCCGCGACATCGACACTGCCTGCCGGCTGGGGCTCAACCACCCGATGGGGCCGCTAACGCTCGCCGATTTCATCGGGCTGGACACCTGCCTGGAGATCACCCGCGTTCTGTTCATCGGCACCGGCGATCCCAAATTCCGCCCCGCACCGCTGCTGGTGAAATATGTCGAGGCAGGCTGGCTGGGCCGCAAGACGGGGCGCGGCTTCTACGATTATTCGGGCGCCGAACCGGTGCCGACGCGATGATTGGCCTACTTCCCCTCGCGCTAGGCCTCGCCGCGCCGCCGGCCCTGGCGCCACAGGCCGCGCCGCCCTCGCCCGCCCCTGTCGCTCCCTATGGCGCGCCGATCCCGCTTGCGGAAGCACAGCGGCTGCTTGATCGCGCGCTCGCCGCCGCCCGCGCCAAGGGGTTTCGGATGGCGGTCGCGGTGGTCGAGCCTGATGGCAACCTCGTCGCCTTCGCACGGCTCGATGACACCCAATATGCCTCGACAATGATTGCCCAGGGCAAGGCCGCGACCGCCGCGCGCTTTCGCCGAACGACAGCGGTTTTCGCGCAAGGTTTGGCCAACGGCCCCGGCGCGCTGTCGTTGCCCGGTGTAATCGCGGTGGCCGGCGGGCGCCCGATCACCGCCAACGGACGCATCGTCGGCGCGATCGGCGTTTCGGGCGGCACCGCCGCGCAAGATGACGCGATCGCCGCCGAGGCGCTCGGCGAGACGCCCTAAGCCAGCGTGGCGCATTGCCGCGTGCCGTTCGAGCCGGTAGCGCACCACCGGCCCGAACGGACCCTGGGGCGCGCCTCAGGCCGAAGGCAGCGGGTTCGCCCCCTTGGCCTTGGCGATCGCCGCCGCCTGCTGGATGAACTGGAATACCTGGTGGTCGAACCCCGGATCGGCCTCGCCTTCCCATTTATCCATATTCGCATAGAGCTGCCGCGAACCCTCCATCATCGCCGGCGTCGCGACCCGCGCGAAGGGTTCGAGCAAGGCGCCCCATTCGCGCAGGAACGCCTGGGCCTGCTCGCTCGCCGGGTCCATTGGCATCGCCGCCTTGATCCGGCTGCCCAGATCCTTCCATTTGGCGGCGGTTTCGGCATGGGTTTCACCAAAAGCCTCGCCCATCTCGGCCTGTTTGGCAGCGAAATCGGCCCTGGCCTCCTCGCTCATGTAACGGTCGGTAACGGTTTTCCACTTGGCGGCTTCTTCGGACATGATCTTGTCTCCCGATCGGATCAGCGAGCACAGGGTCGCAGCGTCGATCGGCTCGCCGCGATCGATGCGGGACAAAGTTTTGACGAGGATCGCACGCCGCTCGCCCAGTGCTGCAGCCTCGGCCTCGACGGCTTCCAACTGCAGGCGGAGCAGCGCGGCGAGGTCGATCGGCCGCCGATCGAACAGCGCCTTGATCTGCGCGAGGCTCAACCCCGCGCGCTTGAGGGTGATCAGCTGGTGTAGCCGCTCCAGCTCGCCCGCGCCGTAAACCCGCCGCCCGCTATGCGTGCGCAACGGACGCACCAGCCCGCGCGCCTCATAGAAACGCAACGCTCGGGCGGAGAGGCCGGTGGTGCGGGCGATTTCGGCAATGTCGATCGTCGTCATGCCCGCAATGTAGCGGTTGACGTTGCGTCAGCTTCAAGCGGTTTTTTTCAGGGGATCAGCAACCCCGCCAACGCCGCCGACATCAGATTGGCAAGGCTCCCCGCCAACAGCGCGCGAAGCCCTAATCGGGCGATGACCGGGCGTTGGTTGGGCGCCAGGCTGCCCGTCGAGGCGATCTGGATCGCGATCGACAGGAAGTTGGCGAAGCCGCACAGCGCAAAGGTGATCACCGCCTTGCTATGGGCGCTCAGCGTCTCGAGCTTGCCGAGTTCGATGAAGGCCACGAATTCGTTCAGCACCACCTTGGTCCCGAGCAACCCCCCCGCCGTCGCAGTTTCGCCGGTAGGGATGTTGAGCAGCAACATCAGCGGCGACAGCGCCCAACCGAGCATCGCCTGAAAGGTGAGGGCAGGAAAACCGACCAAGCCGCCAACCGCGCCCAACAGCCCATTGGCGAGCGCGATCAGCGAGACGAAGGCAAGCACCATCGCCCCCACCGCGACCGCGATGCGAACGCCTGTCTGCGCGCCATTCGCCGCCGCCATGATGATGTTGGCGGCGCGTTCGATCTCGGGCTCGGCCTCGATCGGCATGACATCGGCGTCGCCGCCATCGGCGGTGTCGGGCATGATGATCTTCGCCATCAGCAACCCGCCCGGCGCGGCCATGAACGACGCGGCGAGAAGATAGGGCAGATAGCCGGGTCCAAGCAGCGCGGCATAAGCAGCCAGGATCGTCCCCGCGACCCCCGCCATCCCGACCGACATCACCGCGAACAACTGTTGCGGCCGCAGGCCGGGCAGATAAGGCGCGATCACCAAGGGGGCCTCGGACTGGCCAACGAAGATATTCGCGGCGGCGCACAGCGCTTCGACCCGGGACACGCCGACGATCCGTTCGATCGCGCCGCCAATCCAGCGGATCAGCAACTGCATGATGCCGATATGATAGAGCACGGACACCAGCGCGGCGAAGAAGATGATCACCGGCAGCGCCGAAAAGGCGAAAGCCGAACCAAAAGTCGGATCGGACGCGAGATTGCCGAAGATGAGCTTGGTGCCCTCGCCCGCATAGCCGAGCAGCGCCGATACGCCTGTTGCCATGCCCTCGATCGCCGCCTTGCCCGCCGGCACATACAGCACCAGCACCGCAAGCCCGGCTTGCAAGGCGAAGGCGGCACCCACCACCCGCAGCCGGATCGCGCGCCGGTTGGCGGAAAAAGCGACCGCGATCAGCAAAATAACGACGATGCCGGCCAAGCCGATCAGAATGCGGTTCAAGCGATGCCCCGGTAGCTCACCAAATCACGCGCACCATACACGCCGCGCCCGGCGACGCCAGCGCCCGCCTCAAGCGAGCTTCAGCTTGCTGGTCACCTGTTGCAGCTGCATCGCGACGCCCATGTCGCCCGCCACCTTCAGCTTGCCCATCATGAAGGCGGTGGTGGCGTTCAGCTCCCCCTTGGCGAGCTTCTTGAAGTTATCGAAGCTGATCCGGACCGTCGTGTCGGCATCGGCATCTTCGTTGCTCACCGCTTCGCCGACGCCGTCGAGCAGGATCACGCCGGTATCGCCGAAATCGAACTTCACCCGCTTGCCCGGCAGCCATGCCTGTCCCGCCGCTATGATACGCGTCGCTTCCGCCAGATCCGCCATGTGCCCCCCCTTGTCCCGGCCCGCGCCGCCGCGCAAGCCCTTGGCGCGTCACGCAACGGCTAACGCCATCGACAAACTATTTGCATTCGGCCTGCCGTTTGGCAAGTTGCGGCGGATAAGGAGCAGGCCGATGCGCAAGCGCTGGATCGTGCTGGGATTTACGGTGCTGGCGGCGCTGCTTGGATATGGCGCCTATCAACGGTACAAGCTGTATCTGCCGGGCATCATCAGCCGCTGGCGCGACCCCATCGCGGCCAATCATCCGGTCACCTGGTCGGCCGGCCCCAAGCAACCCTCCGTCGGCCACCGGCCGCCAAACATCGTGCTGATCCTTGCCGACGACCTGGGCCATAACGACATCAGCTTCTATGGCGGCGGCGTGGCGCATGGCGCGGTGCCAACCCCGGCGATCGATTCGATCGCGCGTGAGGGCGCCAGTTTCGCGATCGGCTATGCCGCCAACGCCACTTGCAGCCCATCACGCGCCGCGATCCTTACCGGGCGCTATCCGACGCGCTTCGGGTTCGAATTCACCGCGGTGCCCGTCGGCTTCGCGCGCGCCGTCAGCCGGGGCGAGCGCCCCGCCGATGGCCGCCCGCCGGTGCTGTTCCACGAAGAGCGCACCCAGGGGCTGATCGATTACCCGCAAATGGGCGTGCCCCCATCCGAACGCACCCTCGCCGAGCTGCTGAAGGACGCCGGCTATCACACCATGCAGATCGGCAAATGGCATCTGGGCGAGGCCAAGCAGCTTCAGCCGCGCGCGCAAGGGTTCGATGAATCTCTCGGCTTCCTGGCAGGTGGCGGGATGTACGCGCCCGAGGACACGCCCGGCATCGTCAACGCCAAATTACCGTGGGATCCGATCGACCGTTATTTATGGCCCAACCTGCCTTATGCGGTGCAATGGAATGGCGGCCAGCGCTTCGCGCCCAAGGGACATCTGACCGATTACTTCACCGACCAGGCGGTGGCGGCGATCAAGGCCAATCGCAACCGTCCCTTTTTCCTCTATTTGGCGTACAACGCGCCGCACACCCCACTTCAGGCGACGCGCGCCGATTATGACGCCCTGGCCCGAATCAAGGATCCGGTGCAGCGGGTCTATGGCGCGATGATCCGTCAGCTCGATAGCGGGATCGGGCGGGTGCTGTCGACGCTGAAGGAACAGGGGCTCGACGACAACACCCTCGTCATCTTCACCAGCGACAATGGTGCCGCCTGGTATACCGGTATCCCCGATTCGAACGCGCCGTTCCGGGGCTATAAGGCGACCTATTTCGAAGGCGGCCTGCGCGTGCCCTTCTTCCTGCGCTGGCCCGGTCGCATCGTACCGGGGACTCGCTTGCCGGGGCCGGCGCATCATCTCGACATTTTTGCGACCGCCGCCGCCGCCGCCGGGCTGGCGCTACCGACCGATCGCCCGCTTGACGGCACGAGCCTGCTCGCGCCGGCGCCCGCCTCGCCGCGCACGCTGTTCTGGCGCTCGGGCGAGACCAAGGCCGTGCGCGCGGGCGACTGGAAGCTGCAAATCGCCGCGCGACCGAACAAGGCGTGGCTCTATGATCTGGCGCACGACCCGACCGAGCGCCGCAACCTGGCGAGCGCCCATCCGGCGCGCGTCGCCGCGCTGCGTGAGCTGATCGCCGCGCACGACCGCGAAGCCAAGAAGCCGCTCTGGCCCGCGCTGGTCGAGGCGCCCGTGCGGATCGACGTGCCGCTCAACGCGCCGTGGAAGCCGGGGCAGGAATATGTCTATTGGTCGAATTGAGAGGGCCGGTGTCGTCAGCCCGGGCTTGACCTGGGGTCCCGCTGCTGCGTTGCGCGAGAAGTAGAAGCGAGACCCCGGCTCAAGGCCGGGGTGACAGACTTGGTTTAGATATAGCGCTCACCCCTCATCCCCAAAAATCGCCATCCGCGCTTCGTCACCCTCGCTGACGCAGCCCCGGAACATCCCCGGCGTGACGAAGCGCCACGCGGTGTCCCCGCTCGGCGCGGCGATGATCACGCCGCCGGTGCCACCCAGAGCGCGAACCTCGGCGAGCACCGCGTCGGCGGCCGCGCCAATTCCCGCCCCCGTCAGCCGTACCCGCGCCGCGATTTCCGCCGCCACGTTCGCGCGGATGAAATACTCGCCCGATCCGGTCGCCGAGACGGCGCAGGCGCGATCGTCGGCGAAGGTGCCCGCGCCGATCAGTGGCGTGTCGCCGATCCGGCCCCAGCGCTTGCCCATCACCCCGCCAGTCGAGGTCGCCGCCGCGACATGGCCCGCCGCGTCGCGCGCCACCGCGCCGACCGTGCCATATTTCATCTCGGCGTCGAACCAACCATCGACCTTTGCGCGCAACTCCTCGAGCTGACGGCGGCGTTCGGGGGTAGCGAACCATTCCTGCCCAGCGCACTCGACCTCCTGATCGCGCGCGAACTGATCGGCGCCCGCGCCGCTCAGCAGCACATGCGGCGTCGCGGTCATCACCCGACGCGCGAGGCTGACCGGGTTCTTCGCGGCGCTCACCCCCGCCACGGCACCCGCCGCCCGCGCGCGTCCGTCCATGATCGCGGCGTCGAGGCTCACGCAACCGTCATAGCTCAGCACCGCGCCGCGCCCGGCGTTGAAGTGCGGATCGTCCTCGAGCACCCGCACCGCCGCTTCCACCGCGTCGAGCGCCGCGCCGCCGCCCGCGAGCACCGCCGCGCCCGCCGCCAGCGCCGAGCGCAAACCAGCGCGTGCCCCTTCGGCCTGGCCGGCGGGGAAATCCTCGCGGCGCAAAATCCCCGCGCCGCCATGCACCATCAGCGACCACATGTGCGCCCTCCCCTCAACCCGCGCGCCGCGCGCGCAGCCCGATCAGCGGGCGCAGCGGCGTAATCTCGCGCCCGATCCAATAGAACAACCAGCAACCCGTCATCGTCGCGGCGACCAGCAGCAGGAACGCCGCCCAATCGGCGAAGCCTGCCCAGAATAACGGCCAGGCCAGCGCGACAATGATGGTTTGGTGAATGATGTAGAAGGGAAACACCGCCTCGGTGAGCATCGCTCGTCCCGGGGCATCGCGGTTGAGATACCGGTCCGCGATCCCGAGCAGTGCGATGATCGCGCCCCAGCTCTGAAAACAGCGCGCTACACCGAACCAGAACCACAGCCGCCGCCCCATCGGGGTGCCGGTGGGGTGGGTGATCTCGGCAATGGCGATCACCGCGAAGCCGGAAATCGCCAGTACCGCGCCAAGCCGCCACCAACGCCGAATACCATCCCACAAGTTCACACGATCGCGCAGCGCGAAGCCGAACAGGAACATCGTGAAATAAACGCGGTGGGCGCTCCAATCGTCGATCAGCGCATGGGTTTCGCCAATACCCGGGAATTCCCACGCCCAGTTGGCGGCCAGCAGCGCGATCGGCACCAGCAGCAGCAACGGCCCGGCGAGCACGAGGTCCGCTGCCCGCGCCAGGAACCGTCGCGCGCGCGCTGGCAGCATCACCAGCCCCAGCGCCAAGACTAGCGTATAGACCCACAGATAGCCGATGAACCACAAATGGTTCCAGGTCGGCAGGATGAGTCCGCGAATGACCGACCAGCTCCAGTAATCATGCCTGTAGAAATGCCAGAAGCTCGCCGGGTAACCCTGCTTGCCCACCAGCTCGAACCACGGCTGAAGCGGCACGATCACCGCGACACCAAACAACAGCGGCGGGATCAGTCTTTTGGTGCGCCCCCACAGGAAGCGCGGCGCCGCCGGTTGGCGTGCGAAGATCGCGCGGCTGGCATAGCCAGAAACAACGAACAGCAGCGACAGGCGCCAAGCGTTCACCGCCTGCATCGGCAGCTTGATCCAGTCGACCGTCACCGGTGCTTTGGCATGGAAGTTCCAGGGCACGAACACCATGCCGATATGATAGAAGATAAGCAGGCCGAAAGCGCCGACACGCAGCCAGTCCATGCCATAATGTCGGTTCAAATCAGCCTCGCGCCATGATCGCGCCACCCGGTACAGGCGCTATCGTATCGACGCGGCGCCAATGCAACGCTATATCGCGCGCCAACATCCAGCCGAGATCGAGGGTTTCATGTCCGTTCGCCCCTGGCGCGATATTCAGCGCCGCAAGTGCCGCCAGATCATGGTGGGCAATGTGCCCGTCGGCGGCGACGCCCCCGTGACCGTCCAGACGATGACCAACACCCCCACCAGCGACGCGCGCGCGACGATCGACCAGATCCGCCGCTGCGAGGAAGCCGGCGCCGACATCATTCGCGTTTCCTGCCCGGACGTCGAATCGACCACCGCTTTCCGCCAGATCACCCGCGCGGCGCGGGTGCCGATCGTGGCCGACATCCACTTCCACTATAAGCGCGCGCTGGAAGCGGCGGACGCGGGCGCGGCGTGCCTGCGGATCAACCCCGGCAATATCGGCTCGGCGGACCGGGTGAAGGAAGTGGTCAACGCCGCCAAGGCCAATGGCTGCGCGATCCGTATCGGCGTGAACGCCGGCAGCCTCGAGAAGGATTTGCTCGAAAAATATGGCGAACCCTGCCCGGAGGCGCTGGTCGAATCCGCGCTCGATCATATCAAGCTGTTGCAAGACAATGATTTCCACGAATTCAAGGTGGCGGTGAAGGCGAGCGACATCTTCCTCGCGGTCGCGGCCTATCAGCAGCTCGCGGAAGCCGTCGATTGCCCGCTGCACCTGGGCATCACCGAGGCGGGCGGGTTTGTCGGCGGTACCGTCAAGTCGGCGATCGGCATTGGCTCGCTGCTGTGGTTCGGGATCGGCGACACGATCCGCGTCTCGCTTTCGGCTGAGCCGGAGGACGAGGTGCGCGTCGGTTTCGAGATCCTGAAGGCGCTCGGCATCCGCAACCGGGGCGTGCGCGTCGTCAGCTGCCCGAGCTGCGCGCGCCAGGGCTTCGACGTGATCCGCACCGTGCAGACGCTCGAGGAGCGGCTGCAGCATATCCGTGTGCCGATGTCGCTTTCGGTGCTTGGCTGCGTGGTGAACGGCCCCGGCGAAGCGCGCGAGACCGATATCGGCCTCACCGGTGGCGGTAACGGCAAACATATGGTTTATTTGTCGGGGGTTACCGACCACACGGTCGAGAGCGAGGATATGATCGAGCATATCGTCCAGCTCGTCGAGAAGAAGGCGGCCGAGTTGGAAGCGGCGGAAGTGCCGGCGGTGGCGGCCGAATAGGCGTTAACCACGCGGCTTCACGCGGGCTGAACGCAGGCGCGGCTAGGCTCGCGCCCATGCGGAACACGGCGATCGTGATCATTGCGATGGGGGTGGTGATCGGTGCGGTGATGCCCGCGCCGCGCAAATCCGTGCCCGCCGGGGCAGCGCCGAGCCCCGCCGGGGCAACGCCGAGCCCGGCCGGGGCAACGCCGATCCCCGCCGGGACGCCCCGGGACAGCGACATGCCGCGCGAAACCGTGCTCGCGCGCAGTGATGCCGGGCATTTCCTAGCGGTGGCGGACGTCAACCAGATGCCGGTGCGCTTCGTCGTCGATACCGGCGCCGACACCGTCGCGCTGACCGTGGAGGATGCCGAGCGCGCGGGGGTGCGCTTCGATCGCGCGCAGTTCCAAATGGTCGGCCAGGGCGCCGGCGGGCCGGTGATGGGGCAGGTGGTGACGATCGACGAGATCACGCTCGACGGCAAACGCGCGACCGCGGTGCCGGGCGTGGTGCTGGAAGGGGCGAGCGTCTCGCTGCTCGGCCACAGCTATTTGCGGCAGCTGGCGAGCGTGAGCATTGAGGGAGACACGATGCGGCTGCGCTAGGCGGGGATCAGCAGCCCGGTCGTTTGCCCCGGCACGTCTGGCGCCGTCCAATCTTCCCCCCGCGCGCGCAGCCGCGGCAGCGCCCAGGGGAGCAGCAGCGCGAGATGCTCGACCAGCGCTTTCCCGTCCGCGCTCAGCCGGTATTCGCGCACCTGCGCCTGCCCGCGCGCGATCGCCATGCTCTCGACCAGGCCATCGGCCTCGAGCGCGGCGAGCTGCTTGAGCAGCACCGGCTTGGCGGCGCGCGGCAGATGCGCGCGCAACCCCGCGAGCGCGACCGGACCCGCCGCGAGGAACAGCAGGATGCGCGCTTTCCATTTGCCGCCGACCACCGCGATCACTTCTTCGATCGGGCAGGGATCGAGCGGGGGGCGTTTGGGGAGGTCGCGCATCAGGCGGTCCGGTCGTAATTTGTTGATCCTGTTCGGCGGCACCCCGGCGGAGGCATCACCTTGGCCGAAAGGATGCCGCAATGCCCGCTGCCGCCGCAATGCATGTAACTTATTACGACACCGCCATGACGCTGATCGAGATCGGATCGCTGCGCCTGTTGACCGATCCGTTGTTCGATCCCGCCGGCACGGTGTTCGAACACGGCCCGGTGCGGCTGGAGAAACGCAGCCCGCGCGCGATCGACCCGGCGGCGCTCGGGCGGATCGACGCAGTGCTGCTGAGCCACGAGCAGCATGGCGACAATCTCGATCATGGCGGCCGCGCCTTCCTGGCGCAGGTGCCGCGCGTACTGACGACGCATGACAGCGCCAGCCGGCTCGGCGCGAACGCCCGCGGCCTCGCCGAGTGGGAAGAGATGGTGCTGACCGGCCCGGACGGCGACATGTTGACCGTGACCGCGGCGCCCGCCCAGCATGGCCCGGACGGGACCCAGGCGGCGACCGGACCGGTCACCGGCTTCGTGCTGACCGGCGGGCCGCACGATCTGCCGGTCTACATCTCGGGCGATACCGTGCCCTTCGCCGGCACCGACGCGGTCGCCGCGCGCTTCGCGCCGGTCGGGCTCGCCTTGCTCCATCTGGGGCATGTCGCGCTCGATCCGCTGCCGGGGATGCATTTCTCGCTCAACGCGGCCGAGGCGATCGAACTGGCGCGAGCGCTGCAGGCACGCACCGTGGTGCCGCTCCACTTCGACGGCTGGGCGCATTTCGCCGAGCCGGTAGAGGCGGCGCGCGCCGCCTTCGCCGCCAGCCCGATCGCCGGACGCGTCCACTGGCTCGCTCCTGGGGAGCGCGGGACGTTCGCGCCATGATGGAAGCGAGCGTCGGGCGGCCGCCCGATCAGCGCTTCGCCCGCCGCTTTCGCGGGGCATAGGCGATCATCTGCACTTCGACGATGCCTTCGGGGCTGATCAGGCCGCTGGTGCCGACCGCGGTCCAGGCGGGGTGGACCCCGGTCATGAACTCGTCCTTCACCGCGCCGAACGCCTGGAACTGCGCCAGCCGGTCGCCGCCGAATTCGGGCGCGGTCCAGTCGTGGAAGCTGTTGACCATCACCACATCGTCGAAGCTCAGCCCGAAGGCGGCGAGCTGCGCGCGGATGCGCGCGAAGCCCGATCGTGCCGCCGCCTTGAAACTGTCAACCGTGTAGGGGCCGGTCGACGCCCGCGCGATCACTACGCCCGAGACATAGACATAATCGCCCGCCCGCCGTGCCGGCGCATAATGCCACTTCTCATAGGCCGCGCGCGCCTTCGCGTCGGTGATGACGACCTCGCCACCCGGCGCGGCGATGCGATCAGCCGATGACTGGGCGATGGCGGGGGCCGCGAGACAGGATGCGGCGATAAGCGAAACGCTGGACAGGGAAACATTGGGCAGGGAAACATTGGGCAGGGAGATGCCGGTCGGCACGGGCTTGGTCATCGGCGGCCTTTCGCTGCGGGCAATGCCGGTTGTCGTGCCCCGGATTACCGGTGATAGGATGGCGGCGACAAGTACGCACAAATCGCGCGGGTACTATCGTGGATGATAGCGTGGTGACTAAGCGGGATCGGTCGGCGCGGCGCACCGGGTGCGCCGTGGAGGTGACCTTGTCCGTCATCGGCGGCGTGTGGAAGCCGGTGATCCTGTTCCACCTGCTTGGCGGCACGCTGCGGTTCAACGCGCTGTGCCGGCTGACCCCCGCCGCGACGCCGCGCATGATGACGCTGCAGCTGCGCGAACTGGAGCGCGACGGCATCGTCAGCCGCACCGTCCATGCACAGGTGCCGCCGCGCGTCGAATATGCCCTCACCCCGCTTGGCCGCACGCTGGAGCCGCTCCTCTTGGGGATGCGTGCCTGGGGCGACCAGTTCCGCGCCGGCCAGCCGGTGACGCCGAGCACGGCATCCGGTGAACCGAATTAGCTTGCGGCGCCCGGCGCCCCGGGCGCATCACCTGCCCATGCTCCGTCCGTTGCTGTTGCTGCTGCTCGTCATCCTCGGCCAAGGCGCGGCCCGTGCGCAGGCGCCGGTGCTGATCGTGCCCGATCGGGTGTTCGATGGCACCGCGCCCGAGGCGCATCCCGGCTGGAAAGTGCTGATCCAGGGCGACCGGATCGTCGCCGCCGGCCCCGATGTCACCGCCCCCGCGGGCGCCGAGGTGGTGACGCTGCCCGGCACGACGCTGATGCCCGGCCTGATCGACCTCCACGTCCATCTGTTCCTCCACCCCTATGACGAGACGCCCTGGAACGATCAGGTGGCGAAGGAACCGCTCGCGCTGCGCACCGCGCGCGCGGTGGCGGCGGCGCGGGCGACGCTGGCGGCGGGGTTCACCACCGTGCGCGACCTGGGCACCGAAGGCGCGGGCGAGGCCGATGCCGGGCTGAAAGCGGCAATCGAGCAAGGCATCGTGCCCGGCCCGAGGCTGCTGATCGCCAGCCGCGCGCTGGTCGCGACGGGTTCCTACGGTCCCAAGGGGTTCAACGGCGCGGTGCCGCAGGGCGCCGAGGAAGCGAGCGGCCCCGAGCTGATCGCGGCGGTGCGGCGCCAGATCGGCGCGGGCGCGGACTGGATCAAGCTCTACGCCGATTATCGCTGGCGCCCCAGCGAGCCGAGCCGGCCGACTTTCTCCGCCGATGAATTGGCGCAGGCGGTGCGGACGGCGCACGACGCCGGGCGCAAGGTGGCGATGCACGCCAGCACCCCCGAAGGGATGCGCCGCGCGATCGCCGCCGGTGCCGACACGATCGAGCATGGCAATGACGGGACGGCGACCGAATTCGCCGCGATGAAGGCCAGGGGCATCGCCTTCTGCCCGACGCTCGCGGCGAGCGACGCCATCACCCGCTACACCAAGGCGAGCGACGCGACGCTGCAGCCGAAGCGCGCGAGCTATGCCGCCGCGCTGCGCTCGGGCGTCACGCTGTGTGTCGGCGGCGATACCGGGGTGTTCAAACATGGCGAGAATGCCCGCGAGATCGCGCTGATGGCGGACTGGGGCCTGGGCCTGCCGCGCGCGCTGATCGCGGCGACCTCGGGCAACGCCGCGATCCTCGGCCTCGCCGATCGCATCGGCGGCGTGAAGCCGGGGCTGATCGCCGATCTGGTGGCGGTGACGGGTGATCCGACGCAGGATGCCACCGCGCTCGGCCGGGTGGCGGCGGTGTTCCAGGCGGGGCGGCGGGTGCGCCCTTAGCGCCGCCCTTCTCCAACCGCCGCTCATAGGGCTAGAACAACCCGAGCAACACCAGATGCAGCGCGCCGGCCAGCGCCGCGCCGATGATCAGCGCGCGCGACAGGGCGCCGTCGAAATCGGAAAATGGGTGATGTTCCAGCCGCTTGTGCAGCCCGGCATGGACGATCAGGAAAAGATCGAGCGCGGCTTGAAAGGGTGTGCGAACCGCCGGGTCGGGAAAGCCGCCAAGCCAGATCATGGCCATCACCAACGGCACGTGCAACACGATGAACGCGGCGCGGGCGGACTCCTCCGGCAGGCGGCGGAGCACGTAGAGCAGGCGCCATTCGCGCGCGCGCACGGCGTCGAGTTCGTGCGCCATCAACACCGCCACCCCCAGCCAGAACAGCGCCTGGGTCGCGGACAAGGTCCCCGCGTCCATGGGGCGAGCCTAATTATTTGTAGCGATTGCTACAACACGCTTCCGGGGGTGCGTGATGCGCGCGCGCCTCTTGCTCGCGCGCCGCCCCCGCGCCACCAAGGCCGCCGTGACCTCGCCCCGCTTCGCTTTCCTTGTCGCCACCATCGGGATCGGTACCTACTCGCTGATGGATGTGGCGATGAAGGCGCTGGCGCTGGCGCATGGCGCCTATCCCGCCTTGTGGTGGCGCTCGGTCGCCGGAGTATTGCTGGTCGCGCCGCTGTTCGTCGCGCGCGGGGGGCGGTGGCCGGCGCGGCGGGTGCTGGCGCTCCACCTCCAGCGCGGGCTGCCGGCGACGCTTTCGGGGCTGCTGTTCTTCTGGGGGCTGGCGCGGGTGCCGATGGCGCAGGCGGTGGCGCTTACCTTTCCCATTCCGATCATGGCGCTGTTCCTCGCGCGGCTGTTCCTGGGCGAGCCGCTGCGCGCGCGGGCGCTGACCGGCGCCGGCATCGCCGCGGGCGGGGTGATCGTGATCGCCGGCCTCGAACCCGGGGCGCGCGGCGATCCGCTGGCGACGCTCGCGCTGCTCGGCGCGGCCTTGTGCTACGCGCTCAGCCTGATCGCGCTGCGGCGCCAGGCACAGGCCGCCTCGGCGGTGGAGGTGACGCTGTTCACCGGGCTCGTCTTCGCGGTGCTGCTCAGCCTCGGCGCCGGGATCGACGCGGCGCGCGGCGGCGCGCTTGGGATCGCGACGCTGCCGGCGCGCGGCGATCTGCCGCTGATCCTGGGCGCGGCCCTGCTCGGGAGTGGATCGGCCATGCTGCTCGCCTGGGCCTATGCGCGCGCGGGCGCCGGGCTGCTTTCGCTGAGCGAATATAGCGCGTTCCTGTGGGCGGCGCTGCTCGGCGCGGTGCTGTTCGATGAGCGCGTTTCGCTCTTTACCATCGGCGGCGCGGCGTTGATCATCGCCGGGTGCCTCGTCGCGCTACGCAAGGAAGCCGCATGATCCGTTTCGCCGAACCCGCCGATGTCCCCACCCTGCTCGCGCTGGTGCGCGAACTCGCCGAGTATGAGCACGCCGCCGATCAGGTCGCGGCGAGCGAGGCGCAGCTGGCGGAGGCGCTGTTCGGCCCCAAGCCGGCGGCCGAGGCGCTGATCGCGGAACAAGAGGGTCGCGCGGTTGGCCTGGCGCTGTTCTTCCATAATTTCTCGACCTGGACCGGGCGGCGCGGGCTGTATCTGGAGGATCTTTACGTCCAGCCCGAGGCGCGGGGGGCGGGCATCGGCAAGGCGCTGCTCAAGCGGCTCGCCGAGATCGCGGTTGCGCGCGGCTGCGCGCGGTTCGAATGGGCGGTGCTCGACTGGAATCGGCCCGCGATCGACTTCTACCGCGCGATGGGGGCGGAGATGATGGACGAGTGGCGCATCTGCCGCGTGACCGGCGACGCGCTCACGGCGCTCGCGCGGCGATGATCGTCCGCCCCGCGACCCCGGCGGACGTGCCGGCCATTCATGCGCTGGTCACCGCCTTCGCCAGCGAGAATGATCAGGCGCAATGGGTGCGCGGCAGCGCGGCGAGCCTGCACCAGGCGCTGTTCGGCGATGGCGCGCGCTGTGCGGCATTCGTTGCCGCCGACGCGGCGGGGGTTGGCGGCGTGGCGCTGTGGTTCCTCACCTATCATTTCTGGCTCGGTCAGCCGGTGCTGTACCTGGAAGACCTGTATGTCGCACGGTCCGCGCGCGGTGCCGGCGTGGGCGAAGCGCTGATGCGCGCGCTGGCGGCGGAAGCGGTGGCGCGCGGATGCGCCTGGATGGACTGGCAGGTGCTGACCGAGAATGTCGCCGCACAGCGCTTCTATGCCCGGCTGGGGGCTGTCGAGCAGAGCGAGTGGCGCTTGTGGCGGCTGGAGGGGCAGGCCCTCACCGATTTGGCTGGAACGGCCTAACCCCGGAACAGCCCGCCGAGTACCCCGCGCACCACCTGGCCGAGCATCCCGCCCGAGCTGCCGCCCCGGCGGGTACCGGTGCCGAGCACTTGCTTGGCGAATTCGTTCGCGACCTGGCGCGTGATCGTGCTCGTCGCGGTGCGCGCGGCGGAGGTCGCGACCTTGTTCCACACCGAATTCTGCGCGGCGCGCGCCTGCTCCTTGGCGGCGCGCGCTTCCTCCTTCGCGCGCACCGCTTCGGCCTTTTGCGCTTCGTCCGCCGCCTTGGCCTCCGCCGCCGCCTGCGCCTCCTGCGCCTTGGCGGCGAGAATTTCCTCGGCCGAGTCGCGATCGACCAGCGTGTCGTATTTCGCGCCGACCGCGTCGGTCTCGATCAGCACGCGGCGCTCCTCGGGCGTGATCGGGCCGACGCGCGAGGCCGGCGGGCAGATCAGTACGCGCTCGACCGGCGAGGGCGCGCCATCGGCCATCAACAGCGAGACCAGCGCCTCGCCCACCTTCAGCTCGGTGATCGCGCTGGCGACATCGACCGCCGGGTTGGGCCGGAAGGTCGTCGCCGCCGCCTTTACCGCCGCCTGATCGCGCGGGGTGAACGCGCGCAGCGCGTGCTGCACGCGGTTGCCGAGCTGGCCCGCCACCTTGTCGGGAATGTCGATCGGGTTCTGGGTGATGAAATAGACGCCGACTCCCTTGGAGCGGATCAGCCGCACCACCTGCTCGATCTTTTCGAGCAGCGCCTCGGGCGCGTCGTCGAACAGCAGATGCGCCTCGTCGAAGAAGAAGGCGAGCTTGGGCTTGTCCGGATCGCCGACCTCGGGAAGCGTTTCGAACAGCTCGCTCATCAGCCACAGCAGGAAGGTGGCGTAGAGCTTGGGCGAGGCCATCAGCTTGTCGGCGGCGAGGATGTTGACGATGCCCGCGCCGCCATCGTCCAGCGTCAGAAAGTCACCAAGGTCGAGCGCCGGCTCGCCGAAGAAATGCTCGCCACCCTGCGAGCGGAGCTGCAGCAGCGCGCGCTGGATCGTGCCGACCGATTGCTTGCTGACATTGCCATAGGTCGTGGTCAGCTCCGCCGCGCGCTCAGCGCAGTGCGCGAGCAGCGCCTGCAGATCATCGAGATCGAGCAGGAGCAGCCCTTCCTGATCGGCGAGGTGAAAGGCGATCGTCAGCACGCCTTCCTGCGTTTCGTTCAGGCCGAGCAGCCGCGCGAGCAGCAGCGGCCCCATTTCGGAAATCGTGGTGCGGATCGGATGGCCCTGTTCGCCATACAAGTCCCACAACTGCACCGGCACCGCGCGATAGGCCCAGCCGCTGTCGCCAATCTCCGCCGCGCGCGCGGTGAAGGCGGCATGGGGCTTGGCGGTGGGGCTTCCGGGCATCGACAGCCCCGCGAGATCGCCCTTCACGTCCGCCACGAAGCAGGGGATGCCGGCGGCGGAGAAGCCCTCGATCATGCCCTGCACCGTCACCGTCTTGCCGGTGCCGGTGGCGCCCGCGATCAAGCCGTGGCGATTGGCGCGCTTCAGCTCGATCGCCTGGGGGTTGGCGTCGCCGCTCGCCGCCCCGATGAACACCGTCTCGCCCATGCCCGCCTCCCGTGTCTCGCCGCAGGATAAGCGGGGCGAGGGGCGGGGCGAAAGCGAAATCAGCCGCGCCGGGCGAGCCGGCCGAGGACGGCGGTGCCCTTGTGCGCGGCGACGCCAGGGCCGGCGGTGGCGATCACCTCCTGCGGCGCGGGCATCGCCCCGCATTCGGTGCAGACGAGCCGCGCCGTCACCCGCCCGCCGCAATCGCGGTGCTCGGCGCGCGTCGGTGGCCCCTCGGCGAGCGGCTGCCAGCGATCGCCCCAGTCCATCAGCGCGACGAGCGTGGTGAGGAAATCGGCGCCCTTCTCGGTCAGGCGATATTCGTGGCGGGTGCGCCCCGTCTCGCGATAGGCGACACGGGTGAGCACGCCATGCTCGACCAGCTTCGCCAGCCGCTCGGCGAGCACCTTGCGCGGGATGCCGAGATCGGCGGCGATCGCGTCGAACCGGTTCAGCCCCAGGAAGATGTCGCGCAGGATCAGCGGCGTCCACCACTCCCCCACCACCTCCATCGTGCGGGCGACCGAGCAGGCGAAATCGGCGAACGAGGTGCGGGCCATGACGCGGCAGGCGTAGCTAAGTTCCTTGACGAAATCCAGCTCGCCGTGCTGAGTTCATCCAGGGAACTTCGAGTCGCCCCCTATTTCGAGGAGACAGACGATGCCGATGATCGACGTGTATCACCCGCAAGGCGCTTTCAGCCCGGAGGCGCAGGCGCGGCTTGGCGAGGCGCTCACCGCGCTGCTGCTGGAGATGGAGGGCGCGCCGGACAATCCCGTGTCGCGCACGATCAGCTGGGCGTTCTTTCACCCGCTGCCGGCGGGCGCGATCTTCGTCGGCGGCAAGCCGGCGGCGCAGAATATCTACAAGATCGTCTTCTCGGTGCCGCAGGGCACGCGCAAGCTGCACGGCCCGGCGACGCTCGATCAGCGCGACGCGCTGGTGAAGGCGGCGACGCGGCTGGTGCTGGAGGCCGAGGGGAGCGAGGTATCGCCCGCCAACCAGGCGCGGGTGTGGTGCTTCCTGCATGAAGTGCCCGAGGCGACCTGGGGTGGCCAGGGGCGGCTGGTCGGGATTCGCGACATCAGCGCGTTCGTGATGTCCGGCGCCGCGGCCGCGCCCGCGCTGGTCGAGGCCTGAACGGAAAACGCCGCCCGCGTGGCGATCGCGGGCGGCGTTTCGTGGCTCGTTCTGCAGCCGGCCGTTACTTCTTCAGTCGGATCGCGACGAACAGGCCCGGCGTCCGCCCGCGCTGGACGAACAGCAGCAGCGAATCGCGGCCCTGCGCCCGCGCCTGCGCCACCACCTGGGCGAGCGCCGCGACGGTCGTGGTCGGCTGGCGGTTTGCGGCGACGATCAGGTCGCCGCGCTTCAGCCCCTTTTGCGCCGCGTCGCTCGAGGGATCGACGGTGGTGATCACCACGCCCTTAGCGGTCGAGTCGAGCCCCAGCGCGCGCTGGATCTGCGGCGTCAGCTCGGTGACGGTGAGGCCGACCGAGTTGCTCATCGCCTGGTCGCCCTGGCCCTGGCCGCTGTCGGGCATGGCGCTGTCGTCGTCGCCGTCGCCCGCCTGTGCCGCCAGTTCCTGCGGCGAGGGGCGGGTGCCCGCGGTCACCGTCAGCGCGGTCGGCTTGCCATCGCGCAGAATGTCGAGCCGGATCGCGTCGCCCGGCTTGGTCTGTCCGACGAGATAGGTGAGCGACTGTTCGTTCGTCACGTCCTGGCCGTTGACCTTCAGCACCACGTCGCCGACGCGGACCCCGGCGCGGCCGGCGGGGGTATCGGGCTCGACGCTGCGGATGATCTCGCCGTGGTTCTTCGCCACGCCGAGCGCGCTGGCGAGATCCTCGTCGATCGGCTGCGGGCCGACGCCCAGATAGCCGCGCTTCACCGCCTGGCCTTTCATCAGCGTGTCGATGATCGGCCGCGCCTGTTCGGCGGGGATCGCGAAGCCGATGCCGATATTCCCGCCCGAGGGGCTGAGGATCTGCGAGTTGATCCCGATCACCTCGCCGCGCAGGTCGAACATCGGCCCGCCCGAATTGCCCTGGTTGATCGAGGCGTCGGTCTGGATGAAGCGATCATAGAGCCCAAGGCCGGTGGTGCGGTGGAGCGCCGAGATGATGCCCGCCGTCACCGTCGAGCCGATGCCGAACGGGTTGCCGATCGCGACGATCCAGTCGCCGACGCGCGCCCGGGTCGAATCGCCGAAGCGCACGAACGGGAAGGTGCCGCCCTCGATCTTGAGCAGCGCGAGGTCGGAATCCTGATCGCGGCCGATCAGCTTCGCCGGATATTCCTTGCCGTCGGTGAGCGTCACGGTGATCGAATCGACCGTCGCGCCGCGCGCGCCGGGGGCGACGACGTGGTTGTTCGTCACCACATAGCCATCGGCCGAGATGATGAAGCCCGAGCCGAGCGACTGCGCCTGGCGGGTGACCGGCGCGCCGCCCTGGCCGCCGCCCTGGCCGCCGCCGAACTGGTTGAAGAAATCCTGGAACGGCGTGCCCTGGAACGGATTTGCCTGCTGCGGCACCTTGATCGACTGTTTGGTCGAAATGTTGACCACCGCCGGCTGCAGCCGCGCGACCAGATCGGCGAAGCTCACCGGCGCGCCGGCGCGCGGCGCGATCTGCGCCATCGCCTCGGGCGCGTTCTGCGCGGTTTGCGCCGGCGGGTTCAGCGCAAGCGACGCGGTGGTCCCCGCCAGCAGTAAAGCGCCCGTGATCGCATATGCGTAACGCACTTTCGGTCCCTTCCTATCCACGATTTGGGGCGGCTTGTCGCCCAACCAGTCTGAACGCTTTTTGAATAATTTTGTCGCGACTCACCGTGCGGCACCGCCAGCGCGCCCGCCGAACTGCCGCAGATACGCATCCCCCGGCGTCAGTACCACCTGGGTCTGGCCTTGCGTGAACGTCGTCCGGTAGGACTGCATAGCACGGTAGAAATCGTAGAATTCCGGGTCCTTGCCAAAGCTTTCGGCATAAATGCGGGAAGCATCGGCATCGGCCTGCGCGCGGATGATCTGCGCCTGCTTCTGCCCCTCGGCACGGATCGTCGTCGCCTGTTGCTGGCGCGCCGAGGCCATGCGGGTGAGCGCGCTTTCCAGCGGGCTGCCATCGGGCAGATCGGCGTGGCGGATGCGCACGTCGACGATCTCGACGCCATAGCTGCTCGCGCGGCGCTGCAGCCCGGCCTGGATATTGTCCATCACCGCGTCGCGCTCGGGGCTGAGCAGCGCGGCGAACGGCCGCTTGCCGAGTTCGTTGCGCAAAGCGGAGGCGAGCAGCGGGCGCAGCCGGTCGGCGACGATCTGCTCGGTATTGCCGGCGCTGCCGGTCGAGACCACGGCGGTGAGCGGCTTGACGATGCGGAACCGGGCGAAGGCATCGACCTCGAGCGGATATTGCTCGGTCGAAAGCACCGGCTGGTTCGACAGATCGACATCGAGCACGCGCTTGTCGACCAGCACCACCTTGTCGATGAACGGCACCTTGAACACCGGGCCGGCCTCGGTCCGCCCCAATTGCTCGTTCGCGCGCCAGCTGTTGATCGTGCGCACCGGCTTTTCAAAGCGCAGGATCACCGCCTGCTGCGTCTCGCGCACGACGACGAACGATGATCCGATCAGGATCAGCACCAGCAAGGCCGCGACGACGAGCGCGATCGGCGAGCGCCAGAAATTGGTCATTGGCCGCCTCCCGCGCGCGCGCTGCTGGTAACGGTCGCCTCGTCGGCGGGCGGCGGGGTGCGCGGCGTCACCGGCAGCGGCAAATAAGGCTGCACCCCCTGCGGCGTGCCGACCACGGTCTTGTCGGCGCGGCCGAGCACCTGCTCCAGCGTCTCGTAATACATCCGCCGCCGCGTCACTTCGGGCGCGAGGCGATATTGTTCGTAAGCGAGATCGAACTCGCGCGCCGCGCCCTCGGCCCGGGCGATAACCTGCTGGGCATAGCCGCGCGCGTTGTTCATGTTCGACTGCGCTTCCTGCTGCGCCGCGCTCACTTCCTTGAACGCATCGCGCACCTTGGACGGCGGATCGACCCGGCCGATATCGACGCCCTGCACCTGGATGCCGGCATGATATTGGTTGAGCAGGCTCTGCATCAGCTGCTGGGTCCGCGCCGCGATCGCCGCCTTGCCGCCGGCGATCGCCTGGTCGAGCGTGACGGTCGCCATCACCGCGCGCATCGAGGCTTCGGCGACGGCGCGCACGGTTTCCTCGGGATCCTTGATCTCGAACACATAATCCTGGGGGTTGGTGACGTTCCACGAGACGGTGTAGCTCAGGTCGACGATGTTCTGATCGCCGGTCAGCACCAGATTCTCGCTCCCGCCATTGCCGGGAAAGCCGATCGTGCGCACGCTTTCGACGTCGATCTTCTGCACAGCGGCGAAGGGCGCGGGCCAAGTGACGCCGATGCCCGAGGGCAGCGTATCGGCATAGCGGCCCAGAACTGTCACCACCCCGCGCTGTTGCGGGCCGATCACATGGATGCTGGTAAGCCCCATCCACAGCACCACCACCAGCGCGATGCCGGCGAGCCACAGGTTGCGCGCCTGCGCGCCGCCCGGCAGCCCGCCAAAGCCGCCGCCGCCCCCGCCCGGCCCCTGCGGACCGCGCGCGCGGCGCAGGAACTCGTCGAGCGCGGTCGGCTTCGGCGCGCCCGGGCGCGGCCGGCCGCCCGGAGGCACCGCCCAGGGATTGCGGTTGCCGTCATCGCCACCGCCGCCCCCACCCCAGGGGCTGTTCTTGTCGCTCATGAAGAAGAGAAGGCGCCGCCACCAGGCCGGAGAGGTCGTCATACCCGTCTTTATAGGTGCCCTACGCAAGAAAAACAGTGGCAAGCGTGCGGCAGCGTCCTATCAGCCGCGGCATGGACGTTTTGCAGCAATTGCTCGCCACCCAGCCGCGCGCGACCGGGCGGCTGACCGAGGGGCGCGCGCGGATCGTGCTCGAAGTGGGCGGGCTCGCGACCGAGCAAGCCGACGCACTCGAAGCGCGGCTGAAGGCGGCGGCCGAAGCGCTGCCGGGGGTAAGCGCGGTGATGATCGCCCGCACCGCCGAGCGCCGCCGGCGGCGGTTGATCGCGGTGGCGAGCGGCAAGGGCGGGGTCGGCAAATCGACCGTCGCCGCCAATCTCGCGGTGGCGCTGGCGCGGCGCGGGGCGCGGGTCGGCATGGTCGACGCCGACATCTATGGCCCCTCGCAACCCCGCATCCTTGGGGTGGAAGGGGTGCGGGCGCAGGCGCGCGACAAGCAGTTGTTGCCGGTCGCGACGCCTTATGGCGTGGCGCTGCTGTCGATGGGGCAGCTCGCCGCCGCCGACAGCGCGATCGCCTGGCGCGGGCCGATGGCGGCGGGCGCGCTGCTCCAGCTGGTCGAGGCCGATTGGGCGGGGGTCGACACGCTGATCCTCGATCTGCCCCCGGGCACGGGCGACGTGCAGCTGACGATGGTGCAGCGCCACAAGCCCGACGGGGTGGTGATCGTCTCCACCCCGCAAGACTTGGCCTGGCTCGACGCACGCCGCGCGATCGCGCTGTTCGAGAAGGCCGAGGTGCCGATCATCGGCCTCGTCGAGAACATGGCGGGCTATCAATGCCCGACCTGCGGCGCGGTCTCCGATCCGTTCGGGCGCGGCGGGGCGGCGGCGGCGGCGGAAGCGCTCGGCATCGCGCTCCTCGCCCGGCTGCCGCTGGCGATGGCGATCCGTGAAGCCTCCGACGCCGGCACGCCGCCCGCCGCCGGGAACGGGGCCGAGGCTACGGCGTTCGCAACCCTGGCCGAGCAGGTGCAAGCCTGGCTCGCCGCGCAACCGGGATAACGCCGATGCCGCTCACCACCGATGCCGAGATTCGCGAGCTGCTCGAAAGCGTCCGCACGGTCGCGATGGTCGGCGCGTCGGACAAGCCCGACCGCCCGAGCTACGCGGTGATGGCGACGCTCCAGGCGCAGGGCTACCGCGTGATCCCGGTGAACCCCGCGATCACCGGCGAGCATATCCACGGCGAGTTCGTGTTCCGCGAACTGGCGCAGCTCGGCGATCCGATCGACCTCGTCGACATCTTCCGCAACTCGGCCGCCGCGGGTGCGGTGGTCGATGAAGCGATCGAGGTCGGCGCGAAAGCGGTGTGGATGCAGCTGGGCGTGATCGACCAAGCCGCCGCCGCCCGCGCGGAGGCCGCCGGGCTGAAAGTGGTGATGGACCGCTGCCCGGCGATCGAGCTGCGCCGGCTGGGAATCGCGCCGCGCGGCTGAACGACGGCTTGCCGGCGGTCGCCGCCCGTGCGAGCCTGATTTCATGCTGCTGCTCCTCCTGGCCCAGGCCGCGACGCCGGTGACGACGATGAAGGCGGCGCCCCCGCCCGAACGCTTCTCGATCCTGGTGCCGGTGCCGGGCGAACCCTGCCGGCCCGGCCCGGCGGAGGGCGAAGTGGTGGTGTGCGGCAACGCGCTGCCCAGCCAGAAACTCCCTTATCCCCAGGAGATCGACGCCAGCCGGCCCCGGCCGAGCAACCCCGATCTCACCGGCCACGGCGCGCTCGCGGCGATGAACACGCCGTGCGCCGCGACCTCGGGCGGGTGCGGCGGCGGGTTGCCGATCATCCCGATGGCGCTCGCGCTCGGCAAGGCACTGGTGAAGGCCGCGACCCCCAAGCCCGACAAGAGCAAACGCGTGCCGATCCCGCTCGACGAGCCGGCACCGGCGCGGGCGGAGTAACGCTCAGTCGAGAACGACGAGATGGACCGACGGCGGCTCGGGCTCGGCGAAGCGCGCGACCAGGCTCGCGAGGCTGTCGGCGGCGAGCGGTTCGGCGAAATAGCAGCCCGATTGGTTGCCGTCGCTCCAGGCGACCGCCGCTTCGCGTGGCCGCGCGCCGGGGAGCGTGATCAACACCGCCCGCCCGGGGCTGAGCGGGGTCGTGGTCTCGATCCGCACCCCCAGCGCCGAAAGATCGGCGACGCGGCACACCACCGACCAGGCGGCGCTGGTCGTCATCCGCGCCGGGATGCGCACCGCCAGCCGCGACGCGCGCCGATGCTCGGCGCCATCGCTCGGCGCGGGGTGCATCGAAAGGGAATTGCGGTCCGTCATCGTTGCGACGGTGGCACGAAACCCGTTAATTTACGGTACTCATACGGTGCAGGTCGGCGAGCCGCTGCTCATGGATCGGCACCAGGCGGAACGCGGCGATCGCCGCCCCCAGCGCGATCGGCACCGTCACCAGCAGGCTCAGCACGCCCACCGACAGGCTGCCGCTCGCGCTTGAAAGCCGCCCGGCGAGATAGGGACCGAGCGCGAGGCCGAGCAGCGTCGTGCCGATCAGGAAGGTGGCGGTGGCGGTGCCGCGCATCCGGGGCAGCACCAGGTCCTGCGTCGTCGCCCCCGCCGCGCCCAGCGCGCAACTGCCGAGCGCCGTCATCGGCAGCACCATCGCGTAGAAGATCGCGGGGCTGTGGGTGGTGAAGGCGGTGACGATGAACGGCAGCGGGGCGATCGCGCCGAAGATCACCACCATCACCCGCCCCGCCGGATGCCGCCGCCGCAGCCGGTCCGCGACCGCGCCGCCGATCGTCGTGCCCAGGAAGCCGCCCAGCGCCCCCGTCGCGCCGATGATGAGCCCGGCGGTGGTCTTCGCCTCGCCCAGCACGCGCTCGGCATAGGGGGGAAGCCACAGGCTGGTGGAATAGCTGAGGAACGCGTTGAGCCCATAGGCGACCAGCAAAGTGACAAAGGCAGGGTTGGCGACGATGAGCCGGAATGCCTCCGGATCGCGCGCGCGCAGGGCGCTGGCCCAGGAGAAGACGGCGTAGACGCCGAGCCCCCACGCGCTCCACTGCGCGGCCGGCTCCCCCAGCCGGGTCGCCGCATAGACGAACCCGACCAGCAGCGCGACCGCGGCAAGGTTGCCGGCAAGCGCGCGCGGGCCCCGGCGGGCGGCGCCAAGCAGGGTGAGCGGCGGCAGGATCGTCAGCAACTCACCGAAGAAGCCGGCGAACGGCGCCGCCGTGCGGGGCGCCGGGCGCGGTGGCTCGCGCAAGCTCATCACGACGAGCGCGAGCAGCAGTCCTGGCGCGCCGACGATCAGGAACGCCGCCTGCCAGCCATGCAGCCCGAACGGCGGGTCGACCGGATAGGCCGCGTTCCAGCGCTGGACGATCAGCGCGCCGATCCCCAGCGACACCCCGCCGCCAATGTAGAGCCCGGCCGAATAGATCGCGAGCGCGGTCGCGCGCAGCCGCTTGGGGAACCAGTCCGAAATCAGCGAATAGGCGGAAGGGGCTGCGCTCGCCTCGCCGACGCCCACCCCCACCCGCGCCGCCGCCAGCATCGCCCCGCCGCGCGCGAGCCCCGAGACCATCGTCATCGCCGACCACAGGGCAAGTCCGCTCGCGAGCAGCCGCACCCGGTGCCAATTATCCGCCAGCCGCCCGAGCGGAATGCCGAACAGCGCGTAGAACACCCCGAAGGCGGTGCCATAGAGGAAGCCCAAATCCTCGTCGCGCATTCCCAGATCGCGCTTGATGTCTTCGGCGAGGATCGAGATCAGCTGGCGATCGATGAAGTTCAGGATGTAGACCGCGACCAATATCGCCAGGCCGTACCAGGCATAGCCCGGCGTGCGCGCGTCTTCGTCCATCCCGCTCCCCTTTTTTGGCTTATCCCAAGGCTAGCAAGCGGGGCCTGCCGCGTCGAGCGGCCAGCGGCCGATCACCTCACAAGTCCAGCGGCCAGCGGCCGATCGCCTCATAATCCGCGCCTTCCTGGCCGAGATGGCTTTCGTAGAGCAGCATCGCGTCCATCGTGAACGGCGCGCTTGCCAGGGCGGCATGGCGCGCGAGGAACGCGTCGATCGGCGGCGCCGGCGTGCGCCGCGGCAGCCGGGCGAGGGTGATGTGCGGGTGGTAGGCGCGGCCTTCGTGCGGCAGGCCGATCCGCGCCAGCGCCTGATCGAGCTTCTTGTGAAGCAGCGTGAGCGGGGCGGCGGGCGCCATCCCCGCCCACAGCGCGTCGCCCGCCCGTGCGCCGCCGAATCGTCCGACGCCGGCGAGCGCGACCGACGGCGCAAGGCCATGCACCTGGCCCAGTGCCAGCACCACCTCGTCCGCTACCCGCGCATCGACCTCGCCGATATAGCGCAGCGTCAGGTGCAGCTGCGCCTCGCGCTGCCAGCGCGCGCCAGGAATGCCGCCCATCAGCGCGATCAGCCGCGCGCGGATCGCGGGCGGCGGGCGTAAGGCGATGAAAAGCCGGTGCATTGGTGAATTCCTGCCGTGGCCGGCCGGCGCTGTCCACCGGGCTCCGGCGTTCATCTGGCGTTAACGCTTCGAAAAAGCGTCCCGATTTATCGAAGGCGCGACTTTCGCGTGCACCGGTTTTGCTTGAAAGCGCCCAAGGAAGGGGCAATATTCACAGGCATCCGGACAGTCTGTTTATCCGGGCAAAGGAGTTGGTAATGGCAAACTGGTCTGATCCCCGGGCGGGCTCCGCTTTCGCGGCGCGCGCGGGTCTGCGCGGTGCCGCGTATGACGCCGGGCTGCGGTCCTATATGCTGTCGGTCTACAACTACATGGTCTCGGGCGTGCTGCTCACCGCGATCGTGGCGCTGGGCTTCGTGCTGAGCGGCGCGGCGGCGCAGGTGTTCGTGGCGGGCGGCATCCTGAAATGGGTGATCACCTTCGCCCCGCTCGGCATCATCTTCGCGATGAGCTTCGGTCAGGCGCGGATGAGCACGGCGACGCTGCAGGCGCTGTTCTGGGGCTTCGCGATCGCGATGGGCCTGTCGTTGTCGACGATCTTCCTGGTCTATTCGCCGCTCTCGATCGCGCAGGCGTTCTTCGCGACCGCGGCGGGCTTCGCGGGCCTCAGCCTGTGGGGCTATACCACCAAGAAGGACCTGTCGGCGATGGGCACCTTCCTGATCATGGGCCTGGTCGGCCTGATCGTGGCGAGCCTGATCAACCTGTTCGTCCAGTCGGGGCCGTTCTCGCTGGTGATCTCGGCGGTTGGCGTGCTGATCTTCGCGGGCCTCACCGCCTATGACACGCAGCGGATCAAGGCGCTCTACGCCGAAGTCGCGGGCAGCGAGTATGAGGGGCGCGCCGTGATCATGTCGGCGCTGAACCTCTACCTCGATTTCATCAACATGTTCCTCTACATCCTGCGCCTGTTCGGCAGCCGCGACAGCTAAGCCGCGCGAGACACGCCAGGAAATGGCCCGGCGGGGAAGACCCCGCCGGGCTTTTTTGTGCCGGGTATTTTCGGGCGCCGCCACGGCGCGCCTCGCTGGCGGAACGCGGTAGGCGGGCCGCTCGTTGAGGCGGGACAGCCGCAAGGAGAGAAACCCGTGCCCGACAAGGACCAGCTCGCGCCGCAGGAGGCGCTCGACGCGATGGCGGTCGCCCCGCCCCCCGATCCCGCCGCCGAGAAGGAAGGCGACCCCGCCCAGCGCGCCGGCCAGGACCCGGACGTCGCCGGCCGCGTCGCCGAACAGCCCCGCTCGCAGGACGCGCGGCTCGACGAGGCGCTCGACGAGACGATGGACGCCTCCGATCCCCCCTCGATCACCCAGCCGCGCACGCACCTGCCACCGCTGCCGCCGGAGGACAGCAGCGGCAATCAGCGCGGCAGCTGATACAGCCGAAGTTCAGTTAGTTACAGAAGTTACAATGTAACTTTTGCTTGCGCTGCGTACGTAATCTAATTGCATTGTGCGGCGCGATATGATTGCTTCCGGAAAGTTACGAGGGTGAGCGTTATCCCTGCGTTAACCATCAACGGCGCAATCTCGAGCAGCCAGAGGAGACAGGAACCAGGACGATGAGTTCGCGCATGAAGCCCGCCGCCGGCGCAATGGCGCTCGCCGAAATGAAGGAATTCGCGACGTTCGCCGCGGCGACGCAGCGTTATGTCCGCCGCTCGCTCGATGTCGGGCTCGAACGCGACGACGCGCTCAACCGCTGGTCGCGCGACGTGGTGGAGGCGGCGAGCATCCGCGCGCAATATCGCCTGTACGAACGCCTGCCGGACCTGCGCGCGACGGTGCCCGACGATGCCGGGATCGACCGGGTTGACGCCTTTCTCGGCCAGCTCGTCACGCTCTCGGCGTTCGATCTTGGCCAAGGGCGGCTGACGAGCTTTTCGGCCTATCGCTTTCTTTACGAGCGGCTACTGGGTGCCGCGGTCCGCCCCTGGCTTCCCGCCGCCTTCTGCGCCGCCGCCGCGCTGCCGCATCTCCACCCGGACATGCGCCGCCGGCTGCTCCAATCGATCAGCGAAGCCGCCGCGACCGCCGCTGGCTGGTCGACCCGTGAGCCGAGCTTCTTCCCTTATTGGGTGGAGAAAGTGGAAGCGGGCGCGCTGCCGAACTGAGGGGCCCGTTTTAAGTTACGCGCGCTCTGCTTCGACCCACCCCAAACCCCTCCCTTCCAGGGAGGGGCTTTCTTCGAGGGATGTGTCGCTGCCTTTTGAACGGGTGGGTCCGAAGTCCGGGCGCCGGCCCTACCGCCCCACCCAATCCGCGACCTGCACCGCCACGTCATTCGCCGCGCGGTTGAGCGCGCTCGCGGCGCTGCCCGGCGTCACGCCTCCGCCCAAGGGCGCGCGCGCTTCGAAGCGGCGCTTGTCGAACGTCTTCGCGCCGTCGCGCATCAGCGTCGCGTCATAGGTCACGATCGCCTCGCCACGTGCTGAATCGACGGTGAAGTTGCGCAGCTCGCCCGACAACCGCGCGCCCGGATCGGCGAAGCTTTGCGCGTTGGAGAGCACCACCCGGCCGGTGCGCGCCGTCACGGTATCGGCGAGCAGCCGCGCGAACAGCCGCGCGGGCGCCTCGCTCCAATAGCCGCCCTTCACATAAGCCAGCGAGGTCGCGCCGGTCTGCACCGCGACACGGTTGGTCGCGATCGCGGCGGGGGTGGCGGGCACCAGCACGGTGATCGTCTTGGCGTTGGCCGAATCGGCCTCCTGCCCGGCGCCGACCGGATTGGCGGCGTTCAGCGTCAGCAGCGCCTCGGGCGGGTTCGGCGCGAAGCTGATGCAGCCGCCGAGCGGAGCGGCGAACGCGAGCGGGATGGCAAGGTAAGCTGGCGAGCGCATCATCGGCCTCATTTCTTGGGCTTGTAATCGGGCAGGCGGGGCTGGCCGAGCAGCGCGCCCGCGCCGCCCTGGTCGATCTTCTCGGCGACGTTGGTGAGCGCGGCCGACATGATCCGCAAATCGCGCACCAGCTGGCCGATTTCGGGAATGGTCTGCTTGCTGAACGCCTGTACCCCCGGTTTCGCCTCGGCGAGCGTCTCGTTGAGGGTGTCGAAGGTCTTCTGCGCCGCCTCGACCGTCTTGGCGAGTTTGGCGGCGGCGGGTTTCAGATCTTCCTTGGCGATGCCGTTGGTCGTCTCCGCCAGCGCGCCGATCTGCTCGGCGGCGACGCCCACCTTCTGGAGCGTCGCGCGCGTCTCGGCGAGCGTCTGCCCGATCTGCGGCGATTGATCGGCGAGCGCCTTGGTGAGCCGGTTGGTGTTCGCCAGGATGCCGGCGATCGATTGCTGGTTCTTGTCGTCGAGCACCTCGGTCAGCCGCTGGGCGAGCGTCGACAGCCGTTCAAGCAATTGCGGCGCCGAGGAGAGCAGCGCGCCGAACCCGCTCTGACGCGTTGGGATCACCGGCACGCCGAACGGGCAATCGCTGCGCGGCGCGGTCTTGTCGCAGCTGAGCGGCGGCGCGCCTTTCTTGCCCCCATCGAGCAGGATCTCGCTGACGCCGGTGAAGCCCACGCCCTGGATCGTCGCGGTGGTGCCCTCGATCACCGGCACGTCGGGCTTCACGCTGATCCGGACGCGGACATATTCCGGGTCCTCCTTCCACAGCGCGATGTCCTTCACCTGGCCGGAGGGAACGCCCGAATAGGAAACGTTCGATCCCTTGGCGATGCCGGTGACCGATTGCTTGAAGAAGATGTCATACTCACGATCGGCCGAGCTGCCGAGCCGCGCCAACCAGACGAAGAACAGCGCCAGCATCAGCAGCAGGATCAGCACGACCGCGCCCACCAGGACGTGGTTGGAGCGGGTTTCCATTCAGGCGGTTCCCTGTCGTTCAATCTGTCGGTCGACGGTGGCGGTAGCGGCGCGGCCGCGTGGGCCGTTGAAATATTCCTGAATCCACGGATGGTCGAGCGCGAGCAGCTCAGGAATCGTCCCGACCGCGATCACCCGTTTGTCGGCCAGCACGGCGACGCGGTCGCAGATCGCGTAGAGCGTATCGAGATCATGGGTGATCAGGAACACGGTGAGCCCCAAGGTCTGCTGGAGCGCGCGGGTCAGCTCGTCGAACGCGGCGGCGCCGATCGGGTCGAGCCCGGCGGTCGGCTCATCGAGGAACAGCAATTCGGGGTCGAGCGCGAGCGCGCGGGCGAGCCCGGCGCGCTTCCTCATGCCCCCTGAAAGTTCGGACGGATATTTGGGGCCGGCTTCGGCGGGGAGCCCGGTCATCGTCACCTTGTAGCTCGCGATCTCGTCGAGCAGCCCCTGGTCGAGCCCGGGGTAGAATTCGCGCAGCGGCACCTGCACATTCTCGGCGACCGTCAGCGTCGAGAACAGCGCGCCGCCCTGGAACAGCACCCCCCAGCGGCGGCGGAACGCGGCGGTATCGAACTCGTCGCGCCCCACGGTATCCTCGCCGAACACATGGACTTCGCCCGCATCGGGGGTCTGCAGCCCGATCACCGAGCGCATCAGCACCGATTTGCCGGTGCCCGATCCGCCGACCACGCCCAGAATCTCGCCCCGCCGCACGTCGAGATCGAGATTCTCGTGCACCACCTGCTCGCCGAAACTGTTGCGCAGGCCACGCACCCTGATGATCGGCTCGGCCATCAGATCCACCCGATCCAGGTGAAGAACACCGCGAAGAACGCGTCGAGCACGATCACCATGAAGATCGCCTGCACCACGGCGGAGGTGGTGCGGCTGCCGACCTGTTCGGCGTCGCTTTCCACCTGCATCCCCTGGAAACAGCCGGCGATCGCGATGATCGCGCCGAACACCGGCGCCTTGAGCATCCCGACATAGACATCGGTGATCGGCACCACCTCGCGCAGCCGCTGGATGAAGGTGGGCGGCGGAATATCGAGCGCGGCCCAGCACAACAGGCCGCCGCCGACGATCGCGCACATCGACGCGTAAAAGCCGAGCAGGATCATCATCAGCACCGCCGCCAGCACGCGCGGCAGCACCAGCGCCTCCATCGGCGAGACCCCGATCGTGCGCATCGCGTCGATCTCCTCGGTCAGCTTCATCGTGCCCAATTGCGCGGCGAAGGCCGAGCCGGAGCGGCCCGCGACCATGATCGCGGTCATCAGCACGCCCAGCTCGCGGAAAGTGATCCGGCCGACCAGATTGATCGTGAAGATCTCCGCCCCGAACTGGCGCAGCTGCACCGATCCCTGCTGCGCGATCACCACCCCGATCAGGAAGCTCATCAGCCCGATGATCGGCAGCGCGGAGACGCCGACTACCTCGAAGCGGTGGACGGTCGCGTTGAAGCGGAAGCGCCGCGGGTGGCGCAGCACGGTGAGGAAGGCGATCACCGTCGCCCCGAAGAAGCCGAGCAACCCGCGCATCGTATGGAGAAACCGCAGCGTCGCCGCGCCAACTTCGGCGACCACACGCACCAGGCTCGAATCGCGCGGCGGGCGCACCGCCATCTGACGGTCGGCGGCGGCGACCTGATCGAGCAGGTTATGCGCCTCGGGCGACAGCCCTTCGATCCGGGCCTCATGCTCGATCGCGAAGCGGTGGATCAGCCAGGCGCCGACGGTATCGATGCGATCGATGCTCGACAGATCGAGCCGATCGACCCGGCCCTGAAAGCTGCGCAGCCGCTCGGGAAAATCGCCCAGGCACGACAGCGATAGCCGGCCGGTGAAGCGAAGCACTTCGGCGCCGCCGTCATTTTCATGTCGAAAGTCGGCCCTGGCGTTCATGCGCGCCCTGTTTGGGCGAAAGCGTCTGGATCGGCAAGCCGAACCGCGCCAAATTCGGTGCGATGCACAAGATCGCGATTTACGACATGGACAAGACGATCACCGCGGCGCCGACCTGGACGCCGTTCCTGATCGCCGCCGCGCGCGCCCGCGCGCCGTGGCGGCTGGCGCTGCTGCCGGTCGCCGGCGGCTGGGGTGCGGCCTACAAGCTCGGTGTCGTGAACCGCGCGGGGGTGAAGGCGCGGGCGCAGCGGCTGCTGATCGGGCGCGCCTTGCCCGATGCGGCGCGGCTGCGGCTGGCAGAGCGTTTCGCGGCCCAGGTGAAGCTGCGCCCCGGCGCACTCGCCCAGATCGCCGCCGATCGCGCGGCGGGCTATCGGCTGGTGCTCGCGACCGCCTCGTTCGGCTATTACGCGGAAGCGATCGCGGAGCGGCTGGGGTTCGACGCGGTGATCGCGACCGAGGCAGCGCGTGACGACGCCGGCTGGCGCCCTTTGCTGGTGGGCGAGAATTGCTATGGCCCCGCCAAGCTGCGGATGATCGGCGATTGGCTCGCGGGCCAGAGCATCGCGCGGGAAGCCGCCACGGTCCGCTTTTATTCGGACCATGTGTCCGACGCGCCCAGCCTCGCCTGGGCCGACGAAGGCTTCGCGGTGAATCCCGATCGCCGGCTGCGGCGGCTGGCGGCGGCGCGCGGCTGGCCGGTCTTCGACTGGCGCTGAGCCGAGCCCCCTCACAGCGCCACGTCGAGCGCGTGCAGCGCCACCCCGACCAGCCCGCCGACGATGGTGCCGTTGATGCGGATATACTGCAGATCGCGCCCGACCGCGTTCTCCAGCCGCTGCGTCACTGTCTGGGTATCCCAGCCGCGCACTGTCTCCGATACCAGCCGCACGACGCCGTCGCCATAATCGGCGGCGAAGCCCACCGCCGCGCGGCGGGTGAAGCGGTTGACCGCCGCCGCCAGTTTCGGCTCGCGCTGCAGCGTCTCGCCGAGCTGACGCAACGCCTCGCCCAGCCGCCCGCGTCGCACCCCGCCCGGCGCGCGCGCGAACCGCAGCAGCGCGTGGCGGCCGCTTTCCCACAAGCCGTCGAGCCAGGCCTGCATCGCCGGATTCTCGATGATCTCCAGCTTCAGCCGATCGACCCGCGCCTGCATTTCGGGCCTGTGCTGAAGATCATGCGCCAGCTGGCCGAGCGCTTCCTCGATCTTGGCGCGCATCGGGTGGCCGCGGTCCTCGCCCATCTGCACCAACAGTTGCTGCAACCCGTCGATGATCTTGTTGGCGAGCGTCTCGTCGAGCCCGGTCCAGCGCATCAGCGATCCGGCGCGTTCATGCACCACGCCCCGGATCAGCGCCTCGTTCGCCTCCAGCGTGCGGCCCGACCAATGGACGATGCCATTGATCAGCGGCAGATGCCGATCGTTGGCGATCGCCGCCGCCAGGGCCTGGCCGATCAGCGGCGCGATATCGAGCGCGCGCAGGCGGTTGCCGATCGTGGCCTTCACCATGCCGCCCAGCCGCTGCTGATCGAGCGCTTCAAGCAGATCGCCGAACAGCCGCCCCGCGCCCGCGCGCAGCCGGCTGTCGCGCGTCTCGGGCTGCGCCAGCCAGCGGCCGAGCGCGCCCGCCACATCCGCGCGCCGCATCCGCCGCGCGACTACCGCCGGCACCAGGAAGTTCGAACGGAGGAAATTGGCGAGCGTGTCGCCGATCCGGTCCTTGTTGCGCGGCACGATCGCGGTGTGCGGTATCGGCAGACCGAGTGGGTGACGGAACAGCGCCGTCACCGCGAACCAATCGGCGAGCCCGCCGACCATCGCCGCTTCGGCGAAGGCGCGGACGAAGCCGATCGCGGGATGCACCGGCCCCAGCCAGCGGCAGGTGAGGAACACCGCCGCCATCAACACCAGCAGCGCGGTGGCGACCAGGCGCATCCGCACAAGTCCCGGCGGGGGCGGGAGGCGGACGGGTCGATCGGCGGCGGGCATTACCGCGTAACAATCCCCGAAGCCGGGGATTGTTCAAGAGCCTATTCGGCCGGCTGGATCGCGCCGCCGCCGCGATAGTCGATCGGGCGGGGATCGGCCGGGCCGCCGACGACGCTGCTGCCATCGTCACCCGGCTGGTAAGTGAGCAGCCGGCGCGACAGGCGCGGCGCGATCCAGCCCTCCAGCCCAACCGCGAGCGAGAAGCCAGCGGGCACGATCAGCAGGGTGAGAAGCGTCGACAGCGACAGGCCGCCGATCACCGTGACGCCCATCGGCGCGCGCCAGCTGCCATCGCCGGTGAGCGAGAGCGCCACCGGCACCATGCCCGCGACCATCGCGACCGTGGTCATCACGATCGGCTGGGCGCGCTTGTGCCCCGCGTCGAGGATCGCGGCGGTGCGATCGACCCCCTTCGCCATTTCTTCCAGCGCGAAGTCGATCAGCAGGATCGAGTTCTTGGCGACGATGCCGAACAGCATCAGCAGCCCGATGAACACCGGCATCGACACCGCGTCGCCGGTGAAGCGCAGCGCGATCGCCGAGCCCAGCGGCGCCAGCAGCAGCGACGCCAGGTTCACCATCGGCGGCATCAGCCGCTTGTAGAGCAGCACCAGCACCGCGAACACGAGCAGGATGCCCGAGATCACCGCGATCACGAAATTCATGATCAGCTCGGCCTGCCACTTCGCCTCGCCCAGTTTCAGCTGGGTGACGCCCACCGGCAGATTCTTGATCGCGGGCAGCGCCTGGATCTTGGGCATCGCGTCGCCCGTCACCTTGCCGGGCGCCAGATCGGCGCCGATCGTGATACGCCGCGTCAGGTTGGCGCGCTGGATCAGCGTCGGCCCCGCGCCAAAGCTGATCTCGGCGACCGATTTGAGCGGCACCGAGCCCCCCGTCGCGGTGGGCACCGGCAGATTTTCGATCGTCGACAGATTGCGGCGGGAATTCTCGCTCAGCGCGACACGGATCGGAATCTGGCGGTCCGACAGCGAGAATTTGGCCGTGTTCTGGTCGATATCACCCAGCGTCGCGATCCGGATCGACTGGCTGAGCGCGGCGGTGCTCACCCCCAGATCGGCGGCGAGATCGAGCCGCGGCTTGATCGTGATCTCGGGGCGCTGAAGATCGCCCACCACGCGCGGCGCGCGCAGTTCGGGGATCTCGGCCATTTCCTCGACCAGCCGGTTGGCGCTTTGCGTCAGCAGCGCTGGGTCGCTGCCGCCGAGCGTGATGGTGATGTCACGCCCCGACGATCCGCCGCCGCCCTGTGACTGGAAGAACACCCGGGCATCGGGGATCGCCGCCAGTTTCGGCGCATAGGCACGCTCGAACTCGGTCGAGGTGCGCGTGCGGTCGCGGCTTAGCGTGAGGAAGATGCCCGCGCTCGCCGGATCAACGCTGATGAACGCCGATCGCACCTCGGGCGCCGACTGCACCGCCGCCAGCGCCTGTTCGGCGGTGCGCCGCGTCTGCTCGACGGTGGTACCCGGCGCCATCGTGATCTGGATCTGGCTGAAATCATTGTTGAGCTTGGGCTGGAACGCGGTCGGGATCGGGTTCAACAGCCCTGGCACGCCCATGAACAGGCCGATCATCACGACGAACGACAGGCCGCCGATGCCCACCGTCTTCCAGCGGTGGCGCATCGTCCAGCGCAGCGCGACCATATAGCCGTCCATCAGGAAGCCTTCGCCATGTTCGGCATGGCCCTTCGCCTTCAGGAAATAGGCGGCGATCATCGGCGTGATCATCCGCGCGACACCCAGACTGAGCAACACGGCGATCACGACGGTGAGCCCGAAATTCTTGAAGAACTGCCCCGAAATCCCCGGCATCAGCGCGACCGGCAGGAACACTGCGACGATCGACATGGTGGTGGCGAGCACCGCCAGACCAATCTCGTCGGCGGCGTCGATCGCTGCCTGATAGGCAGTTTTGCCCATCCGCATGTGGCGCACGATATTCTCGATCTCGACGATCGCGTCATCCACCAGCACGCCCGCGACCAGGCTGAGCGCAAGCAGGCTGAGGAAGTTCAGCGTGAAACCAATAAGGTCCATGAACCAGAAGGCCGGGATCGCCGACAGCGGAATCGCGATCGACGAGATCACCGTCGCGCGCCAATCGCGCAGGAAGAGCAGCACGACGAGCACCGCGAGCACCGCGCCCTCGATCATCGCCTCGATCGCCGAATGATATTGCGTCTCGGTCTGGTGCGCCGAGGTCCACAGCTCGGTGAACTTGACCTTGGGGTTCACCTTTTCAAGCTCGCGCAGCGCCTTGGTCGCTTCCTTGAACACCGACAGGTCCGACGCGCCCTTGGCGCGCTTGATGTCGAAAGCGAGCACCTGATGGCCGTTCATCAGCGCCAGCGCGCGCTGTTCGCCGTAGAGATCCTTCACATCGGCGATGTCGGACAATTTCACCCGGCGGCCATTGCCGACCGCGATCTCGGTATCGGCGAGCGTCGCCGCGCTGCGGGCATTGGCGAGCACGCGCACCGATTGTTCGGACCCCGCGATCTCGGCGCGACCACCCGCCGCATTCAGGTTCATCGCGCGCAGCTGCTGGTTCACCTGCACCGCGGTCAGCCCCAGCGATTGCAGCTTCAGCGGATCGAGGATCACCCGGATCTCGCGGCTGACGCCGCCGGTGCGCTTCACTTCGGCCAGGCCGCTGATCGAGCGCAGCTTCTTGGAGACGGTATCGTCGACATACCAGCTGAGCTGCTCGAGCGTCAGGTCGGTGCCCTCGGCGGAGAAGAAAGCGAGCGAATCATTGCCGGCGTCGACGCGGGTGACCTGCGGCTCGAGGATGCCGTCGGGCAGCTCGCCGCGAATCTGGGCGACGGCGTTGCGCACGTCGTTCACCGCGCGATCGACCGGAGTGCCGATCTTGAAGGTCACGAAGGTGCGGCTGAACCCTTCGCCGATCGAGGAATTCACGTCCTCGATGCCGTTGATGTTACGCACGGCAGTCTCGACCTTGCGCGTCACCTGGTTCTCGAGCTCGGTGGGCGCCGCGCCCGGCTGGCTGATCTCGATAAACGCCGCCGGGAAATCGATGTCGGGATTGTCCGCGACGGTCATCCGCGAGAAGCTGACGAGCCCGGCGATGAGCAGCGCCACGAACAGCACCAGCGGCGGCACCGGGTTGCGGATCGACCAGGCCGAGATGTTGCGGAAACCCATGCTGCCAATCCTTGCTCGAAACTCTAGCGCGCGGGCTTGGCCGCGACCGGGATCACCTTCTGCCCCGGGTTGAGGAACGCACCCGCCGAAGCGACGACGCGCTCGTCGCCCGCCAGCCCCTGGGTGATCGCGACCCCGGCGTCGGATACCACGCCAACCTTGATCGCGCGGCGCTCGACCTTGTTGTCCGCGCCGACGACGTACACATAGTTACCCTTGTCGTCGCTTTGTACCGCGCTTTGCGGCAGCAGCGGCGCGCTGGCGTTGCCGGCGACGATCGTCGCGCCGGCGAAGCCGCCGGGACGGAGCATCGGATCATAGCCGAGCGCGATCCGCGCGGTGCCGAGCCGGCTCTGCGGATCGATCACGGGCGATACCTGCCAGATCCGACCCGCGAAGCTGCGCGAGGCGCCGACCGGCGTCACCTCGGCGGTCGCGCCGACCTTCAGCTGGGCGAGATCGCCCTCGGCCAATGCCGCGCGCAGTTCGAGCTCACCGCCCTTGGCAAGGCGGAACAAGGTGCCCGAGGCGGGACCGACCACCTGGCCGGGCTCGACCGCGCGGGTCAGCACCAGCCCGGCCGCCGGAGCGCGGATCGCCAACCGCGCGGTGCGCGCGCGGGTCTCGCCCAGTTGCGCCTCGGCCACTTTCACCCGCGCGAGTGCGGCGTCGCGCGTCGCCGTCCGGCGATCGAGATCGGCCTTCGAGATGAAGCCGCGCGCGACCAATGTCTGCGCGCGATCAAGCTCCGATTGCGCCAGCCGGGCATCGGCTTGAGCGACCGAAATGCTCGCCGCGAGCTGCGCCTGGGTCTGCACCTGCACCGAGCGATTGATCGTCGCGAGCACCTGGCCGGCGCGCACCCAGTCGCCCGGCTGGACGAGCACCGCATCGACCAAACCGCCTTCGCCGACCACGCCGACCGGCATGTCGACGCGCGCCGCGAGCGTGCCGGTCGCGGTCACTTCGCGCGCAACCTGCTGGCGGCCGGGCACGATCACCGTGACGCTCGGCGCCTGGGGGGCGGCGGGTGCGTCAACCGGGCGGCTGTGGCTGGTGAACCACCACAGCAGCGCGACCGCCGCGACGGCGGCCACGGCAAGGATGTACCACATCGCGCGCGAGCGCTTCGCCGGCACCTGGTCGGTCAATAGCTGTGCGTCCATCAATCTGCCCGGCTCGTAATTCATCACCACGCCCTTCCAGCGCCATCGCAGCGCACGACGCGCGATGTCTTGCTGTATTAGACTATTATGTCACCTGCCTCAAGGCCTGTCGCCGTGGCCGGCTGCCCTTGCGGATTTCGGTACTTTTTGCAAGCTTTTCGGCATGTTGCTTGAAACATTGCGCTTTCCCAAGCGACAAGGGTCCGGCGGCGAACCGTTCAGCTTGGAGCGATCCTCGCTCCGGCAGAATCGTCCACGGGCCGAATCGCCCGGACAATCGAGGAGCAGCGAATGCGTGGGTTGATTTGGGCGATGGCGATGGCGGCGGCACCGGCGGCGGCGGGAGCGCAACTGCCGCCGGGCAGCGTGCTCCCGGAAGGGACGCTGCTCGACGTGCAGGCCGAAGGCAAGGTACGTCGCGAGCCCGACCAGGCGCAGCTGAGCGCGGGCGTGGTCGCGCGGGCGGCGACGGCGGCGGTGGCGATGCAGGCCCAGGCGACGCGGATGCAAGGCGTGCTCGCCGCGCTCGATCGCGCCGGGATCGCCCGTGGCGACGTGCAGACCACGCGCGTCTCGCTCCAGCCGCAATATCGCTATGCCGACAATCAGCCGCCAGCGATCACCGGCTATCAAGCGACGAGCACGGTCAGCGTGCGGTTCCGCGACATCGCGCGCAGTGGCGCCGCGCTCGACGCGCTGGTGGCGGCGGGCGCCAATCAGATCGAGGGGCCAACGCTGGGCTTCGGCGACCCCGAAGCGGTGCTCGACGAGGCACGGCGCGACGCGGTGGCGCGCGCGCGGGCACGGGCCGAGCTTTATGCAAGGGCAGCGGGGCTGCGGGTGGCGCGGATCGTGTCGATCAGCGAAGGCGGGCCGTTGCTGTCGCCGCCGATGCCCGTCGCTTACGGGCTCGCGCGGGTTCAGGCCAAGGCGGATACCGAAATTCGCGCTGGCGAGAGCGAGGTCGGCGCGACGCTTTCGGTGCGCTTCCTCCTCCAATAAAAACGGGCCGGCACCGAGGCCGGCCCATCACCATCGGGAGCAATTTTCGACGGTCTAGCGTACAGCGCCGCGCCGCACGAGATTGACCAGCGCGAGCAGAATGATCGCACCGACCAACGAAGTAATGAATGAATAGACGGTAATCCCGTCATTGATCGAACCGCGGAACAGCAGCCCGCCGATGAACGCGCCGATAATGCCGACGACGATGTTCAACACCAAACCCTGCTGGGCGTCGGTGCGCATCACCAAGCTCGCCAGCCAGCCAACAACACCGCCGACCACGAGCCACACGATTAGGCCAATGAGATCCATGACGTTTCGCCTCCACTGCCACACCCGGACGTGGCCGGGCAGATGCGGTAGAGACGC
>FRDC01001341.1_pt1 | contig 103541 bp, 96 predicted proteins | sample 1106171 | NCBI WGS metagenome assembly FRDC01 (sample SAMEA3930566, study PRJEB13176) | freshwater metagenome | biome: Drinking water system; feature: drinking water; material: water | place: Singapore | collected 2014-12-20
CCTCCAGTCCAGCATGAGGACAAGCAAGTGTTTGAATCAACATAATACCAGAAACATAAGTTTCTTAGCATTCCATTTGGGACGATCTGCAACTATTTGTCGATATCATGACATGATTGTGGCGGTCACGGCGCTGCACCCCGCGCCAAACAGCAACGACAGCCCTGCCGCAGCGTCAGCATGGTCCTGTCGCGTCGCTGAGCCGCAACCTGATTTCCTGAATGACATCTTGATGCGCACGCCACCCGGCCAGGGACAGGCTTGAAAGGCAAATGGCGCTCCCAAGGGGGTTCGAACCCCTGTTTTCGCCGTGAGAGGGCGACGTCCTGGGCCACTAGACGATGGGAGCCCTGCGCAGGTTGGTTGTCATAGCCAACCACACGGCCAGCCACAAGCGCAAAGCTCATGGCTGCACCGAATGGTGAATGACGATGCAAGAGAGGAGTGAGCGGCAATCCGGGTGATGACCGGCCTGCCACTGATCGACGATATCAGGGCGTCGCTGCTTTCTTGAGCTTGGCGAGCGCGCGCACCACCACACGCATGCTGGCCGGCTTTGCTGCCGCTTTCATCATTTCGCCGGTGGCGGGATTGCGGATGAGCGTTCCGGCCTTGCGCGCGGGCACCTTGCGCAGCGTCACTTTCACCAGACCCGGCAGGACCAGTTGCCCGACCCCACGAGGATGCACCGAACCAAGGAATGCTTTCTCCAACGTCGCGTAGGCACCGCTCGCTGCTTTGCGGGAAAGCTCGTTCTCGCTCGCGATGAGATTGATCAGTGCCGACTTGGTCAACGCCTCTTTGATCGGCTTGACGGGCGCCGCTTCCGGCTTTGTTACTTTTTTTGCGACTGCACGTTTCACTGCTTTTGCCATCTTAATCCCTGCCACTCAAGAAATTGCCAAAATTGATTGACCGTCATCAAAAGTTCTCAACGCCAAAAAAGGCATGCCTGATTCGTAGGATTCAGCAATGACAATCTGCTCATTTTGCCGCAGACGGGTCAGGTTTCTGTATAAAACATGCTTCGCGGGCCTATAATGACAGGTCTTTGCCGGGCGCAGACATATATGGTGAGCGCCCCTTGTCCTGACGTTGACCAGCGACGTCGTTTCTAAAACGCTATAGGGACACATCCCATGCAGGCTGGAGTCTGGGCAGAAAATTGACGAGCGATCTCAAGGAAATCGATGTCTCTGATGACGAGCACGGTCAAAGGCTGGACCGCTTGTTGGCATCCCGCCTGGCGCAGATAAGCCGCACCCGGCTCAAGGATCTGATCCTCGCCGGCGCCGTGCGAGACGGCGATGCGGTTCTCGTCAAGCCCAACCACCGCGTCAGCGCCGGCGACGTGGTAACGCTCGACCTGCCACCGCCTGAGGCGGCGATACCAGGCGCCGAAGCCATTCCACTCAATATCGTCTTCGAGGACGCGCATCTCATTGTCATCGACAAGCCGGCCGGCCTCGTCGTCCACCCCGCGCCCGGCCACTGGCAGGGAACGCTGGTCAACGCCCTCCTCCATCACTGTGCTGACAGCCTGTCGGGCATTGGCGGGGTCAAACGCCCGGGGATCGTTCACCGTCTCGACAAAGACACCTCCGGCTTGATCGTGGCGGCGAAAAGCAACGCTGCCCATCAAGGGCTTGCCGCGCAGTTTGCCGACCATGGACGCAGCGGCCCGCTGCATCGCCTTTACCTTGCTCTGTGCTGGGGCGTGCCGGAGCGCCCGCGCTTCACCGTTGCGGGAGCCATCGGGCGTGATCCCCGAAACCGTCTGAAGATGGCCATCGTTCCTGAGCATCTCGGCCGCGAGGCGATCACCCATGTGGAGCGGCGCGCCGTCTATATGATGGCCGGCAAGCCTGGCACCAGCCTCAACGCCTGCCGGCTTGAAACCGGACGCACTCACCAGATCCGCGTCCATCTGACGCATGCGGGATTGCCGCTCCTGGGCGATGACGTATACGGAACCGGCTTTCGCACCAAGGCAGCCAAACTCCCGCCATCGGCCCGCATGGCGCTGGAAAAACTCGGCCGTCAGGCCCTTCACGCTGCAGAATTGGGGTTCGAACATCCGGTGACAGGCGAAATTCATCGCTTTTCCTCACCGTTTCCGGCCGATCTGGCAGTGCTGAGGGATGCACTCGACGAAAGTTGACATTGCCTCTTTTTCGACACCGACTTCGGCATTATATGACGGGCACGGCAGGCTTCGGCTGCCGCATGGCTCGCCATTCCGGGAGCCTGATGGAAGGAACTGACCATGGCGTCCGCCGCTCTCCCTATCATGGCATCCGACGGGGGACTTGCGCGCTATCTCAACGAGATCAAGCGCTTTCCCATGCTGGAGCCGCAGCAGGAATATATGCTCGCCAAGCGCTGGAAGGAGCATGGCGACCGCGATGCGGCCCACAAGCTCGTCACCTCGCATTTGCGCCTCGTCGCCAAGATCGCCATGGGCTATCGCGGCTACGGCCTGCCGATCAACGAAGTCGTGTCTGAAGGTAATATCGGCCTGATGCAGGCTGTGAAGCGATTTGAGCCGGAAAAGGGCTTTCGCCTCGCCACCTACGCCATGTGGTGGATCCGCGCCGCCATCCAGGAATATGTCCTGCGCTCGTGGTCGCTGGTGAAGATGGGCACGACAGCCAATCAGAAGAAGCTCTTTTTCAACCTGCGCAAGGCCAAAAGCAAGATTTCCGCCCTCAATGATGGTGATTTGCGCCCCGATCAGGTGGCGTTGATCGCCAAACGACTCGGCGTGCACGAATCCGAGGTCGTCGACATGAACCGGCGTCTGTCAGGCGACGCCTCGCTCAACACGCCGATGCGCGAGGATGGCGATTCACAATGGCAGGATTGGCTGGTTGACGAAGGCCAGGACATCGAGGCCCGCCTTGCCGATGGCGAGGAACTCGACAACCGCAAGAAAGTCCTGCGCGAGGCATTGGCAGTGCTTAACGAGCGGGAGCGCACCATTTTCGAGCGCCGTCGTCTGGTCGACGAGCCGGTAACCCTTGAGGATCTGGCCGCTGAATTTGGCGTCTCGCGGGAGCGCGTTCGCCAGATCGAGGTACGGGCTTTCGAGAAGGTTCAGGCGTTCGTCACCAAAGGTATCCACACCATCGAGATGCCCCGCCAGCTGAGCCAGGCTCTCCCGTCCGCCTGACCTAGCCGCCCCATTGCGTGAAGATCTCCTGGAAGATCTTGTCGCCCTGCTCGCCCTTGCTCACCGCCAGGACGGCACGCCGCCCGTTGCGGTAAAGGAAGGTGACGTCAATCCAGGGGCGGTCGCGCAACAATGCGATGTTGTTCTCGCGATTGGGGCCAAGCGCTGACAGTCCGATGAGGAAATAACCGGACGTGATACGCGCCAGCGCGCCGCGAAGCGGCAATCCGTTGGATTGTTCGGCTGCTTTCATGAAGACCTGCTCAAGGCTCTCAACCCCGCCATAGGCGAAATTGGGCGGCACATCAAACAGCAGCTCGACTGTATGGCTTGCCGGCAGCGCCTGGTCGAGATTGCGCCTGATCGTCAGCAGCAGTTTCAGACCGCGCTCGGGTATTTCGGCAAGGCCGCGAATAACGCGCTCGGGCCCCTGCGCGCCATTGTCGCTGTCCACGCGCCAGGTAACGCTTCCCTTGAATGTATCAACGCCGCCGGTACTCTGCGAATTCTCGTCATAAAGCACAGCGGTCTGGATGCTGATCTGGCCGCTTGGCGCTGCATCAGGCGTTGCCGGCGTGCTCGAACCATTTGGCTGACCGATGCGGTCATTGCTCTTGGCCGGGACATTCGGGGCCGGCTGCGGCACATCGACCTTGCCAGCGCCACTGCCTTGCGTACGCAAAGCCAGAATGACACCGCCGGCCCCCGCCACAGCCAGCGCCAGCACGATCAATCCCAGCATCATGAGCCGGCGCCACAGGGGCGTTCCAGATGATACGCCGCGCAGATGCGGCGGACGACGCGGGATCAGCGGATCGCCCTCATCATCCGCCTCCATCCGGCTGTCGAAGACGGGGGCGGTGCGACCGCCAGGCTGATCGCGATCGGCTGGGGGTTTATCGCTCGCGCCTGGCAAGGGCGCAGGGCGGCGCGGCGCGGTCGTGATATCGGCAGGTAATGCACGGCTCGCCGCGACGAACTCATCGGTCGCGGATTTTTCCATCGCCGGCTCGCCAGCCTTCGGCGGCATTGGGGAGGCACGAAGCTCGGGCGAAAAGGGCGGAACCGGCGCGCGTGCCGGGGCTATCGGTTCAGGCATCGGCGTCGGCGGGGCCATCTCGGGCGGTGCCATCGCGTTGTCGGCAACGGCTGCGGATGGGCGCGGCACGGATGACGGCGCGGCTGCGCCACCAACGCCCTGACTGGGGCGACGAAGCGCTGCTGCACGGGAAGCCGCCGCCAGCGTCGAGGCTTCCGACTCGATTTTACGAATCGATTCCTCAAGCGCCAGGCGCTGGCGCGTCACATCGCTTTCCGACAAAGGCGGATCGAGCGCCCGCAGCTGATTAAGCAAAGCCTGCCGCGCCCGCTCATAGACAGCGCGCCGCTCATCATAGGTCTTCTTGCCGGCAACAGCCCGGCTCAACACATCGGTAAAATCAACCATGACCCTTTAAGCCACATTCCCGCATCATCGTCCATGCAAAGTAGACAAGCCCGACCCGCACCCCGAAATCATGACAACAACCAGACGAAAAGCCGAAAAAATGACAAGTATCGTTCTTTGTCGACAAAACTCAGGCCATTATTGTGATCTTGCTGACAATTCACCGGCCAAGAAAGGGGTCCTGGACGAGGATCGTATCCTCGCGCTCGGGGCTCGTTGACAACAGAGCCACCGGGCAGTCAACCAGTTCCTCGATCCGCTTCACGTATTTGATGGCCTGAGCCGGCAGTCTGGCCCATGACCGCGCCCCTTCGCTTCTGTCACGCCAGCCCGCGATCGTCTCGTAAATCGGTTTGGCACGCGCCTGCGCACTCTGCGAGGCGGGCAGATAGTCAAAGCGCTTCCCGTCGATATCATAGGCGATGCAAAGCTTGATCTCATCGAACGTGTCGAGAATATCGAGCTTGGTCAGCGCCAGCCCGGTGATGCCGCCGGTGCGCACCGCCTGGCGGACCATGACCGCATCAAACCAGCCGCAGCGGCGCTTGCGCCCTGTCACGGTACCAAATTCCCGCCCGCGCTGGCCCATCTCCTCGCCCAACTGATCGAAGAGCTCGGTGGGGAACGGACCTTCCCCGACCCTCGTCGTATAGGCCTTGGTAATACCCAGCACATAGTCAAGACCCGACGGCCCCATGCCGGAGCCCGACGCGGCATTGGCAGCCATCGTCGTCGATGATGTCACATAAGGGTAGGTGCCATGGTCGATATCCAGCATCGTCCCCTGCGCGCCTTCAAACAGAATGCGTTTTCCCGCCCGCCGCGCTTCCTCCAGCAGGCGCCACACCACATCCATGAACGGCAACACGTCAGGCGCAATATCAAGCAGCTCCTTCTTGATGCTGTCGCGAGTGATCTGCGCCTCACCAAGGCCGCGCCGCAACGCGTTATGATGGGTAAGCAGACGATCAATCTTGTCATCAAGATGCTGCGGATCAGCGAGATCTGCCAGTCTGATGGCGCGCCGGCCGATCTTGTCTTCGTAAGCAGGACCGATACCGCGTCCGGTTGTGCCTATGCGCTGGCGGACATTGGCCCCCTCACGGGCCTTGTCGAGATCGCGATGCAGCGACAAAATGAGCGGCGTGTTTTCGGCGATCCGCAGGCGCTCCGCCGATACGCTGACGCCCTGTGCCTGCAATCGCTTGATTTCGGCAATCAGCGCATAGGGGTCAAGCACCACGCCATTGCCGATGATGGCAAGCTTGCCCGGCCGCACGACGCCAGAGGGCAGGAGCGATAATTTATAGGACTGACCATCGATGACCAGCGTATGGCCGGCATTATGCCCGCCCTGAAAGCGCACCACGATATCAGCGCGCTCGCACAGCCAGTCGACGATCTTGCCCTTGCCTTCATCGCCCCATTGAGCGCCAACAACAACCACATTGCCCATGGTATCTGTAACGCTCCTTGTGAGCTTCTTGACGCCTTCCGGCAGCGTGTCCGGAGGGCGTCGTATCGAGCCTAGCGAGGAGAATATGTCAAGGCTTTAGCACCTGGCACCTGCCCACAAGCACCTCCCACGCAAGAAACGGGTGGCGGCAAAGCCCAAGCCCGCTTAGGGCAGTGAACGACGCAACAATCGTCCATCAGCCGCTGACATGGCATCGAAGTCGGGGATGAACCCTCATGTCCACGCAACGCATGACCGGTGGTGACTGGCTGACACTCGTTATCCTGTCGTTTTTATGGGGCGCCACCTTCCTCTTCGCCAAACTGGCCCTGGATGGTATTCCGCCACTGACATTGGTGGCCCAGCGTGTCGTGATCGCGGCCCTTGTCCTGCTTGGCGTTCTGGCTCTCCGCAAAGAAAGCCTTAAACCCCATCTGCCGCGCTGGCGTGATTTTCTATTGCTCGGGCTTCTGAATAATGTCGTGCCGTTTTCCTTGCTCTTTCTGGGTCAACGCCATTTGACCGCCGGGCTGGCAGCAATCCTGAATGCCACAACCCCGATCTTCACCGTCCTTGTGCTGCATCTTCTGTCGCGCGACGAGCGGTTGACCGTGTTGAAAATTGTCGGCGTCGCGCTGGGCTTTGCCGGTGTAGTCGTCCTTGTCGGGCCGGAAGCGCTGGACGGCCTCAGCCATCACCTCGTTGCCGAACTCCTCTGCCTTGGTGCCACCCTGTCCTATGCCTTCGCCCTGCTGGTTGGCCGGCGTTTTCGCGATACACCGCCGCTGGTCACCGCAACCGGCCAGCTTGCAGCCTCAAGCCTTGTCATGCTGCCGGCGGCACTTGCCATCGACCAGCCATGGTCCCTCGCAGCGCCCTCGCTGCCGGCTCTTGCCTCAGCGCTGGCGATGGCAATTTTTTCGACCGCGCTTGCCTATATTCTCTATTTCCGGGTGCTGGCACGGGCCGGCGCCACCAACGCCGCCCTCGTGACGTTCCTCATACCCGCATCAGCCATCGGCCTCGGCGCCAGCATGTTGGGCGAAGCGCTGTTGCCCGCTCACATTCTAGGCCTTGGCCTCATTCTTGCCGGTCTGGCAACCATTGACGGCCGGCTGATCCGCAGGATCGCACCCGCCTCCTCGCGGCAGACATGAGCGAAAAGCAGTGGACAAGGCACTGGCGAGAGCCTAAAGCGGAGAGATGATCGCGCTTGCTCGACGTGCCAATGGCTGGATGTCATCCCGCCCCTATCTGTTGTTGACGCTCACTTGCCTGATGTGGGGCGGCAATGCCGTGTCGAGCCGGCTGGCGGTTGGCGAGATTTCGCCCTTCATGCTGACCAGCTTGCGCTGGGTGCTGGTGTGCAGCCTGATGCCCCTCTTCGTTGGCCGCGACCTTGTGCGCCATCGTGCTGTTCTGTTGCAGCACTGGAAACTCATCGCACTTATGGGCTGCATCGGTTTCACCGCCTTCAACACGCTGATGTATGTGGCAGCCCACCAGACGACAGCCATCAACATCGGCATCGTCCAGGGGTCGATCCCGATCATGGTGATCCTCGGTGCGCTGCTGATTTACGGAACCCGCGCCAGCGCCATTCAATGGGTCGGCGTTGCGGTGACGATTGCCGGCGTCATCTTTGTTGCCGCACGCGGCGATGTGAATGCGCTCGCCACGCTGTCGTTCAACAATGGCGATATCCTCATGGTCATCGGCTGCATTTTCTACTCAGGCTATACAGTGTTGCTGCGCGAGCGCCCAACCGGCGTCCCGGCACTGGTGTTCTTTACCGCCGTTGCCTTTTGCGCCTGCCTGATGTCGTTCCCGTTTGTTGCCTGGGAAGTGGCCACCGGCGCCGCTGCCATGCCAACGTGGAAGGGTTTCCTTATTGTCGGATTCGTGGCGTTCTTTCCTTCGTTGCTGGCGCAATTGTCCTTCATGCGCGGCGTTGAGCTGATCGGGGCTGCGCGTGCCGGCGTCTTTGTCAACCTCGTACCGATTTTCGCACCATTGCTGGCGGTCATCATCCTCTCCGAACCCTTCCGCTGGTACCACGCGGCCGGGCTCGTTCTGGTGCTGGGCGGCATCGCGCTGGCCGAGGCCGGCAAGCGTCACGCCTGAGCCAACCCTGGCCTTGGTCAGAAGCTCAGACGCCTTGCCCGCTTGACCTGCGGTATCGTTTCGATCTCGCGCAGCAGGCTGTCACTCACCGGCTCATCCACCGCCACCAGGCAGATGGCATCCCCGCCCGGCTTGTCGCGACCCAGATTGAAGGTGGCAACGTTGACGCCAGCCTTGCCAAGCACCATGCCGAAACTGCCGATGAAGCCCGCCTTGTCGGCATTGCGAACAAACACCATGTGCGGCGCAAACTCAGCATCCATGTTGATTGAACGGATATCGACCATGCGCGGCTTGCCATCGTTGAACACGGTGCCGGCGGCGTGACGCGCCATGTCCTGCGCATCAACGACGATACGCACCACGCTGTCGAAATTACCGTGTTCGGAACTCTCGCGCTTCACTTCTTCGATCGTGATGCCCTTGTCTTTGGAGACAAGCGTGGCATTGACCATGTTGATATCCGGCAGGAACGGGCGCATGACGCCGGTGATCGCGGCAGCCGTCAAGGGCCTGACATTGAGCTTGGCGACCTCGCCCTCATATTCAACGCGGATGGCGCGCACCGGCGCTTCGGTGAGCTGACCGAGGAACGATCCAAGCTTCTCGGCAAGCGCAATGAAGGGGCGCAGACGCGGCGCCTCTTCCGCCGAGATTGACGGGAAATTGACGGCGTTGGTGATGGCGCCCTTCAGCAGATAATCCGCCATCTGTTCGGCAACCTGAAGCGCCACATTCTCCTGCGCTTCCGTCGTGGCAGCCCCCAGATGCGGCGTGCACACGACATTTTCCAGCGCAAAGAGCGGGCTGGCTTCGGCCGGCTCGACCTCGAAAACGTCGAGCGCGGCACCCGCCACATGACCCGATTTCAAGGCCTCCGCCAGCGCTTTCTCGTCAATCAACCCGCCGCGCGCGCAGTTGACGATCCGTACGCCCTTCTTGGTTTTGGCGAGCGCTTCCGCGCTCAGGATGTTGCGCGTTGTCTCCGTCATCGGCGTGTGCAGCGAGATGATGTCCGCCCGCTTCAGCAGATCGTCGAGTTCGACCTTCTCGACGCCGATCTCGACGGCGCGCTCCGGCGTCAGGAAGGGATCGAAGGCGATCACCCGCATCTTGAGGCCAATCGCCCGGTCAGCGACGATGGAGCCGATATTGCCGCAGCCGATGATGCCAAGCGTCTTGGCGAACATTTCGATACCGAGAAAACGGTTCTTCTCCCATTTTCCGGCCTTGGTCGAAATGTCGGCCTGCGGCAATTGGCGGGCGAGCGCGAACATCATGGCAATGGCGTGCTCGGCCGTGGTGATCGAATTGCCAAACGGCGTATTCATCACAATGATGCCCTGAGCGGTTGCCGCCTGCACATCGACATTGTCAACGCCGATGCCGGCGCGACCGATGACCTTCAGGTTTCTGGCATTCTGCAACAGCTTCGCCGTCACCTTGGTGGCCGAGCGGATGGCAAGCCCATCATAATTGCTGATGATGGCGGCAAGTTCTTCCTTGTCGATGCCCGGACGGAAATCGACGTCAAGGCCGCGCTCCTTGAAGATGGCAACGGCGGCAGGCGAAAGCTTGTCGGAAATCAGGACTTTGGCGGTCATGAGATAAATCCATGGCAGGTCGCGCCGAAGACGAACGGTCGCGATGATGAATGACGAGGAAGGCTGTGGACAGGCGGCGGAGCGTTACGCCGCCACTTTGCAGAACTCGGCCCTGGTGAGCGCAAACGCCCAGTCGAGCCAGGGCGTCAGCGCCTTGAGATCGCGCGATTGTACGGTTGCGCCGCACCAGATGCGCAAGCCCGGCGGCGCATCGCGGTAATGGCCGATGTCGAACGCAACGCCTTCTTTTTCAAGCCGCGCCACCATTGCCTTGGCAAACGCCGCCTGTCCCTCCGCACCCAGCGCCACCACCGCCTGATCGCTGATGGTGAGGCAGACGGACGTATTCGAGCGCGTCTTCTTGTCGACTGCCAGAAATTCAACCCATGGCGTCGCCGTCACCCAGCGATTGAGGACACGCAGATTGCCGTCAGCCCGCTTCATCAGCGCCGGCAGACCACCGATACCTTTCGCCCATTCGAGCGCGTCGATGTAATCCTCGACAGCCAGCATCGAGGGCGTGTTGATGGTCTCGCCCTGAAAAATCCCGGCGATCAATTTGCCCCCTGATGTGAGGCGAAAAATCTTGGGGAGCGGCCAGGACGGTTTGTAGGTTTCGAGGCGTTTGACCGCGCGCGGGCTGAGGATCAGCATGCCATGCGCCGCCTCGCCGCCCAGCACTTTCTGCCACGAATAGGTGACCACATCGAGCTTCGGCCAATCGAGCGCCTGTGCGAACGCCGCCGACGTTGCATCACAGATGACAACGCCTTGGCGATCAGCGGCAATAAAATCAGCGTTCGGCACCCGCACGCCTGACGTCGTCCCATTCCAGGTGAAGATGACGTCGCGCGCCACTCCGTCGACCTGCTTCAGCTTCGGCAGACGACCATAAGGTGCATCGATCACCCGGACATCGTCCAGCTTCAACTGTTTGAGCGCGTCATTGGCCCAGCCTTCGCCGAAGCTTTCCCAGGCAAGAATATCCACGCCGCGCTCGCCCAGCATCGACCACATCGCCATCTCGACAGCCCCGGTGTCGGAGGCGGGCACGATCCCGATCAGGTAATCGGCGGGGACCTGCAGCACCTCGCGCGTCAGATCAATTGCCAGCTTCAGCCGCGCCTTGCCCTCTTTCGAGCGGTGGCTGCGACCAAGAACGGAGGTGTTGAGCTTTTTGGGAGACCAGCCAGGGCGCTTGGCGCAAGGGCCGGAGGAGAAATGCGGCGATTTCGGCCGCAATACGGGCATCGCTATTGTCATCTTGACGCGTCCTTCCAGATCGCAGCCTCTCGTTGGGGAGAGGTGTCCCAACGCCGCGATTAAAGAAGTTGAGGCCTTTCGTCAATCCGGCCAACGACCGATGGCCGTCATGGCCGGGGAATCATGACGGCGTCAAAGCGTGCATATCGACACCAAACGAAAACGGCCCCCGAAGGGGCCGTTGAAGGAAGATCGCGAACGCGCGGGCTCAGTTGCGGGCGATGACCGGCCGCTCGACGCGGACCACCTGCTGCGGCGGATTGAAGAGCCACCGGGCACCAAGGCGGAAATCATGCGAAGTCAGATCCTGGGCCGTCAGCGTGGGGCGTGAGCAATCGCCCGGGCCCTGACAGATGATCTGGCCCGCTATCGGGCTGCCGAGACTGGAGTAGCGATAGCTTGCCTCGAGTTTCAGATGCTCGTTGACGTCGTAGGCGAGACCGGCATGGATCGCCCAGGCAAATTCGGTCGATTCCCGCGTCGCGGCGTAGCCATAACCGCCGCCAAACACGATGAAGCCGGCATCCTGGAAGCCCGAAAAGCGATGATGGGCAAAGCCGACACCGCCGCCGACGAAGGGCGTAAGGCCATAGAAATTGCCAAGATCAAGATAGCCATTGGCAAGCACCAATACTGTGCTCAGATTACCCTTGTAGGAGCTGATCGACTGGAAAGGGTCGTTTTTATCCGAGCGCACGAAGCTGAAGCCCTGATTGCCGCGATATTCGCCGGTGATATCGGCGCGCAGGAAATCATTGAACTGATAACCGACGCCCACACCGATGATCGGCGGGCTTTCGATCGATTTCTGGACCTGTTTGAGGGCCGGATCAGCCGGGCTCAAGGTGAAGTCCCGGAAATCGGCGACACCGGTTCCCACATCGCCGCGTATATACCAGCCGCTGGCAACTTCGATGGGAGCAGGAATGACATGAGGCACAGGCCGCGCATCAATGAGATCGGCCGCGCCCGCACTCGACGCTGCTAGGCCGAGACTCGCTGCAACCGCCAGGGCGATCGAAAGCTTATTCATGGTAAGTCTCCACTTGGCCGGATTAAATCCGCTTGAACAACGGCGCGATGTGCCGCTTGACGCCAATGTGGAGGAGATTGCTTAAAAAGCGCTTAACCTTAATTCTTAAGCTCAATAATCGATGAAACGGCCACAGGACGACGTGCGCCGGCGTCTTGCTGCAGCTCAAAAACGGCAGAGGTCAGGCGGCTTCACTTTCCTGAAGCGCCGAGCAGATGTCACCGACTACCTGCTCAACCAGCACCGGATCATCGCCTTCCGCCATGACGCGAATAACCGGTTCGGTGCCGGAAGGACGGATGATCAGGCGACCATTCTTGCCAAGCAGCGCCGTTCCCTTGCTGATGATCGCCTTGACCTTGCTGCGCTCAAGGGGAGCGGCATCGCTCACTTTGACGTTACGTAAAAGCTGGGGAACTTTCTCGAAGCAATGAGCGAGTTCCGACACCGGCTTCTGGCGGCGGATCACCACATCGAGAAGCTGCAGCGCCGAGACGAGCCCGTCACCTGTCGTCACGAAATCGGAAAGGATAATGTGACCGGACTGTTCGCCGCCAAGATTATAGCCGTGCTCGCGCATATGCTCGAGCACATAGCGATCACCGACCGGCGTGCGGGCCATATGCAGGCCGATCCCATCCAGGAAACGCTCCAGCCCGAGATTGGACATCACTGTCGCAACGATACCGGGGCGCGCCAGCCTGCCGTCGTCGTTCCACGACTGGGCAATCACCGCCATCAGCTGGTCGCCATCGACGATCTGCCCTTTTTCATCGACAATCAAGACACGGTCGGCATCGCCATCAAGAGCAATGCCGATATCCGCGCGCACTTCCCGCACCTTGCGGCACAGCAGGTCCGGCGCGGTTGAGCCGCACTCGCGATTGATGTTGAAGCCATCGGGTTCATCGCCGATGGCGATGACCTCGGCACCCAGCTCCCACAAGGCTTCCGGCGCCACCCGGTACCCCGCGCCATTGGCGCAATCAATGACCACCCTCAGCCCACCGAGATCAAGCGGCCGCAGCAGCGTGCGCTTGGCAAACTCGACATAGCGCGCCTGCACGCCCTCGACACGCTTGGCGCGACCCAGCCGTTCGGAATCAGCTAGATGCATGCCCAGATCGGCGTCGATATAGGCTTCGATCTGCCGTTCGTTGTCGTCCGACAGCTTGAAGCCATCCGGCCCGAAAAGCTTGATACCATTATCTTCATAAGGGTTATGGGAGGCAGAAATCATCACCCCGACATCAGCGCGCATGGAGCGGGTCAACATGGCGACAGCCGGTGTTGGCATCGGCCCGACCAGCAAAACGTCCATGCCAACCGAAAGGAAACCCGATGTCAGCGCGCTTTCGATGAGATAGCCCGAAAGCCGCGTATCCTTGCCGATCAGAACACGCGAGCGCTCGCCGGCCTTCTGGAATTGCAGCCCGGCCGCCATGCCAACCCGCATCGCCAGCTCGGCTGACAGCTTGCCCTTATTCGCCTTGCCACGAATGCCATCGGTACCAAAATATTTCCGCGCCATGTGAGAAAGCCCACGTTCCCATTGAATTGGCTGCCGCGCCAAACGACTAGCGCGGGCAGACGTGCCACGAGCCTCTACCAGATGCCAGCGCTCGGGTAAGCCGAAATTTGTCAGGTACGTTAACGCCTGCCGCCACGACTAGGCTTGCGGCTGCGGCTTCATGTCGGTATCCGGCTCGTCGCGCGGGCGCGTGGGCCGACCGGCGGAAGGCACCGCTGATCCACGCACCGGCGGCTCGTCGCCCGTATCGCGCACCGGCGGCTTGCCCTTGATGAGCTCGATGATCTCATCGCCCGTCAGTGTCTCGTATTCGAGCAGTCCGCTGGCAAGCGTTTCAAGATCGCCCCGGCGCTCGGTGAGGATACGCCGGGCTTCCACCAGTCCTTCATCAACCAGGCGGCGCACCTCGGCATCGATCGTCTCGGCCGTATCCTCGGAAATATTCTGTTGACGGCCAACCGACATGCCCAGGAACACTTCCTCCTGGTTTTCTCCATAGGCCACCGTGCCAAGCTTGTCGGAGAAACCCCAGCGCGTCACCATCATGCGGGCAAGCCGCGTCGCCTGCTCGATATCGGACTGGGCGCCGGAGGTCACACGTTCCTTGCCGAAGATCATCTCTTCCGCCACCCGACCGCCCATCATGATGGCAAGACGCGAGGTCATCTGGATGTAGCTCATCGACAGCTTGTCGCGCTCCGGCAGCTGCATCACCATGCCAAGGGCCCGACCACGCGGGATGATGGTTGCCTTGTGCACGGGGTCAGTTGCCGGGACTGACAGCGCAACGATGGCGTGCCCGCCTTCGTGATAGGCGGTCAGTTTCTTCTCTTCTTCCGTCATGACGAGCGAACGGCGCTCCGCCCCCATCATGATCTTGTCCTTGGCATCCTCGAACTCGTCCATGGTGACAAGGCGCTTGTTGCGACGCGCCGCCAGCAACGCACCTTCATTGACCAGGTTCATGAGGTCAGCACCGGAAAATCCCGGCGTACCGCGCGCCAAAGTCTTCAGATTGACGTCGGGCGCCAGCGGCACCTTGCGCACATGGACTTTGAGAATCTTCTCGCGCCCGATCACATCGGGATTGGGGACCACGATCTGCCGGTCAAAGCGCCCGGGCCGCAGCAGAGCGGGATCCAGCACATCCGGACGGTTGGTGGCGGCGATGATGATGATACCCTCATTGGGTTCAAACCCATCCATTTCGACCAGCAACTGGTTCAGCGTCTGCTCGCGCTCATCATTACCCCCACCAAGACCGGCGCCACGATGACGCCCCACTGCATCGATCTCGTCGATGAAGATGATGCAGGGCGCATTCTTTTTCGCCTGCTCGAACATGTCCCGGACGCGGCTGGCGCCAACGCCGACAAACATCTCGACGAAATCCGAGCCTGAAATGGTGAAGAACGGAACATTGGCTTCGCCGGCCACCGCTCGCGCCGTCAGCGTCTTGCCGGTGCCCGGAGGGCCTACCAGCAGCACGCCGCGAGGAATGCGACCGCCCAGACGCTGGAATTTCTGCGGATCGCGAAGGAATTCGACGATCTCCTGCAAATCTTCCTTCGCCTCATCGATGCCGGCAACGTCCTCGAATGTGATCCGCCCATGTGCCTCGGTCAGAAGCTTGGCACGCGACTTGCCAAAACCCATGGCCTTGCCACCGGTGCCCTGCATCTGGCGCATCAGATAGATCCACACCCCGACGAGAAGCAGCATCGGCAACGACGAAACGAGGAGTGAGCCGAAGATGTTGTCGGACGGCGGACGGGCTGAAACGCTTACACCCTTATCAGACAGCCTTTTGCCAAGCGTCGGATCAGGTGGTGTGAAGACGGAGAACCCGCGCCCATCGCTGAAATGGCCCTGTACTTCCTGGGTTCCAACGATTGTGACGTCGCGGATACGTCCCTGTTCGGCATCCGCAAGGAATTGCGAATAGGGAATTTCGCTGCTTCCCCCGCGCTGACCGGGGTTCTGGAACAATGAGAACAAGACAACGAGCAACAGCCCGATGATGACCCACATGGCAAGGTTGCGAAAATTCTGGTTCATCGAGCCTCCTGGCGCCTCCAGCGATCATGTCTCGCAGGCGCGGCGCATGTCCTCTTCTCATACATTGGTCTTAACATAGGATGCCTTGCCGCATTTTCCAATGGCGACATCACAACTTGCCTAACGGCGTTCCGATTTTTTTTCCACCGTGATCCGCAGATAGCGCCGACCGGCACTAATAATTGAAAAGCCGAGCGTTCTGCGCACTTTGACAGCCATCTCGTCGCAGAGCTGTTCGTCAAGCGCCGTCAACTGTCGCTCAGGCGGCGGTAAAGGCTCTCCTCCTGTCAGGCTGATGCGGGCGGCAAGATAGCGCAGCCGCACCTCTTGCGGCGCGGCGCGGTAGGCAATGCGCTCCAGCCGTCCCGCGCTGTCATGCAGACGCTCAAGCGCCCCTGCGTAATGTTTGATTGCCTCATCGGCCCGCCCCAGCTTGCGCGCAATCTCCGCCAGTCGTTCAGCGGTCAAGCCTTCGGCCGCCAGCAGCGGCATGAGGCGGCGCAGGCGCGGGCGCAGATAGTTTTCATCTTTATTCGTTGGATCATCCTGCCAGGCAATGCCGTGCCGGGAGAGATGGGCACGCAGGCGCTCGCGCCGCACTGCAAGCAGCGGGCGCGCAATCCTGAGCCCCTGGATTTCAACGCAGGCGCGCATCGCCGCCAGACCACGCAAGCCTGAGCCTCGCGCCAGACGCATGAGCACCGTTTCGGCCTGATCATCGAGCGTGTGTGCCGTCACCACCCGCGCAGCGCCGATCCGTGTACCCTCGCGCTGCAGCAGATCATAGCGCGCCTCACGGGCCGCCGCCGGCAAACCGTGGTCCGGCTTGTCGCCCTGCCATGCCAGGATACGATGAGGGACGCCAAGTGTGGTGCAGAAGCGGGCGACAGCCAGTGATTCCTGACGCGAGGCGGCGCGTAACCGGTGATCGACCGTTGCCGCCACCAATGCCGGGCCGGCTGTCAACGCCGCTCGCCAGCGCACCAGCAGATCGAGCAGCGCCATGCTGTCGCTGCCCCCCGATACGGCGATCAGAATACGTTCAAGATCACTGAAAGAAGCGAAAAGACGATCAAGCTCGTCCGCCGCAAACGGCGGGTAATCAGCAGCCTGCACTGCGCTGTTCGCTCTGCACCCGCTGTTTGACTGCTGGCGAGGCTCGTGGATATTTGCGCAGAACCTCGTTGAATGAGGCACAGGCCGGTTCTTTCTGGCCAAGCTGTTTCAGCGACATGCCAAGCCGCAACAGGCTTTCTGGCGCCTTCGCTCCGCTCGGATAATCATTATAGCTCTTCAGGAAGGACTCAGCCGAGGCCTTCCATTGTTGCCGCTGAAACTGGGCTTCGCCCAGCCAGTACAGGGCATCGCCATGCTGGCGATCGCCGGGATAGGTGGTGAGATAAGCCTGGAACGCCGTCTCGGCGCGATCATATTCACCGCGCAACACGAAACCATAGGCCTGATCATAGGCATCGCGGGGGTTGCCGGCCAAGGGCGGCAGGGGTTGCGCACCTGCAGCCTGCGCCGGAGCGCCGAGCGCTGCGGTCGACACGCCGTTGCGCCCGGCCCCTGCCAGATCAACCGGTTGGCCTGTGCGCGGGTCCGCCGGCAACTGGCCAAGGACCTGAGGCGGAGCACCGAGTTGCGGGGCTGCCCCCGCATTTCCCTGCGCAGGATAAGCCGGAACACCAGCCGGTCTCGGTCCGCCCAGTTGCGGGGTCAAGGCGAGTGGAGCGGCGGGCTCTACAGGTGCCGCATCACCACGCTGCTGCGTGCCGCCGCGTTGCGGTGGCGCCGGCTTGCGCGGGCCTCCCGCCGGTGGCTGCCCGCCTGCGTTCTGCGATTCCTGGAAACGGTATTCCGTGTCTTCCTGAAAGCGCTTCAGCTGTTCTTCCAGCCGTCTGATCTGGAACTGGAACTGTTCGATCTGGCCGGTGAGTTGACGTACCCGCCCTTCGAGTGCGTTGATCCGCACATTGGGGTCTTCCTGCTGTGGTTGCGTTCCCCAGCCGGTTCCGCCCCATTGCACCTTGACGAGTGGTGGCAATAAAGCGCTACCCGGCGCCGGGGCTGGCAGGCGACCAGCCCAAGCGCTGCCGGTGCCTGCTGATACCAGCAGGACCAGGGCAACAGATGTGAAACGCCTGAGCGCCATCGCCATGCCTACATTCCTCGCTGATCAATGGGCTGGCCCCAAGGGTCAACCAGTGTCGATCATACCCGTTGCACTGGTCGCCACTGCCGGAAACCATCATCCGGCAACAGGCGCGACCAGCAAGTTGGATCAGGAACCCGCATTGTTGAGCGCGGTGACCGCCCGACGGTTCTGATTCCAGCAGCTGTCGTCATTGCACACCGCCACAGGCCGTTCCTTGCCGTAGGAAATGGTGCGCATGCGGCTTGCCTCGATACCGCGCGAGATCAGATAATCGCGGACCGAGGCGGCACGGCGCGCCCCGAGGGCAATATTGTACTCGCGCGTGCCGCGTTCATCGGCATGGCCCTCAATCGTGAAGGTGTAGCGCGGATACTGACGCAGCCAGGTCGCCTGACGATCAAGCGTGGTGCGTCCTTCCGGCGTGACGTCCGTCGCATCGACGGTGAAGAAGACGCGGTCTCCGACGTTCACGACGAAATCCTGCGACGATCCCGGGGTCGCACGGCCAGCGGCCGCCTGATCCTGATTGGTGTTGGCGCAAGCCGCGAGCGTCAGCGCACCGGCCAAAGCCAGAGCAATGCGGAAACCGCGGTTCAGGGTGGTGGAAAGGCTCATTGCAAAAACTCCTCAGTCTCCGTGGCCGGAGAATATCTGTTTACCTAAACGCTCGCGGTTAATCGCTGGTCATCAACAATGCTTAACCAACCGTGACTTTTCGGTGGCAAGACTGTTGCGTTTTTGCAACATTTGGTAGCCTTGCCACAATTCCCCTACCCACTGACCGGCCTCTCTGGCCACAAATCAGGCCAGAAGCGGCCCCCAGGCTGGATCGGACGCAAAATTCGGCGACGGCACCATCTGCTCGAAGCGACCGGTGACGTCAATGGAATAGAGGCGCGGGCCCGGCCCCTTCTCCTTGAAAAAGAGAATGACCTGACCATTGGGGGCAAATGTCGGACCCTCGGCGTGGTAGTCGGTGGTGAGGATACGCTCCCCCTGCCCGTCCGGGCGCATGACGCCCAGCGCAAACTGGCCGGCCGCCTGCTTGGTGAAGGCAATGAGATCGCCGCGCGGGCTCCATACCGGGGTTGAATATCGACCCTGGCCAAAGGAAATACGCTGCGGCGTTCCACCGCCAGCCCCCATGACATAGAGTTGCTGCCCGCCGCCCCGATCACTCTCGAAAACGATACGCGACCCGTCAGGGGCAAAGGAGGCGCCGGTGTCGATTTGCGGCCCTGAGGTCAACCGCGACAGGTTGCGGCTGCCAAGATCCATCGTTGCGATGGAGGAATTGCCGTCCTGGTTGATGATGCTCATGACGACGCGCGCGCCATCGGGTGAAAAGCGCGGCGCAAACGAGATGCCGGGAAACGAGCCGAGATTTTGCCGCGCACCTGATTGCATATCAAGGAGGAAGACACGCGGCTCATCGCCGCCAAATTGCATATAGGCCAACTGGTTGTTCTGTGGCGAAAACCGCGGCGTGAGCACCAGCGACCCATCGGCTGTCAGATAGCGCAGATTGGCACCATCCTGATCCATGACGGCAATGCGCTTCGATCGTTTCTGCTTCGAGCCCGCTTCGTCGACGAAGGCGATACGGCTGTCAAAATAGCCGCCAAGCCCGGTGGTTGCGCTATAGATCGCGTCGGCCAGGATATGGGCAAGCCGGCGCCAGTTTTCCGCCGTCGTGGTGAATTGCTTGCCGTCGCGCTGCTCACCGGTGAGCACATCAAACAGGCGATATTGGGCAATCAGCCCCTGGCCGCCACGGGCGATGGTACCAACCGCCAGCATCTGTGCATTGATTGTCCGCCAGTTGGCGAAATTGGGCGCCGTATCAATCGACGTAATCTTGTCAAGATAGGCCTGTTGCGGCAGGACGTTGAAATAACCGCAGCGCTGCAAATTGGCGCTGATCACCCCGACGATCTGCTTGCCCAGCTGCGCGTCGCCGAGCAGGTCGGGGATGGCGATCGTGATCGGCTGGAAATCGCCCGGCTTGTTGATATCGACCTTCACCTGCGCGCGTGCCGGCAGAGTCATCAGCACCGGCAACGACGCCACCGCGACGCCGGCGCGCATCAATGCCTCGCGGCGTGTCAGTCCGTTCAGAAAATTCATCGTCTCAAACCTCGATAGTAAATTGTCTCGTGCAAGTCGGATGTACCATGTGGATGTCACAGCAGTTGCGACGGGTCGAACGCAAATTCAATTTCGCGCCAGCCATTGGGCGCGTCATACATGTCAGCGGGCAGTTTGAGGCCGCCATTCTGTGCAGCGCAGCGCAAAATTGCGCGTACTGCCGAATCGGAAATCAGACGGAAGCTCGGATCGCCTGACGTGTTGAGGATCGCCGGGCGGCCATTGAGCGAGCCATCGCGGTTCATCTTGAGTTCGATCTTGACGACGAGCGGACGCTCGCCAGCACTGGGTGGCGGCGACCAGCAGGGCTGAATCTGATCACGGATCATGCCGACAAGCTGGGCATACTGGCTCTGGTTGAGCTTGCGGCCCGTCCCTTGCGGATTGCCAAGCGAGGCCTCGCGCTGAGCATTGTCCTGAACGCCCGCCTGGCGCACCGTGCCTTGCTGGTTGTTGATGATGTCGCGCTTGACCTGGGCCTTGCGCTGCTCTTCCTTGCGCTTGGCTTCCTCGATCTTTTTTTGCTCTTCCTTCTTGCGCGCCTCTTCTTTTTTCTTGTCTTCTTCTTTTTTGCGCACTTCCTCGAGTTTTCTTAAAAGCGCATCCGGATCGAGCGGCTCGGTCACCGGTTTCGGCTCCGGTTTAACTTCCGCCTTGCGCTCAGGAGGAGCTGGCGGGGGCGGGGTGGGCGCGCTTGAGGCCTCGACCGGCTTGCGCTCTTCCGGCGTGGGCGTGGGATCAGGCGCCGGCGAGGGCTTGGCAACCGCGCGGCGTTGCTGGACGGGCGCCTTCTTGGCATCCTTCTCACCGATTGCCTGCGGCTCTTCGGAAATATCGACCAGATCAAGCGGGATCGATTCGATGCTTGGCGCCTCAAGATTGGGGCGCGGTGCGGGCAACGTCACCATGGCAAGCGCGATCACTCCGAAATGGAGGATGGCGGAAATCCATACTGGGCGTTGCACCTTGAACAAGCCTCACCCCCGGCGCTGCGGAGTTCCCGGGATCGCACCTGCCGGACCAGCAGGGGTGGATGTCCCGCCGCCCGCCTCGTCCTGTTCGGTCACCAGGCCGATCTTCTTGTAACCCGCACTCGAAATGCGACCCATGACGCGCATCATCAGCCCGTAATTGGTCGTCTTGTCGCCGCGAATGAACACCCTCTCATCCGTCCCGCCCTTGGCGATCGCCGATAGTTTGGTGACCAGATCATCAAGCGAGACGGCCTGTTCCTGAATAAAGATTTCGCCATTGACGTTGACCGACACGGTGATCGGCTGCGTTTCCTCCTGCAGCGGCTTGGCTGAGGATTTGGGCAATTCGATGGGAACACCGACAGTCAGCAGCGGCGCTGCCACCATGAAGATGATGAGGAGCACCAGCACCACGTCGATAAACGGCGTCATGTTGAGTTCGGTGATCGGCGATGACCGGCGCCGCGAATTTCGTCGTGATCGCCCGCCGCCTTTGCCGCCTTGAAGCGCTCCCGCCATGGCCTTATCCTCCGCTTACGCTACCAGGCGCTCGTCGATCTGTCGGGAAATGATGGCGGAGAATTCATCGGCGAACGCTTCCATACGTGCCACATGCCGTCCGGCGACCGCCTGGAGATTATTATAGGCGATCACCGCCGGTATCGCGGCCACCAGACCGATCGCCGTGGCAAACAGCGCTTCGGCGATTCCCGGTGCCACGACGGCAAGATTGGTGTTCTTGGACACCGCAATCGCCTGGAACGAGGTCATGATGCCCCATACCGTGCCGAAGAGACCGATGAAGGGCGACGACGAGCCGACGGTTGCCAGAAACAGCAGGCGCGATTCGAGACGCTCTGCCTCGCGCCCGATGGTCACATCCATCACCTTGTCGATACGGTCTTTGAGGCCGGTAATTCCGCGCCCGCCCGCTTCCTGCGTGCGTTTCCATTCGCGCATGGCGGCAACGAACACGGCAGCCAGGCCGACATTGTTCTCATTGGCCAGCGAGCGGAACAACTCTTCAAGGCTGCGACCGGCCCAGAACTTGTCCTCGAAATCGTCCATGTCGCGGCGCAGCCGGCGGTAGGTGACGATCTTTTCGAAAATGATCGCCCACGTCATGATCGACGCGCCGAAAAGCCCCGTCATCACCAGCTTGACGACGATATGCGCCTGCACGAACAGCCCGACGAACGAGAAATCGCTCACATTGGAAAGGGCAGCAACCTCAACGGGCGTAGCCATGAATATTCACCTTCGCTGTCCGCTTTGCTTTACGGACGAAATGGAAGCGGGGCACACAAGGTTAAGGGGTGAGCCGGCTCGTCGGCGGATTGGAATTTACGAAAATTCAAGCCGAAACCGAGCGAACGGCTGCTCCCTTGACCGTGGAATGGGACGAAACTAGGGCGTTCGGCCCGAACCATAAGGTTACAAACCGCCTTTTTGGTTAAGGAAGCATGAACAGGCCGGATTTTCTGCAGATTTACCGCGCCGGATATCCGCTCAATGCCGCCACGACATCAATTGCCGTGCCGCCTCGATCCTCGATCTGGGAGCGCTGGCAAGCTGCGCGCGCAGCCGCCCGCCAATGCGCAATGGTCGTCCATCGCCAGCGATCAACGCCACCTGGACCAGCGCGCCGACCAGATAGGTGTCGCTCGTCCAGATCGACTGATAGAGGGTGATGGACGCGCCTTTGAGGATGATCGCCGACGTCCTGACCTCGACGACGTCTTCGATACGCGCCGGCCGGCGGTAATCAATCGTCATCCGCCGCACGACAAATCCTGCAGCGTCCCCTTCTTCCGCCAGTTCGCGCTGCGATATCGCCAGCACCCTGAGCATGTCGGAGCGCCCCCGTTCCATGAAGCGGACATAGGCGGCGTGATAGACGAGACCGGTGAAATCAGTGTCCTCGTGATAGATGCGCACTGGCAGGATATGTTCGCCATCAACGATGCGCCCGGCAAGATCGGGCCATGTCGTTCCTGCCGTTTCATCGCCCGTATCGCTCATGGATGGTCCGTGGAAGAAGCAAAAGGATGCATTGCTCAATCCTCCGGGCTGTTGCCGGACGCAAAGAAGTCGAACTGCGCCGCCCCGGGGGGTGGAGCCTCCAGGCCAAGATGGCCAAAGGCTGACGGGGTCAGCAATCGCCCACGCGGGGTGCGCTGCAGGAAGCCTTGTTGCAGGAGGAAGGGCTCGACGATCTCCTCCAGCGCGTCGCGCGGCTCGGACAACGCTGCCGCGATGGTGTCAATCCCGACCGGCCCGCCGCCATAGCTGCGCGCGATAATGCCAAGATAGCGCCGGTCAAGCGTATCAAGCCCCAGCCGATCAACATCAAGCGCGCCCAGCGCCCGGTCAGCCAGCGTCGCATCAATCGAAGACGCCCCCGCGACGGCGGCAAAATCCCGCACCCGGCGCAACAGCCGCCCGGCGATTCGCGGCGTGCCGCGTGCCCGCTTGGCGATCTCGCGTGCCCCGTCTTCGGTAATTGCCGCTGCCAGCACGCGTGCCGCCCGTTTGACGATGAGTTCCAGTTCCTCGATCGTGTAAAACGACAGCCTCACATGAATGCCGAAACGATCGCGCAGCGGCGTCGTCAGCAGGCCGAGCCGGGTTGTTGCGCCGATCAGCGTGAATTTGTTGAGGTCGATCCGGACCGAGCGTGCCGCCGGCCCCTCGCCGATGATGAGATCAAGCTGGAAATCCTCCATCGCCGGGTAGAGGATTTCCTCGACCGCTGGCGACAGACGATGAATTTCATCGATGAACAACACATCGCGCGGCTCCAGATTGGTGAGAAGCGCCGCCAGATCGCCGGCCTTGGCAATCACCGGGCCTGATGTGGAGCGAAAACCCACCCCAAGCTCGCGCGCCATGATTTGCGCCAGCGTCGTCTTGCCAAGACCCGGCGGCCCGGCAAACAACACATGGTCAAGCGCCTCCTCGCGCTTTCCCGCCGCCTGAATAAACACCGAGAGGTTCGAGCGCGCCTGCGCCTGGCCGACGAAATCAGTGAGGCGTTGGGGACGGATATGCGCTTCGACTTCGTCCTCGACACCCTGTTGGGCAGCCACCACGCGGCTCCCGCTGCTCATCGCTGCCTACCCCTGCCGCGCCCAGCCATCACCGCGCCAATTCCCTTAACCCAAGCTTGATGAGGAGTGCTGCGTGCGCCCCCTCGCCGGCCGTTTTCATTGCCGCTGCCACCGCCGCTGCCGCCTGCGGCTGACCATAGCCGAGATTGACCAGCGCCGACACCGCATCCATCACGGCACTCGGCATCGCTGCTTCATCCGCCGGTCCGGCAAGGCGCGCGGCCAGCGGGTCGATGCCGACCAAAGCCGGGGCTTTTCCCTTGAGCTCGGCGACGATGCGCTGCGCCAGCTTCGGGCCAACGCCCGGTGTGCGGCCGATGGCCGCCTTGTCCTGGAGCGCCACCGCGCTTGCAAGCTCCGAGGGACGCAATGTCGACAGCAGCGCCAGACCGACCTTGGCACCCACCCCCTGGACTGTCAGCGCCAGGCGGAACCATTCGCGCTCGGCAAGGCTTGCAAACCCGAACAGGCGGATCATGTCCTCGCGTACATGCGTCTCGATCCACAGGCTCGCCCGCTCGCCCTTTTGCGGCAGGCCGGTCAGGGTGTGCGATGAACAGAAGACCACATAACCAACGCCGCCGACATCGATGATGACATGATCATCACCATAGTCATCGACGAGCCCTGTGAGTTTTCCGATCATTGAACGAACCTAGGCCGATTCGCGTGCTTGCGTCGCGCTCAGCCGGGCGATCTGCCGGTGGTGGGCATGCGTGATCGCAATCGCCAGCGCGTCAGCCGCGTCAGCCGAGGTGATTTTCGCCGTCGGCAGCAGGATTTCGACCATGCGCCTGATCTGCGCCTTGTCGGCATGGCCGGCGCCAACCACGGTTTTCTTGACCAGATTGGCTGCATATTCACCGACCTGCAGGCCCGCAAGCGCCGGCACCAGCAGGGCGACGCCGCGCGCCTGACCAAGCTTCAGGGTCGATTCGGGATTGATGCTGACGAAGGTCACCTCGACCGCGGCATCCTGCGGCTCGAATGTGACAATGACATCGCGCAAACCGTCATGGATCGCCTTCAGGCGCTCGCTGAGAGCGACATCAGCGGGGATCATCAGCACGCCACAGGCAACAAAACTGAGCCGCGAACCGGCATGCTCGATCACCCCCCAGCCGGTCCGCCTCAAGCCCGGATCAATGCCGATGATGCGCACCTTCCCGCTCACCGGCCGCTCCCCTCAGGCCGAAAGCTTGGAGAGCAGATCGTCAGAGGCTTCGAAATTGGCATAAACCTTCTGCACGTCATCATGCTCGTCGAGCTGGCTCACAAGGCGCACCACTTTCTCGCCGGTCTCATCATCAACCGGCACAGTTGTTTGCGGCTTCCACGTCAGCAGTGATTTCTGCGGCTCGCCAAACCTCGCTTCCAGCGCCTTCGCCATGTCCGCCAGACGTTCAGGCGCACACCAGACCCGGTGCACCTGCGCCTCGCTCGTCACATCATCGGCACCCGCATCGATGGCGGCCTCCAGCATCGTGTCAGCATCACTCACGCTGCCGGCGAATTCGACGAGGCCCACCCGGTCGAACATGAACGACACAGCCCCTGTTTCAGCCAGCGCCCCGCCGCTCTTGGTAAAAAGCGAGCGCACATCCGAGGCTGTGCGATTGCGGTTATCCGTCAGCGCCTCGACAATGACGGCAACCCCGCCCGGTCCGTAACCTTCATAACGAATTTCATCATAGCTCTCCGCATCCCCGCCGACGGCCTTTGAAATCGCCCGCTCGATGCGATCCTTGGGCATGTTCTCGGCCCGTGCCGCCAGCACGGCGGCCCGCAGACGCGGGTTCATCGCCGGATCGGGAAGGCCCATCTTGGCTGCAACCGTGATTTCACGCGCCAGCTTGCTAAACAGGCGCGAGCGCACGGCATCCTGCTTGCCCTTGCGATGCATGATGTTGGCGAATTGTGAATGACCGGCCATGCCCTGCTCCTTGAGCCGCACCTCACACGGGTTCGGCCTTCATCGGGGTGCGGAAAATAGGCGCCTCGAGGGAAAAAATCCATGCCCTCGCGCGTGATCAGCCCCAGGGCGGCGCAGCTGGCTGCAAAAGCCCACCCATCCGCACCCCGTGACAGGCGCGCGCCAGACCGGTCCTGTCATCGATCTCGACCGCCAGCCCCGACAACGTTGCCTCGCCATCCGCCGGCTCGAAGCGTCCCGAGGGCAGAGCATGGACAAAACGATGCAGCGGCTCGGCCGCTTTCATGCCGATAATCGAATCATAATCGCCACACATGCCGATATCGGTGCAAAACGCCGTACCCCCCGGCAGGATACGATGATCAGCGGTCGGCACATGGGTGTGGGTGCCGATGACCGCGCTCACCCGCCCGTCGCAGAAGCGCCCGATACCCTGTTTCTCACTTGTCGCTTCGCAATGGGCATCAACCACAATGATGTCGGCCACCTCCTTGAGGGGAGCCGCCGTCAATTCACGCTCAAGCGCGGCGAAGGGATCATCGAGCTGGGGATGCATATGGACGCGCCCCATCACGTTGATGGCAAGCAGCCTGGCGCCATTACGCAAACTCACCAGGCTTGCGCCGCGCCCCGGCGTGCCGGACGGATAGTTGAGCGGGCGCACCAGCCGGTCGACCCGGTCAATGAACACCAGCGCCTCGCGCTGATCAAACGCATGATTGCCAAGCGTGACGACATCGGTGCCGGCCGCGATGAGTTCGTCGAAAATCGCTTCCGTAATGCCAAAGCCCCCGGCGGCGTTCTCGCCATTGACGACCACCGCATCAAGCTTCCAGGCCGCTACCAGTCCGGGAAGCAGATTGGTGACGGCCACGCGCCCGCTGCGCCCGACCACATCGCCCAGAATAAGAAGCCGCATTGCTAATCCCGCTCTTGTTGCTGTGCCTTGCTATTCAACGGCTGCGATGAAGGCAAACACAAAGGTAAAGCCGGACCGCTCACACCTCGATGACACCGCGCTCGGTGATGATGGCATCAAGCCGCTCGTCATGGGGCCGAAGCGGTATGTGATCGACTTCCTGAACGCTGAAGGCATAGCCGAAAGCCCGAACAGGCCCTTTTGCCCGCAACTGTGCCAGGGTGCGGTCATAAAAGCCGCCGCCATAGCCGATACGTCCGCCGGCGCGATCAAAGGCCGCGAGCGGCACAATCAGCACGTCGGGCTCGACATAAGGCTCAGTGGCAAGCGGCGCTGGCACGCCAAAGGCGCCGGCCGCTAGCCGGTCTCCGGGCGCGTAGGTACGAAAACGCAATGCCATGCCCTTGCCCACGACAACCGGCAGGCAGCATGCCCTCCCTGCTTCGGCCAGACCTGCTATCAGCGGTCCGGTATCCATCTCATCGCCAATCGACCAGGAGACCGCGACCATCAGGGGGGCGGGGCTGAGCGCGCCAAGCGCCCGGCGCGCCGCAGCGTCCGCTGCCGTTTTCCGCTCATCGGGCGATAAACGTGCCCTTGCGGCGCGAGCCGCCACCCGCAGCCGCTGCTGATCCTCGGCAAATCTGGCTTCTGTCATGGCGCTGCACATAGAGGAAAGTGGCGGGCCGGAACAGCCGTGGGAGCGTTCGATCCCGGGCACCTACGTAAGTAGGTGGGCGCCGTGTGCCCAGGCCCACGAGCCCGGACAGGGACAGCTCCCGTTAGGATCGATAAGGGCCCGGGGACTCAGTTGTCCGCACGCAAAGCCCAGCACCGCCACCCAAAAGCTTAATCTACTTCGTACACCTGCGCCATAGTTTTACCGCCAGCTGCAAATTTCAAACGAAATTAACCATTCTGCTCATAATAAACAGGGATGAATCCGCTGCTTTTGCATCAGGCATACATACGCTCGACGCTCAGCGGCACTCAACCACCGACAGTGCGTACCGCCGCAACGTCCTGTCGCAATAGCGCAAGATCATCGTGCGGCCTTCATCTCGACAGGGAATGGCGGACATGGGCCTATCATCGCTGAAAATTGGACTTCGCATTACGCTCGGCTCGGTCGTGAGTCTTGTCATGCTTCTGGGTTTTGGAGCGTTTGCCTGGGTTGAAATGGCGATGCTGAATTCAATAACCGAAAAACTCCATTACTACCCCTTCACAAATTCCAACGCGCTCGCCACAACACAGACTGACTTGACGGCGATTGACAAGAATTTGCAGCTGATCATCGCCAGGGGTGGCGATGGTTGGCCTGAGTTGATGGCAGAAATCGACCAACACGCCGCTAATGCCAAAAAACAATTGGAGCTGGTTCTGAGCCGCTACCTTGGCGGCAAGGAAGAACCGCAATCCGCCTTGGATGCGCTCGCCGCCCTTACTGCGGGACTGCCGAGCATTCGCGAACGCATGCAGATCGGATCGCTCTTTGAGGCCAATCATCTGGCCGATGAGCTGCGCGAAAAACACGGCAAGAAAGCTCTTGGTATAGCAACAAAACTGCGTGAAGCCGGCCTCAATGTCTACGCCAAGCGGTTCATCGAGGATGCGCGCGCCGCATATGACAATGTCACTCAATGGACGATTATCGTGATGATCCTTGCCGGCCTCACCGCGTTCACGGTCAGTTTTTTGATTGCACGCTCGATCACCAGCCCGCTGCGCACATTACAGGAGCGCATGAAGTCGCTGGCCGCTGGCGAAAAGGATACGGCCATCGCCGGTCAGGAGCGCAAGGACGAGATCGGCGCCATGGCGAAAGCCGTCGAGGTTTTCCGTGCCAGCATGATCGAAGCTGATCGCCTCGCGGCCGCTGAAGCCAACGAGCAGGGCGCCCGCGAGCGTCGCGCCAAGGCGCTTGATCGTCTCGTCAAGGATTTCGAAAGCGAGATCGGCGTCCTCGTCGGCGATGTCGGCCACGCGGCGACGGAATTGCGCACAACGGCTGAAGGGCTGTCCGCAAACGCGGAGGCGACGACCCGCCAGTCAAGCACCGTGGCCGCTGCCTCCGAAGAGGCAACGATGAATGTACGAACAGTCGCGGCGGCCGCTGAAGAGCTGTCAAGCTCGATTGCCGAGATCGGCGCACGCGTCGGCGATTCGACAACCATGATCGCCAGGGCGGTCGAGCAGGCAAAGACCACCGACCACCAGGTCCAGTTCCTCGCCAAGGCCGCCGACGCCATCGGCAATGTCGTCAAGCTCATCAATGATATCGCCGGCCAGACCAACCTTCTGGCGCTCAACGCCACCATCGAGGCGGCGCGCGCTGGCGAGGCTGGCAAGGGTTTCGCTGTGGTCGCCTCCGAGGTCAAGCAGCTTGCCACCCAGACATCGAAGGCAACCGATGAGATTGCCGGCCAGATCACCGCCATACAGGCGGCGACGGGCGAAGCGATCACGGCCATCAAAGCCATTGCCGGTACCATCGGTTCGGTCAACGAGATCGCCACCGGCATCGCTGCGGCCATCGAGGAACAGGGCGCCACCACGCAGGAAATCGCCCGCAATGTTACCGAAGCAGCCCGCGGCACCTCGGACGTGTCGACCAACATCGTCAACGTCAACGAGGCAGCCCAGCATTCCTCGCGCTCGGCCATGCAGGTTCTGGAGGCAGCAACCGCACTCAATGGCAATGGCGACAAGCTCAAAGGGGTCGTCGACAGCTTCCTCGCCAAAGTGCGCGCCGCCTGACGCCAGTACGCGTGCAAGGATCAGGCGGGGAGGCTACAGGCCTCCCCTTTTTCTTGAGACCTTTGCTGACAATTTTCTTGGTCGCTTCTTGGCAAGCACCGCCGCCCATGCTCTAGGCTCGCCTGCGTCAAGGAGCCTGCCATGCCAATGTCCTACGCCCAACGCCTCGAAGACACCCATCTGGATTTGATCTTCGCCGATCAGGCAACCGGCTTCTACATCGACGTGGGCGGTGGCCATCCGGTCGCCGATAACGTCTCGCTGCATTTTTATGCTAAGGGCTGGCGCGGTCTGGTCATCGAACCGCAAGCACGCCTCGCCGCGATCCATCGTGCCTTGCGCCCGCGCGATATCGTCATTGAAGGCCTTGTCGGGCGCGAGCAAGGCGAAGCGCTCTTCCATCAGGTTGCTCGCTTCCACGGATTTTCAACGACGATCAGCACGCATGCCGCCGCTGCCGCCGAGCTTGGTGCAAACGTCGAGGCAAGCCATAAGCCGGTGACGACGCTGGCAAAGCTGTGCGAGGACCACGACATCACCATGATCGATTTTCTTAAAGTCGACGTCGAGGGCGCCGAGGCCGACGTGCTGGCAGGCGCCGATCTTGCCCGCTTTCGTCCCAGAGTGATCATCGTCGAAGCGGTGGCGCCTGGCACCATGGCACCAAGTCATGAGAGCTTCGAGCCGATCATCCTGCCGCACAACTACGTCCTCGCCTTCGAGGATGGTCTCAACCGCTTCTATGTCCGCGCCGAGGAGCGCGGCCTTGCGGCCCGCTTTCCAGCGCAGCCGCTTGCCTGGGACAGTGTCGACCATCTCTATGATCACGGTCGCGCCGCGGAGAACAAGGGCCATGTCGATCATGCGCTGGCGCTCGCTTTGTCGCGCGGCTTTCTTGCTTCTCTGCCGGAATTGTCGCTCGATGAGGTGAGGGCTGTTGCTGCTGAGGGTGCAGGTAGCAGCGCCAACCCCGCTTCGTCGCTCGATGATGACAGCCTGCGGCTGGCGCTGGGGCGCATTTGCGCTGCCTATGATGGCGGACATCTGATGGACGACTAAGGGGCTGATCGTCAGTTCGTGTGAAACCCGAGGCTGGCAGCCAGCCGCTCGACCCGCTCAGCCGTAAGGGTCACCGCCTCGACCGCACTTTCCTCCCGACCGCGCGCCGCCGCCAGTTCATTGTCCAAGCGCATGCGCAGCGCCGACAGCTCCGCCTCAAGCTGGCTGACGCGACCGCGCATGTCGGACAGCTGATCCGACACAACCAGAGCTGCCATGATGGTGAGCCTGGTGTCGCCGATCTCGCCGAATTTGGCTTTCAGCGCCTTGACGTGGCCGTCAATGCCTCTTGCAAGCGTCTCAAGGTGCTTTTCCTGGCCTTCTTCGCAGGCAATTTTGTAATTGCGACCACCAATGTCGATATCAAGCGAGGGCATGGATCAAGCCTCCTCCTCCGCCAGAACTTCGCGCAGCGCCTCGAGCGCATGGTCAACGCGAAGCGAGGCGGCAAGATTGGCCCGCGACAGGATCGTCGCTTCCGCCTTCAGATGATCGCAGGTACTGGCAAGCTTGGAGCGATCGACAGCGAGGAGATGCACATCCTCTTCCAGCTGGGCTACCACATCTTCGCTGGCCTTGCGGCGCACGACCGCAGCCTCAAGAACATCAAGGCTCGACTGCAGGCGATTCAACGCGGCATCAAGTGGCGTACTCTGCATCATGACAGAAAGGTAAAGGCGGGACGGCGGCTTGGTCAACGCTCCAATTCGCTCTTCCCACCATTTCCCGGTACCTCGCTCGATTGACTCCAGGTGACCGTGTCGCTAATTCCCGCCCACCGGGGTGATGAACTGGCGCGAAACGGGGCCACATGTGCCACGGCTCGTCTTGCGGCACTGCCCGACCTATCTGCAAGAACACCGAAAGTTCCCGATACCATGACCCAACCGACGAGTTCTGCGGATTATAAGCTGATGGCGAGTGCCGTAAGAGCTTTGGCCATCGATGGGGTCGAAGCGGCAAAATCCGGCCATCCCGGGCTGCCGCTGGGCGCAGCCGACATCGCCACCGTTCTGTTCACCAGCTTCCTTCGCTACGACGCCAGCAACCCGTCCTGGCCCGACCGCGACCGTTTTATTCTCTCCGCCGGCCATGGCTCGATGCTGGTCTATGCGCTCCTCCATCTCCTTGATTTTCCCGGCATGTCGATGGAGGAAATCCGCCGCTTCCGCCAGAAAGGCTCAAAAACCCCTGGCCATCCGGAATTCGGCCATACCGCCGGCATTGAAATGACGACCGGCCCGCTCGGGCAGGGGCTTGCGAGCGCGGTTGGCATGGCAATCGCGGAAACCTCGCTTGCCGCGCGCTTCGGCAGCGACCTTGTCGACCACCGCACCGTCGTTTTGTGCTCGGACGGCGATCTGATGGAAGGCATCAGTCAGGAGGCCATCGCCCTTGCCGGGCATCTGCGCCTCAACAAGCTCATCGTTCTGTGGGATGACAACAACATCTCCATCGACGGACCGTTATCGCTGTCTGATTCAACCGATCAGCTCGCCCGCTTTGCGGCAAGCAATTGGGCAACCGACCGTGTCGACGGTCACGACCCCAACGCAATCCTGGCGGCGCTGGAACGGGCGCGGGCCAGCGAGCGCCCCACCTTGATCGCCTGCCGCACCATCATCGGCTACGGCGCACCAAAAAAGGCCGGCACCTCGAAGGCTCATGGCGAACCTTTGGGTGCCGATGAACTCACCGCGACCAAAGCAGCGCTCGGATGGACAGCTGAATCGTTCACCGTGCCTGATGATGTGCGCGCCGCCTGGCGCGAGGCGGGCAAGCGGGCTGCAGCAACGCATGTGGCGTGGCAAGCGCGCCTTGCCGCCACGGACGAGGCAACCCGCAATGAATTCATACGCTCTATCGCCGGCACGCTGCCTGCTGGCTTGAGCGTGGCGCTTGATGCGGTGAAGGCATCGGCACTTGCCAACCCGCAGTCGGTCGCCACGCGCAAAGCCTCCGAAATCGTCCTCGAGGCGATCAATGCGGTCTTGCCCGAGACCATCGGCGGCTCCGCCGATCTGTCCCCGTCAAACCTCACCCGCACCAAAACCCTCACCCCCTATTCCGCGACCGGGCGCGCAGGCCGCTATATCCATTTCGGCATCCGCGAGCATGCGATGGCTGCCGCCATGAACGGCATGGCGCTGCATGGCGGGATCATTCCCTATGCCGGCACCTTTCTGGTGTTTGCCGATTATTGCCGCCCCTCGCTGCGCCTCGCGGCGCTGATGGGCGTGCGCGTTGTTCACGTGATGACCCATGACAGTATCGGCGTGGGTGAAGACGGGCCGACCCACCAGCCCGTCGAGCATCTGGCGGCGCTGCGTGCCATACCGAACCTTCTTGTCTTCCGCCCCTGCGACACGGTCGAGGCGGCCGAAGCCTGGCTGAGCGCGCTGTCTCACCAGCATGCGCCGAGCATCATCGCCCTGTCGCGTCAGGCCGTTCCGCAATCTCGTTCAAAGAGCAGCGCCGACAATCAGGTGAGCCGCGGCGCCTATGAGATTTCACCAAGCAGCAAGCCGGCCGCCGTCACCCTCTTTGCCTCCGGCACCGAGGTCAGCCTGGCGTTAGCGGCGCAGAAGATGATCGAGGCGGAAGGCTACGGCGCGCGTGTCGTGTCGGTGCCGTGCTTTGAATTGTTCGAGGCCCAGGACGCGACCTATCGCCGCACTGTTATCGGCGAGGCCGGGGTCAGGATCGCCATCGAAGCGGCGATCCGTCAGGGTTGGGACCGCTTTATCGGCGAGGCCGGTATCTTTGTCGGCATGTCGGGCTTTGGCATGTCGGCACCCTACGCCGAAATCTACGACCATTTCGCCATCACCCCCACGGCCGTGACTGCAAAAGCGCTCGACGCCCTGCGTCGCAACGACTAGCGCCCGTTCAATTCTGGTTCAGCCTGAATTTGTCACGGCACGCCGCTCAGAGGAGACCATGATGACTGTAAAGATTGCCATCAACGGATTTGGCCGCATCGGCCGCAACATCCTGCGCGCCATAATCGAGAGCAAGCGCAAGGACATCGAAGTCGTCGCCATCAACGATCTGGGACCGGTGGAGACCAACGCCCATCTCCTGCGCTATGATTCCGTCCACGGTCGCTTTCCTGCCGACGTTCGGGTCGAGGGCGATTCAATCGTCATCAACGGCAAGGCGATCAAGGTGACCGCCATCAAGGACCCCGGCCAATTGCCGCACAAGGCTCTGGGTGTCGACATCGCGCTTGAATGCACTGGCATTTTCACCTCAAAAGACAAGGCCTCCGCCCATCTTGCCGCCGGCGCCAAGCGCGTGCTGGTGTCTGCTCCCGCCGATGGCGCAGATCTGACGGTCGTCTTCGGCGTCAACGATGATCTCCTCACCAAAGACCATGTGATTGTCTCGAACGGCTCCTGCACCACCAATTGTCTCGCGCCGGTTGCCAAGGTGCTGAACGACAATTTCACGATTGTGCATGGGTTCATGACCACCGTTCACGCTTACACCGGCGATCAGCCGACGCTTGATACCATGCACAAGGACCTCTACCGCGCCCGCGCTGCCGGCCTGTCGATGATCCCGACCTCAACGGGTGCCGCCAAGGCCATCGGCCTTGTCATCCCTGAGCTCAAGGGCAAGCTTGACGGTTCGGCCGTCCGCGTGCCGACGCCCAATGTCTCCCTGATCGATCTGAAGGTGGTGACGAAGAAGCGGGTGACGGTGGAGAAGGTCAACGACGCCATCATCAAGGCCGCCAGACGCGGCCCGCTGAAAGGCATCCTCGCGGTTACCAGCGAACCGAACGTCTCGTCGGATTTCAACCATGTACCGACATCCTCGACCTTTGCCCTCGACCAGACGAAGGTAATGGACGAAAAATTTGTCCGCGTTCTGTCTTGGTACGACAATGAGTGGGGTTTCTCTAACCGCATGATCGATACGGCTGTCGCCATGGGGCGGTTGATCTGAGGACGGCTGATGGCGGCGATCCCCACCCTTGAAACGCTCGCGCTGTCAGGCAAGCGCGTTCTCATCCGTGCCGATCTCAACGTGCCGCTCAACGATGGTGTTGTCGGTGATCGCACCCGCATCGAGCGCTTCGCCCCGACCGTCAGGGCGGTGCTGGAGCGCGGCAGGATTGCCATTATCCTTGCCCATTTCGACCGGCCGAAGGGCAAGGTCGTGCCAGCCATGTCGCTGCGCCAGGTGGTGGCGGCGCTTGCCGAAACGCTCGATCGGCCGGTGATCTTTGTTGCCACAGACTGGCACGATGACAACGCCGAGAAGGCGGTGGCCGCCGCCCGCCCGGGGGATGTGCTGCTGTTGGAAAACACCCGCTTTCATGACGGCGAGGAAAAGAACGACCAGGCCTTTGCCGCGAAGCTTGCCGGGCTTGGCGATGTTTTTGTCGCCGATGCCTTCTCCTGTGCCCATCGCGCGCACGCTTCGACCGAGGCCATCGCCCGCCTGCTTCCCTCCTGTGCCGGCCTGTCCATGGCCGCCGAGCTGGAGGCTCTGGCAACAGCGCTGGAAAATCCCGCCCGCCCGGTCATGGCGATTGTCGGTGGCGCCAAGATTTCAACGAAGCTTGATCTTCTCGCCAATCTGGTGAAACGCGTCGACGTGCTGGTGATCGGCGGCGCCATGGCCAATACGTTTCTTGCCGCGCAAGGTTTCGAGGTCGGGAAATCGCTCGTTGAAATGAACATGTACGACACAGCGCGCGCAACCTTGCAGATCGCCAGCGCCGCCGGTTGCGATGTCATTCTTCCCGGCGATGCTGTCGTTGCTGAGACCTTCGCCGCCCATGCTTCTCATAAGGTCCAAGGCGTTGAGGCGATCGACCCGGCCGGCATGATCCTTGATATCGGCCCAGCGAGTGTCGACGCGCTGAAAGCACGCCTTGATACCATCCGCACGGTTTTGTGGAACGGCCCTTTCGGCGCCTTCGAACTCCCCCCCTTCGATACCGGCACCAACGCTGTTGCACGCAGCGTCGCCATGCTGACCAAGGCAGGCAAGCTGGTGTCAGTTGCCGGCGGCGGCGATACAGTCGCAGCCCTTGCGCATGCCGGCGTCGACCAGGATTTCACCTATGTGTCGACCGCCGGCGGCGCCTTCCTCGAATGGCTCGAAGGCAAGTCGTTGCCGGGAGTGGAAGTCCTGAAACGCTGAGGCAAGATTGAACACTCAAAGGAATAGTTGACATGCCCCGCATCACCCTCCGCCAGCTTCTCGACCACGCCGCCGAGCATGAGTACGGCGTGCCGGCCTTCAACATCAACAATATGGAGCAGGCGCTCGCCATCATGGCGGCCTGCGATGCGGTTGACGCGCCCGTCATCATCCAGGCCTCCCGCGGCGCTCGCTCCTATGCCAACGACATCATGCTGAAGCACATGATGGATGCGCTGACCGAAATCTATCCGCATATTCCTGTGTGCGTTCACCTTGACCACGGTAATGAGCCGGCAACCTGTATGACGGCGATCCAGGCAGGCTTTACATCAGTGATGATGGACGGTTCGCTGAAGGCCGACGGCAAAACGCCGGGCGACTGGGATTACAATGTCGGTGTCACGCGCGCCGTCGTCGATATGGCTCATCTTGGCGGGATTTCAGTCGAGGGTGAGCTGGGTGTGCTGGGCTCGCTTGAAACCGGCATGGGCGACAAGGAGGACGGTCATGGCGCCGAGGGACAGCTCTCGCATGACCAGCTCCTGACCAATCCCGACGAAGCGGTGAAATTCGTGCGCGAGACCAGGGTCGATGCTCTGGCGATTGCCATGGGCACCTCGCATGGCGCCTATAAATTCTCGCGCAAACCCGATGGCAAGGTTCTGGCGATGAACGTCATCGAGGACATTCACCGCAAACTGCCCAACACCCATCTTGTCATGCATGGTTCCTCATCGGTGCCGCAGGAATTGCAGGATGTGATCAACAAGTTCGGCGGCAGGATGAAGCCAACCTGGGGCGTACCGGTGGCGGAGATCCAGCGCGGCATCAAGCATGGCGTGCGCAAGATCAACATCGACACCGACAACCGGATGGCCATGACCGGCCAGATCCGCCGTGTTCTTGCCGAGGAACCGGGCGAGTTCGACCCCCGCAAATATTTGAAACCCGCCATGGAAGCGATGACAAAACTCTGCCGCCAGCGGCTGGAGGAGTTCAACACCGCCGGCAAGGCATCAAAAATCTCGAAGGTGATCCCGGTCGCCGAAATGGCGAAGCTTTACGCCAGAGGTGCCCTTGATCCCAAAATCGCCTGAACGCCCCTCGCCAGCGGTTTCACCGCCGCGCGGCCTTAAGCAGCGCGGATATCGGCGACGAAATTGACGACCGCACCGTCGAATGTCTTTGAACGCTCGCTGAGGGTTTCGGCGGAGCCTGAGACCTGACGCGCCGCCGCATCCGTGCGCTCGATTGCCTTGGAAAGTATGGCCAGCGCTTCGCGCACCGTCTCCGCATTGCGTGCTGAGGCGGACGCTCCATTGCCGATATCATTCGTCGCGGCCACCTGCTGCTCCATCGCTGCTGATATGAAATCAGTCACTTGCGACAGTTTCGAGATTGTCTCACTGACGTTTTTGATTTCGTTGACCGATTTCTGCGTCGCTTCGCGCACCAGCCCGACCTGCTGGGAAATCTGCTCGGTCGCGCCCGAGGTCTGCATGGCGAGCGACTTCACCTCGGTTGCAACGACGCCGAAGCCTTTGCCAGCTTCACCCGCGCGCGCTGATTCAATGGCGGCATTGAGTGCAAGCAAATTGGTCTGCGCGGCAATTTCAGAAATCAGGTGAACCACCGAGCCGATGGTTTCTACGCTGCTCGTCAGGGTCGTGATGACCTGGTTGGTCCGCTCAAGATTGGCAACCGCTGCCTGCACCATCTGCGAACCGGTCGTTACCTGAGTGCCGATTTCACGGATCGAAGCGCCAAGCTCCTCACAGGCCGAGGCCGTCGCCGACACGCTTTCGAGTGTGCTCTCGACGGCGCCACTGGCGCTTTGCGACTGGCTTGAAGCGCTTTGCGCCAGGGTACCCAGCTGTTCAGACAGCGACAGCAGCGTCTGCGCCTCGCCCGTCGTTGCCGCCCGGATATCGCCAAACTTGGTCTCGAACGTGCCAACTGATTCATCAATACGTCTGCCGCGCGCCAGCGCCGCGCTGACCTGCGCATCGCCATGCTGGGTGACGACGATGGCAAGTTCGAATGTAGTGACGCGCTGCAACGCGTCGGCATAGGCAAGTGCTTTCCTCGCCGACCAGCGGAAGCGGCCAGCCATGCGTGCAAACGCCTGACGCATCAGAAAGCAGGCGAGGATCATGCGGGTCCGCTGATCGATCTTCAACTCGATTTCGCGGGCATTGCGGTCCCGCATGGACTGCATCCACTCTGCCGTATATTCAGCCGACAGCAATTCACGCATCGCCGCTACCTGCAGCACCTTCATCTTCTCGCGATGATCGAGGATCGACTGGCGCACATGCGGCATCGTCAGCAACTGCGTCAGCAACCGATCGGATATATCTCCGAGATCATCATCGATCAGCCGGCCGATTTCTTTCACTTTCTGGCGGCAATCATCGTCGATTCCGTAAATCGCGAGCCGTGATTGAATCTCTGGAGGTATGGTCATCTCATTGCTTTCAATTTCGGATCGAGGATGTCGCCCGTGCGGTACATAACCCATCGGCACGTCTCCACATTCCGCGATATTGGTTAGCAAAGTGTGAAATAGTCGAAATGTCTCATGCTTGGAACCATCGACCTTGGTCGACTTGTCGTCCGCCTGCGCTCGTTCCATGAAGAATTAAGAAAAATGAGGAAACCGCCGATGGCCTCCATCTATTCCGCTGTCTACGCCGCCTGGAAGCAGGCTCCGCAAACGTTCTGGGCCGGCGCCGCTGCCGACATCGACTGGTTCACGCCATGGGAAAGCGTCTTTGACAGCGCTCACGGCGCTTATGGACGCTGGTTTGCAGGCGCCACGACAAACACCTGCTGGAACGCCGTTGACCGCCATGTTCTGCGCGGGCGCGCCGAACAGACGGCCATCATCTACGATTCGCCTGTCACAGGCACGCTTGAGCACTGGAGCTATGCCCGCCTGCAAAGCGAGATCGAGGCCTTCGCCGCGTGTCTCCTTGATCGTGGCATCAGCAAGGGCGACCGCGTCATCCTTTATATGCCCATGGTGCCGCAGGCTATCGTTGCCATGCTGGCCTGTGCGCGCCTTGGAGCCATTCACTCGGTGGTCTTCGGCGGCTTTGCCGCCAAGGAGCTGGCGACCCGCATCAATGATTCTACACCCAAACTCATCGTTTCCGCCTCGTGCGGCATCGAGGGCAGCAAGGTGGTCGCCTGCAAGCCCCTGCTTGATGGCGCTCTCGCCCTTGCACATCACAAGGTCGCCCATTGCATCGTTTTGCAGCGCCCGCAGGCAAGCGCCACATTGCTCGCCGACCGCGACGATGATTATGAGCAGATCATGTCAAAGGCGCGCTTGAAAAAGCGCAGCGTTCCCTGCGTAGCCGTCGCCGCCACTGACCCCTCGTATATCCTTTATACATCCGGCACCACCGGTCAGCCCAAGGGCGTGGTGCGCGACACCGGCGGCCATATGGTGGCACTCAAATGGTCGATGAAAGCCCTTTACGGCATCGAACCGGGCGAAGTGTTCTGGGCTGCCTCCGATGTCGGCTGGGTGGTGGGCCACTCCTACATTGTCTACGCCCCGCTCCTCCATGGTTGCACGACAGTTCTCTTCGAGGGAAAGCCCGTCGGCACCCCTGATCCCGGCACGTTCTGGCGCGTCATCGACGACCATCAGGTGGCAGCGCTCTTCACCGCGCCGACCGCCTTCCGCGCCATCAAGAAGGAAGATCCGTCCGGCTCGTTTCGTGACAAATACAGGCTGTCGGCCCTCCGCGCACTGTTTCTTGCCGGTGAGCGCGCCGACCCCGACACGATCCGCTGGGCGGAGGACTTGCTGAAAGTTCCCGTCATCGACCATTGGTGGCAGACGGAAACCGGCTGGGCCATCGTCGGCAACCCGATGGGGCTTGGCCTGCTGCCGGTGAAGCACGGCTCGCCAACCGTACCGATGCCGGGCTACGCGCTGGAAATAGTCGATGATGGCGGCGCCCCCGTCGCGGCTGGCCAGCTTGGCAATGTGGTGGTGAAGCTGCCTCTGCCTCCCGGCTCATTTCCAACGCTGTGGCAGGCGGAGGAGCGCTTCAAAAGCGCCTATCTCACGGATTTCCCCGGCTATTACAAAACCGCCGATGCCGGCTATGTCGATGAGGACGGCTATCTCTACATCATGGCGCGCACCGACGACATCATCAACGTCGCCGGCCACCGCCTGTCGACGGGCGGTATGGAGGAGGTTCTCTCCTCGCATCCCGATGTGGCGGAATGCGCCGTCATCGGCATGGCCGACCAGTTGAAGGGACAGGTGCCCTGCGGCTTTATCGTCCTGAAATCAGGCGTCAGCAAATCATCCCGCGAAATCGAGGACGAAGTGGTGGCGCTCGTGCGCGAGCGTATCGGGCCGGTGGCAGCCTTCAAGCGCGTCGTCACAGTTGCCCGCCTGCCAAAGACGCGCTCCGGCAAGATCCTGCGCAGCACCATGACCAAGATCGCCGACAATGTGCCCTTCGAGCCGCCCGCAACCATCGATGATCCAGCGATCATCGACGAGATCAGCGCCGCGCTCAACGCCTCGACCCGATGATTGCAGCCTCACTGCCACGCAACCAGAGCAGATGGCGATAACGTGTAAACACAATCTGCTCTTATCTTGTTGTTTTAGCATGCTGTTATCGAACAACCGGTTTCCGCTTTTTCGCCGCACGCTCTAGGCTGATGGATACAGGACATGCGCAACGCCGCTGAGGGACAAGATGAAACTTGAAGGAAAATCGTTCATCGTCACCGGCGCCGCGCGCGGCATCGGTGCTGCCATTGTCGAGCGCCTGCTGCACGAAGGCGCGCGGGTGGTGCTGTCGGACGTCGATGTCGCCGCCGGTGAAGCCACAACCAGCGCCTTGTCGAAACAGGGTGAAGTGCGGTTTTTCCGTTGCGATGTCGGTGAGGCGAAAGACGCCGCCGCATTGATTGCCCATGCGGTGACGGCATTCGGCGAGGTCAACGGCCTCGTCAACAATGCAGGCATTGTTCACGCCGCCGATGTTCTTGAACTGGCTGAAGCTGATTTCGACCGCGTCCTGCGCGTCAACCTCAAAGGCGCCTTTCTGGTGTCCCAGCAGGCCGCCCGCCACATGGTGGCGCAGGGCAAGGGCGGGGCGATCGTCAACATGTCGTCGGTCAATGCCCGCCTGGCTATTCCCAACCAGCTGCCTTACGCGGTGTCGAAAGGCGGCTTGTCACAACTGACCAATGTGATGGCGGTAGCGCTTGCCCCCCACGGCATTCGCGTCAATGCGATCGGCCCGGGCTCCATCATGACGGATATGCTGAAGACGATCGCCGTTGATACGCCAGCGCGCCACAAGCTGCTCTCGCGCACGCCGCTTGGCCGGATCGGCGAACCAGGCGAAATCGCCTCTGTTGCCGCATTCCTCCTGTCGGAAGATGCAAGCTATATTACCGGCCAGACGATCTATGCCGATGGCGGGCGCATGGGGCTCAACTATACCGTCCCCGTTGCCACCGACGCCTGAGAGGTTACTCGCCGGTCGTTCCGTCCTCATGCGGCTTCTTGGCGAATTTGGCGAAGACCTGCGAAAGATCGACCTTCTTTTCACCTTCTTCCACCTGATTGCCACGCACTGACTGGTCAGCGGGCAGCAGCGTGGTGTGGGGCTGCACAGGCTCGGCCGGTTGTCCGCGCGCTGCCCGGCCGACTTCGAAATCAAGATCGATCTGCGTGCACAGCCCGAGCGTGACCGGATCCTGGGGCACCAGATTGCTCATGTTCCAATGGCCCCGCTCGCGCAGCTGCTGGATGGTCGATTTGGTGGTGCCGACGAGGCGGATGATCTGCGCGTCCTTCAGCTCGGCATGATTGCGCAACAGCCACAAAATGGCGTTCGGCCGGTCCTGGCGCCGGGAAACCGGCGTATAGCGCGGGCCTTTACGCTTCTTCTCGGCAATCAGCACTTTCGATTCCGCCATCACCAGCACATGCGCCGGATTGGCCTCGCCCTTGGCGATTTCCTCGCGTGTCATCTGCCCTGAATTGACGGGATCAAGCCCACGCACGCTTTGGCCCGCCTCGCCGTCAGCGATTGCCTTGACCTCCAGCGGATGAAGCCGGCAGAAATCGGCGATCTGGTCGAAGGTGAGCGACGTGTTGTCAACGAGCCAGGCAGCGGTCGCCTTGGGCATGAGCAGAGCGGATTGCGACATGGAAACCTCCGTGCGGCGGACTGTGAAACGCGATCCGCCGACTGCTCCGGGCGCTTCGCCGGGAGCGTCATCGGACCAGCGATGACGGGAAGACAGTCCGTATAAACCGGCTGCCGGCTCCCGTCACGGAAAATCTGCAAGCGCCCGCAAATCGACGTCTCGTTCACGCGATATCAAGGATGATCTTGCCGATATGGGTGTTGGTTTCCATCAGCTCATGGGCCTTGTTGGCCTGTGCCAGCGGAAAATTCGCAAACATCACCGGCTTCACCCGCCCATCGCCCAGAAGCGGCCATACCTGGTCCTCGACCGCCCGGGTGATTTCAGCCTTTTCGGCAACGGTACGGATGCGCAGTGTCGAGCCGGTATGGGTGAGGCGCTTGAGCATCAGGCGGCGGAAATCGACTTCCACCTTCGGCCCGCGCAGGAAGGCAATCTGCACGATGCGCCCGCTGTCGGCGGCGATCTCATAGTTCTTCTGAATGTAATCGCCACCCACCATGTCAAGAATGACATCAACGCCGCGCTTGGATGTGAAGCTTCGCGCTGCGGTAACAAAATCCTCGCTGCGGTAATCAATCGCCAGATCAGCGCCCAGCCGGCGGCAGGCGGCGCATTTTTCCGCTCCCCCCGCCGTCGCAATCACTTTCGCGCCGAAAACCTTGGCAAGCTGGATGGCGGTGGTGCCGATACCCGATGTTCCCCCGTGCACGAGGAAGACTTCGCCCGCCTTCAATGCCCCGCGCTCGAAGACATTATGCCAGACGGTAAAGAAGGTTTCAGGCACGCCGGCCGCCTCGGCAAGCGTCAGACCCGCCGGCACCGGCAAGACGTTTGAGGCGTGGACGGCGGCATATTCAGCATAGCCTCCCCCCGACAGCAGCGCGCACACCGCATCGCCCACCCTGAAACGGCGCGCCTCATCGCCAAGCGCCACCACGACACCCGAAATCTCCAGCCCGGGAATATCGGAGGCGCCCGGCGGCGGCGGATAACCGCCCTGGCGCTGCAGCACATCGGGACGGTTGACGCCGGCATGAGCGATTTTGATCAGCACCTCGCCCGGCCCCGGCACCGGCACCGGGCGTTCCTCGATCACCAGAGCCTCCGGTCCGCCTGGTGTGGGAATGCCAATGGCGCGCATCTTTGTCGGTATGGCTGTCATGCTTGTCTCCCTGATCCGTTCATGCCTACCCCGAAGGAGCGTCACGTCAAACGGCTTTATGACCCGCCATCGCGCGTGACAGCAAGGCGTCCGTCATCCTAGATTTGCCCGATGAGCCAGAGGACAGCCATGATGACCGACGATGACCGCCCATTGCGCAAGATTGCTCATGAGATCGGCCAGGACCTGTCGATATTGTCGATTGAAGAACTGGCCGCGCGGGTCGACCTGCTTCACGCCGAGATCGCCCGCCTTGAGGCAGCGCGCGCCTCCAAGCAGGCACAGCGCCAGGCAGCCGACGCCTTTTTTAAGCGCCCATGAACCACAACCCACCTCCACATTAACCATCAATTAAGGTTTCGCAGTTATAAAGATCATGTCTCGAGTGGTTCTTCGCCACTCCGTTTGACGCCTCCCTGTTTCCAACTTTTCAGCCGCCTCTCGTAGGCGGCTTTTTTTTGGTCGCGCCCTCGCTCATTCACCACAAATGCGCCTTTTGCTTTCGCTCCCCCGTCAACCGGGCTAGATTGCGCTACGTAAGTTTGAAACAGGAATAGTTCATGGCTGAGCTGGATATTGACGCCGTCGATTGGGAACGCGTTGAGGCTGTCGCTTTCGGCGACAAACTTCTCGGTTCCGAGGCGTTTTCTGCCTTGTTCCGCGAGGGTATGAAGCTCATCGAGGAAACCGCAAACTATCTCGACGGGCCGGGCCGCGACCATAGCCGGACGCTCGATCGTGCCGGCGCCCTCACTTATGCAACCGAAAGCATGCGCCTCACCACGCGGCTGATGCAACTTGCCTCATGGCTCCTGCTCCAGCGGGCGGTGAATGAAGGCGAATTGTCGAAGGACCAGGCCAAGATCGATTCCTCGAAAGTCAGCATCGGCAGCCTTGGCAAACCGGAAATATCCGAGGCCGCGCAATCACTGCCAGAACCACTGCATACCCTCATTACACGCAGCCTGCGCTTGCAGGAACGAGTGGCGCACCTCGATCGCCTGCTCTACGACAGCAAAGCCCTGCCGCCTGCCGACAACGCGGTTGGCAACAATCTGGCTCGCCTTGCGGCGGCTTTTGCCGGAAAAGCGGGTTAAGACAAGAGCCGGACGGGGCTGTTTGTGCCGAAATGGCGCGAGCCCTTGCTCTTACTTCTTCAGGAAGCCGAACTTCTGGTTGAACTTCGACAGACGCCCGCCGCGATCCAGCAGCTTGGTGTCGCCGCCGGTCCACGCAGGATGGGTCGAGCTATCGATATCGAGATTCATCGTGTCGCCCTCCTTGCCCCAGGTCGAGCGCGTCATATATTCGGTACCGTCCGTCATCACCACCTTGATGGTGTGATAATCAGGATGAATGTCTTTCTTCATGGTCTTGTCCTTGCGCTGCGCGGTATGGGACATGCTGGACAGCGGATACCGTCAGGCGGTACCCCGCGCCTCAACCGCGCCAGATGGGGAAGTTGGGCGAGCCTATACCCGAGCCCGGCGGATGAAACAAGTCTGAAGCTGGTTTAAGGATAAACGCCCATCGGGCAGGAGCAACAGGTGAGATCACCCGACACCCATCCAGCCGAAGCGAAGGCAACCCCGCGAAGCGCCCGTAATCTGCGCCCCCTGGCCATGCTTGTGCCCTATGCGCTGCGCTACCCCGGCAGGCTGACGGGTGCTCTATGCGGCCTGGTTCTGGCCGCCGGCGCAACCTTGGCCATTCCACTGGCCGTCCGCCGCATGATCGATAACGGCTTTGATTCAACCCGCAGCGGGCTCATCGACCAGTATTTTACGGTGCTGATCATTATCGTTGCTGTTCTCGCCGCGGCCTCCTCGCTGCGCTATTATTTTGTCATCACACTGGGCGAGCGCGTCGTTGCCGACATCCGCCGCGATCTGTTTGCCCACCTCACCCGCCTGTCGATTTCCTTCTTCGACAGCGCGCGCTCGGGCGAAATCGCCTCGCGGCTATCGGCTGACACCACGCAGATCAAGTCAACCGTTGGCGCCTCTGCCTCGATCGCGCTGCGCAATGGCATCATGTTCATCGGTGCCGCCGTGCTGATGACCGTGACCGCGCCATTTCTTGCAGCCTTCGTCCTTGCCGCCATCCCTGTCATCGTCATTCCGCTTATTGTTTTTGGCCGCAAGGTTCAGCGCAGCAGCCGGCGCGCCCAGGATCTGCTGGCGGACGCCGCCGGCTATGCCAGCGAACAGATCGCCGCCATGCGCACGCTTCAGGCCTTCACCCATGAGCAGGCCGCACGCGACAGCTTCAATACCTATTCCGAAGGGGCCTATCAGGCAGCCCGGCAATCAACCGCCGCCCGCGCGGCGCTGACGGCAATTGCCATCTTCCTCGTCTTTTCATCCGTCGTCATGGTCCTGTGGTTTGGCGCCAGCGACGTCATCGCCGGGCGGCTCAGCGCCGGCACCCTGTCGCAATTCGTCCTCTATGCCATGCTGGCCGCCGGCGCCCTTGGCGAGGTGTCCCAGGTATGGGCGGAGATTGCGCAAGGGGCGGGAGCGGCCGAGCGCATCAGCGAATTGATGCACGAGGACATCACCGTGAAGACGCCCGTGCCGGCCTTGGCGATGCCGACACCGGCGCGCGGCGAGATCGTGTTTGACGCCATCAGCTTCGCCTACCCCACGCGGCCCGATCATCCGGTCTTCGACAATCTGTCGTTTGCAGTTCGCCCCGGCGAGCGCATTGCCATTGTTGGTCCGTCGGGCGCCGGCAAATCAACTATTCTGTCGTTGCTCCTGCGTGCCTACGACCCTCAGCGCGGACGTGTGGTGATTGACGGCATCGATATCAGCAAGGCCGATCCGCAGGCGGTGCGCGGACGCATGGCCATCGTGCAGCAGGATCCGACCGTGTTTGCCGACACGGTAGCCAACAACATCCGTTACGGCAGGGACGCGGCGGGCGACGAGGACATTGCCGCCGCCGCCAAGGCTGCGCATGCGCTCGACTTCATCCGCATGTTGCCGCGCGGTCTTGAGACAGCCATCGGCGAGCGCGGAGTGACGCTCTCGGGCGGCCAGCGTCAGCGTGTGGCGATTGCCCGCGCCATCCTGCGCGATGCGCCGATCCTGCTGCTGGATGAGGCAACGTCCGCCCTCGATGCCGAAAGCGAACGCCTGGTGCAGGACGCGCTCGACCGGCTGATGATCGGGCGAACGACACTCGTCATCGCCCACCGGCTGGCGACCGTTCTCAAGGCCGACCGCATTCTCGTCATCGACAAGGGCCGGATTGTGGAGGAAGGAAAGCATGAGGAACTGGTACGCGCCGGCGGACTTTATGGCGAATTGGCGCGCTTGCAGTTTGCTGACATCCAGACCAAGAGCTGACCGCTCACCGCTCGTGAAGATGGCAGGCAACGCTATGTCGCTCGCCGCGATCAAGAAGCGGTAACCGGTCGCTGCAGGCAGCAAGGCGCTCGCGGCAGCGCGGGTGGAAAGGGCAGCCCGGCGGCGGATGGAGCGGATCAGGATAGGCAAGCCCAAGCCCGGTATCGGGAATGCCTTGCCCCGGCTGCGGCGTCAGCACGGAGGCCAGAAGGGCGCGAGTGTAAGGATGGCGCGGCCTTGCAAACAGCGCTTCCGTTTCAGCTTGCTCGACGATCCGCCCCAGATACATCACCGCGACCCGCGTGGCGAAGTGTTCGACCACCGCCAGATTATGGCTGATAAAGACCAGCGTCAGGCCGAATTCCTCACGCAAATCCATCAGCAGATTAAGGATCTGCGATTGCACCGACACATCAAGCGCCGACGTCGGTTCATCGCAAATGACCATCTGCGGCTTCATCACCAGCGCGCGGGCAATTGCAACACGCTGGCGCTGGCCGCCCGACAATTCACGCGGATAGCAATCGGCAAACCGGGCCGAAAGTCCAACCCGCTCGAGCATGTCGAGCGCCTTGTGCCGCCTTTCTTCGTGCCGAAGCGTGCCGTGCACCGCCAATGGCAAGGCAACAATGCTGGCAATTCTCTGGCGCGGATTAAGTGAGGAAAACGGATCCTGGAAGATCGGCTGCACCTGCCGCGCGATCGTGCGGCGCGCCAGGGTGGACATATCATGCCCGCCCAGTCGGATCACGCCCGCAGAAGGCGCCAGCAGCCCCAGCAAGAGGCGCGCCAGCGTCGACTTTCCACACCCCGATTCCCCGACAATACCCAGCACCTCGCCATCATGAAGTGCCATGTCGACGCCGTTGACGGCGTTGAGCTGACGTCGCGCGCGAAACAGCCCCTGCCCGACCGAAAAATGGCGCGACACACCCTCGGCGGAAAGGACAACGCTCATCGGGCGGTCTCGACGTGGCAGCGCCAGCGGTGATCATCCATCGCATTGAGCGGCACCGCATCAGCGCACTGATCTGCGGCTTGCACACAACGGGATCGGAAGGCACATCCCTCGATGTTGCCGACAAGCGAGGGGACCGTTCCGGCAATGGTGCCAAGCCGTTGTCCGCGTTCACTTCGCCCCGGCACCGGAATGCAGGCCATCAGGCCACGCGTATAGGGATGACGCGGCCGGGCAAAGAGGCGCTCGCTCGATGCCTCCTCGACGATCTCGCCACCATACATCACCGCCACCCGCGTGGCGATGCGGGCAACGACGCCCAGATCATGCGTGATCAGCAGCAGGGCGATACCGAATTCCCGCTGCAAATCTGCAAGCAGATGCAGGATCTGCGCCTGTATGGTGACATCAAGCGCTGTCGTTGGCTCATCAGCGATGAGCAGCTTCGGCTCACACATCAGCGCCATGGCGATCATCACCCGTTGGCGCAATCCCCCGGACAGCTGGTGCGGGTATTGCTCAAGCCGGCCTGACGCGGCGGGGATGCCGACCTTGTCGAGAAGAAAGATGGCCCGCTCGCGCGCCGTTTGCGCGTCGACGTGACGGTGAAACCGGTAACCTTCGATCATCTGCTCGCCAATCGTATAGACCGGGTTGAGCGCGCTCATCGGTTCCTGGAAGATCATCGCCATGCGCGTGCCGCGTAGCGAATTGATGTGCTGGCGCGACGCGCTTTTGAGGTCGTTGCCGTCGAGAATGAAACGCTCGACCCGGCGCACGGCACCTTTGGGCAGCAGATCCATGAGGGCGAGCGCCGTCATCGATTTCCCGCACCCCGATTCACCAACCAGGCACAGGGTTTCACCGGCCTCGATTGAAAACGACACGCCACGCACCGCATTGAGCCGCCCTCGCCCTGTGGTGATCGTAACGTCGAGACCGTCAACGGCAAGGAGCGGAGTAGCCATCACCCGCGTCCATCCGGCGCCAGAACATCGCGCAGCCCATCGCCGACCAGATTGATGGCAAGGATCAGCACGGCAAGCGCGCCACCGGGAAGCGCAATCAGCCAGAAGGAGAAAAACATGTAGGCCTTGGCCTCGGAGATCATCAGACCCCACGAGGGCAAAGGCGGTTGCACACCTAGCCCCAAAAACGACAGCGCTGCTTCCAGAAGGATGGCGCTTGCCATCTCAAGGGTTGCAACCACGATCAGATGGGGCGCTACATTGGGGAGGATTTCACCAAACAGGATGCGCCAGCGCGAGGCACCGATGGCTTCAGCCGCCGTCACATAATCAAGCGATCGAACCTGCTGGGTTGCGCTGCGGATGACAACGGCGAAGCGGTCCCATTTGAGAAGGCCGAGGACCAGGATCACCACGACAAGCGAACTGCCGATCAGCGCAACAACCGCCAGCGCCACGAGGATCACCGGCATCGCCAGCCGCGTCGTGACCAGAAACGACACCGCGATGTCGACCTTGCCGCCGAAATATCCCGCCGCCAGCCCCATCACTGTGCCGATAACACCCGCGAGCGCGGCGACACAAAAGCCGATCAGCAGGGAAATGCGGGCGCCGAAAAGCAGGCGCGCCAGATAATCGCGCCCCAGCGGATCAGTGCCAAGGAGGTGATCCCAATTGCCCTTGGCATACCATAGCGGCGGGATCGTGCGGCGCGTCAGATCCTGCGCATAAGGGTCGTGCGTGGCGAGAACCTGAGCAAAAACGGCAAGAGTGACAAAAACGCCGATCAACGCCAGGCCGATCATGAGCGCCGGCTCGCGGACCGCGCGGTGTGCAAACCCCGTGGCGGCGCTGTCCTCGGCTGCCGATGGGCTTGGCGCTGCGGCGATCGTCATCTCATGCCACACGGATGCGCGGATCAAGCCAGGCATTGGCAATATCTGCCATCAGCGTCAGTCCGACATAGACGAGGGAGAGCAGGAGGACGACCACCTGCATGACCGGAAAATCCTTGTTGGCGATGCTCTGATAGGCGAGGTAGCCCAGGCCATCGAGGGCGAAGATGGTTTCAATCACCACCGAGCCGCCAAGCAGGAACCCTAATTGAACCGCCGTCAGGGCGACCACCGGCACGATGGCGTTGCGCAGCGCATGCTTGAAGATGACCAGCCGCGCCGGCAGGCCCTTGGCGCGCGCGGTGCGGACATAATCCGCCGACAGGACCTCGATCATGCCGGCCCGGATGAGCCGCATGAAAGCCGGCGCGGCATAGTAACCAAGCGCAATCGTCGGCATGACGAAATGCTTCCACGTGCCTGATCCCGACACGGGCAGCCAGCGCAATGTGATCGAAAAGACCATGATCAATAACAGCGCGAAGAAAAAATTCGGCAATGCCTGCCCGATGACGGCCAGGCCAAGCGCCAGCCGGTCAATCAGGCTGTTGCGGTAAAGAGCAGCGATGATGCCAAGGGGGATGGCAATGAGAAGCGAGAAGACGAGAGAGGAGAGCCCGAGCACAAGTGTTGTCGGCAGCTTGGAAAGGACGAGGCTCGCTACATCGGTCTTGAAATAGAGCGAGGTGCCGAAATCACCGCTCATCACCCGCCACAGCCACTCGCCATACTGGACGATCACCGGCCGGTCGAGGCCGTAAATTTTGCGCACGGCCTCGATATCAGCCTGCTGCGCGCCCTCGCCGGCAAGCGCGGTTGCCACATCGCCCGACAGCCGCAATAGAAGGAAAGCGATGATCGACACCGCCAGCGCAACCGCCAGCGCAAGAGCGAGCCGCGTGACAACAAAACGGGCCATGGGCAGGGCCTACTTGTATCGCATCTCCCAGAAACGCGGCAGCTCGTCCGGGTATGCCTTGAAGTCAAGCGCCGCTGCCGCCGCGTAATAAACCGGCAGCGAGTAAAGCGGGACTGCATAGGCCTTGTCGGCGATGATCTTGAGCGCGCCTTTATAGGCGTCCTTGCGCGTCGCCAGATCGACCGAATTATCACCTTTGTTCAGCAGGTCGCGCACCGTCTCGTCGCGGGTGATATCTTCGGCTCGGAAGGCAAAATAATTAGGTGTTGAAGCCGACGTGTCGTTGACCGAAAACGACCCCCAGGTCTGGTGGGTCAGCATCGCCTTGCCCGACGTGATCACATCACGAAGGGCGGCGTATTGCAGGAAGCGCAGATTGGTGCGAATGCCGACCGCCTTGAGATAGCCGATGATGGCTTCCGTCTGGTTGCGTTCGCGGTAGGCGACGATGTCGAGATCAAGACCGTTGGCAAAACCAGCTTCGGCGAGCAATGCTTTCGCCTTGGCCGGATCATAGGCGTAGCGCGCAGCCCCCTCATCGGTACAGCCAACCTGGGTGGGGAAGCAGATCGTCGCCAGCGGGCGCGACCCCGCACCGACAATGTTCTTCACCATCGCTTCGCGGTCAATTGCATGGTTGATCGCCCGACGCACCCGCTCATCGCGCAGCGCGGGCGCTGGCGTATTGTCGAGAATGTTCATCTGCATGAACACAATGCGCATCGTCTCGCCGGAGACGACCTGGAGCGTCGGTACGGCCTGCAACTGGTCGGCCTGGTCCTTCGGCACGCTCATGATGAAATCGAGACCATCGGACAGAATTTCTGCCAATTGCGTCTGACGATCGGGAATAAAGCGAATGTCGATCCTGTTGATTTTTGCCTGCGCCTTCGGGGAGGCTTTGAAATAGGCGGGGTTCCGCTCCAGCGTGATGGATTTGCCCGGTGAGTAGGCCGTGACCTTGAACGGGCCTGAACCCACCGGCTTCTCGTTCTGCCCCTTCGGGCCAACCTTCTCATAATAGGCATGGGGGTGGATCACCACCGGGCCAGCGAAATATTCGATGGCTGCCGGAAACACCTTCTTGGTCGTCACGCGGACGTGGTATTTGTCGATCTTCTCCGCCTTGTCGATCCAGCTCACATTGGTCTGGGTTACGACTTTGCTTTCAGGCTTTGACACAAAATTCAGCGTATAAACCACGTCATCGGCGTCGAACTCGTCGCCATTATGGAATGTCACGCCCTGACGCAGCATGAATTCATACGTTCTGTCGTCAATCTGCTTCCAGCTTTCGGCGAGCTGGCCCTTGTACTCATTCGTCTGCGGATCACGATAGATCAGCGTGTCCCACACATGCTGGCCGATAATGACGCCAATGCGGACATTGTTGAAATAGGGATCGACATTCTCCGGCGCCTGATCATAGGCAAAGCGGATGGAGTTATCGGCCTTGCCGGCGCTGGCAGGAAGCGGCGCGACAAAGACCCCGAGCGCCAGGACAAATCCCACAATCCATTTGCCAGCCATCATCCATCTCCCCTGCCAGACCATACCCGTCCGCTCCGCCATTCTGCCGAGAACGAGGCTGCAGGCAAGCCGGTTGTTTATTCGCGAGAAATCCCGACAGCCTCGCCGTCGGCGAATTCGGCAAGGATCGCTGCCGTATGCTGACCCAGAGCCGGGACCCCATCCATGCGCCCCGTCCATGCGCTGCCCGCCACCGGCATGAGGCTGGGGATGGCTCCGTTGGGTGTCTCGACCATGCCCCATCGGGCGCGAGCGGCAAGTTGCGGGTGCGCCCACACATCGGCAAGGCTGTTCACTCTCGCCGTGCCGATGCCGGCGTTATCGAGCCGGGCCATCGCCGTGGAGGTCGACAACCCGGCAAGCGTTGGCACGACGATATCGTCAAGCAGCGCGCGGTGCTGCGCCCGCCCGGCATTGCCACGAAAACGCACATCGCTGGCCAGATCCGGGCGCTCAAGAACGATAGCCGCAAAGCTCTCCCATTCGCGGTCGTTCTGCAGGCCAAAGAGCACCACGCCATCCGCCGTCTTGAACGGCCCGTAAGGGTAGATCGTCGCGTGCTCGGCACCTGAACGGGATGGCGGGCTCGCCCCGTCACAGGCGTAGTAGAGCGGATAGCCCATCCATTCGGTGAGCGCTTCCAGCATCGAGATATCAATGATGTCACCCTCGCCCGTTCGTTCCCGCCGGATGAGAGCGGCCAATATCGCGCTTTCCGCCGCAACGCCCGCAGCAATATCGACTATCGAAATGCCTGCCTTGACGGGTGTCTCCGCAGTTCCGGTGATTGACAGGAAGCCGCCCTCTGCCTGGATCAACAGATCATAGGCTTTGCGCGCCGACCACGGCCCCCCTTCGCCGTAGCCGGAAATCGAACAGCAGATGAGACGGGGATGCGTTGCCCGCAAGGCTGGCGCATCAAGACCAAGGCGGGCAACGGCGCCCGGCGCCAGATTCTGGATAAAGACGTCGGCGTGCGCGATGATGCGCTTCAATGCCGCAACATCATCGGCCTGCTTGAGATCGAGCGTCAGACTTTCCTTGGAGCGGTTGCACCATACGAAATGGCTCGACAGGCCACGCGCCCGCTCGTCATAGGCACGCGCAAAATCGCCGCCATCCGGGCGCTCGACCTTGATCACCCGCGCGCCCTGGTCGGCAAGCCTGCGGCTGCAATAGGGCGCGGCAATCGCCTGTTCGAGCGACACAACCAGCAACCCGTCGAGAGGGCGGGTCACGAGATCACATCCTGCCGGGCGATCTGGGCCTCAGCCCGCATGGCCACACTGCCATCATCCTTGCACGCCCACAGCTTGATTACACCCTCGCCGTCGGGCGGCGACCCGTGCAGGGACAAATTGGCTCCGTCAAAGGCGGGGGACAAGGCACGAAAGCGGTAGGTCGCGACGGTTGCTCCCGGCATATGACGATGAACAAGATCAAGGAGCAGCGTCGCAATCAGCGGTCCATGAACGACGAGGCCCGGATAGCCCTCGACCGCCGTCACATAGGGTCTGTCATAATGGATGCGATGACCATTGAAGGTGAGCGCTGAATAACGAAACAGCAGGACGGCATCGGGCACAAGATCGCGCCGCCATATGCCCGCAGGAGCCGTTTCGCCAGAAAGCTTGACCGCCGCACCCGTGGCCCCGCGATAGACGATATCATGCTCATCGCTCACCAGCAGCGCGCCGCCTGCCTGCGAAATCTCATGGCGAACGGTGACGAACACCAGTTCGCCCGAGGCGCCCTGCTTGCGCGCGACCGAGGCAATTGTCGATCGCCGCTCGACCGCCATGCCGATGCGCATATCGCCATGAAAAGTCAGGCGGCTGCCAGCCCACATGCGCCGTGGCAGGTGATGGACCGGCGGCAGGAACCCGCCGCGCAACGCGTGACCGTCCGTTCCGATCTGTGATTGCGGCGTCTGCGGCAGGAAGAGGCACCAATGGCCGAGCGGACGCAGCGCCGCGCCATCCCCGCTCACACCTGAATCAAGCGTTGCGTCCAGGCGATCGACAAGGCCGGCCGTCACAATGTCGTGCGCCATCTCGCTGCGCCCGATCCAGTCCTCATAGGCGTCGCTCATCTTCCCTCCCCTGCAAACAACCAGGATATCCCTCGCCAATCGACAACGGAAACTGGCAGGATGGCAAGCACGCGACCCACCGCGTTTCACATCAGGGAAAACATCATGGCTGAAAGCGAACAATTCAACAAAGGCCTCGAAATCCGTCGCCAGGTGCTGGGGGCTGATTATGTCGATGGCTCGATCGCCCGCGCCGACGACTTCATGATGGCGTTTCAGCGCATCACCACCGAATGGTGCTGGGGCTTTGCCTGGACCCGTCCGGGCCTTGATCTCAAGACGCGCTCGATGCTCAATCTCGCCATGCTGACCGCACTCAGCAAGCCAAGCGAACTGAAGCTTCATGTCAAAGGGGCGCTTGCCAACGGCGTCACCGTGGAGGAGATCAAGGAAATCATCCTCCACGCCACCGTCTATTCCGGCATCCCCGCCGGGCTTGAAGCCTTCAAGGCTGCCCATGAGGTGCTGAAGAGCGAAGGTGCCCTCTAACCCGGATGATTTTCCCGGCGCATATGAAACGTCGGCAGGCCGGAGCGCGGGTTCTCCGCTGTTGCCGCCACGACAAAGCCGTGGCGGCGGTAAAAGGCGAGCGCCCGCACATTGGCCTGGTTGACATGAAGGTCAAGGCCGCCAGGACAGCGCACTTTTGCATACTCCATGAAGCGCGCCGCCAGCCCGCTACCCCACTGCTCGGGGTCGACAACGATCTGGTCGATATAGCCGGTCGCCGGGGTCAGCACGAGAAATCCCGCCAGCCTGCCATCATCACCTTCACCAACCAGCACCTCGCCAACCGGCAGCATCTCATTGACCCAGCGCGCGCGCCACCACGGCAGACGGGCGGCAAAATCAATCTCGGGCAGGGTGTGGCGCCAGGCGCGTTCCCACACGATGAGTGCCGGCTCAAGATCGGCCTCGCGATAGGGTCTGAGGCGCCATTCCACCTCGCGGACGCTCTGGTTCACTAGCGCTCCGTCAGCTTCAGTTCGATCCGCCGGTTGCGCGACAGGCTCTCGACATCATCGCCCGTCTCGATGGGCTGGAATTCACCGAAGCCGGCGGCCACCAGCCGTTCCGCCTTGACACCGCGGCTGATCAGGTAGCGCACCACCGAAATCGCCCGCGAGGCTGACAATTCCCAGTTGGAGGGAAACTGCCCGGTTGCAATCGGTCGCTTGTCGGTGTGGCCATCCACGCGCAAAACCCAGTTGATTTCCGCGGGTATCTGTCCTTCGAGATCGACCAGCGCGGCTGCCAGCTTGTCGAGTTCGGCCTCGGAGCCCGGCTTTAATTCATTGAGCCCCTGATCGAAGAAAAGCTCGGATTGAAAAACGAAGCGATCGCCCACCACCCGCATATCGGCGCGGCTGCCCAGAATATCGCGCAAACGGCCAAAAAAGTCGGAGCGATAGCGCGACAATTCCTCGACCTTCAACGCCAGCGCCACATTAAGCCGGCGCCCGAGATCAGCGATGCGCGATTGATTGTCGCTGTCACGGGTCTGCGAGACCTGAAGGGCTGCTTCAAGCGAGGTCAATTGTCGCCGCAGCGCCGATATCTGCTGGTTGAGGGCCTCGATCTGCGCCAGCGCGCGTTCAGCAACCCCGCGCTGATCCTCAACCTGGCGCGCCAGACCGGCAAGCCGCGCATCGCCATCGCCGCCTTGCTGGCGGGCATTGTCAACCTCGATCTGCAGGCGCGCCCGCTCGCGGGTCGCCTTTTCGAGATCCCCGGCAAGCGTGCCGACACGACTTTCCAGCTCCTGCTTGCCGGAACGCTCGAGGCCAAGCAGCACCGTCAGATCAGCAATCTGGCGATTGAGACGACTGAGCACCGCATCGCGCCCGTTCAGCTCCTGCGACAGGTAGAACTGCGCCAGAATGAAGACCGACAGCAGGAAGATGAAGACCAGCAGCAGCGTTGACAGCGCATCGACGAAGCCCGGCCAGTAATCCAGCCGTTCACGCCGCCGTGCCCGCCCCATGATGCTCATGGGCGACGCTCAGCGCGGACAGCGATAATCATCTCTTCCAACCGCTTCAATGTCTGGTTCTGGTTGGCATTCTGGTTTTCAACCCAGTCGCGGATGAGTTGCTGTTCCTGGCGCATGTGCTGCACCAGCCCCTGGATACCCTCGCTCAAGGTCGCCATCGCTGCTGTCGATTTGGAGGTGCCTTGCGTGTCGCTGAGCTGGCCGCTGATGCGCTCCAGCATGGCGGCAAGATCGCCCGACATCAGCGAGGCCGGCGCCGGCGCCGCCCCTGAAGATTCGCTCATCACCTCGGTCTGCGTCGACAGCCAGTTTTCAAATTCCTGGAAGAAGCGGTTTTGCGCCTGCCCCGCCTGCAGATCGAGAAAGCCGAGGATCAGCGATCCCGCCAGTCCGAGCAGCGAGGATGAAAAGGCCGTGCCCATCCCGGCCAGCGGCGCAGCAAGCCCCACTTTGAGATTTTCCAGCACCGATCCGCTTTCGCCGACCCTGACATCAAGGGCAGAAATCGTCTTGCCGATGGAGGTCACGGTCTCGGTGAGGCCCCAGAATGTGCCAAGCAGACCAAGGAAAACCAGCAGCCCGGTCATATAGCGCGTGACGTCGCGATCCTCATCCAGCCTGCCGCCCAGCGAATCGAGGATGGAACGCATAGCCGCCGGGCCGATCTGCACCTTGCCCACCCGGTCGCCCAGCAGCGCTGCCATCGGCGACAACAGCACCGGGCCCCGCACCAGTACCTTGTAGGGCACATCGCTCCCGCCACGATAGGCATTGGCCCAGCGCACTTCGGGAAACAGACGTGCCACCTGCGCCAGCACCAGAATGATCCCGAGCGCCAGCACCATGACGATAACGCCATTGAGAAAAGGATTGGCGGCGAACGCCACGAGAAGCTGTCGGTGGGTCGCGGCAACCACAAAGATCACCAGGATCAGAAACAGCACCATCCTGATCAGAAAGATATGCGGTGAGGAGAGCTTGGTCGGATCGCTGCGCTCCATGACACCTCCAGGGAATGCGAACAGAAACAAAGGCGCGTCAGATACGAGTTGTAGTGATGGTTCGTGACAAAATAGCGGTACCCGGCATGCCCCGTCCAGCACCCCGAGGCCGGCCTCCTTAGGCCGTTCTAGCGAGCGGGCGCCAGCAACCGCAGCAATTCGCCATGGACCGTTTCATTGCCGGCAACCACATCGCCATCCTTCAGCATATTATCCCGATCAGAAAAATCGCTGACCAAACCACCGGACTCGCGCACCAGAACGATGCCCGCCGCCATATCCCACGACGACAGGCCACGCTCCCAGAACCCGTCGAAACGACCAGCGGCAACAAAGGCGAGGTCGAGGGCGGCGGCACCGAACCGCCGGATACCGGCAACACGCGCCATCACCAGCTTCAATTCTTCGACATAATTGGCATGGTTGCCACGCCCCATATGCGGCACGCCTGTACCAATCACGGTGCGCGACAGGTCGCTTCGCGCCGACACGCGCAGGCGGCGCCCGTCAATATAGGCGCCCTTGCCGCGCTCGGCGACAAATAACTCATTCGTGATGGGGTTGAGCACGACACCAGCGATCATCACCCCTTCGCGCTCAAGCCCGAGAGAAACCGCAAAATGGGGGATGCCGTGGAGAAAATTGGTCGTGCCATCCAGCGGATCGATATGCCAGCGATGGGTCCGGTCGCTACCCTCGATGATGCCTGCTTCCTCCATCACCAGCCCGTAGCCGGGGCGGGCATGTTCAAGAACCTGACGGATGGTCTCTTCGGCCCGCCGGTCCGCCGCTGAAACGAAATCCCCCGGCCCCTTGATCGACACCTGCAGGTTCTCGACTTCGCCGAAATCGCGCGCCAGACCCCGGCCGGCCTTGCGCACCGCTTCGACCATGACATTGAGTGTAGCTGAACGCTGCATGGGATCCCTGTGTATCAGAACGGCTGGCGAGGTCGTGCCGCCTTGCGGTCACCGCCTTTGGTGGTCCACGAGTGGCCAGCCTCACGGCCGGCGGCTAATTAACAGGCTTTGTGCCGTTTGCCCATCAGCGCCGCAGCGATATCTCATTTGCGTTCTTTACCTCGCGCACCTTGATATCAGCCTGCGCCCGCTCGGTCGGTGTCAATTTCGACAGCTCGATATCAAGTGTCGGGTCCGCCAGCCCCTCATCGCGCGCCAGCATATGCAGCATCGCACCCTCGATAACGTTGAGGGGAACGCCACGCCCGAGGAAATAGAGGCGTGCCAGTCGATTGCGGGCGATAGGGTTACCATGACCGGCCGCCCGCTGTAACCATCCGGCTGCCGCCGTTTCGTCAGCCCGGATGCCTTCGCCACGAAACAGGCGGATGGCATAATCAATCTGCGCTTCGACCAATCCCTCTTGCGCAGCCAGACGGAGAAGCTCATTGGCTTCCACCGCATTGGGTGGACCCCCCTCGCCGCTGATCAGCATCTGCGCCAGGGCATAGCGCGCATCGCTGTTTCCCGCTTCCGCTGCCTGGCGGAACGCTTTGGCGGCTGCGGAAAAATCAGGCGCCCCGTTGATCCCTTCAAGCTCCAGCAGGCCAAGGTTATAGGCTGCTTCGACATGGCCGGCGCCGGATGCCTGCTTGAACAAATTGTATGATTTCTGGCGATCACGCTTGACCCCGCTACCCCGCAGATGCAGCAGCGCCAGCGCGAACCGGGCCTCCCGATCTCCCCGCGCCGCGGCAAGCGCGTACCAGTCACCCGCCTTGCTGAAGTCCTGAGGCACGGCGAACCCTTGGGAATAGAGCTCACCCAGCAGCGTCATCGCTGCCCGGTCACCCTCACCGGCCTTGACGGTTGCAAGGTGAAAGGCGGTGAGAAAGCGCCCGCGCTGGTAGGCGGCGAACGCATCATCGCTCGGGCCATCGGGTGCGGACGAATTCACTTCGACAGACGAGACACGGGGACGAAACGACGGCACCGGTCGCGATGTGTCCTCGGCAGCGTGAAGCGTGGAGGTGATGATGGTGGCGCATGCGCAGATCACCAGCATCGGGTAATTTTTCATGCTCATCACCCTGCAAATGCCGCGTCGATAGCGCTCTGGGCTGCACGGATGTCATCGCCGCTGCGCCAGATCCGTGGACCCAGCGCGATAAAATCCGCTCCCGCCCGCGCCAGCCCGCCGACACTCGCCAGATCAGGCGCACATATCACGCACGGGGCGACGAACAGGCTCTGCCACCATTCGGCACGCTCCAGCAGCATGTCAGGATCATTGGCTTGCGGGTTGTCAGGGTGACCGAAGAAAACGTAATCAGCCCCCGCTTCACCCGCCTCCATCGCCGCATGGCGTGTCGGCAGGTTGGCAGCGCCGACGATAAGGCCCGGTGACAGCGCCGCGATCACCTCTTCGAGCGCCGTGATATCGCCATCGCTGTGGAAGCCATCAGCGCCGAAACGTTGTACCAGACGCGCATCCCCGCGCAGAATAACGGCGACATCGCGTTTCTGCACCAGTTCGACGAACGGCCTTGCCAGCGCAGCGAACGCCTTGCCTTCGACCGCCGGTTCGGCGATGAGCACGCTGGCGACATCTCCCGCCGTCAGTGCTGCCGCCAGATGCTCAAGGCCCTCGCTTGCTGTGAGGGACGCAACCAGAAAGAGCCGCGTGCGGAGCCGGACAATCTCGCCCTCATCCCGGTTTTTCTTCGATTTAGTCATAAGCTGTCCATCATCCTGCGGCTGCAGCGCATCAGTGAGCGATCACAAGCCCGACCATATCCGCATGACGATTTGCGGCAACATTACGGTATCTGCTCAAGCAAATGGCTGCATATCATTCATGCACATTGTGACGGCGCGCTCCAGCGCTTAGGATCACCCCTGAAGAATACGGAGGAACAACCATGTCTGCGGCTGCCTATGATCGTGACCTAGACAAGAACGCTGCGAATTTCCAGCCTTTAACGCCGCTGACCTTCCTGGCCCGCTCGGCCCTCACCTTCCCCGACCACACCGCCATACTCCATGGCCGGCAGGCCATCACCTATCGCGATTTCTACGCCCGCTCCAGGCGCCTCGCCAGCGCATTGGCCCGGCGCGGCATCAAGCGGGGCGATACGGTCTCTGTCATGCTTGCCAATACGCCGCCCATGCTGGAGGCTCATTACGGCGTGCCGATGACACGCGGCGTGTTGAACACACTCAACACGCGGCTTGATGCGGCCATTCTCGCCTTCACGCTTGATCACGCCGAAACCAAAGTCATCATCACCGATCTTGAATTTTCGAAGGTGATGAAGGAGGCCCTTGCCCTTGCGAAGGTGAAGCCGCTGGTTGTCGACTACGCCGACCCGGAATTTGCGGTCGAGGGCGAGCGTCTCGGCACCCTGGATTATGAGGCACTGATCGCCGAGGGCGATCCCGCCTTCGACTGGCTGATGCCGGATGACGAGTGGGACGCGATTTCGCTCAACTACACGTCCGGCACGACTGGCAATCCGAAAGGCGTCGTCTACCACCATCGTGGCGCCTCGCTGCTGGCGGTAGGCAATGTGGTGACGACCGCCATGGGCAAGCACCCTGTCTATCTGTGGACGCTGCCGATGTTCCACTGCAATGGCTGGTGCTTCACCTGGTCGCTGTCGGCAGTGGCCGGCACCCATGTCTGTCTGCGCTGGGTCCGGGCACCGGCCATGTACGAGGCGATTGCCAGACACAAGGTAACCCATCTGTGCGGCGCGCCCATCGTTATGTCGACCCTGCTCAACGCGCCCGAACCCGACAAGCAGCCCCTGCCCCATGTCGTTTCGTTTTTTACCGCCGCCGCCCCGCCGCCGGAAGCGGTCCTCAGCGCCATGCAGGCGGCCGGTTTCAACGTCACTCATCTCTCTGGGCTGACGGAAACCTATGGGCCGGCAGTGGTGAACGACTGGAAAGCCGAATGGGACCATCTCGAACCAGCCGCCCGCGGAGCCAAGAAGGCACGCCAGGGGGTGCGTTATGCCGCCCTTGAAGATCTGACCATCATGAACCCTGAAACCATGGAAAAGGTGCCGGCTGACGGCCAGACCATCGGCGAGATCATGTTTCGCGGCAATGTGGTGATGAAGGGGTATCTGAAAAATCGCGAAGCGAGCGCCGAAGCCTTCCATGGCGGCTGGTTCCATTCCGGCGATCTCGGCGTCATCCACCCCGATGGCTACATCCAGATCAAGGATCGCTCGAAGGACATCATTATTTCGGGCGGTGAGAACATTTCCTCCATCGAGGTGGAGGACACGCTCTACAAGCACCCATCGATCCAGGCAGCGGCTGTCGTCGCGAAGGCTGACGAGAAATGGGGCGAGACGCCGTGCGCCTTCGTTGAATTGCGCCCCGGCGCCAGCCTTACCGCGAACGAGGTGATGGCGTGGTGCCGCGACCATCTGGCAGCCTATAAATGCCCCCGCACCGTCATCTTCACCGAGTTGCCTAAAACATCGACCGGCAAAATTCAAAAATTCAGGCTGCGCGACATGGCGAAATCTGTATAACCGCGTCTTGCACGCTGTCGGAGGCCGTGCGGCAATTGTCGATGTCTGACGTCGCCGATACCGGTCGGGAACAAAAGGGAAAAGGATCTCATGCCTGCGCTCAAAGCTTATTCCATCCGATCACTGCTGGCTGCCTGTACGCTTATCGTGATGGCTGTCCCCGCTTTGGCGCTCCCCAACGACAAATGCCGCACGACTGGAACATTTGACGAGTGGATGACCGGCTTTCGTGCCGAGGCCGCCGCAAAAGGCATCCGCCCCGATGTCATTTCAGCAAGCCTTGACGGCGTGACCTATGATCAGAAGGTCTACAATGCCGATCGCGGACAGGGGGTGTTCCGGCAAACCTTCGAGCAGTTTTCCGCCCGCATGATTTCCTCCTATCGCGTCCAGAAGGGGACGAGCCTCCTGAAGCAGCATGCTGCCCTCCTCCAGCGCATCGAGAAGGAATTTGGCGTTCCTGGCCCGGTGATTGTCGCCATCTGGGGCCTTGAGACCGATTACGGCGCCAATATCGGCAATATCCAGTCGATCCGCGCGCTTGCCACCCTTGCCTATGATTGCCGTCGCTCGGCGATGTTTCGCGGCGAATTGCTGGCCGCCCTGCAGATCGTCCAGCGCGGTGATCTGAAGCCCGCAGCCATGAAGGGCGCATGGGCGGGCGAACTCGGACAGACCCAGTTCCTGCCCTCTACCTATCTCAAATATGCCGTTGATTATGGCGGCGGGCGCGACCTCCTGCGCAGCCCGGCTGATGTGCTGGCCTCAACCGCCAACTACCTCAAGGGGTATGGCTGGAAGCCCGGCCAGGGCTGGGAGCCGGGGCAGCCGAATTTCGAGACGATCCTGTTGTGGAACAAGGCACAAGTCTACGCCAAAACGATTGCTGCTTTCGCCAGCCGGCTTGCCGAGGCAAGCGGCTATCAGGCCAGTCGCTGAGCGCCGGCTTGCCCGGCAGGTCGCCGCTTTCAATTGGCTGTGACCTGCTGACCGGTCGCTGGACCCAACAAAACGCCGCCGGCCATCAGGCGCAGCGGCGTCAGCGCCGTGACAGGTCGAACCTGCCAGATCAAATCTAAAAAAACGAACGCTTCAGTGCAGCGACGCACCACCTTTGAGTTTTTCTATCGATTCTTTTATTCGCAGCTTCTTACGCTTCAACTCGACCAATTTAAGCGGGTCCGTTCCCGGATGTGCCAGAGTGGACTCGATTTCACGCTCCATCATCTGATGGCGCCGTTCGAGTTCCGCGATGCGCGCGGTCACTGCCATAGACTGCCTCCCTCATGGTTAAGCGTCACCAGTTTGTCATGAAACAAACTTCCTGTCGAAGGGCGAAATTGTCTTGTGAGGACAAAACTTGTTACATGGTGACTTGCTCGTTGATATCTTCCCGGACATAGTCGTTGACAGCCATGAATGACGCCTCAACCATAGAAACCGCTGAAGAAACCGAGCTGCGCAGCCTGCTGGCGCATCTCAAGGAAGAGCATCGCGATCTGGATGCGGCGATTGCCGCCCTCCAGGCAGCCTCGATCATTGATCGATTGCAGATCCAGCGGCTGAAGAAGCGCAAACTGGCGCTGAAAGACCAGATCGGCAGCATCGAATGCAGCCTCATTCCTGATATTATCGCCTGACGGCAGCAATCAGCGTGTCGATCTTAGCTTGTATGAACCTGCCATTGCGGCGTCATAATTAAGTATGGCCGGGAATTGACCACAGCGCCCCATTTCGGATACCGCACCTGCCTGGGAGCGCGACAATGACGCAAAACTCGCCGGCGGTCGCCGTCATCATGGGTAGCCAGTCTGACTGGGAAACGATGCGCCATGCCGTCGAAACCTTGACGGCGTTGGGGATCGAGCATGACACGCGCATCGTATCGGCGCATCGCACGCCCGAGCGGCTCTACGACTACGCCAGAGGCGCGCGCGCTGCCGGCTTCAAGATCATCATCGCCGGCGCGGGTGGTGCGGCTCATCTGCCGGGGATGACCGCCGCCCTCACCTCCCTGCCCGTTTTCGGTGTGCCGGTGAAAAGCGAAGCCTTGTCGGGCCAGGATTCGCTGCTGTCGATCGTGCAGATGCCGGCCGGCATTCCCGTCGGAACGCTTGCCATCGGCAAGGCTGGCGCCATCAATGCAGCCCTCCTTGCCGCAGCCGTTCTTGCACTGGAGGATAACGCGCTTGCAACGCGGCTTGAGGCCTACCGCGCCCGCCAAAGCGCGGCTGTCGCCGAGCGGCCCATCTGACGGCGATGCTGAAACCCGGTGACACCATCGGCATCCTCGGCGGCGGCCAGCTGGCGCGCATGCTGACGCTTGCCGCCGCGCCGCTTGGTCTGAAGGTGCATATCTATGCCCCGGAGGAGGATTGTCCGGCTTTCGATGTCGCCGCGCGGCGCACAACCGGCGCCTTTGACGACGCGCACGCCCTTGCGGTCTTTGCCAAGACCGTCGACGTCGTCACCTATGAGAGTGAAAACATTCCGACCGCCCCGCTTGCAAGCCTGGAGGGCAAGGTGCGCCTGTCGCCGCCACTGCGCGCGCTGGCGCTGACCCAGGACCGCCTGCACGAAAAAACCTTCATTCGTGATCTTGGCATCGCTGTGCCGCCCTTCCATCCGGTCTCGAGCCCCGCCGATCTGGAGGCGGCCATCGCCCACACCGGCCTGCCGGCCGTGCTGAAAACGCGAAGGTTTGGCTATGATGGCAAGGGCCAGACGCGAATCACGGCGGCAGCTGACGCTCATGGCGCCTATGCCGCCATCGGTCACACACCGGCCATCCTCGAGGCTTTCGTGCCGTTTGCCTGCGAAATCTCCGTCATTGCCGCCCGCGGCCATGACGCTTCATTTACCGCCTTCGATCCGCCGGAAAATGTCCATCGCCACCATATTCTCGCAACCTCGACGGTACCCGCGACCATATCATCCTCGCTCGCTGATCAGGCAATCCAGGCCACCCGACGCATCGCCGAGGCGCTGGAATATGTCGGCACGATCGCCGTCGAGTTCTTCGTCACCGGCGATGGCGAGCTTCTGGTCAACGAAATTGCTCCACGCGTCCATAATTCCGGTCATTGGACCATCGAGGCCTGCCTGGTATCGCAGTTCGAGGCGCATATCCGCGCGATTGCCCATTGGCCGCTGGGCGACACGCGGCGCACCCATGATGCCGTGATGACCAACCTCATCGGCGATGATGCGGGACAATGGGACAGGCTGATCGCGCAACCCGCGACGCATCTTCATCTCTACGGCAAACGCCATGCCCGTGCGGGCCGCAAGATGGGACATGTGACGCGGCTGGGCCGTCCATCGCTCACTTGAATTTTGCCATCGTATCCCCTCAAAGCTTGTAGACAAATTAAGCGTCGTTTGATATTGAAACGCTCCACATTGGGCTTTGCTGTCCGATGCCGGAGCAATTTTGGGGCGGACGCAGCGGCCCCGAAAGCCTGCATGAAACCCGTGCAATCCTGTCGCGACCGGAATCGAAGGTCGTGCATTTCAGTTTTCGGTCCTCTGCGATGGGCCTGAAAGCAAGCCGTGAAGAGGAAGAGAACGCGTGCAAGTCATCGTTCGCGACAATAATGTCGATCAAGCGCTGAAGGCGCTGAAGAAGAAGATGCAGCGGGAAGGCATCTTCCGCGAGATGAAGCTTCGTGGCCATTACGAGAAGCCCTCGGAAAAGCGCGCCCGCGAGAAGGCGGAAGCCGTGCGCCGCGCCCGCAAGCTTGCCCGCAAGCGCGCCCAGCGCGAAGGTCTGCTGCCAGCCCCCAAGAAGCCGGTCATGGCTGGTCCGGGCGGCCCGCGCTAGCCACTGAACGATGGCCTGTTTTGTAATGAGGCGTGGTATCGCCTCTCTTTGACCACGTTCCGGTCGCGAATTCGGGCAGACCCCGTGCTATGGCACGGAGCGGAACGCGGGACGGCCATGGCATATTCACCACCATCCTCACGATTTTTCTGGGCGACACTCACTGCAGTCGCCCTGCTGATGCTGGGGGGCTGCGCCGGCAGGCCGGGAGACGTCGGCGCGCTTGGGCCTGAATCGCCCACCGAGAGCATCGCCAGCCCAGACGCCAATCTCGCATCGCTTTCCGATGTCATTCGCCAGAATCCGCGTGATGCTCATGCCCTCAACATTCGCGGCACCGCCTTCGCGCAGCAGGGGCGTTATGCGGAGGCGATCAACGATTTCAACGCGGCCTTGCGCGTCAATCCGGACTATGTCCAGGCCTTGACCAACCGCGCGCTTGTCGAGCGCCGCATGGGGCGCATCGATCTGGCGCTGGCCGATTATAACGCGGCAATAACCATCAATCCTGGTTACGCGCCAGCCCTGATCGGGCGCGGCACGATCAGCCGCCAGGCGGGCCGGATGAGCGAGGCGTTCGCCGATTTTGAGCGCGCCATCAAGATCAGATCAGATGATCCGCAGGCATTCCATAACCGCGGCCTCATCTATCAGGCGCAAGGGCGCAATGATATCGCCATCGACGATTTCACCACCGCCATTGGCCTTGGTCCGACCGCGCCGGAACCCTATTACGCCCGCGGCCTCGCCTATCTTGCCGGCAATGATGCCAAATCAGCGGCTGAGGATTTCACCGAAGCGATCCGTCTCGATACCCGCTTTGCCGATGCCTGGGCCAATCGCGGCGTGGCACTTGAGCAACTGGGTCAGAAAGACCAGGCCGAAAGCTCCTATCAGAGGGCGATCAATATCGATCAGAACAACACGATCGCCCGCGATGGTCTGAACCGCCTGCAGGGTGGCGGGAAGCCGGGCGGGTTTTCATTTTTCGGCATACGCAACTAAGCTCCCGAAAGATCGTTCCAGCGTATCTGTTGCTGCGCCGCAAGCGTCGCCAGGCGATAGAGTTCGGGGATCATGGTGGGATCATCCATCCGCCGCAGTCGATCGATGATCTTGCCTGACGCTTCATACTGAAGCTTGTCTTGAAGCCATTGGCGCTCAAGGCAGATATCATAGCGCAAATATTGGAATAATGGCTGGCAAGGTCCTGGGATCGCCCCCAAATCACCCAATTCGCTGTTGATCACCCACGGCGTCGGGCTGGTGCCAAGCCAGCTCATAAGCGCTTGCACCTGCTGCTGGGCGTCGCTGAGTTGGGCGACAAGGGCGCGCAACGCCACCGCAAAGGCTCGGGTGTTCCTGGCCTGCCTCTCGGTAAGCCTCAAGCGGAAGCTGCCGGTACCAATCGAGACGATCTGGAGGTGCCCAGCACCAGTTGGAAATGACAAGCCATATTGCGGTAGCGTGGCCACCATGGTCAACATGATGGCTGGATTGTTGAAGGGGCTTACCCCACCATCGACAAACAGGCCGGGCGGCATGCCGGCGACGACCGCGACCTGTTGCGGGTCGAAGAAATGAGGCGCCGCCGCAGACGCACGCAGTACCTGCTTCAAGAGATAATGGCGATTGCCGATGAAGGATTGGTCCGGCGGGGTCTCCCAATAAGTCGAGGCGGGATTATTGGTCAGTACCCACGGGCTGCCTGTATCCAGCCGTTTGGTGATGATGGCAAGTCGCGTCTGGAGATCGGCGCTGCCAAGCGTGCGCTCACCCACCACTCCATCGAGTTCACGCATCAGATTGGCTGCGTCGAATTTCGACTGGAGACCGAGGACCCGCCATGGCGAGCGCTTGAAAACACGCGGGGCTAGCCGGCGATAAAAGTCGCGCATATCGGCCGCACTATGGCCCAACGCAAGCCCGGCAGCGATGATCGCCCCCGTCGACGTCCCCCCGATCAGATCAAACCAGTCGCACAGGCGAACGCTTCGCCCGGCAATCGCCGCGACCTGCCGCTCGATCTCTTCGAGGAACGCGATTATCACCGCGCCCCTGACACCACCTCCGTCAAGCGAAAGGACGCGTCGCATCCGCTAGCCCAGCCTTGGCAAAAGTCGTGGCCCGATCGTTTCAAAACCGCACGCCGAATAATGGAGAAGCCCATCAGGCATAACAAAGTCCCGGACCTGCCTGTCGTCACGATGAAAGGCGCCGATCGCCTCAAAGGAATAAAATTCGCACGACATATTGCTTGCCGCGAACCTCGGTTGACAGGCCGTGCCTTGCAGACACCGGCCGGTAAAAAGCGATCCCTCTCGTCCCGCCCATCCAAGATGATCAGGCTTTACAAGCCCTCACAAACTCTTCACCACCGCTTCCGTTACCTTTTTCGCATCACCAAACAGCATCATGGTGTTGTCACGGAAGAAGAGTTCATTCTCGACGCCGGCATAGCCTGAACCCATGCCGCGCTTGATGAAGAGAACGGTCTTGGCCTTCTCGACATCAAGGATCGGCATGCCATAGATCGGTGACGTCTTGTCGGTCTTGGCCGACGGGTTGGTCACATCATTGGCGCCGATGACAAATGCCACATCCGCCTGCCCGAAATCATTGTTGATGTCTTCCAGCTCGAAGACCTCGTCATAGGGCACATTGGCTTCGGCCAGCAGCACGTTCATATGGCCCGGCATGCGCCCGGCCACCGGATGGATGGCATATTTGACGTCGACGCCGGCCTTTTTCAGATGGTCAGCCATTTCACGCAGCGCGTGCTGCGCCTGCGCCACCGCCATGCCATAGCCCGGCACGATGATGACACTTGCCGCATTCTTCATGATGAAGGCGGCGTCTTCCGCCGACCCCTGCTTGACCGGCCGATTCTCAACAGCGCCACCAGACCCGCCGGCAACCTCGCCACCAAACCCGCCGAGAATGACGGAGATGAAGGAGCGGTTCATGCCTTTGCACATGATGTAGCTGAGGATCGCACCCGATGAGCCGACAAGGGCGCCAACGATGATGAGCGCGGTATTACCGAGGGTGAAGCCGATGCCGGCTGCCGCCCACCCCGAATAGGAGTTCAGCATCGACACGACGACCGGCATGTCCGCCCCGCCGATCGGTATGATGATGAGAACGCCGAAAACGAAGCTCAGCACAACGATAGCCCAGAACAGCACATGGCTTTCGCTGGCAACAAAGGCGATGCTGAGGACAACCAGCAAGGCAAAGAGGCCGAGATTAACCTGATGGCGCATCGGCAGCATGATCGGCTTGCCGCTCATGCGACCATCAAGCTTGAGGAAGGCGATGATCGAGCCGGTGAAGGTGATGGCGCCGATGGCAACGCCCAGCACCATTTCAACCAGGCTGTGCTTGTGGATGGCACCCGTCCGACCGATATCGAAGGCCTCCGGCGCCGAAAGCGCACCCGCCGCTACGAAGACCGCAGCAAGACCAACGCCTGAATGGAAAGCTGCCACCAATTGCGGCATCGCGGTCATCGCCACGCGGCGGGCGACCACCGCGCCAACACCACCACCGATGCCGATGCCGGCCAGCACGAACAGCCAGGCGCCAAAGCTTGCCGGCGGATGATAGAGAAGCGTCGTCAGCGCGGCGAGCGCCATGCCGATCATGCCGAAGCGATTACCCTGACGCGAGGTGACGGGCGAGGACAGGCCGCGCAGCGACAGCACAAAAAGAACGGCGGCAACGAGATAAAGAACAGCGGCGAGATTGGCGCTCAGCATGATCAGGCCCTCACCCCTTCTTCTTGTACATGGCAAGCATGCGCTCGGTGACAAGGAAGCCGCCAAAAATATTGATCGATGCGAGGATCAGCGCCAGAAAGCCGAAGAGGCGGGCAAGGAAGGGCGCGCCATCGGCACCGGCTGCGGCATCAACGCCAACGGCCAGCAACGCGCCCACAACGATGACCGACGAGATGGCGTTCGTGACCGACATCAGCGGCGTATGCAGCGCCGGCGTCACCGACCACACCACATAATAGCCGACGAAAACTGCCAGCACGAAGATCGACAGGCGAAAAACGAAAGGATCAATCGCCCCGCCGCTGCCAGCATGGACAGCAGCGCCGGCTGCGCTTGCCAGCTGATCGGCATAGGCCTGCGCCTGGGTGGCCGCGAGCTGGGCTGCTTCTGCCGCTGCTCTGGCTTTTTCAACGAGTGCGTTGAGAGTTGTCTGGTCAGCCATCACGCCGCTCCCTTACTGTCCTGGAAGTTGGGGTGGACGATTTTCCCGTCCTTGGTCAGAAGCGTTGCCTTGATCAACTCATCATCCCAGTTAACCGCCAGTGCCTTTGTCTGCTTGTCGATCATGGTTTCAACAAAAGCCTGCAGATTGCGGGCATAAAGGGCCGATGCGCTTGCAGCCAGACGCCCTGGCACATTGAGATAGCCGACGATCTTCACGCCCTTGGCATCGCTCACACCACCGGCCTTCGACATTTCGCAATTGCCCCCGCGCTCGACCGCCAGATCGACAATGACGGAACCGGGCTTCATTGATTTGACCATCGCCTTGGTCACCAGCGTCGGTGCCGGACGCCCGGGAATGAGCGCCGTGGTAATCACAATGTCCTGCTTGGCGATATGGGCAGCTACCAGTTCAGCCTGCTTGGCCTTGTAGCCATCCGACATTTCTTTGGCATAGCCACCTGACGTTTCGGCCTGCTTGAACTCATCATCCTCGACCGCGATGAATTTGGCGCCAAGCGATTCGACCTGTTCCTTGGCGGCAGGGCGCACATCGGTCGCCGTCACCACCGCACCCAGACGCCGCGCGGTTGCGATCGCCTGCAGGCCGGCAACGCCTGCCCCCATGACGAAGATGCGGGCGGCCGGAACCGTTCCCGCTGCCGTCATCATCATCGGCAGCGCCCGCCCGAATTCCGCTGCGCCATCGATCACCGCGCGATAGCCGGCGAGATTGGCCTGGCTGGAGAGAATATCCATCGACTGGGCGCGCGTGATGCGCGGCATCAACTCCATCGCGAACGCCGACAAGCCCGCTTTCGCCATCTCGTTAAGCGCTGCGGTCTGGCCGTAGGGATCCATGGTGGCGATGACGATGGCGCCAGACTTCATGGCGCCGATCTCGCTGCTGTCGGGGCGGCGCACCTTGAGAATGATATCGGCATTTTTAAGCGCTGCCGCCTGTCCCTTGGCGATCTGCGCGCCGGGCGCCTTGTAGTCGTCATCCGTGATACCGGAGGCGAGGCCTGCCCCGCTCTCGATGATCACGTCGGCCCCGTAGGATATCAGGCGCTTCACCGTATCCGGCGTTACCGCGACCCGGCCTTCACCCTTGGCAGTTTCAGTAGCAATGGCAATCAACATGGGAGAACTCCTCCGCAAACCACAATGGGCCAGCACGACGCCCATGGCAATGCCGGGCGGACGAGGACCGGCGATTGAAAATCAGACGAGGAAAATCGCCATGGCAACCAACAGAGCCGAGGTGAGAATGACCACCCACTTCGTCAGCCCCAGGAACAGGCCATAGGTGCGCTCATGCTCTGCATAATCCATGGCGCTAACGCCCGGCTTGGTGTTTTCGAACCCCGCATTCTCAGCCATCGTCAACCTCTTGCTGTCACCTGTGCACCCTTATGGCAAAACTGGGCCTGCACCACAACCGCACAACTGGCCTAAATCGCATCAAGCGCGCTTGCTCCGACGAACGCGATCCGCAGCATGTTGGTGGCGCCCGGCGTCCCCAGCGGCACGCCGGCGATGATCGCGACCCGTTGCCCCGGCTTGGCGAATTCCTCGCTGAAAGCGATGCGGCAGGCCCGCTGCACCATATCATCCAGATTGCCCGCATCCTCGACATTGACACAATGCACGCCCCACACAAGCGCCAGGCGACGCGCCGTGTAGATTGACGGCGTCAACGCCAGAACGGGGCGAAACGAGCGCTCACGCGCCACTCTGAGCGCCGTTGAGCCGGACGACGTCCAGCACATGATCGCAGCCAGGTTGAGGCGCTCGGCAATCGAGCGCGCCGCTTCGGCGATCGCGTCAGCACCCGTCGGCTCAGGCGGCTGGCGCTGATTGGCAATGATCTGATGATAAAGAACGTCGCTTTCAACCTCGCGGGCAATCTCGTCCATCGTCTGCACCGCCTCGACCGGATACTGGCCGGCAGCCGATTCAGCCGACAGCATCACGGCATCCGCCCCGTCGAAGACGGCCGTCGCGACGTCCGACACCTCGGCCCGCGTCGGCACCGGCGCCGTGATCATCGATTCGAGCATCTGGGTTGCCACGACAACCGGCTTGCCGAGCCGCCGCGCGCTGCGGGTGATCAGCTTCTGAATGCCCGGCACCTTGGCAAGCGGCATTTCCACCCCGAGATCGCCGCGCGCCACCATCAGCGCATCCGACAATTCGATAATCTCGGCAAGCCGCTCCACCGCCACCGGCTTTTCAATCTTCGACATGACGCCGGCACGCCCGCGGGCGATCTTCTTGACCTCCGCCACATCGTCAGGGCGCTGCACGAAGGACAGACCGATCCAGTCGACGCCGGTTTCAAGCGCGGCTTCGAGATCGGCGCGGTCCTTGGGCGTGAGAGCGGTAAAGGGCAGCACGGTATCGGGCAGGCTGATGCCCTTGCGGCTTGACAGCCTGCCGCCAACTTCCGCCACCGCCTCAAGGCGCGAGGCTTCCGCCTTGACGACACGCAGCCGCAGCTTGCCATCATCGATCAGCAGCGCATCACCGGCCTTGGCGGCGGCAAAGATTTCAGGATGAGGCAGATAGACCCGTTTGGCGTCGCCCGGTGTCGGATCCTGATCGAAGACAAAATGCGCGCCGGTGGGGCACATCGCGCTGTTGTCGCCAAATTCACCCAGCCGAAGCTTTGGCCCCTGCAGATCGACCAGAATGCCGATGGGTCGCGAGAAGCGCGATTCAAGATCACGGATGATGACGACGAGCTCGCGCATGCGATCATGGCTGGCATGGCTCATATTGATGCGGAATGTATCAGCGCCCGCCAGAAACAGCTTCGAGATCATCTCCGCGCTGGAGGAGGCCGGACCGAGTGTCGCGACAATTTTGGTTGAACGCCGACGCCTCATTTCGTTGCTCCTGACGAGGCCTCGGCCTCTTTGCCCGAGCGACCCGGCTCGGTCAGCTGAACTGTCCAGGTGGAAAGCTCACCGGTGTCAATTTCGAAGAAGCCGGCCCGCTCATGGCCGCGCGCCACGCACTCCCCGATATCGCGAATGGTAAAGAGCTTGGGATCAGCGCACATCAGATTGGGACCACCCCATTCGCCCCCGCGGTCATAATCAACCGCCCGCAGGTAATAGTAGCGCGCGCTCAGCGGCCCTTCGAGCAGGGTTTCACACGTACCGGGCAACATGTTCCACCAGCCCTCCGTTACCCAGCCCTGCGCATCCTTGTAGCCAAGCGCCACCCCGACGCGGCTCGACGTCTTGTTGCAGATGCGCAGATTGGCCTGCGCCGGCGACATGCCAACCCCCAGCCAGAGAACCGCAAGCAGCACCACCAAGGGAGCCCCGCTGGAAAGCCATTTCGAGTAGCGCCACCACCTTATCTGCATCATGGATCAACCAGTATGACACGAAGATCATTGACGTTGGTGAGCGTGGGACCGGTCATCACCAGATCACCCAGACGCTCGAAGCACGTCGTCGCATCATTGTTGGCAAGAAATGCGGCAGGATCAATCGCCTGCTCTCGCGCCCGCCTCAGCGTATCGGGAAAAGCCATCGCGCCTGCCGCATCATCCGGCGCGCCACTGCCCCCGTCGGTGCCATCGGTATCGGCCGCAAGAGCGTGAATGGCCGCGTTGCCATCAAGCGCCAGCGCCAGCGCCAGCACATATTCCTGATTGGGACCGCCACGGCCCTTGCCGTTCACCGTTACCGTCAGTTCGCCGCCCGACAGGATGGCCGCCCGCTGCCCTTGTGCGGCCAACCGGCGCGCCATGGCCGCATGCGCGCCCGCAACCTCCCGGGCTTCACCCTCGACATCCGCGCCAAGTGAAATGACCGGATATCCCAGCCGGTCCGCCTCGCGGCACGCTGCCTCAAGCCCGTCGCGCGGCCGGCAGGCGATGATGAAGCGCTCACCGTCAAGGCGCTCATCGCCGGGCTTCGGGCTTTCGTTTGCCGGATCGCCCAGCACGCGGGCAATCGCCGGCGACGGCCCGATACCAAACCGGGCGAGAACCGCCCGGGCGTCGGCAAGCGTACTGTCATCACCAACCGTCGGGCCAGAGGCGATCACCGAGGGATTGTCACCGGGTACATCGGAGATGGCAATCGTCACCAGCGGCGCCGGATGCGCGGCAACAGCCAGCCGCCCGCCCTTGAGGCGCGACAGGTGCTTGCGCACGCAGTTGAGCTCGCCGATATGCGCCCCTGCCCGCTGCAGGGCCCTGGTCAAAGCCTGCTTGTCAGCCAGCGACACGGCACCGGCCGGCGCCACCCAATTGGCCGAGCCGCCACCGGACAACAACACCAGCACCAGATCATCGGCCTGCGCCGCGCTGGCAAGCTCCAGCGCCTGGCTGGCTGCCCTGACGCCTGCCTCGTCGGGGATCGGATGACCGGCCTCGATCACCGCAACGCGCCTTGTTGTCGTTGCATACCCGTAGCGGCAGACGGCGCTGCCCGTAATGCGCTCGGGCGTGAGGCCAAGCGTATCGATGTAATGGGCTTCGGCGGCGGCGGCCATCGACGCGCCCGCCTTGCCGGCCGACAGGATGATCAGCCGGCCGCGCGGTGCTGGAGGCAGGTGGCGGGGAAGAAACTGCGCTGGTTGAGCCGCCCTGATCGCCGCCTGCAGAATTGACCTCACTTCATCGCGTTTGTGTGTCACGCTGCGGCTCTCATTTGCTCTTGACGATGGCGGGCGTTGGCTGCCACCGCCCGCGTGCCTTGACCCATCATTGAAACAAACCATTGGTGAAAACCAGCCCTTATCGCGCACCGCATCAGGCAATGACAAGGGTAGATGACACCAAACCGCCCCTCCTTCTGCGCGCTACTCGGGTATTGCGGCTTCAGGCGAAGAATTGCGGGGATGGCGGCACATTCACCGGTTTCAGCCTTGACCGCGCCTGACTTGGGCGCCATGCGATGAGCCTCAATGAAGCGACGGAGAAACCATGAGCGATATCGACATGACGGCGCGCGCCCAGATCAAGGCCATCGTCGAGCGCATCGAGCGGCTGGAGGAGGAGAAAAAAGCTCTCGCCGACGATATCCGCGATGTCTATCTCGAAGCCAAGGGCAATGGCTACGACACCAAGGTGTTGCGCAAGGTGATTTCGCTACGCAGGCAGGATGCCGAAAAACGCGCCGAGGAAGAGGCCGTCCTCGACACTTATCTGGCGGCCCTTGGCATGCTGGGTGATGGGCTGACGCGCGCGCCCGGCGACAACTGATCTTATGCCAGGAAGGAACGGCGCCGGGTCAGATGGTGCTCGGCCGCTTGGCCCTGATCGCCTGACCGCCAAAAGCCGACAAGGTGGGCGTCGGCCGGCGGCCAAACTGCGTCGCCAGCATCGCTGGCCCCATCGTGAGTTCGAGATTGCCAACTGACGGCGGCGTCATCGGCGCTGTCTCAGCCATCGGCGTGGGGGTCAACGTCCTGCGGTCGAGACGGCGATAATCAAGTTTGGCTAGGACGGCTTTTGCCACCTCGTCACGCAGGCGGGCAGCCAGCGGCGCCAGGGCTGACACCTGCTCGCCCTGCGTTTCAAGCCCCGTGGCTGGCGCGCCCGCCGGCTGATCAAGACGGGCGATCGCCGCAAGGCCGGCCTTGTCCCGCAGGCGCGCGGCAAGCGGCGCGAGCGCGGCAACCGGCTCGCCGTCCGTCTGCAATGCGGCAATCGACAGCTCATCCTGCGGACGTTGACCGACGGCCTCGCGCGGTCGCTCAAGCGGCAGGGGAATGAGCCTGCTGATGGCGCTGGTGGCCGGGCGCGGCAGCGGCGCGGGAACAGGCGCCGCGCCATCTTCCGCAACGCCAATCGTTGGCGGCTGAAGCGAGGCTGTCACAATCGGGCGTGGCAATGGGCGCGCCACCGGGCTTGCGACCGCACGCGGCGTATCAGCTACGTCAGATGCGGGCGCTGCCGCCGGTTCCTTGCCCACCGTATCGCGGGCGGCAACACCAAGCGTTGGCGGCGGCGGCACGGCACGCGCCGCAACCGGGCGCTGTGTCGATGAAACGATCTTCTTGTCGTCCTCATCCTCATCGTCGGATTTGCCGGCGCCAAAGAGGTTCGCCAGAATATTCGTCGCCGAACCACCCCGGCTTTCGGCCGGCTGCTTGTCGCTATTCCCCGCATAGGCAAGAACGGTTTCGCCGCGCTTGCCATCGCGCCCCAGCCGCGCCAGCGTCGTCTCATAGCCCGCAAGCGGTTTGCCATCGGCGGGCAGATGGATGGTATTGCCATCCGGGAACAGGCGCGCCAGCTGATCACGCGTCATGCGTGGCCAGGCGCGCACATTGCCGACATCCAGATGCACGAACGGCGAACCTGACGTTGGATAGAAGCCAACCCCGCCGCGCTGGCGCAGCATGCCGCGCTCGCGAATGCGCGACAAGGCGACGCCGGGCACGAAGAAATCCATGGCTTTGCCGCGCGTGTGCTGGCTTTCCTTGGCAACGCCCGCTGAGCGCGAGCGCAGGAAACTATTGGTCTGGCGTGAGCGAAAACCGCTGACCAGCTGGAGCGGCTCATTCCCGCCAAGGTCGCGATAGACCTCCCAGACGAGATCAAGCAGGCGCGGGTCCATCTCGGTCGGTTCATTGGTCCGCCAGTCGCGCAGGAACCAGTTGTATTTCTTCAAGCCTTCCTGATCGTAGCGGCCATCACGCTTGAAGACGACGTCGATACTCTCTCCGTTATGCGTGTTCTTGATGCGAAGCGACCGCGTGTCGCCATTGGCGTCCGCCGGCTGCAAGGCACTCGACAACACAGGCACGATCGACAGCGCACACACCGTGAGCAACGCCAGACGTTTCAAACCGTCGCGAGAATGAGTTCGCCCGCCAAACCACAAAATGACATTACCTCGTCCAAGCCCGCCACAGCGGCGTTCTGCCGATGCCTCATCCATTTTGTCCGAGCTTGGTTAACCAAGCCCTTCCACAACATCAATAATTGCCGTTCATGGCAAAGCTTGGGCAAGCATCCGGCGCCACCATGGCGCTTTCGGCAGGCACAGCGCCTCATTATGGCCGATTGCGATGTTGTTGACCAGTCGCGCGCGCGAAGCCGGCAGCTCATGGCAACAACACCGGTCAACCGGCTGGCTTTATCGGATCAGGGTCGCGCTTGTCTGCGTGGACGGGTTTTGCAACCCCATAACCTGCTTCATTTTGCGGTCAAGCCCGTAAATATCAGCTTGCCTGGACAATTGCCCTTCCGCGATCGACAGCGTGAAATAGGTCAGATGGACGGGAATACGCCGCTTCAATTTCACGTAGCTCTCACCCTTGCCATACAGCCGTTCGATACGCTTGCTGTCGAGGTTGCCTTCGCGCGCAAACACCGCATCGGCAAATTTCAGAGGCTGATCGACCCTGACGCAGCCATGCGACAACGCCCGTTCATTGCGGGTGAAAAGATGTCGCCCCGGCGTGTCGTGGAGATAGATCGCATGATCATTGGGGAACATGAACTTGATCCGCCCCAACGCGTTGCGCTCGCCCGGCGCCTGACGGAACGACACGCCGCCACTGCCCGACCGCACCACCTGCAGCCCGCGCCGGGCGACCGCCGCCGGGTCTCGCCGATAAAGCGGCAGGATCTCGTTCTTCAGAATGCCCGGTGGCACCGTCCAGCTCGGATTGACCACGATATACTGCATTTCGCCCGAAAACAGCGGCGTCGGCGTCGTCTGCTGGCCGACAATCACCCGCCCCTGATAGGCAAGACGACCGGTATCGATGACGCGCACGAGATATTCCGGCACGCTCACCATGACGAACGATGAGCCAAGCTGGCGCGGCAACCAGCGCCAGCGCTCCATATTGATGATGAGATCGGCAATCAGCCCCTGGTTTCTGGTGCTCGCTTCATCGAGCAAGCGGCCAAGCTCACGCCGAAGCGCAAGAAAGGCCGCATGCGGCGGGTTCTGCGCCTCGATGACGGCGACCGGGTTGGCGCTCATTGCCAGAGTATCAAGGAGCGCCCCAAGCTCCGGTTCGGGGCGTTTTGCAAAGACATTGGGTTGCAGCTTTGTCACATCGACGCGCCCGCCCATGGCATGGCGTGCATAGCGCAGCAGCGCGCGCATCAGCGCTATTTCACCAGCAGCCTTGATATCAGCTGACGCGCTCGCGGTGATTAACCCGAAAACCTTGTCATCGTAATCCTCGGCATTGAGGCCGTCATAGCGCGCGCCAGCCAGGCGTTTCAGCAGCAGCTGCGCCTGCGGCGACCAGCCTTCATCCGAAACAAAAAGCGGCGCAAATTGCCGCTGGCGATAAAACACCAGAATGGCGTCGAGATTTTTCTTCTCCGTTACGCCTGCGCGAATTCCGGCGGCAAGCCGCGCCTCGATCTGCGCTCCGAGCAGCGAGGAGGCCGCCCGGGACCCGTCCGTCTGTTGCGGCGGGGTCTGCGCCAGCACCGCCGACGGCGGCACGGAGCATAAACCGAGGATCAACAGCGCTGAAAAGCGCAGAGCATAACGACCACGGATCGGCATGCGGTTATCTCCTGTCGATCACCGTCGTTGCAAGGCATGACGCGGCAGGGCGTTCGAATCAACCGGAAAATGCCCGCAACAGCGATTTATTCCGCCGCCGAGACCGATTCAGCCAGGCCAAGCTCGCGCAGACGCCGATAAAGCGTCGAGCGACCAATCCCCACCCGGCGCGCCACTTCCGTCATGTTGCCGCGATAATGCGTGATCGCGTAACGCAGCAGGTCACGCTCGACATCGGTGATCGAGCGGATTTCCCCCACCTCGTCCAGCATGCTCACCTGCCCGCCGCGCATGGGCGGAGGCATCGAGACCATGTTGTGGGTTGCAACCGGCATGAAATCGACCGGTACCACATTCCCCGGCACGGGCGCCGCAGCGCTTGCCGACGAGGAGACCGCGGCGATCGGCTCGCGACGGATCGCTGCCTCCTCGAAGCCGTCGACCTGCGCGGCAATCTGCGGGAACTCGCTCACATCGAGGATCGACCGGTCACTGAGGACAACCGCACGGAACACGGCATTTTCCAGCTGACGGACATTGCCAGGCCAGCGATAGGTCGACAGCAGCCCCATCGCCGCCTCCGACACGCCATCAATACGCTTGCCTTCTTCTGACGAGAAGCGGGCGATGAAATGCTTGACCAGATCGGGGATGTCGGTGAGGCGCTCGCGAAGCGGGGGAATCCAGATCGGAAACACCGAAATGCGGTAGTAAAGATCCTCGCGGAACTTGCCATCCTTGACCTGCTCGACCAGCGTCCGGTTGGTTGCCGATATGAGGCGCAGATCAACCTTCATCGTCTTGCGCCCGCCGACCGGCTCGACCTCGCCCTCCTGAATGGCGCGCAACAGCTTGACCTGCGCTTCCAGCGGCAATTCACCCACCTCATCAAGGAAGAGCGTGCCGGTATGAGCCTCCATGAATTTGCCGGTATGCTTTTCCTGAGCGCCGGTGAAGGCTCCTTTTTCGTGGCCAAAAAGGATCGATTCAACGAGGTTATCGGGAATGGCGCCGCAGTTGACGGTCACGAAGGGCTTGGTGCGCCTGTCGGAACTTCCCTGGATGGCGCGCGCGATCAGCTCCTTGCCGACACCTGATTCGCCTTCAAGCAGAATGGGGATGGTGGAAGCGGCCGCGCGTTTGCCAAGCTCCAGCACCCGCACCATGCTGGGCGAGCGCGACAGGATGTCCTTGAACGACAGGCCGCCATCACGCCGGCGGTTGATGCGCTGGATTTCGCCCTGCAGCGAATTGACCTTGAGCGCATTGCGCACCGACACATCGAGCCGCTCGACCGATACCGGCTTGACGACGAAATCGAAGGCACCCGCCCGCATCGCCGAGACCACCGTATCGATGCCGCCCTGGGCGGTGAGCACGATCACCGGCTTGTCGATACCTGCTTGCTTGAGGCGCGCCAGCACACCCATGCCATCGAGATCAGGCATCACCAGATCAAGCACGATGAGCGCGATATCAGCCGACTCGCGCGAGGCCATGAAGCGCAGCGCCGCTTCACCGCCATCAAGCGTGATGGCGCGATAGCCGATGCGCTTCAGCGCCTCCTCGACCAGACGCCTCTGGATCGGATCATCGTCAACGACAAGAATAGTTTCTGGCATCAAGGAAACCTGTACGAAATTGGAACAATCGACGCCAACCATGCTTGCAATAGGTAAACAGCGTCTTTCCAAATGCTATTTTCTGCCTCTGCGACGTGCCGAAACGAGAATGTGTGAACAGCTGCTTAATCGATGCGCCTTCTAAAAGCCTGTCTTCGCATGCTAGCACTGGACGCCAATGCTCAACCGCGCGACAGGGACAATGCCAAACCGTGAATGCTTCCCCCCTTCCTGAATGGAATCTGGCCGACCTGTACCCTGGCGCCGATTCGCCGCAGCTGCGCGGCGATCTCGACAACATCAGCGGCACATGCGAGGCCTTCGCTCTCAAGGCCAAAGGCAAGCTCGATGCTGTTGCGCGCGAGGCGCCCGACACGCTGGCGGCCTGGCTGGCTGATTATGAAGCCATTCAGGACCGTATGGGTCGGATCGCCTCCTTCGCAGGGCTGCTTTATGCCGGCGAGACCACCGACGCGACACGCGCGAAATTCTACGGAGACGTGCAGCAACGCCTGACCGATGCGTCAACCCACCTCTTGTTCTTTGAACTCGAACTCAATCGCATCGACGATGCCGTGATGACGCAAGCCTTGTCGCACTCCCCGGCGCTTGCCGATTACCGCCCATGGATCACCGATTTGCGCCGCGAGCGCCCCTACCAGCTCGACGATCGCCTCGAACAGCTTTTCTTGGAAAAAAGCGTCACCGGTGCTGCCGCGTGGAATCGCCTTTTCGACGAAACCATTGCCGCCTTGCGCTTTGATGTCGAAGGTGAAAACCTGGCGCTGGAACCGACGCTGAACCGGCTCCAGGACACCGATCCCGATCGCCGCCGTGCCGCCGCCGAGGCGCTTGGGGTGACGCTCAAGCAGAATTTGCGCGTCTTCACCCTCATCACCAACACGCTTGCCAAGGACAAGGACATCGCTGACCGCTGGCGTGGCTTTGGCGATATGGCAGCCTCCCGTCACCTCTCCAACCGCGTCGAGCCGGAAGTGGTGGAGGCGCTCGTCAGCGCCGTCAAGGCAGCTTATCCGCGCCTCTCTCACCGCTATTACGCATTGAAGGCCCGCTGGTTTGGCAAGGAGATGCTTGATCACTGGGACCGCAACGCCCCGCTGCCGCGGGTGGAACAGCGTGAATTTTCCTGGGCCGAGGCCCGAGACAGCGTGCTCTCAGCCTATGGTCGTTTTTCGCCTGAACTGGCGGCGATCGCCGGCCGTTTCTTTGACGAGCGCTGGATCGATGCGCCGGTGCGCCCCGGCAAGGCGCCCGGCGCCTTTTCCCATCCGACCGTTCCCTCGGCGCACCCCTATATCCTGCTCAATTATCAGGGCAAGCCGCGTGACGTGATGACGCTTGCCCACGAACTCGGCCACGGCGTGCATCAGGTCTTGGCTGCTCACAACGGCGCGCTCATGGCGCCAACCCCGCTGACGCTTGCTGAAACCGCCTCCGTCTTCGGCGAGATGCTGACCTTCCGCTCCCTGCTGGCGGCAACGACTGACAAGACCGCGCGCCGCGCTCTGCTGGCCGGCAAGGTCGAGGACATGCTGAACACGGTCGTGCGCCAGATCGCCTTTTACGATTTCGAGCGGCGCATCCATGGCGAGCGGCTGCAAGGCGAGCTTACATCCGACGTCATCGGCAATCTGTGGATGGAGGTGTCGCGCGAAAGCCTCGGACCCGCCATCCGCCTGCATCCGGGTTATGAAACCTATTGGGCCTATATCCCCCATTTCATCCATTCGCCCTTTTATGTTTATGCCTACGCCTTCGGCGATTGCCTGGTGAATTCGCTTTATGCCGTCTATGAGCGCGCCGAAACCGGCTTTGCCGAGAAATATCTCGCCATGCTGTCAGCCGGCGGCACCCGCCATCACAGTGAGTTGCTGAAGCCCTTCGGCCTTGATGCGAGCGAGCCTGATTTCTGGACGCTGGGTCTGTCGCTCATCGAGCGCATGATCGGCGAACTTGAGGCCATGGGGTGAGCGATGAGCCGTTCGGTCTGGCTTGAATGCGCGCTCAACGGGCCCTGGGGTCGCGATCTCCAGCCGGCGATTCCTGTTACCGCAGACGAGATTGTCGAGGCAGGAATTGCCGCTCACGGCGAAGGCGCGGCCATCCTGCATTTCCACGCCTATGACGAGGTGACAGGGCGCCAGCGCGACGACGCAGCGATCTATGCACCGATCATCGAGCGTCTGCGCCGCGCTACCGGCGCCATCGTCTATCCCACTTTGCCGATTGCCGGCAGCGCGCTCTCCGGCCCGGGTGGCAGCGCCCTTGAGCGTTTCGCCCATGTCGAGGCGCTGGCGAAAATGGGCCTCATCGAATGGGCGGTCGTCGATCCGGGATCGGTCAATTTTGCCCGCCGTGATGCTGCCGGTCATCACATGCCGGGCTTCGTCTACGCCAACCCCGATGATCATATCCGTCGCGGTCTGGAGCTCGCGGCTCTGTATCGTTTTCACCCGAGCTTTGCCATCTACGAGCCGGGCTTTACCCGCCTTGGCGCGCATGTGGCCCGGCTCATCCCCGCCCCCCGGGCGATCTATCGTTTCATGTTCTCCGAGCAATTTGCCTGGGGCTTTCCTCCCGAGCCTTATGCGCTCGAGGCACATCTTGCCCTGCTCGCCGACGAAGCGGCGCATGCACCATGGATGATTGCCGGTCTTGGCGTTGATCTTGTCGAACTGATTGCCATGACAGTGGACAAAGGCGGGCATGTGCGCGCCGGCCTCGAGGACGCCCGCTTCGGCACGCCGATGGATAATGGCGTGCTGACGGCCATCGCCGCACGCGAAGTTGCGCGAGCCGGCGGCGCACTTGCCACACCTGCCATCATCCGCGCCGCCCTCAGCTGACGTGACGCTTCGCCGCGCCCCCTCCCTCGCCTTTCCCGCTATAGTGATCCACAGGCCACCATGAGCGCTGACGATCCTGAAAAGAACCGAATGAGCGAGCGCGCCCGGCGCTATGCGCGCGTTGGCGCCGGCGTTGGCCAGGCAACCGCCCGCATCGCCGGCGCCCGCCTCATCGGCCAATCCTCTCGCGGCAGCGAGGCTGCGCTCCTGCGCGCGGCTCTTGGCAATCTGCGCGGCCCCATCGTCAAGGTGGCGCAATTGCTGGCAACCATCCCCGATCTTCTGCCGCCCGAATACACGGCTGAACTGCAAAAGCTGCAAGCGCACGCGCCCGCCATGGGCTGGGCCTTCGTCAAGCGCCGCATGCAGGCCGAACTTGGCCCTGACTGGCGCACGAAATTCGCTGACTTCACCCATGAACCGTCAGCCGCCGCCTCGCTCGGCCAGGTCCATCGCGCCACGGCCCATGATGGCACGGCGCTTGCCGTCAAGCTGCAATATCCTGACATGCAATCAGCGGTGGAGGCCGACCTCAAACAACTCGATTTCGTCTTTTCACTGCACGCCCGCTTCGATCGCGCCATCGATACCAGTCAAATGCGCGGCGAGATCGCCGCCCGTATCCGCGAGGAACTCGATTACCGCCGCGAAGCGCGCCACCTCTTGCTTTACCGCCATATCCTGAGCCGCGAATCTTTGGTGCGGGTCCCTGATCTTCGCCCGGAACTCTCCACCGGGCGCCTGCTGTCGATGACCTGGGTCGACGGCGATCCTCTGCTCGATTACCGCGAAGCCTCGCAGCAAGACCGCAATCTTCTCGCCACCGCCCTTTTCCGCGCCTGGTGGCACCCCTTCAGCCAGTTCGCGGTGATCCATGGCGATCCGCATCTGGGCAATTACACGGTGCGCAGCGATCAGGGCGAGGCACAGGGTATCAATTTGCTCGACTTCGGTTGCGTGCGCATTTTTCCGCCGCGCTTCGTCTCCGGCGTCATCGACCTTTACGAAGGCCTGCGCGACAGCCGCCCCGACCAGGTGGTGCATGCCTACGACATCTGGGGTTTCAAGAATCTCAGCAAGGAGCTGATCGACACGCTCAACATCTGGGCACGCTTTATCTACGGGCCGATGCTGGAGGATCGCGTGCGCACCATCGCCGATGGGGTAGCGCCGTCCGAATACGGGCGCCGCCAGGCGTTTCAGGTCCACAAGGCCCTGAAGGAACGCGGACCCGTGACGGTGCCGCGCGAATTCGTCTTCATGGACCGCGCCGCCATCGGCCTTGGCAGCGTCTTCCTGCATCTGCGCGCTGAGTTGAATTTTTACCGCCTCTTCAACGACACCATCGCCAACCATGTCGAGGATGATCTCGCGGCTCGCCAGTCGCAGGCCCTCACGGCGGTGGGGCTGGAGCCTGCGCCGGCATAACTGGCGGCACGGGCAAAACCGCCGTGAATTCAAGAATAAGTCGGGCCACCTCATCGCCAGCCGACCATTGCGGCATATGGCCGATGCCCGCCAGCTCTACCAGGCGGCTGCCCTTGATCTCACCGGCAAGCCGCTCGGCATGCAGCGCATTGCTCACGATGACATCCGCGCCGCCGCACACGATGAGGGTGGGTGCAGTAATCTCACAATATTGCGGGCTGAGACGCGTGACATTGGCCTTGAGCCCAACCACATCAAGGGCATTGGCGCGGAAGGCCTTTGGTCGCAAAGCCAGCGCTGCGCCGCTGCGCAATTCATAGCGATCGGGAACCGGATTGGGCGTGAAGATCGACGGCAGCACTAGCGGCATGACAAGCGCGCCGAGGAACGGCGGGAACAGCTCCGAAAAGACGCGACCGATGACCGGCAAGGCCGCAATCCGGTTATGCCACGAAACCCCGCCGCCGCCCGGCCATGGATGGGTGGCGGGGGTGATCACAACGAGCCCTGCAACCCGCTTTTTGTCGATCAGCGCCACCGCACAGGCAACCGCAGCCCCCAGCGAATGACCGACAATGACCGCTTGGCCGACATCAAGCTGGTCAAGAGCCTCGACGATCATGCGGGCCTGCCCATCCGGCGCGCTCGCCGATCGCCCCGGCGGACGTTCGCTCCAGCCATGGCCGGGACGGTCGAAGAAAAGAATGCGCGCCTTGGCGCCAAGACGAGCCCCAAGCGCCGCCTCGCCATCGCGCGCATTGCCGCTCGCGCCGTGAATGACCACAATCGGCAGTCCCGGCACGGCAGACGGATCGTCCGGCGCCCGATCAATCACATGCAGCACCGCTGGGCCCGACACCGGCACTTTTCTGCCCAGCGCAGGATATTGCTTTTCAAATGTACGTGAAACGCGACGCGACGCCCACCACAGCATCACGAGCGCCAAAGCGGCAAGCCACAGGCTATCGCCTGAAAGGAAACTCATCCGCGCAGCCAAAATAACAAGCCCGCTCTCACCCCGGTCGCCCCTCGACCTGTGGCGACAGGCGCTCCACCTGCTTCTTCAACTGGCCGCGCAGCGGGATGAGAGCTAACGCCGATTGGAAGGCGGCGAACGCCTCTTTTTCCCGGCCGATTTCAGCGAGTATGTTTCCAAGCACACCCAACGCCCCGTAATGGCGCGGCTCCAGCGCCAGCGTCCGCCCGAGATCATTGATCGCCTGCCCGATCGCCCGCATCTGGTAGGCAACCACCGCACGGCGGAAATAAGCCTCGAAATGATCGGGGTTGATGGCAAGCAGCGCATCGAGATAATCAAGCGCTGTCGCATAGCGCTTCTGCGCAAACTCTTCCTGCGACCACTCAAGCAGGGTTTGCGCCGTTGCCCCGCCGCGCCGCACCCACAGCGCCGTCAGCGCGTCATCGATGGTTTCCGCTTCGGTTTCGCTTTTGGCCTCGCGCAATTTAACATAAAGGGCATCAACCAGCTTGGCGTAAGCCTCGGGCGATTGCGCCTCGCCGCGCTGTTGGGGATTGGGGCCGGGAGCCACCGGTTCGCGCTCGATCTTCTGCGGCACCCCGGTTTCCGGCTGGCCTGTCTCTTTCGGTGATTGACCGGCATCGCTCTGCGCTGCGGCAAAACCAGGCCACAGGGCAATCACTATAAAAAGGGCTAGCGGCTTCATTCGTGAAGCCTAGCCGGGTCCCGCCCGGCGTCAACCATCAATTAGCGGCAAGAGCACACAACCCGCCACCTGATTGTCAGGGCGAACAGCTCAGCCCTGGCGCGCCTTGAAACGCGGATTGGTCTTGTTGATGATGTAGACGCGGCCCTTGCGGCGCACCAGCTGGTTGCCGCGATGACGCCCGCGCAGGGATTTCAGTGAATTGCGGATTTTCATGACAGCCAACCTGGGTTTTCGAACCGGCACACCCGCCTGCGATAAAACTGAGACGGCGCACCCACATAAAAGGAAGTGGTGCACTAATGCAGCATGGACATTTTGTCAATTCTGCCGCTGCTCTCGACGGCTGACGCGTCGCTAGCGTTTCTGCTCCCATTCCACGAACTGTTTGAACAGGGCTTCCCGCTCGCTCTCCGAGAATTTGCGGTTTCCAGCCTTCTTGGCAAAACTTTTGAAGAATTCCTCGAACTGCGAGCGTAATCGCTCCTGATTGGGACCGCCTGCCTTGAATTTGGCCAGCGCCTCTTCGGCAACGCGATATCGCGTCCATCCTGGAACTGTGCCGGCGAAATTGATCTCCGCCCATTTGGCCTGGAAGGAGGCGGTCTTGAGCTTGTCGTAATTGTTGAAGAAGGCGTTGATGAAGCGCGATACGCGACGATAGCGGTCACTGTCACTTGCCCAGTTGAAAACGGCGAGCAGGTTGAGGACGGCAATCGTTTGCACCTTGCCGCCCGCCGGTATCAGATTCGGGTAATCAGTGGCTTCAAGCGCGGTTGGCAGATAGAAGTCGGCGAAGATGGAATTGTACTCGACCGGCAGAAAGTGAAACCCCGGCTCCGGCTTGTAGCGGGTGAACGCATCATTGGGTTTGGCGACAACGTGGACGACGGCGGATATCTCTCCGGTGCGCATCTGTTCCAGCGCGATTGCATTGTTGATGAACACCGGTTCAACCGTGATACCGAGGCGGCGGAAAACAATCTGACCGGTCAGATTGGCGGCGCTGCCAACCGTGTTGAATGCCACCTTCTTGCCCGCCAGATCGGCGAGAGACTTGAATTCGGAGCGCGCATAGATGTGCACTTCGGACAAGAAGAGCGGCGATATGTAATGAATCCGGCCTTTGATGCCGGGAATTTTCTGCTCCTGCTCGAAATAGTCGAGAACGTCAGCCTGGGTGATCGCGATATCGACGCCCTTCAGATAAAGCAGATCGGAGACGTTGCCGACCGCGCCGAACGTGACCATGGGAATGATGCGAAGATTGCTGCCATCATTGAGCGCGCGCGCTAGATCAGCTGCGTAACGGATATAGGACCCCTCCAGCAATCCGCCAGCAAGGCCCACCGTCCAGGAATTGATGTCGTTACGCCCAGGCAACTCCGCCAGCGCTTGTGCTGTGGCCGTTCGCGGCACGATCATTGTTAGAAGGGCAGCGAAAAGGCAGAGCTTTTTCAAGGCGTGCAACACAGATATGCGCATGGAAAATACTCCCCCGAGGCCAACAACAACGACCATTTGCTCTTCTGCTGCAAACCGACTGCAAAAGCGTGACTGAATTGTGGCTTTCGTCGTTATCAAAGGTCAGAATATTGCTAAAGACAAGAGCTGCTTTCGCTCATCGTTGGCATTTGATCGACAAAATTTGATCGCTCTGCTCAACTCGTGGGTTGATTAGCCCGGCACGCTCGATATGACTAGAGGTACACCCAAAGCAGAGGCGGGATGACAGCTGTCATGAGCTGGCTTTTCCTCTCTTGCGGCTGATTGAACCTGGTATCAGGGTCAGGGCGATTTTGTCGGTGATCGCACACATCAAGCGCGTTTGCCCCGATCTATGATGTCGAGAACGCCAGCCAGTGATCCGCTCAAGAGGCCGTCATGCACAATTTGTTCAATATCCGTTCCGCCTTTGTGGTTGCCGCGCTGGTGATCGGCTGGAGCGCAGCGGCGCAGGCCCCGCCCGCGCCGCAGGTGGTGGTCGCAACGCCGGTGAAAAAGACGATCACCGAATGGGATGAATACACTGGCCGGTTCGACGCCGTGGCCGCCGTTGAGATCAGGCCCCGCGTCGCCGGCTTCATCGAGCAGATTCACTTCCGCGACGGGCAGATTGTCCAGAAGGGGGATATTCTCTTTACCATCGACAAGCGCCCTTACGAGATTGCCGCTGAATCAGCGCGCGCCGACATCGCTCGTGCCCAGGCCCAGCTCGAACTGGCGCAAAACGACGTTGAGCGCGCCCAGCCGCTGTTGCAGAACAAGACGCTGACACAGCGCGAATTCGATAATCGCCTGTCAACCCAGCGCGTCGCGCTCGCCGCCCTGCAAACCGCCCAGGCGACCGTGAAGACCGCCGAACTCAATCTTGAATGGGCGGAAGTGCGGGCGCCCCTGTCCGGCCGCGTATCCGACCGGCGTATCGATGTCGGCAATCTGGTCGCCGGTGGCCAGAGCGCGGGCGCCTCGACCCTGTTGACGACGATCGTTGCCCTCGACCCTATCTACTTCGCCTTTGACGCATCCGAAGCCGACTATCTCAAATATTCACGCCTGTCGCAGACCGGCCGGCGCCCTTCGGGACGCGACACCCCCAATCCTGTCCAGGTGCGGCTTGCCGACGAGACCAGCTGGTCGCGCGAGGGGCGCATGGACTTTGTCGACAACGTCGTCAATCCCCGCTCCGGCACCATTCGCGGTCGCGGCATTTTCGACAACAAGGACGGCTTCCTCACGCCCGGCGTCTTTGGCCGCATGCGGCTGTGGGCAGGTGATCGCGAGGCGCTCCTCATTCCTGATTCCGCCATCGCCTCGGATCAGGCGAGCAAGATCGTTCTGGTCGTTGGCGAGGACAACATGGTGAGCGCGCGCACCGTCACGCCGGGCCCCCTCGCCGAGGGTCTGCGCGTGATCCGCGCCGGCCTCAAACCCGATGAGCGCGTCATCATCAACGGCCGGTCGAACCCGTTCGTCCGCCCTGGTTCAAAGGTGACGCCGCAGCCGGGCGAAATCAAGTTACAGCCGACCAACTGAAACAGCCGCGCATTTTCTGACTAATTGCTCGACCTCAAGCCTGATCGGACGCCTTACCCATGCGCTTCACGCATTTCTTTATCGATCATCCGATCTTCGCCAGCGTCATGTCGATCATTCTCAGCATCGTCGGCGTCATCGCGCTGCGTGCTTTGCCGGTGTCCGAATATCCTGAAATCGCTCCGCCGACGGTGAACATCACTGCCCTCTATCCCGGCGCATCATCCGAAGTCATTGCCGCCACCGTCGCCACGCCCATCGAACAGGAAGTCAACGGCGTCGACAACATGCTCTACATCACCTCCCAGTCAACCGGCGATGGGCGGCTGTCGATCAACGTCGTTTTCCAGCCCGGCACGAATATCGATCAGGCGCAGGTTCTCGTGCAAAACCGCGTTGCAGTGGCCCAGCCTCGCCTGCCCGATGATGTGCAACGCCTTGGCATTACGGTGCGCAAAGCCTCACCCGACCTGATGATGGTCATCCATATGATCTCGCCCGACGGCACGCGTGATCAGCAATATGTGTCGAATTACGCCACGCTCTTCGTCAAGGATGTTGTTGGCCGCGTCGATGGCGTCGGTGATACACGCATTTTCGGGGCACGCGATTACTCCATGCGGGTCTGGCTTGATCCAGCCCGCATCCAGGCACGCAGCCTCACGGCTGGCGAGATTGTCACGGCGCTGCGCGCAGCCAACGTCCAGGTAGCGTCCGGATCGATCAATCAGCCACCGGCCCAGTCGGCGGGAGGATTCGAGCTTGCCATCCGCACGCTCGGACGCCTGTCAAACCCCGACGAATTTTCTGACATCATCGTCAAGACGGACAGTGACGGCGCCGTCACCCGCCTGCGCGACATCGCCCGCGTCGAACTCGGCTCGCAGGATTACAATGTCAACGCCTATCTCGATGATGCCGTGGCAACCGCCCTCGTGGTGTTCCAGCGCCCCGGTTCAAACGCCCTGTCGACCGCTGCCGCCGTGCGCGCCCGCATGGAGGAGCTGAAGCAGAATTTTCCGAGCGGCCTTGACTACCGCGTTGTCTACAATCCGACCGAATTCATCCAGCAATCCGTCGATGCCGTTATCCATACCTTCTTCGAGGCGATACTTCTGGTCGTCATTGTTGTGATTATCTTTCTGCAGACATGGCGCGCCGCCGTCATCCCGATCATCGCCATTCCCGTGTCAATTCTCGGCACCTTCGCCTTCATGGCGGTGCTCGGCATCAACTTCAACACGCTCTCGCTGTTTGGACTGGTGCTGTCGATTGGCATTGTCGTTGATGATGCCATCGTCGTGGTAGAAAATGTCGAGCGTTATCTGGCCGAGGGCATGAACCCGCGCGAGGCCGCCCACAAGACGATGGATGAAGTCGGCAATGCACTGCTGGCGATTGCGCTGGTTCTCTGTGCGGTCTTCGTGCCGACCGCTTTCATCACCGGGCTTCAAGGCTCGTTTTACAAGCAGTTCGCCGTCACCATCGCCGTCTCGACGCTTCTCTCGGCCTTTGTGTCGCTCACCTTGTCGCCCGCTCTTGCTGCCCTGTTGTTGCGCCCGCACGGCCGAGCCGCCGCACCTACCGGCTTTTTTGGCAGAATGATTGCGGTCATATCAGCCCCGCTCAATGCATTCTTCCGCAGCTTCAACTGGGCCTTCGGCAAGCTGTCAACCGGCTACGGCGCCCTGACCAGCCGCCTTGTGCGCTTTGCCGTGATTGTCCTGATTGCCTATGCTGGCCTGATCGCGTTCACCTATGTCCGCCTCGCCAGCACGCCGACCGGCCTCATCCCCCAGCTTGATCGCGGCTATTTCATTGCCGCCTTCCAGCTGCCGCCGGGATCATCGCTCACCCGCACCGATGAGGTGGTGCGTAAAGCCAGTGCGCTCATCCGCAGCCGGCCAGGCGTTGATCGCGCCGTCGTCTTCGTCGGCTTTGATGGCGCGACCTTCACCAACGCCCCGAACACGGGGGTTATTTTCGTTCGCCTCCTGCCCTTCGAGGAGCGGGCCGCCAGGGGTCTTGGTGCCAGGGCTATTCTGGGCGATCTGCGCCAGCAGGTGGCAGCCATCAAGGAAGCATTCATTCTGGTCATAGAACCACCTTCGGTGCCGGGCATCGGCACCGGCGGCGGGCTGAAACTCTATGTGCAGGACCGCTCCGGTCGTGGCGTCGCCGCCCTCGAAGGGGCGGCGTGGGCGATGGCGAGCGCTGCCAATCCGCAGAACGGATTTGCGCAGGGGTTTACGCTGTTCAACACCAAGACGCCCCAGATTTTTGCCGATATTGACCGCACCAAGGCTGAGAAACTCGGCGTGCCCATCGCCCGCGTTTTTGAAACGCTGTCGGTCTATATGGGCTCCGCCTACATCAATGATTTTAACATTCTCGGTCGTACCTACCGGGTGACCGCACAGGCCGACAATCCCTTCCGGGTTGACCTGCGCGATGTCGCCAATTTGCGCACCCGCAACGCCAGCGGCGAGATGGTACCCATCGGCTCCGTTGCCAATTTCACCGATACCACCGGCCCCTATCGCCTGCCGCGCTATAACCTCTTTCCGGCTGCCGAAGTGCAGGTCGCCCTGCTGCCTGGCGTCTCATCCGGTCAGGGCATTGCCACGCTGGAGCGGCTGGCAAGCCAGCGCTTGCCACCAGGTTTTGGTTTCGAGTGGACGGAAATCGCGCTCCAGGAAAAGCTTGCCGGCAACACGGCCCTGCTCGCCTTTGGCCTTGCCGTTGTCTTTGTCTTCCTGCTGCTGGCAGCTCTTTATGAAAGCTGGCTGCTGCCGCTCGCCGTCGTTCTGATTGTCCCGATGTGTATCCTGGCGGCGATGATCGGCATCGGCTTTCGCGGTCTTGATCGCAACGTCCTGGTTGATATCGGGCTGGTCGTGCTGGTTGGCCTTGCCGCGAAGAACGCGATTTTGATCGTCGAATTCGCCAAGCAGGCGGAGGAAATGGGCATGAACCGTTTCGAGGCGGCGATCGCTGCCGCACGAACCCGGCTGCGGCCCATTCTCATGACCTCGTTCGCCTTTATTCTTGGCGTGGTACCACTCGTCCTGTCATCCGGCGCCGGCGCTGAGATGCGTCAGTCTCTGGGAACCGCCGTCTTTTCCGGCATGCTTGGCGTCACCTTGTTCGGGCTGCTGTTCACACCGGTCTTCTATGTCGTGGTGCGCTATTTTGCCTCCCGCCGCACCACAGCAGCGCCGCTGCCGCCTGTGCCGCCCGGTCAGGTCGATGTGTGATCAGTCGACCTCGGCAAGACGCGGCTTGGGTGTCAGTACGACGCAGAAATAGCTTTCAAATTCCGCCCCCAGCACGAAATGCTGGGCGGGGAAGCTTGCCATCAGATCATCCTCGTAAAGCGATACCGCATCGGCCCGGCACAGCACGAATTTGGCAGCCGCAACAATATCCTCACGATCAATGATCGCCAGCACCTTCATGTCGGGGTGGCGCTGCAGCCAGTCGTGAACCGCAATCACCAGAAGCGGGTAACCGGGATGGAGCATGTCATCGAGAATGATCAGCCCCTGAGCATGCATTACCGCATGCGCGAGATCAAGGTCGCGGGTGATCGCCTCGCGCGAATGCTCACCGTCGATGTGAAAAAGCCGCAAGCCGGCCTCGCTGCCAAGCTTGGCGCGGATATCGGCAGGCGACAGCTCATCGCTCGCACCTTTGTGAATGACGATGCCTGCCTCATCAATGCCGCAACGCGCCAGATGCTGCCGGAAAAGATCAAGCAATCCATCATTTGGCCAGTTGAAGAGATCGATGGCCAAGGCTTTCTCGCCCGCCTGCAGGGCATGGGCGAGCGCAATGAAAAACCGCCCCTCGAACGTCCCGATTTCAGCGATGGGACCATTGATGCCCATGTCGCTCTGCCGGCGCATGAGATGACAGGTAATCGTTGCCGCAAAGCGCGAGGACATGCCACGCACGCTGTCATAGAGAGCTTCGATGTAATGGTCGCAGGCGGCAAGTCCGCTGCGAAAGGCGATGGTCATGGCACTGTCCTGGGTCAGGCGGGGCGTGGTGAGTCGATGCGGGCGAACGGGCTTGCCTTCTCAAAGGCGCGCGCGGCGGTGAGCACGGTTTCATCCTCACGCAACCGGCCAACGAGTTGAAGACCGATGGGTAATCCCTCGCTGTTAAGCCCGCAAGGGAGCGAGATCGCCGGCGCCTGGGTGATATTGAAGGGGTAGGTGAAGGGGCTCCATTCCGTCCACTCATCGCCCCATGCCGCGACACCGGCAAAGCCCGGCGGCGGCATGTTGTTGCCAAACGGCAAGGCGACTGTTGACATCTGCGGCGTGAGCAGCAGGTCATAGCGATCATGGTAATCGTGGAAGGCCTGAATGAGTTGCCCGCGCGCGACCAGCAATCGCTCCAGAACCGTGGCGCCGCTCACCCCCTGCCCGCGCAGCGCAGCTGCGAGAAATCCCGGATCCATCACCGCCCGGTCGCTGTCCTTGAAAGCCCGCAACGCCAGCGCCGCACCCGCAAACCACAGATCATTGAGAATATCGCGCGGATCGCTCATGCGTGGATCGGCCTCCTCGACATGAGCGCCGAGTTCTTCAAACACCCGCGCTGCCGCGGCCACGCTTGTTTCAATTTCCGGATCGATCTTGCTGACGTGGCCAAGCCGCGGCGAAAAGCCGATTTTCAATCCCGTGATCCCGCCCTCAAGCCTGCCGCGACGATCAAGGGCCTTGTCGGTCCATGCCAGGAAATCACGCCGGTCAGGTGCCGTGATGAGGGACAGCGCGAGTGCCTGATCGCTGGTTGAGCGGGTGATGGCACCGACATGGGCAAGCTCTCCCATCACCGAAATCGGATAGGCCGGTACCCGCCCATGCGTCGTCTTGAAGCCGACAACGCCCGTAAAGGCCGCCGGAATGCGCAGGGAGCCGGCCCCGTCGGTTCCCAGATGAATGTGACCAAGCCCGAGGGCTGCACACGCCGCCGCCCCCGAAGACGAGCCGCCGGTCGTGCGATCAAGCCGCCACGGGTTGCGCGTCAACCCGGTAAGCGGACTGTCGGACAGCCCCTTCCAGCCAAATTCAGGCATCGTCGTCTTGCCGAGAATGACCACCCCAGCCTCACGCAGCCTTGCCACTGCGGGCGCATCGAACGCTTCCGGCGCATCCGATGTTGCCAGCGACCCGTTGCGCTTGGGAAATCCCTTGAGCGACAGATTGTCCTTCACCGTCGCGGCAATCCCGTCAGCCGGGCCGATAGCCGCCCCTTTGGCGTAGCGTTGCTCACTGGCGTGCGCCGCCACCAGCGCTCCCTCGCGGTCGATGAAGACGAAGGCATTGATCGCGCTCTCGCTGGCATCAATGCGCGCGAGCAGGTTTTTTGTTACCTCGACCGGCGACAAGGCGCGACGGGTAAACTGGCGGCGCAGCGCCTCGCCGTCCATGGCATCAACATCATTCATCGCTTCGTCCCCTGTAACCCGACGTTAGATGAGACAGGATATTTTGTCTAAGTAATCGCCACCTCACCTTTCCGCGCCCATCTGTGCTAAGCCAGCACCGTTCCAAAAATTGCGATCAACCCGGAGACATGATGTCTGGCATTTTCTGGCGAACCTGCCTGGTAGCGGCAACACTGGTGGTGAGCCCCCTTGCGCAGGCCGAGACGCTCCAACTCCTGGTCGTCGATATCGCCCGAAACGGCATCCAGCAACTCGTGCCGGGTTTCGAGAAGCTCTATCACCATCAGGTCGTCATCCAGTCAGCACCTGCAAGCCTGCTCCTCCAGCGCCTTGAAGCGGGCGAACGCGCCGACATCGTCATTCTTGATGCTGTTTCGCTTGACCGCCTGGAGGCGCAGAAAAAACTGCGCTACCTCGAAACTGCGGAACTCGGGCGAGCTGGGCTTGGTGTCGCCGTCAAGGCCGGCGGAACGTTGCCGGCGGTGTTTACCGAAGACGAATTCAAGACAAGCCTGACGGCTGCCCGCTCCATCGCTTATGCAGAATCGGAGACAGGATCGGCCGCGCAGTTTCATATCGCCCTGTCGAGGCTAAAGCTTGCAAGCCAGACGGCCACCAAGCTGCGTCCATTGGCGCGGCCCGACATGGTCGAGCGGGCGCTGGCATCCGGCGAGATTGACCTGGCGGTTGGCTGGGCCAATGAATTCGTCAGTCGCCCCGGCATCGTGCTGGCCGGGTTTCTGCCACATTCGCTGCAGAAATGGCTGGTCGTGCGGGCTGCGCGCTTGAGCGATGGCGAGCCGGCGCGCGCCTTCATCGATCACATCGCTGATGACGACAATCTGAAGCTTTTCACGCGGAGCGGTTTCCGCTAGCCCGAACAGACCGCCATCCGCGCCACACCTTCTGTCCAGTAAAAGGGGCCCATCGTCCATGGCCAAATCGCAAAAACCACAATCCCGCAAGCAACGAACGCCGGACCCCGAGAAATTATCGGCGTTCCATGTCTGCGGGCTCGACGACCTGACCGGCAACCACTTGCAGCCGGTTCTGGTGATGCAGGGGGGTGGCGCGCTTGGTGCCTATCAGGCTGGCGTCTACCAGGCGATGCACGAAGCAGACTGCGAGCCGGAATGGGTGATCGGCACATCCATCGGCGCGATCAATGCCGGGCTGATCGCCGGTAATCCGCCAGAGCGCCGCGTCGAGGCGCTGAGCGAATTCTGGAATCGCATGTCGCGCGATAACAGCCTGCTCTTTCCACCCTTCAACCTGTTTCCTGCCGCCACCACGATGATGCTGGGACTTCCTGGCTTTTTCGCTCCCAAGCCCCTTAACGCTCTGAGCGGCGGCGGACCGGCGCAGGCCGCCATCTATTCCACCTCGCCCCTTGAAAAGACACTGAGCGAGCTGATCGACACGTCTCTTCTCAACAGCAACGCACCGCGCCTGACGGTCGGGGCCGTCAACGTGGTCGAGAGTTCAATGAAGTATTTTGACAGCCGCGACATGCCGGATGGCAAAGCTTTGTCGGTGGCGCACATCATGGCCTCCGGCGCCCTGCCGCCGGCCTTTCCCTCGGTCGAGATCGACGGCTGCTATTTCTGGGATGGCGGCATTCTTTCCAACACGCCGATCGAAGCCGTCTTCGACGATAGCCAGCGCAAGAGCAGCCTGGTGTTTTCCGTCGAGGTCTGGCACGGACATGGGCCTGTGCCCAAAACCGTCAACGACGCGCTGACCCGGCAAAAGGATATCCAGTACGCCAGCCGCGATGACGAACACATCATGCGCCAGCGCCAGCTGCACAAGCTGCGCCATGTCATTACAGAGCTGGTTGGTCATCTGCCCGATGAGGCAAGCGAGATGGAGAACGTTGTCGAACTGGCAGCTTATGGCTGCACGACACGCATGCACGTCGTTCGCCTGTCCGCACCGATCATCCCGGGCGAGGATCACACCAAGGATATTGATTTCTCACCTCAGGGCGTGACGCGGCGCTGGCAGGCGGGACGTGAGGACACGCTGCGCATGTTTGACGCGAAGCCATGGACAAAGACGGCCTTCGATCCGTTGAACCCGGTCATTGTCCACAAGGATCCTGGCTTTGATAAACCGTCAAAATCCTAGAGTGTAGTGTGAAAAGGCGGAAACCAATTTTCCTATAAACGCCTGTGAAAACATGACGATAAGAGCGAATCGTGGTTCCTCATCAACGCAACCTGCTCCCGGATCGCGCGTTCGATGAGCCCCAGCCATCCCTTAGGCAGAGTGATCAGGCCCGCTCAGCCATGTCGCCACATATCCGTGAAGCCAGTCGATGGCGGTGACCAGCAGGAACACGGCGAGAACCGGGACCACGATACGAAATTCGCCGATGATCCCGTCTGTTAACATCAGGGCGGCGAGCGCAAACAGCACCGCCGCCGCCGCGACAATCGCCAGCGTCAAGAGGCTGCGCCCTATCAGCCGGGCAAGTCCTGAACGATCATCGATTGTGCTCACGGCCCCGCCGCTCTCATTGTTTCGGGATCGCTCTTGAAAATATAGAAATTGTCCACGCGTTCAATCTCGCCTTCGACCGAAACGAGCTGGCCGACAAAATCCGCAAATCGCCGCGCGTTGACGCCATCTTTATCATCGGTGAGCAGGAAATACTCCGAACCGCTGACCGCGCCGGTGCTGACAAAAACCGGTGGAACGCCCCCGACCAGGCAGAGATTGGCGCACGCCTTGTGCGCCAGCCCGTTGCCCGGGCTCATGGCGCCGCTATAACATTTGCCATCACAGATTTCGCCCGTCAGCCGCCAGCGGCCGAGTGATTGCGGCGGGGCGGGGTGCAGGACATCGCTGGCGGAGGCAACAACGATTCCTTCCTTGTCATCAACCAGCAGCATATCGAGCGTGCCGCGCTTCAACAGATAACCGGCAACCGTCACCCACCGCCCGTAAAGCCCGTCAGCCTGGCTCTGGACACCATATTTGCCTTCCCCCGCCAGCAGATAGGCGCGCGGCTTGCGTCCCTCGCCATCCGGCACGCGCAGCACCGGATAGGGTCTGGCTTCAAGAATGCCGCGCACCTCGATGTGCTGATAGCCGGTTACCGCCCAGCCGGGATCGGCCGTGCGTCGCGACAAGACGAGGCCAAGTCCACCCATCACCACGACAACAATGAGCCCGATGACTGCGAGGAAACGGCCGAGCGGCTGCGGCACCGCATTGATATAGCCGATGAAGAAGGCATCCTTGCCATCACCCGCCATCAGCCACCCCCTCGTTAACCGGTAACGGCTCGACGCGGGTTCCAGGCGGATTTGCCCGCCGGTCAAGCCAAAGACGATCCAGATCACGGCGCAGGCGATAGGTGGCGACCTTCTCGGTAAAGGGCGCCGGTGCGCAGCCATCTTCGGGCCGGTACTGAAAGCCATGCCACGGACAGGTGACGCAGCCATCAATGATACGCCCCTCGCCGAGCGGACCGTTTTGATGGGCGCATAGATTGGTCAGGGCCGAGAGCTTGCCATCATAGCGGAAGATCGCCACCTTCTCTCCCTCGCCAAGGTCGATGATGCGTGCCCGCTTGTCAGCAATCGTCGAAATCAGCCCGGCATCGACCCAGTTGTCATCGCCTGCCGTGCCCTCGGGCGCCCGGCTGACGGAGCGGGCGGCCAGATGCACGCCAACCAGACCCAGCGCGCTGGCGCAGACAATCATGACAAAGAATGGATCCCCGCTTCCCTGAAAACTGCCCAGCGCAATATGGGCAACAATGGCGCCATAGGCGAGGTAGATGAGCATGTGGAGCGATTTCCACAAACGGGGCGTCAGAAAGCTCAACCAGAAATCATGGCTGGTGAAGGCAAGAGCCAGAAGTATGACGAGGGCCAGAACGCCGAATATCTCGAAGGGAAATCCCAGCACCTGCCCGTAGCTGGTATTGGCCGAAAATAACGCCAGAAGCGGGTTGAGAGGGCTCAGGTTGAGATACCAGGAATAGACATAATAGACATGGGCGCAGGCAACCGAGCAGGCAATCACCCCGAAATGGCGGCGATTATAGAGAAGCGGCAGGAAGCGCCGGTCAAGCCGCGACAACGGCCCGATCGCCAGAATGAAGCTCACCAGAAGAAAGGCGCAGGAGCCGAACGCGCGCATGCGCAGGATCGCGTCATCGATGGGCCGGCTGACGAGCTGCAAGTTCGGCGCAAGTCGAAGATAGGCGATGATGTAGAGGAACATCGCCAGCAACACCACGCCATCATAGACAAGCTTGCTGCGGTACCAGATGACCGGCTTCAAAGTGACGCTCACCGCCCGCTCTCCACTGACATTGCCCGCTGGTCGATCGGCACGGCAGGCAGCTCGTACGGGCCGCTCTGGCGCAGCGCCAGTGCCGCAACCAGCATGATCGGCAAAACGACCGCCAAGGTTTTCCACGCCGCCGCGTGGCGCGCCAGAAAAGAGCGACGGACGCTCATATCAGCGCCCCGCCCCTGCACAATCTGCCACCATCGCCACAAGACGAGCGGCCACAACATGACAAGACCGGGCACGATCAGCGGGCGAAACGCGTAGGCGCCGCGCGCTGAGGGCTCAACACGGTCAATCCCCAGCAACAGGAACAGCAAAGCCGCCACGAGGCCAGCCGCGCCATAGGCATAAAGAAAGGAAACGATTGCCTGCGACACGACCACCCCGCACCTCGTATTGACAGGCGAACCTAACCCGAGATGGCTGTCGAAAACAGTAGGGAATGCCCGTAGACCGATAATCGTTTTACGAGTTTATGCGCGGGCATCAGCGCGGCAGGGCGCTGCTGCCCATCAGTTGAAGATCAACCGCGCGGGCTGCCTGGCGTCCTTCGCGAATGGCCCACACCACGAGCGATTGACCGCGCCGCATATCGCCTGCCACCCACACTTTGGGATGGTTCGTGAGATAGGCCATATCGTCGGCAACAACATTGCCGCGCTTGTCGAGCGACAGAGACAGGTCTTTCACCGGCCCGTCATGCATCGCATGCGCAAAACCGATGGCAATCAGCACGAGGTCGGCTGGTATGTGAAATTCGCTTCCCTCAACCGGCTGGCGACGGTCATCGACACGGGCGCACAAGACGCGCTTCAGCCTGCCATTCTTGCCTTCAAGCCCAAGCGTCGCCGCCCAGAATTCGCGCGCCGCCCCTTCGGCCTGTGATGACGAGGTTCGGAATTTGGTCGGCCAATAAGGCCATACGGTGAGCTTGTTTTCGCGCTTGGGCGGCTCAGGGCGAATGTCGAGCTGAGTGACCTGCAAGGCCCCTTGGCGGAAGGCTGTGCCGATGCAGTCGGACGCCGTATCGCCACCGCCGATGACGACGACTTTCTTGCCCGCGGCATGGATCGGCACTTCGGGGATGACCGGCTCATGGCCGACACGCCGGTTCTGCTGCACCAGATAGGGCATGGCGTAATGCACGCCCTCAAGCTCCAGGCCCGGCAGCTGCGGATCGCGTGGAAATTCAGCGCCGCAGGCAAGAACCACTGCGTCATGGGCCTCCACCAGCTCGCCTGCTGCCAGCGTATGGCCGATGCTTTGGCCGAAATGGAAGGTGACGCCTTCCGCTTCCATCTGGTTGACGCGGCGGTCGATCAGCCATTTTTCCATTTTGAAATCAGGAATGCCGTAGCGCAGAAGCCCCCCGGCGCGCGGTTCACGCTCATAAAGATGAACCTCATGTCCGGCCCGTGCCAATTGCTGGGCGCAAGCCAGCCCCGCCGGACCAGCCCCGACGATCGCAACACGCCTGCCCGTGCGCTTCTTGGGGGGCTCTGGATGGATCCACCCCTCCGTCCATGCACGGTCGACGATGGATTGCTCCACCGTCTTGATCGCGACCGGAGCATCCTCGAGGTTCAGGGTGCAGGCTTCCTCGCAGGGCGCAGGACAGACACGGCCGGTGAATTCAGGAAAATTATTGGTCGAGTGCAGATTGCGCGAGGCCTCCTGCCAGTCCCTGGCGTAGACGAGATCGTTCCAGTCGGGGATCTGGTTGTTGACCGGACAGGCCGTATGGCAATAGGGCACGCCACAATCCATGCAGCGCGCCGCCTGCTTCTCCACATCGCGCTCGTCAAGCGCCAGCGTGAATTCGCGAAAATGGCGCACGCGATCACCCGCCGGCTGGTACTTCTGCTCCTGCCGGTCAATCTCCAGAAATCCCGTGACCTTGCCCATCAATCCTGACTTTCGAATATCGTTGCCATCAACCGGCAATCTGCTGCCAATGCCTGTCCACCCCCGCAACCGCCATGCGGTGCGGCCAGCCCCATACCACCCCTATTCCGCCGCCTGGCGATAGGCCTGCATCTGCTGGATTGCCTTGCGGTATTCAACCGGCATGACTTTACGGAATTTGGGACGGTAGGTCGCCCAGTTGTCGAGAATCTTCCTGGCTTTCAATGAGCCCGTATAGGCGTGATGGTTTTCGACGAGCTGCACCAACCGCTCCTCATCATGACGCGTCAGGTCTCCGCCCACATCGACCCTGCCTTTGTGCTCAAGATCCCCGCCATGATGAAAATGGCGCTCAAGCAGCACCTCTTCTTCCTCCACCGGCTCAAGTTCGACCATCGACAGATTGCACCGGCTCTCGAACTGGCCATCCTCGTCGAGCACATAGGCGACACCGCCTGACATGCCGGCGGCAAAATTACGTCCCGTCGACCCCAGGATGACAGCAATGCCACCCGTCATATATTCGCACCCGTGGTCGCCGACGCCCTCGACGACCGCGACCGCCCCGGAATTGCGAACAGCAAAGCGCTCGCCGGCAACACCGCTGAAATAGGCTTCACCCGCAATCGCCCCATAGAGAACCGTATTGCCGACGATGATCGCCTTGTCAGCTTCGATCGTCGACTGCGCCGAGGGACGGATGATGAGAAGCCCCCCCGACAGGCCCTTTCCGACATAATCATTCGCCTGCCCGTGGAGGGTCATGGTGACCCCGCCCGCAAGCCAGGCACCGAATGACTGGCCAGCCGTCCCATGAAGATCGATCTCGATCGTGTCGTCCGGCAGTCCTTCATGGCCAAAGCGCCGCGCCACCTCGCCCGACAGCATGGCGCCGACCGCGCGATCAGTATTGCCGATATCGTGGTCGATCTTGACCGGGCCGCCACCGTCGAGTGCTGGCATCGCCGCAGCGATAAGCTTGCGATCAAGCACATTGGCGATGGGGTGATTCTGGCGCTCGCAATGGCGGATCGCCGTGCCTTCGCCTGCTTGCGCCTTGGCAAAAAGCCGGTCGAAATTGAGCCCCTTCGCCTTCCAATGGGTGATATCGTCACGCTTGGCGAGATACTCGCAAGCCCCCACCAATTCATCGAAACGGCGCACACCCATCGCCGCCATGAGTTCACGCACTTCTTCGGCCACGAAGAAGAAATAATTGATGACGTGCTCAGGCGTTCCCTTGAAGCGCCGGCGCAACACCGGGTCCTGCGTCGCCACACCCACCGGACAGGTGTTGAGATGGCATTTGCGCATCATGATGCAGCCGGCGGCTATCAACGGCGCGGTTGAAAAGCCGAACTCATCCGCCCCCAGCAGCGCGCCGATGATGACATCGCGCCCGGTGCGCAAGCCGCCATCGACCTGCAGCGCCACCCGCCCCCGGAGGCGATTGGCAACCAGCGTCTGATGGGTTTCGGCAAGACCCATTTCCCACGGGCTGCCGGCATGCTTGATCGAGGTGAGCGGCGAAGCGCCGGTGCCGCCCTCATAGCCTGAGATGGTGATGTGGTCGGCACGCGATTTGGCAACACCGGCCGCGACCGTGCCCACACCCACCTCCGATACCAGCTTGACCGAAATATCGGCCTGCGGGTTGACGTTCTTGAGGTCGAAAATGAGCTGCGCCAGATCCTCGATCGAATAAATATCGTGATGCGGCGGCGGCGAAATCAGACCAACACCGGGCGTTGAATGGCGCACTTTGGCGATGCTCGCATCCACCTTGTGGCCCGGCAACTGCCCGCCCTCACCGGGCTTGGCACCCTGCGCCACCTTGATTTGCAACATATCGGCATTGACGAGATATTCCGTCGTCACCCCGAAACGCCCGGAGGCAACCTGCTTGATGGCCGAGCGCATCGGATTGGCAGACCCATCCTCAAGCGGCATGAAGCGGTCGGCCTCTTCGCCGCCTTCGCCCGTATTCGACTTGCCGCCGATCGCGTTCATCGCCCTGGCAAGCGTCGTATGCGCCTCGCGACTGATCGAACCAAACGACATGGCGCCCGTTGAAAAGCGCTTGACAATATCGGCGGCCGGTTCGACCTCATCGAGCCCGACCGGCATGCGCCCGACTTCGTCCGCGCCCTTCAGATGGAAAAGGCCGCGCACGGTTGTGAAGCGCTCGTTCTGCTCGTTCACCTCGCGGGCAAATTCGCGGTAGGTGGCCGGCAGGTTGGCGCGTACCGCATGCTGGAGATGCGCGACGATATCGGGCGTCCATGCATGGTCTTCACCTCGCGTTCTGAAGGCGTATTCGCCACCGATATCGAGCGTGTGACGCAGCACCGGGTCCTCGCCGAAGGCCAGGCCATGGCGCATCACCGTTTCTTCGGCGATCTCGGCAAAACCAATGCCGCCAATGGTCGAGGCGGTGCCGTAGAAGAAGCGGTCAACCAGCTCCTGTGACAGGCCGAGCGCGTCGAAAATCTGCGCCCCGCAATAGGATTGATAGGTCGAGATGCCCATCTTCGACATCACCTTGAGGATGCCCTTGCCGACCGATTTGATGTACCGCCGGACGACTTCGTCGCCATCAACCTCAGGCGGCAATTCGCCACGCCGCTGAATGTCACGCATGGTATCAAAGGCAAGCCACGGATTGATCGCTTCCGCTCCATAGCCCGCCAGACAGCAGAAATGGTGCACCTCGCGCGCTTCACCGGTCTCGACAACAAGGCCGACCGAGGTCCTGAGCCCCTTGCGTATGAGGTGGTGATGAACGCCGGCGGTTGCCAGCAGCGCCGGGATGGGAATACGCCCCGGCCCTACCAGCCGATCGGACAGGATGATGATGTTGCGCTCTTCATTGACGACGAAACGCTCGGCCTTTTCGCACACCCGCTGCAAGGCCTCCGCCATCCCCGCCGCACCCTTGTCGGCCGCATAGGTGATGTCGAGGGTCACCGTCATGAAATGGTTTTCCGCCATTTCCGAGATACCGCGGATCTTTTCCAGATCTTCGTTCGACAGGATGGGCTGGCGCACTTCGAGGCGCTTTTCATCCCACAGCTTGTGCGTGTCGAAAACGTTGGGGCGCGGACCGATGAAGGAAACAAGGCTCATCACCATTTCCTCGCGGATCGGATCGATCGGCGGATTGGTG